>Ga0100377_1000072_pt1 | contig 79083 bp, 76 predicted proteins | sample CryGeymeta201501_FD_83664 | JGI IMG/M metagenome (GOLD analysis project Ga0100377, IMG submission 83664) | Groundwater microbial communities from Crystal Geyser aquifers in Utah, USA - Crystal Geyser metaG 2015-01 | ecosystem: Environmental > Aquatic > Deep subsurface > Groundwater | place: USA... | reverse complement strand
CTCCGGGGATTCGAGGTTTGTGTACAGAGAATCTACCCGGCGGGCATGCCTTTGTCTAGTGTCAAACAGTTGTAAGTGGTTGCTTTTACTACTTTCAATCGTCGTCGAGGAGGATCTCCACCCTAACCAGTAAGGACGGCACCTTTGAGGTACGTATGGACCAAGGTGATGCTTGGCAGGTCCTTCATGGTGTCGACGGAATCTCCGGTACGATCTCCGAGGATGCCGCTTCAGGCGCGATTTTCGGGAGCTATGACAACGAGGACATCACCTTGGGTAGCTGGTCGGCCTCCAAGTCGGAGTCGTAGGTCCCGCCGAGCCGAATGGCCGCTCGGTCTGGTCTATCGGGACCCCTGGTTTCGTGCGCCCGCGCCGACAGACGAGGTCGGCCCTGGTCGAGCAGATCGCCGACCGCGCTGAGGCGCTCCTCGCGTGCCGAGGCTTCCGCCTCGACGAGGACCAGGATGAGGATCCCGACGACGCCTTGGTGGTGGTCCAAGCTGCGGCAGTCACTGGACGCAGCGCCGTTCAGCGCTCCCGGCAGGCCCGGCGCGACCAGATGCACGGCGTGACGAAGGGGATGGCGACAATCCTGTACGCGAGACGAGTTGTCCTGCTGCCAACAGGGGGCGGGAAGGCGCAGGCGGGAGCGCGGGCGGTCCTGGGGCCCCCGACCGAGAACCATCTCGCGAGCATATTTCAGGAGCATCCTTACGCGGTGCTGGTGGCTGACCGGGCGGCTGCAAGCGACCTGCTCTCCCCTCTACAGGGAGACCCGGGCACCGCGCGCGAAGAGGAGTGGCAATGCCCCACTTGAGGCTGCCACGTCATTTGCGAGACGTGGCCAGCAGGCTACGGCGGCTCCATCTGCGACTTCTGCAGCGAGGTGGACGCCTGGGGCACGCTCAGCTTGGACTGAGGCAGCGAGGGGCCCCTACGACGAGCCGTAGCTCGCCGCCTCCACCCCGATCTCCCCCCACTTGCCCAGCGGCACCGCCTTCCGCATCCCCGGCCGCAGCCGCACCGCGAACTCCGCGACGAAGCCGCCCCCGCCCAGCGCCGCGACGAAGCGCGGCCCGGCGCCTTGGTGCGCGGAGATCTCGTCGGCCAGCTCCTGGCGCACGACATCAGCGACGGCCGCCGGCACGATGAGCACGAGGAGGCCCTGGAAGGCCCGGAAGCCGATGTCGCCCAGCAGCTTCACGGGGATCGACAGGCCCTCCCCGTTGGGGACCGCCAGCGGGTACACGTCGAGCGTGGCCCCACCCTCCGCTGCCCGCTGGTGGCGGGCGGCGCGCATGAGCGGGGAGAGCAGGTCGGCCAGGGGCACGCCCAGGAACGCCTGGAGCCCCTCTTCCCGAGCGGGTCGAGGAAAGCGGGCCCAGCCGGACCTGGGTGGTCGGCACCGTCAGGTTGACCCGCAGGGCATCGGGGGCCTGGGCGAGTGCGGGGTTCACGCGGCCTCCGACGAGGGCACGTCGATGACCCGCGCCCGGCGCGGCTTGCGGGGCGCTGGGGCCTCGGGGGGCGGCGCTTCGACGATCTCGGGCACCACCACTTCGAGCTGGGCACCCTCCTCCGCGGGCGGATCCCAGGTGGCGGGCTCCTCCTCGGCGTCGGCCTCCGGCGCGTCGTCCTCGATGCCATCCTCGTCACCGTCGAGTGGCACGTCGTCGTCGAGCACATCCTCGTCCTCGTCCTCGCCCTGGCCCTGGTCCTCCAGCGCATCCAGCACCTCGGACTGCGCGTCGGCGATGTCCTCCAGCGCCCGCCGCATCGGCGCGAGGTGTTTCAGCGCTGAAACAGGCAGCGCCGTCAGCAGCGCCTCGATCCGACCGAGGCTCTTGTGGACGGCCTCCAGCCCCTGCACCTGCCGGAAGGCCAGGTGCGCCTAGCGGAACGCCTGCTCCCCGGGGGGCAGCTCCAGGAAGTCGGCCATGGACTCGGCCAGCTCCTTGCGCGAGCGCACGTCGAAGCTCGGGCCGTAGAAGGTGTCCAGGGCGCGGGCCCACAGGGGCCGGGCTTCGCTGGAAGAAGGCAGATGGGTTGCGCGGCGGTTCTCGGGCACGAGACCTCCTCTTGGGGTGGAACGGTGGGGGTGGTCGTTCAGGCCGCCTTCGGAAGCTCCTCTTCCTGGGGCGGCAGGGGCGTGTTGGCGGCCGGCGGGTCGCCCACTGCGGCGGCCATCTTCAGCAGCTCGGCCAGTCCTCCAGACCTGGCTCTTGCGGGTCTTCTCGTCCTTGAGGAGCTTGCGGACCTCGGGGCTGTACCGGGTTTCCAGCAGCTCGGGCGAGGCATTGACGGTCTCGCACAGGTCCACCAGCTCGGGGGAGAGGCCGAGCTTGGCCGAGGCGACGACCCGGCCAGCGCCGGTCTGGAGGACTGCCCAGCTCACTGATGAACCGTGCGACGGCCGGCGGCGCCCAGCTCTCGCAGACCTTGGCCTCGCCGTCGTCCGTCCGCCGGCCGCTCCGACCCGGTCTGGAGGACCTCGTAGGCGCCGATCTTGCGCTGGATGAGGTCGCCGGACAGGTACCGACCCGCGGCGGAGCCGGAGCTTCTGGAGCCACAGGTTCTGCCCGATGAGCACGACGATGGCTGTGTTCTGGAGGCCGGCGATGTGCGAGTAGGTGCCCTGGGTAAGCGCGGTGAGCCGCGTGTAGCCGTCGCCGAGCGCACCACCACCCGGTCCTCCAGACCGGGTCCGAGGACCCGCTCGTCGGGGCCGATGATCAGCGCCGGCATGGGCGCCGGGGCGACGACGGTGGGCGCGGGCGCGGCGACGAGCGGGTAGTCCTCGCCGTCGTCGGCGTTCATGTGGACGGGGTTGCGGGCGACGAAGCGCGCCGAGTGCAGCAGGGCGTCGCCCTTGGGCCGCCACAGGCAGACCTTGAACTTGCCCGACCCGCGGCCGGCCATATTCGAGGCGGAACTTGGTCCGAAGAACCTGGCGCACCCCGCGCGAAGCGACGCGGTCCAGGGCTCGCCAGCGCCTCCGCGGGAGACTACGATGGTGACATGGAGCCAGCCTTCGACCAGATGACCACCGCCGAGCGGATCCTGTACGTGCAGGATCTCTGGGATCGCATCGCGGTGGACGCGGGGCACGAGCCGCTCACCCCTTCGCAGAAAGCAGAGCTGGATCGCAGACTGGCGGATTACCGCGAGCACCCGGAGACATCGATTCCCTGGGAGGTCGCTCGGGAGCAGATGCGGCGTCGCAGCTGATGCTTCCCATCCGGCTGCGCCCCGAGGCGCTCGACGAACTGGCCGAGGCGTGGCGCTGGTACGAGGCGCAGCGGGAAGGCCTCGGCGACGAGTTCCGCGCGTGCGTCGACGTGGCGATGGCCGAGATTGCGCGAGACCCGCTCGTGTGGCCGACAGTGCGAGGCGAAGTCCGGCGCAGGATGACCCGTCGCTTCCCCTACGCCACGCTCTATCTCGCAGAGCCGGAACACATCGAAGTCCTCGCGGTCTTCCACTCCTCACGGAACCCGCACTCCTCACGGAACCCGAGGGAGTGGAAGTCGCGAGTTTGAGAATTCGAGAAGTGGTCGGGTAGCGGGCGTGGAACCGCGGCGCGTCGAGGCGGTGTCTGCCGTTGGGCGCCACGATGAAGCCCACGGGGCCCAGCGCGTCGAGCTTCGCCATGCGCGCCTCGTCCAGGCAGACGACGCTGTGCAGCCACAGCCGCCCGTCGGGCAGGCGGGCCATGATCATGTTGCGAGGCAGGGGCATGCCCTCCTGGCTGCCCTTCACCCACCACAGGCCGGGTGCGATGGGCTGCAGATCGCTGTGGGGGTGGACGGTCCAGGCGTCGGACATGGTGGGGCTCCAGGGGGAGGGAGGAACCGGACTGTGAGGGTGGGGGGTCACTCCGCGAGTCCAGATCGTGTGCCGATCCGAACTGGGGAGGTGAGGGCTCCCCCGGTGAGTCCGGATCGTGGGAGCGGCAGTGCGAGGGCGGCTACGCGGTCCTCCAGGGCCAGCCACCGGCGGGCCACCTCGACGGCGCCCGGCGGCGGGCTGCGCTGGGCCAGCCGGCGCGCCGATGGGGACGTGATGCCGAGCGCGCGGGCGAGCTGGGTGGTCGGCAGGCCGGCGGCCTGGGCGAGGTGGGCGGCCGTGACGCGCGCTGCGACCACCGGCGCGGCATTGCCCACGAGTGTGGGGCCGACGGCGAGCGCCGCGCTGGCCGCGTCGACCAGGCGCCGGATCCCCAGCTCCTGCAGTGCGGCGTCGTCCAGCGGGACCAGCGGCGTGGCGTCGAGGCCGACGTGGCCGTAGGCCGTGCGCAGCCGGAAGCGCGGCAGCGCCTCGGCCAGGCGCAGCGACAGGCCGGGCAGCGCGCGTGCGCCGACCAGGTCGGGGAAGCAGGACCCGGTGTACAGCGCAGGGTGGGTGACCAGGTCGTGTTTGTAGGGCTGCCGGGGCACGTAGCGAACCAGGGTCTCCAGGTGGCTGCGGCCATCGACCGGGCTAATGTGGACCGGCGTGAGGGCCGGCCCGGCCACGGGCCGAAGGGCCAGGAGCAGGCGCTGGGCCAGGCGGCCGGCTTCTTCCCTTGTGCATAGCACGACGACGTGTACGTGGTCGTCGACGACGCAGAACAGGCTGGCCTGCGCGCCCACCGTGCGCGCCAGCACGCCCACGGCCCGTCGTCGCGTGGCCTCGTCGGGGAACAACGTGCCGCGGCCGTTGGCGGCGATCGTGAGCTGCCAGGACTGCATGGGGCAAACCGGTGCAGGGGACAAGGGAGCCGCGGTGCCTGGGCGGACCGGGCTCGGGCTCGTGGGTAGGCACGGGCGGCCCAGGCGTCTGGGGCGATCGTGTAACGGCGGGCCCGCTGGCGTGGCTCCGAGGCCGGGCGCGCGCGATCGCATGCACGAACCGGCCTTGCAGGACCGTCCCTTTCCATGGTGTCCGAAACGAGGAGTCCCCTCGACAGGGCACCGTCCCTCTCCCTGCCGCAGGCGGGGAGAGGGCCTCGCGTCAAGGCGACCGGGCCCCCCGAGACGACCCTTCTGGGACGGTCGCGGCCGTGCGGGCGCGGAGGGGGACCCGGGCGGTCTCGGTCCGGCGCCCACCCTGGCGCCCGTTCCGGCGGCCGGCGGGCCAGAACCGGCCAGACTTTCCGGATCTCGTCCCGCCAGAGTTTCCGGACATCACATCACCCGGCGAGTCCGGATCGTGGGGCGATCCGAACCGGGGAGGTGAGGCGTCACCCGGCGGGTTCGGTTCCTCCGGGCGAGGCGGCGAGGGCGGCCTGGCAGGCGGCCAGGGTGGCGGGGGCATCGCGAAGTTCGTGGACGCGGAGGCGGTCGTGGATGGCGGCCGCCATGCGGGCGTGGGGCAGGGCCTCGGCGGCGAGGTCCTGGGAGAGCAGGGCCCGAGCGAGGCGGTGGTGGTCGTTGCCGATGAGGTGGCGGCGGCTGACGGCCGTGGATGGGGCCAGGGCCTTGGGGGCCTGACCTGGCGGGCGTCGGGCGCGTCGGCATGCGTTCTGATGAGGGCGTGGCCGACGGCATTGAACAGGGCCTCGCGTGCCCCACCCGCCCCCACGTCGCCCCCCCCCCTCGCACCCCGCCCTCGCCGGCGCTACGGTGTGCGGCATGACCCTCCCCTTCCTCCCGACGTTCCTCCTCCTCCCCTCCTCGGCCCTCGCGGCGGCTCCCGGCGTGGTGACGCCGTCGACGACCATCGTCAATGGCACCGAGGAGAGCGGCTTTCCCTCGGTCGTGGGCCTGGGCGTGGTGCTGGGGGTCAACACCTACACGGCGTGCACGGGGGCGGTGATCACGCCGCGTGTGGTGCTGACGGCGGCGCACTGCGGCGCCGATGTGCCGATGGAGCTGGTGGTGTCGGCCGGCAAGGCTTTCTTCGGCGTGGACGCGGCGAGCCCGGATGCGGTCATCGGCTTCGAGGACGCGGTCATCGACCCGGACTACGTGCCGCTGGGCGATCCGAGCCCCCTGGGGGTCCAGGACCTGGGCCATGACGACTACGCGGTGCTGGTCCTGGCCGAGGACGCGCCGGTGCAGCCGATGCGGATCAACGACCGGCCGATGACGGCGGATGATGTGGGTCTGGAGATGGTGAGCGTGGGCTACGGCATCACGAGCAGCGCGGGCGAGGGCAGCGGCACGAAGCGCTCGGCCGAGCTGACCCTGGACGAGGTCGGGGTTGTGTACCTGATCTCCCTGACACAGACGAACCCGGGTGGAGGGCAGATCTGCAACGGAGACTCGGGGGGGCCGCAGCTGGCGAAGCTGGATGACACGGGGGAGTGGATCCAGGTGGGCGTACACTCCTGGGGGGACGAGAGCTGCCTGTCGGAGTCGGGCAGCTCGCGAGTGGACATCGGCTACGACTGGATCATGGACCAGGTCGAGGACGTGCACGGCAGCCGCGACCTGTGTGAGATCAACGGGCGCTACGGCGACGGGGTCTGTGACACGTGGTGCGCAGAGGAGGACCCGGACTGCGCTCTGGCGATCAACCCGGAGAAGCCGAAGGGCTGCAGCAGCACGGGTGCGGCTGCCCGAGGGATCTTGCTGTTGCCGGCCCTGCTCGGCCTGCTGCGCCGCCGCCGGGCGTGACGCTGCCGGGCCTGAAGCCGCCGGGCCTGCGGCTGCCGGGCTGGTGCGCGGGGGCCCGCGGCCGCGGAGTCGGGCTGGTCCTGGGGGTGTTGTTGTGCCTGCCCGCCCTGGGGGTGGGTCTGGTGATGGACGACTGGTTCCACCGCATGGTGCTGCTCGGCCTGCCCGGCGTGGACGACCGGGGCCCCGCCTGGCGCAGTCTGTTCACCTTCATGCCGGGGCCGGGCCGCAACGGGCCGCTGCTGGACATGGGGCTGCTGCCCTGGTGGGCGGACCCGGCGGTGCGGGCGAGCTTCTTCCGGCCGCTGGCGGCCCTGAGCGCGATGGTGGACACACGCCTGTGGCCGGACACGCCCTGGCTCTTCCACCTGCACAGCCTGCTGTGGTGGGCGGCGGGCCTGGTGCTGGTCGCGGGGCTGTACCGGCGCCGCTTGCCTCCCGCGGCGGCCGGGCTGGCGACGCTGCTCTTCGCCGTGGACGACACGCACGCCTGGACGGTGGCCTGGCTGGCCAACCGCAACGCGCTCATCGCCCTGGTCTTCGGGGTGCTGGCCATCGGCTGGCACGCCGAGGGGCGGCGGGGCCGGGCCCTGGTGGCGGCGGTGCTGGGCCTGGGCGCCGGCGAGCCCTTCGTGGGCGCCCTGGGCTACCTGCTGGCCTGGGAGCTGAGCCAGGAGGGGCCGCGGCGGGAGCGGGCCGCCCGGGTGCTGCCCTATGGGCTGCTGCTGCTGGGCTGGCGGCTGGTCTACCAGCTCGAGGGCTACGGGGCCTCGGGCGGCGGGCTGTACGTCGACCCGGGGCGCCAACCCCTGGCCTTCCTCCGAGCCCTGGCCGAGCGCGGCCCCCTGCTCGCGGCCAGCCAGGTCTGGGGCCTGCCCATCGACTTCTGGCTGCTGCTGGACCGGCCGGTGCAGGTGGCCCTGAGCCTGGGGGCGGCCTTGGCGGTGGGCGCGGTGGTGGCCTGGCTCTGGCCCCTGCTGCGGGCCGACCGCACGGCCCGCTTCCTGGCCCTGGGCGCCCTGCTCAGCGTCGTGCCGCCCTGCGGGGCCCTGCCCACCGATCGCCTGCTGCTGTGGCCGGGCCTGGGCGCCCTGGCGCTGCTCGCCCTCGCCGCGGCCCGGACGGGCTGGCTGGAAGCGGAGGAGCCCCGGCCGACCCGGGGCCGCTGGCTGGTCGGCGCCCTGCTCCTGCTGCACCTGCCGCTGGCCGCCCTGAAGCTGCCGGCGCGCATCCTGGCCCTGCCGGCCATGGGCAGCCTGTTCACGGTGGGCGCCCTGGAGGCGCCGCGGGACCCGGCCCTGGTCAACCAGGACCTGGTCTTCGTCACCGGCTCGGAGCTGATGGTCAGCTACGTCGGGCCCCTGCGGGCCGTGATCGCGGCGGACCGGGTCCGGGCCGGCCTGCCGCCCCAGCAGCTGCCGGTGCCGCGTCGGGTGGCCCTGCTCTCGTCGATGATGACGGCCAGCACCGTGACCCGCACCGACGCCCGCACCCTGCGCATCGCTCCGGAGGGTGGCTTCCTGGCCATGACCATGGACACCATGTTCCGCAGCCGCGACCAGCCCTTCCGGCTGGGCCAGCGCATCGAGCGCGCCGACTTCGTGGCCACGGTCGAGGCCCTCACCGTGGACGGTCGCCCGGCCTCGGTGGCGCTGCGCTTCGACCAGCCCCTGGACCGTGGCCCCTACTGCTTCGTCGCCGTGGTGCAGGGCCATGTCCAGCCCTGGCCTCTGCCCGCCGTCGGCGCCTCGGTGCGCCTGGACGCGACCATGGTGCGGCCCGATCCCTGGCCCCTCCCGCTGACGGGGCGCGAGGATTCGCCGCGCTGAAGTCCGGGCGCCGGCGGGATAGGGAGAATGGTCCAAGGAGCCCGCCATGCCCTCGTCCGCCGACCTCGTCGCCCCCTTCCTGCAGGATCCGCCCCGGCCCGTAGACCTCTTCGCGGCCGACCCGGCCTTGCAGCTCGAGCTGCAGCGCCGCCTGCCGGCAGAGGTCTGGGAGCGCGTCCGGCCGGCCCTGGCGAAGATGGGTGAGCTGACGAAGACCGAGCTGTGGCACCTGCAGCGCGCGAGCGAGGCCCAACTCCCCCAACACGTGCCCTATGACTCCTGGGGCCGCCGCGTCGATCGCATCGACGTCTCGCCGGCCTGGGAGGAGCTGCATCGCGTCTCGGCCCGCCAGGCCATCGTCGCCACCGGCTACGACGCCACGCTCGGCGTCCACGCCCGCACTGTCCAGGCCGCGCTCATCCACCTGTTCAGCGCCAGCAGCGCCATCTACTCCTGCCCCCTGGCCATGACGGACGCCTGCGCCCGGGTGCTCACCGACATGGGGCCCACCGACCTCCAGTCCAAGTGGCTGCCGCGCCTGCTGTCCCGCGACCCGGCCACCTTCGTGACCTCCGGCCAGTGGATGACCGAGCGCACCGGCGGCAGCGACGTCGGCTACACCGAGACCGTGGCCCGCCCCATCGACGGCAGCGCCGAGCACTTCACGCTGCACGGCATCAAGTGGTTCACCAGCGCCGCGACCAGCGACGTGGCCCTGACCCTGGCCCGGATCGATGACGGACAGAGCCCGCCGGTGCCCGGCAGCCGGGGACTGACCATGTTCCTGGTCGAGGTGGAGCGCGACGAGGGCGGGGTCCTGCTCGACATCGAGGTCCGGCGCCTGAAGGACAAGCTGGGCACGAAGTCGCTGCCGACCGCCGAGCTGTCCCTGGAGGGCGTCAAGGCCCGTCGCATCGGCCCGGTCGGCCGCGGCGTGCCCTGCATCAGCGCCATGCTGAACATCACCCGCTACTGGAACGCGGCCAGCAGCTCCTCGGCCGTGGCCCAGGCGGCCATGTGGGCCGCCGACTACGCCCAGCGCCGCGTCGCCTTCGGCCGGACCATCGCCGAGCACCCGCTGCACCGCCGCCTGCTCGAGGAGCTGGAGGCAGAGGCCGCCGGCACCATGGCCCTGGTCCTGGAGCTGGCCGGGCTCATGGGCAAGGTCGAGCACGGCACCGCGACAGAGGACGAGAGCAAGCGCCTGCGGGCCCTGCTGCCCATCGCCAAGCTGACCACCGGCAAGCAGGCCGTCTGGGGCACCAGCGAGGGGCTCGAGGCCTTCGGCGGCGCGGGCTACATGGAGGACACGGGCCTGCCCCGCATGCTCCGTGATGCACAGACCCTGCCCATCTGGGAGGGCACCACCAATGTGTTGTCTCTGGACGTGCTGCGGGCCGAGCACAAGGAGGGTGGACTGTCCGCGGTCGTGCGTGACCTGGGCTGCCGCCTGGCCGCCCTGGACATCGGGGCCCTGGGCGCCGCCGGCCAGCAGATGACGGGACTGTTCACCTCGCTCACCGCCCGCCTGGCCGCCCTGGCCGCCGACGGCGATCGGGCCCGCATGGAGTGGGAGGCCCGCCGCATCTCCATGACCACCGGCCTGCTGTGCGAGGCCCTGTACCTGGCCGAGACCGCCCAGGCTTCGGGGGACGCCGGCGCCCGCCGCCGCTTCGAGCGCCTGGTCGGGCTGCGGCTGACCGGACCGCTGGGCTGACCGGACCGCTGGGGGCGCGTTCCTGGCTGGACGCTCCTGGCTGGAGCGGGCTGCTCAGTCGGTGCCCACCGCGATGCGGACCACCTCCTCTCCGAAGAGGGAGGTGGCGTAGATCGAGCAGGGGTCCCAGTCGCTGCCCTCGCCGAAGCCCAGGCTGGCCGGGCTGTCGAGGTCCTGGACGAAGGAGGCCGCGGCGCCGTCGGGGCCGATGCGCCACAGCTCGCCCGCCAGGTTCACGGCCACCCAGGTGCTGCCGTCGGCGCCCAGTACCAGGCCGTCGTTGGCCCCGCCGGTCACGGTGTTCGCCAGGACCTCGGCGCTGCCGGCGACGCCGTCCTGGACGCTGGCCCGCCAGACCGGGGCGTCGGCGACGAAGGTGGAGGCCACCGTCACCGCCTGGGCCGTGACGCCGATGCCGTTGGGGCTGGGCACGTCGGCCAGCCACAAGGAGCGCGCGCCGGTCGCCGGGTCGATCTCCCACAGACCGTCCACGGTGTCGTCGGCCAGCAGCACCGTGCCCCAGGGCGTGGCGGCCAGGAAGTTGGGGTTGGAGGCGCCGTCGCTCACCAGGCGGGCGCTGCCGTCCAGGCCCAGGGCCCAGACCTGGCCGTCGCTGTCGCCGGCCATGCTGAAGGTGCCCGGGTCGGCGACCCACAGCTCGTCCCCGACCCGGGCCAGTCCCAGGGCGTGGTCGTTGGTCCACAGGACGGCGGTGCTTCCGTCGGGGTGGATCTCGACGACCTGGGTGGGCGCGGTGACGAAGAGCCGCCCGTCCACGAAGGCCAGCCCCTCGGTGCCGTCGGAGAAGCCGCTGGTCACGGTGCGGACCTGGCCGGGCGCAAGGTCGGTCCAGCAGGCGGGATTGCTGCCGCCCCCATCGGAGCCCCCATCGAAAGTGCCGCTGTCATCAGCGCCGGTGGAGGGATCGGAGGTGCAGGCGAGGAAGGCGAGGAGGAGCATGGCCCGCATCCTGCCACGAGGCGACGGCCGACGCTCGTGTGCCCGTCGACGCTCAGGTGCCGGGGGGCACGACCTCCATCATGTAGCGGATGATCGCCCGGCGATCCTCGGCTGAGAGCTGGCTGGTGCCCTCGTCCACGATGCGCCCCATCTGGCCGCCGACCACGTCTCCGTCCGGCTTCATGCCCCCGTCCAGCAGGTCCTCCCAGTCGCTGCGGGTCCAGCCCTGGCCGGGCCGGATGTCCGGTCCCTTCTCCGGCGGGAGGTTGCCGCCGGCGAAGGCCTGGCCCGCCTTCAGCCCGCCGATGCCGTTGCGCGGCGTGTGACACTCCTGGCAGTGGGCGACGGCCAGGACCAGGTACTGTCCACGCGCCAGCTCGGGATCGTCCTGGGGGGGGAGGGGAGCGCGGCGCAGCTCCATGAGCTTCCAGCCCGAGAGGGCACCTCGCCAGCGGTACCTGTGCAGCTCGTGGGGGAGGTCGGGCTCGGGCGCCGCGGGCACGGTCTGCAGGTAGGCCCACAGGTCGGCCACGTCGTCGTTCGTCATGTGGGTGAAGGCGGCGTAGGGGAAGGCCGGGTACAGGTTGTGGCCTCGTGGGTCCCGGCCCCGGTCCATGGCCCGGGCGAAGTCCCGCTGGGTCCACGCGCCGATCCCGTGGGTGGGATCGGGCGTGATGTTGGGACCGTAGAAGGTGCCGTAGGGCGTGTCGATGGCGTAGCCACCGGCGTAGGGCGCGCCCCCCTTGGCCGTGTGACAGGCCTCGCAGCCGGCCAGAGCGGCGAGGTCGGCGCCCCGCTCGGCGTCCCCACCCGGCGCGGCTGCCACCGAAGAAGCAGCCGCCGGGGGGGCGGCCAGGGCCAGCAGCAAGACCAGCACGGGGCTCAGTCGCCCTGGCGGTAGGTGTCGTGGCAGGCGCCGCAGGAGTGGCCCACCTGGCCGAGCTGGGCCTTCCAGGCCTCCAGATCGCCCTGCTGCGCGGCCTCGACCAGCGTGCCGGTCTCGGTCTTGTACAGCTCCACCTTGTCCTGGAAGCCGGTCGGGTCCGACCAGATGGCGTCCAGGGCCTCGGTGTCGGGGACGGCCGCGGCGTCGGTGCCGGCGGGGAACATGGTGCCCAGGTCCAGGGCCAGGGCGTGCAGACCCTCGGCCTGGGCCTGCATGCTCTCCGGCGTGGCCGGGACCCGCCCCTTGGCCATCATCATGCTGGCCTTCATGTGCTTGCCGGTCGCGCCCATGGCGACCTGGCGGAACTTGACCAGGTCGGCCGGACCGGGGGTGCTCTCCTCGTCGGTGTGGCCGGCCGGGGCGGCCTCGGTGGCGGGGGCGGTGGTCGTGGCCGGCGGCGGGCTCGCGCTGCTGTCGGTCTTGGGGGCCTTCTTGCCGGCGAAGGCGGCGCCGCTCAGCAGGGCGAGGAGGAGGACGGGGGTGCTGCGCATGGGGACTCCTACAGGGAGTAGAGGGAGGGGGAGCAGGGGAGCGGGGGAGGGGGAGGCGCCGGACGCCGGGGTGCGAGGCTCAGGCGGCGAACTGGCGCTCGACCAGGCGACGGTACAGGCCGCCTCGCTCGATCAGCTCGGTGTGGGTGCCCTCCTGCAAGATGATGCCGCCGTCCAGGACGACGATCCGGTCGGCGGCCTTCACGGTGCTCAGGCGGTGGGCGATGACGACGGTAGTGCGGCCGGCCATGAGCCGCTCCAGGGCCTCTTGCACCAGGTGCTCGCTCTCGGCGTCCAGCGCGCTGGTGGCCTCGTCCAGGATCAGGATGCGGGGATCCTTGAGCAGGGCCCGGGCCACGGCGACCCGCTGCTTCTGCCCGCCGCTCAGGCGCACGCCGCGCTCGCCGACCAGGGTCTGGTAGCCCTCGGTGAAGCCCAGGATGAAGTCGTGGGCGTTGGCGGCCCTGGCCGCGGCCTCGACCTCCTGGGCGCTGGCCGTGGGCCGGCCGTAGCGGATGTTGTCCAGGATGGTGGTGGCGAAGAGCACGGGCTCCTGGCGGACCACGCCGACCTGCTCGCGCAGCCAGTCGGGGTCCAACTCCCGCAGGTCGGTGTCGTCGAGGAGGATCCGGCCGGCCTGCGGATCGTAGAGCCGGGACAGCAGGGCGGCGATGGTGGACTTGCCGGCGCCCGAGGGGCCGACCACGGCGGTGACCGTGCCGGGGCGCAGGTCCAGCTCGACGCCGTCGAGCACGACCCGGTCCGGGCGCGAGGGGTAGGCGAAGCGGACGGCCTCCAGGCGGACCCGCCCCTCGACCGTCGCCAGCCGCGCCTGGCCCCCGCCCACGGTCGGCGTGCGGTCCAGCAGCTCGAAGACCCGCTCGCTGGCCCCGGCGGCCTTGCTGAAGTCCTCCCACAGGCCGGAGAGCGCCCCCATCGCGAAGGCCAGGGCGAAGGTGTAGAGCAGGAAGCTGGTCAGCTCCCCCATGCTCATGTCGCCGCGGGTGAGCAGCAGGCCGCCGTACCAGAGCACCGCGGCGATGGCGGCGTAGGACGCGAAGCCGGCGACGCCCTGGAAGATGGCCGCCACCTTGGCCCGGCCGCGGGCCAGCATGAAGCTGTCCTCGACGGCGCCCCCGTAGCGGCCGACCTCGACCTCCTCGCGGGCGAAGGCGCGCACGGTGCGGATGCCGCCGATGGTCTCCTCGGCCACCGTCGTCGCCCGGGCCAGGGCGTCCTGGTAGGCCTTGCTGATCCGCCGCAAGACCCGGCCGTAGAGACGCGCGCCCACGACCACCAGGGGCACGATGGACAACATGACCAGGGTGAGCTTCCAGCTCGTCCAGAACAGGATCGCCACGGCGCCGACCCCGGTGACGGCGTAGCGCAGGGCCATGCTGACGTTGACGGTGACGGTGTTCTGGAGCACCGTCGCGTCGCTGGCCAGGCGGTTGGTGAGCTCGCCGGTGCGCCGCTCGTCGAAGAAGGCGATCTCCTGCGCCAGGATGGCGGCGTACAGGCGGCGCCGCAGGTCGGCGACGATGCGCTCACCGGCCACCGTGAAGAACCACGAGCGCAGGCCGGTCATCAGGCTGCCGATGGCGAAGAGGCCGAGCAGCGAGAAGACGACGCCGTTGAGCGCCTGGCGGCCCTGGCCGGCCAGAACGCCGTCGATGATCTTCTTGACGAACCAGGGGTAGCTCAGGCTCATGGCGGCGCTGATGGTCAGCGCGATGGTGCCCAGGACCAGCCGCCGCAGCTCGGGGCGGGCCAGGTCGCCGATCCGCTTGAGATCGAGGCGCCCCCGCGGCGAGGCGGGGCTGGGAGGAGGCGAGACCTGGGACATCCGGCTCAGCTTGGCACGCTGAGCCGCCCTGGCAAGGGCAGGGCGACCGTGGGGCGACCGCGACGGCCTGGGGCGGGACGACGGGCCGGCGCCGCGCTAGGGCGACAAGCGGAGGTGGTCCTTGTCCGATCTCGAGCGCAGCGTCGTGGTCCTCACCTGGAAGCGCGCCCAGAACATGCACGTGGTCGCCCTGGCCGAGGGCGCCAGCGTCGGGCGCCTGGACGACTTCCAGTTCGACCTGGAGACCCACCGCATCTACGGTTGGCGGCTGAAGGCCGCAGGGGTCTTCGGCAAGACCGGGGGCCTGGCCTCGGCCCACCTCAAGCTCATCGGGCGGGACATCGCGCTCATCGACAGCGAGCAGTCCCTGGAGTGGGCCATGCTGGCCCGTAAGGTCGTCGACGGCCGCGCCTGGGCTAGCGCTTACCGGGGCACCCAGGCCATCACCCGCCGCGGCCGGGCCCTGGGCGCGGTCTCGGACTTCGTCCTGGACTCCTCGGGGGCGCGCATCACCGGAATCCTGCTGCACGGGGACCGCCTGCTGCCCCTGGACGGCCGGGTCCACGCCGGCCCCGCCGCCGTCATCGCCGCGGGCGACGAGCTGGTGGTCGAGCTGGGCAGCCGCGAGGAGGATCCCGAGGGGGTCCGCTGGTGGACCCGCCTGAAGGAGGCCGTCGGCGTGGGAGAGGCGCAGCTCGCGGCCCGCCTGGAGGGCAAGGCGAGCGAGGCGGCGCCGGTGGAGGCGAAGCCCGAGGACGAGGACGAGGACGACGACTGGGGCGAGCGCGCCGAGGATGGGGAGGAGTAGCTCCCACGGCGCTCATGGCCCCACCTCAGAAGTCGACCACGCTCGCGTCGTCCCCGGCCGGGTGGGTGGGCAGCACGACCCGGGCGCCCGGCGGCCCGTAGAGCTGGACGTAGGTGGAGTAGAAGCCCGTGACCTTCTTGACGTAGTCGCGGCTCTCGTCGTACTCGAGCTGCTCGACCAGCACGTCGAGATCGATGCTGCGGCCGTCGGCGGTCCAGGGGCGGTACCAGCGGCTGACGTTGTGGGGGCCGCCGTTGTAGCTGGCGACGGCCAGGGGGAAGACGCCGTCGAAGCGCTGGAGCAGCAAGGAGAGGTAGTAGACGCCGTAGCGGATGTTGGTGGAGGGGTCCTCCAGCGCGGCGGGGGAGTAGCGGCCCTCTCCCAGCAGGGCGGCGACCTTTGCGCCGGTGCGGGGCATGACCTGGACCAGGCCGATGGCGCCGGCGCTGCTGACGACGGTGTCCTGGTAGCGGCTCTCCTGGCGCATCAGGCCCATGACCAGGAAGGGGTCGACCCCGTACTGCCGGCTGCTGCGCCACAGCTCGGGGGTGTGGACCATGGGCCAGGCCAGGCGCCAGGCGGAGAGCAGGTCCGCGGGGTCCGAGGCGCCCTTGTCCAGGCCGATGCACAGCCGGTAGGACAGGTGCGCCTGGCGGGCGTAGATGCTCATCTGCCGCCAGTCGGCCACCGATAGGGTCTGCAAGCGCTGGCTGAGCGGGTCGCCGCGGCCGCGGGCCTGGTCCCAGGTGTCGAAGTCGGCGCGCAGGATCCGCCCGGCCTCGACGGCCAGCCCGGCCCGCGCCAGGTCGAAGGCGGCGGGCAGGTCGGGCAGGATGTCCTTGAGGGCCTCGCTCTGCTTCGCGAAGGTGTCCTCGGCCGAGGCCGGGTCGTACCAGGTGCAGGCGCCGTAGCCATCGGGCAGCAGCTCCTGGGCCACCGGCAGGGCCTCCTGGACGGTGTCGGTGCCCGGGTCGGCGACGGCCTCCGTGCTCGGGCCGACCATGTGGCCCTCCCAGCGCAGGGCGGCCCAGCCGGGGTTGCCTTCGGGGGACAGCAGGGCCGGGCGAGCGGCGCCCCCGGTCTGTGCCGTGGGCTCGAGCAGGGCGATGGCGGCGGGCCACGAGTCGGTGCCGGGCAGGGGATCGGTGCGGGCCCGCTCGGCCTGGGCCAGGGCCGCTGGCTGGTGGCCGTGCCAGCGCCCGTCTCGCAGCAGCCAGGTGTTGGTCTCGGTGTGGGCGTCGGGCGGGCTCGGCGGCAGCGGTGAGCCTGCGGCCCGCCAGTCGTGGTCGTCGGCCAGCAGGCGGTACCAGCCGGTGTCGTCGCGCTCCCGGGCCTCCTGGCGCCAGTGGGCCGCCTGGACCGCGTCGCCCTTGGCATCCCAGGCCCGCGAGATCCACCAGCACGCGGCCGCAGCCCAGTCGCCCCCGCCGTCGGCCTGGGCGGTCAGCTCGTCGATGGCCACGTCGAGGGCGCCGCTGCGGAAGGCGGCGAAGGATGCGTAGAAGCGCGCGTCCCGCCCGACCTTGCCCCCGGTGCTGGCCAGGGCCTGGAAGCGGCCGCGGGCGATGTCGTAGCGGCCGGCGTGGAGGAAGGCGAAGGCGACCTCTTCGAGGTGGTCGCGGCCCCCCCAGTCTTCGAGCATGCGGGCGCCCCAGGTGGCGGCCTGGTCGTACATGCCGCCGCGGGCGTAGGCCCGGAAGATCTGCCAGCCCAGGCGGGCCGAGGGCGCAGCTTCGTAGTCGGGCAGCATCTTCGCGACGTAGACATCGAACTGGCGCGTGCCCCAGGCGAAGGAGTCCTCGTTGTCGTCGACCCACTGCCGCAGCGCCGGATCGAGGGGCTGGCCGTCCTTGCCCACGGCCTCGGCCTGGGCCTGGAGCTTGGAGAAGAGCTCCCAGGCGTCCACCAGGCGGCCGGAGCGCCGCAGGCTGGAGGCCAGCCGCTCCTGGCTGTTCCGGTCCTGGGGCGGGCGGGTGTCGAGGCCCTGGGCGGCCAGCTCGTCGAGGGCCTGCTGGGCGCCGACGGCGGTCGACGGGAAGGTGTGGGTGAGCACCAGCTCCTGGAGCATCGGGATGCCCTGCGCAGGCGATGTGCGGGCCACGGCGACCGCCTTGGCCAGGGCGATCTCCTCGGTGCGGGGCGTGTCGGGGTTGTGGTCCAGCCAGGTCTGGAAGGCGGAGACGGCGGGGCCGGGCTTGCCCAGGTCGGCCCAGGCCTCGCCGATCAGGACCAGGCACTCGTCGGCGTCGAGGCCGTCGGGCCACTTGTCGCGGTAGTCGCTGCACTCCTTGATGGCGACGGAGTGGCGGCCCCGCTCGTTGTCGACGACCGCCTCGTACCAGGCGCCGAAGGGGGCCAGGGGATCGCCGCTGGCCCGCACCCGGTAGAAGTTGGCGCTGGCCAGGTTCCAGTTGCCCAGCTGCATGTGGGCCAGGCCCAGCAGCAGGTGCCCGGCGGTGCGCTCGCGGCCGAAGGGCCCGGCGCGGCCGTCCAGCCAGGGGCTGAGCACGGTGACGGTGCCGGCGGCGTCGCCCTGGTACCAACGCTCCCGGGCGGCGGCGAGGATGTCGGAGGGCGCGGCGGGCATGCCCCCGGGCGCCACGCTGGGCACCGCGGGCAGCACCGTGCCGGCGGCCCGGGCCGGGCTGCCGCAGCCGAGCAGCAGCGCTGCCAGCAGCAGCGCGACGCGTGGCGGGGCCTCAGCCGGCGAGGGCATCGGCGTCCAGGGGCCCCAGCTCGGCGGGGTCCTGGTCCTCTCCCAGCCAGATCACGTAGCGGGGGCCGTCCAGCACGCGCAGCACGTGGCCGGAGCGACCATCGGCCAGGCGGGCCGGGTCCCCGACCCGGCGGGTGGCGCCAGCGGGTACGGGCACCAGGGTCGTGGGCTCGCCGTGCTCGATCCACTCAGCGTAGCCGCCGACCAGGCGGCGGGCCATGCCCCAGCCCTGCTCGCGGAGCCAGGCGGCGACCTGCTCGCTGCCCAGCTCGCCGGTCTGGTCGTAGACCGTGACCCGCTCGTCCTTGGGAGGCAGGCGGTCGAGGTGGGCGCGGATGCTCCAGCCCGGGGCGACGAAGGCCCCCGGCAGGACGCCGGCCACGACCTCGGCGGGGGGGCGCAGGTCCAGGAAGACCGGCGCGGCGCCAGCGACGACCTGGGCCGCGACCCAGGTGCGGCCGATGTTCGTGCGGTGGTTGGGTCCCGGGGTGTCGCCGTCGCCCTGGACGACCTTGGGGATCACCCGCTCGTCGACCTCACCCACGACCCCGACCGTCTTGTTGGCCGGGTCGCGCTCCTCGACGTCGAACTCCATGTGGAACAGCTTCACCGCCGCCTTGTGCGCGGCCTTCCTCAGGCGGTCGCGAATCATGGGATCTCCAGGCGGCTGAGCGTAGCCCAGGCTGGTTGGCGCCGCTCCCGCCGCCGGGATGGCGTGCTACATGCGGCATGCCACGAGCCCGGCGCATCGCGCGCCGGTCCATGCGGGAGGGTGCCCGCGCGCAGGGAGGCGAGATGGGCCTGTTGCGAAACGTGATCCTGGGCCGGCCGGACGGCATGCGGGCGCGGCTGTGCAAGAAGGTCCTGGGCCGCTCGACCGAACCGGAGAAGGACCCGGCGGCGGCGCCCTACACGGCGCCGGGTGGCACCGGGGGCTGGGGCGCAGGTCCGACCGCCGCCGAGCCGGCGCTGGGCCTGTCGCCCGAGGCGCCCAAGGATGTGACCCCCCCCGATGGCTTCGAGGTGGTCCTGCACAAGGATGCGCTCGTCGCGGGGCGCGTGGTCGAGATCATCGTGAGCGGAACTGCGATCGCCGTGGCGAACGTCGACGGCCACTTCTACGCGGTCTCCAACACCTGCGCGCACGCGGGCGGGCCGCTGGGGGAAGGCACCTTGGAGGGGCCGATCCTGACCTGTCCCTACCATGGCTGGGCCTACGACGTCCGGGACGGAAGCTGCCGGACCAACCCCGAGGTCCAGATCCAGAAGTTCGACGTGGTGGTAGAGGGCGAGGCCGTCTGCGTGCGAGTCTGAGCGTGGCACCCCCCGGACATGGATGACCTCGCCCATCGTCGTAGCCAGCTCCTATGAGCCCTCCACCGAGGGGGCCGTGGCAGAGCTTCACGCCATCCTGGGGGGCGACCGCCCGGCGCTCGTGCTCTTCTTCCACTCCCCGGGGCACCCCGCCTCGGTGGTCGCCAGCCTGGCGCAGGCCGCCTTCCCCGGCGCGGTGACGGCCGGCTGCTCCACCATGGGCGAGATCTGCGACGGGCAGTTCGTCCGGGGGGGCATGGTGGCCATGGCCTTCTCGGGCGCGGCCCGGGTCGCCGCCGAGGGGATCGCCGACCTGTCCCCCTGGCGCTTCGAGCAGGGGGCGGCCCTGGTCGGGCGGCTGTGCGCCGGCCTGGGCTGTACACCCGCCCAGCTGCGGCCCGACCGCCACCTGCTGCTGACCCTGCTCGACGGCCTGTCGGGCAGCGACGAGCTGCTCCTCACCGCCATCATGGACGCGGTCCCGGGCCTGCCCCTGGTCGGCGGTTGTGCGGCCGACGACGAGCGCTTCGAGGCGACCTGGACCTTCCTGGACGGGCAGGCCGGCTGCGGCGGGGCCGTCGTGCTGCTGGTCGAGCCGGGCGTGCCCTTCGTGCCCTTCGCCTTGCACCACTACCGGCCGACGGGACAGCGCGTGGTCGTCACCTGTGCCGATCCCGCCCGGCGCCTGGTGCTGGAGCTGGACGGCTGGCCGGCCGTCGACGCCTATGCCCGCCTGTGCGGGCTCCCCGCCGAGCGCTTCGCCGAGCGCCCCGACCTGCTGCTGGGGCAGGCGGTGCAGTTCGGCGTGCGCACGGGCGACACGCGCTTCGTGCGGGGCGTGATGACGGCGCGGGGGGACGCGCTGGTGCTGGCGGGCGCCGTCGAAGAGGGTGAGATCCTGGAGGTGATGGAGGCCACGGACCTGGTGGAGAGCACGCGGGAGGGGCTGGCGGGTGTGCTGGACACCCTCGGCGCGCCGGTCGCTGCACTGCTGCTCTTCTCCTGTGGGGGCCGCTTCCACGCCGCCGAGCGGGCGGGGGAGCTGGAGCCGCTGGCCCAGGCCATGGCCGTGGCACCCGTGGCCGGCATGTCCACCTACGGCGAGCACTTCGGTTCGCTCCTGCTCAACTACACGCTGACCGGTGTGGCCTTCGCCCGCGGCCCTGGGGAGGGAGCATGAAGCGCCCGCCGTCGAATCCCAGCCCCAGCAATGTACGGATCGCCAGGCTGGAGGCCGAGGTGGCCGCTGGCCGGCGGACCATCGATGTCCTGGTCGCCCGCATCGAACGTGAGGCCGACGCCCGTCCTCCCGACCGCCGCGCCTTCATGCGCGCCATCGGCCAGCTCAAGGCGACAGTCGCGGCCCGGCAGCGGGACATCGCCGATCGTGAGGAGTACTACCGCGCCCTGTTCCACCAGAGCCCCGACGCGATCCTGGCCCTGGACGGCGACGGCAACGTCCTGTCGTGCAACCGCACGGCGGAGCTGACCTTCGGTCGGCACCTGGCCGAGCTGGTGGGGCAGCCCGTGCACACCCTCTTCGCGCCCCAGAGCGGGGCCGCCTTGACGGGCCTGCTGTGGAGCGGCTTCGTGGGGGTCGGGGACGCGGAGCTGCTGGTGCCGCCTGAGCGCCGCATGGGCTTCTCGGTGGCGCGGCTGGCAGCCGGGGAGCTGCTCCTGGTGCTGCGCGACGTCACCCAGCGGCGGCGCCTGGAGCTGGAGCTGGAGCGTGCCCGGCGCCATGCTGGCTACGGCCGCCTGGCTGCGGAGCTGGCGGCGGAGATCACCAACCCGCTGTCGGTGGTGGTGGGACGCCTGGAGCTGCTCCGGCAGCGGCCGCCGCCCGACGTGGCCAGCCTGCTGCCCGTGCTGGAGGTCCTGACCGAGCACTGCCGCCGCATCGACGCGACGGTGGGCAACCTGCGCACCCTGGGCCAGCCACGCGCGCCCCGGGCCTGCCCGGTCTCTCTGGCCGACCTGGTGGCCCGGGTCGTCGGGCGCGCCAGCCCGCGCCTGCAGCGGGTCCGCCTGGACGTGGCCCTGCCCGACGACGTGTCGGTCCTGGTCGACCCCGAGCACGGCGAGCTGGCCCTGCGCAACCTGCTGCTCTTCGTGGCCGGCTACATGCCTCCCGACCGCAGCCTTCAGATCCGCCAGGTCGAGGGGGGCCGCGGCATGGTCCGCCTGTCCCTGCGGGGGGAGCAGGCCTGCCTGCCCGACGAGGTCGTGGCGGCCCTGGGCGCCCGGTCCCGCGATCCGGCCCGCCCGGTCGATCCCGGCCTGGGCCTGGGCCTGGCCATCGCCTGGGTCCTGCTGACCGACAACGGGGGGCGCCTGGACCTGGAGGTATCACCCGATGGGGGCACGGTCCTGGTGGTCGGGCTGCCCGGCGAGGCGACCGCGGTGCCGGCGCCGCGCGCGGCGGCCCCCAGCGTGCTGGTAGTCGATGACGACCAGCTCCTCTGCGAGACGGTCAGCTGGATGCTGTCGGGTCGCGGCATGAACGTGCGCACGACCCGCACGGCCGAAGACGCGCTGCGACTCATGGCAGCGCAGCGCTTCGACTGCGTCCTGGCCGACCTGGTGCTGCCGGGAATGGACGGCATCACCATGCTCGACGAGGTCGCGCGACGCTGGCCGGAAATGACCGACCGGCTGGTGCTGACCACGGGCACGAGCGAGCCGGCGCCGAAGGGCGTGCGCCTGCTGCGCAAGCCCTTCGACCGGACGCGCCTGTTGGAGGCCCTGGGGCTGGACGCCCCGTGCCCCCGCTAGTCGCTCAGAGCTTGGAGACGTCCAAGCCGGCCTCAGCCGCGAAGACCGCCAGACCCTTCTTGTTGAGGGTCCGCAGCGCGCGGGTCGAGACCTTCAGGCGAATCCAGCGGCCCTCTTCCTCGAGCCACAGACGCCGGGTCTGCAGGTTCGGAAGCTGGCGCTTCTTGGTCTTGATGTTGGAGTGCGAGACCTTGTTCGCCGTGTTCGGACGCTTGCCAGTGAGCATGCAGCGACGAGCCATGATGATCCTCTCTTGCCGACCACACGGGGACGCGAGCGCAAGGCTCACAGGGCTCGGGTCGGGAACCCAGGCCGGTTAGCCCGGCCGGGCGGGGAAAGCAAGGTGCACTGAGAGGTGCACTGAGGGGGTGCACTGAGAGCGGGGAGCGCTGCCCGGTCGTGCCGGGCTGGGCGCGCCCTCCCGGCGCGGAGCTCAGATGGTGAAGTCGATGATGACGACCCCGCCGTCCCGGTCTTCGGAGGCGGGATGATCGGGCCGCTGCTCCATGGCGCCCTGATCCACGTCGGAGGAGGGCCGGTCCATGGGAAGGGGCAGCGGCAGACGACGCGGCTGCGTGTGCCGCTCGCGCTGCTCCCGCTCCCGCCGGATCTTCTCGATGACAAAGGCGTCGAGCATGGATTCGACTCCTGGTTGGCAGGCCCGGAAGGACCTGGTTGGAATATAGCACCGGCCTCCTGCGAGACAAGCGCCGCTTCTCACACCCAAGACACCGATTTCCTTGGGAAAGGTTCGCCCTTTTCGTCACCATGGGTCACGAGGACGACCAGGGCGACGGATCGAGGCTGCTCTTGACGCGTCATGATCGGCTTCATCCCTCGGATCTCGACGGCATGGACCTGTGCAGGGGTGGGGCTGCAGGGGGCGTGGCGGCCGCCGCGCGGGCCAGGGCCCGGGCCCGGTCGGCCAGGGCGTCGTAGGTCGGCAGCAAGGCGGGGCAGGCGCCGTGGATGGCGGCGCGGTGGGCGGCCACGACGGCCTCGTCCCCGCGTGCCAGGGGGCCGGTGAGGGCCCGCGCGGGGCCGACGGCGGCTGCGTTCTCCAGGCTTGCGCGTGCCAGGGGCAGCAGCAGGGCGGGGGCCTGGGCGGGGTCGACCCCGGCGGCGGCCAGCAGCTCGGCGGCCGCGCCCAGCAGGACCGTCGCGAAGTTGCCCGCCATGACGGCGCTTGCGTGGTACAGCCGCCGGTCGCCGGGGACCTCGAAGACCGCGAAGCCCAGGGCTCGACCCAGGCAGAGAGCGGCGGCCCGGGCGGCGGGATCGCCGGCCACCGCGGCGGGCAGGCCCTCCAGCTGCGGAGTGGCCAGCTCGGGGCCGGGGAAGGTCATCAGGGGGTGCAGGGAGCCGGCTGGCCGGTAGGGGCGCAGGACCTCGACCTCGCAGGCGCCCGAGGCGTGCAGGAGCACTCCGCCGGGCGGCACGGTGGCCGCGACCTCGGCCAGGGTGCTGTCGGGGACCGTCAGCCAGGTGAGGGGAGCGGTGGGGATGGCCTGCCCGCGGCCGACCAGGCGGACCCGGTGTCCCTGCTGTTGCAGGGCGGCGGCCATGCTGCGACCCAGGCGCCCGGGGCCGACGATCACCAGGTCCAGGACCCCATCGTCCGGCACCCTGTCGAGGAGGGAGTCGGGGGAGGTTGCGGCGTCGGCGGCACGGGGGGGCACGGCGGCACCGTAGCCGTCCCGGACCGCTGTCGCCTGCTATGGTGATCCGCCAGTCCCTGCCGTGGGAGGCGGCCCTCATGCCCGACCAGCCGCAGCCTGATCTGCCTGATTCCGGCCGCGCCTCTCCGCAAGCGGAGCCGCCGGTGCCGGCGCCGGAGCAGCGCCTGCCTGCCGGCCTGCGGGTTGGACGCCAGGGCTCCGTGGGCCTGCTGATCCTGGACCGCCCGGAGCGGCGCAACGCGCTGTCGCCGGAGCTGGTCGCGGCCCTGCTGGAGCAGGTGCAGGCGGCGGGCGTCGAGCCGGGCCTGGGCGCCCTGGTGCTGGCCGCCGAGGGGGAGCACTTCTGCGCGGGCGGTGACCTGGGGCCGGGCGGCCTGCAGGGCGAGGGCCTGGTCGCCCAGCACGCCGAGCGCGGCAGCTTCGCCCGCCTGCTGGCGGCCCTCCACGACAGCCCGGTCCCCGTCGTGGCCGCCGTCCAGGGGGACGCCCTGGGGGGCGGTGCCGGCCTGGTGGCCGCCTGCCACATGGTGGTCATGGCGCAGGGCGCCCGGCTGTCCACACCGGAGCTGCGACTGGGCCTGTTTCCCTGGATGATCGCCCCGGTGCTGGCCCGCAAGCTGCCACGCAACGTCCTGCACGAGCTCATCCTCTGCGGCCGTCGGCTGTCGGCCGAGGACTGTCGGCTGCTGGGCCTGGCCAACCGCGTGCTGCCGGCGGACCAGGTCCGCGCCGCTGCCGTGGAGCTGGCCCTCGCCGCCGCCGCCCACTCTCCGGCGGTGCGGCGCATGGGCCTGCACGCCCTCGCTGCTGTCGACGGCCTGCCCCTCGACGCCGCGCTGGAGCACATGCACGCCATGTTGACCCTGAACCTGCTCACCGAGGACGCCGCGGAGGGCATCGCCGCCTTCCTCGCCCGCCGCCCGCCCGTCTGGAAGGGGAGGTGACCGTGCCGCCTGCAGCTCCCGTCCTCGTGCCCTTCGGCGGCGACGCTGTCATCGTCTCCTGCGCCCTGACCGGGGTGCTGGCCGACCGCCGCCAGTGCCCGCACATCCCCTACACCCCCGTCGAGATCGCCGACGAGGCCCTGCGCGCCTGGAACGCCGGCGCCACCGTGGTCCACATCCACGGCCGCAACGACGACGGCAGCCCGACCTGGTCCACCGAGACCTTCGCCGCCATCCACCGCGAGGTCCGGGCCCGCTGCCCCATCGTGCTCAACTTCAGCTCGGGGACCCTGGGCGAGGACTGCTCGGGCCCCGAGGCCGTCGTCCGGCAGGTCCGGCCCGACGTGGCCGCCCTGAACATGGGGACCATGAACTACGCGAAGTACTCGCCGCGCCGCAAGGACTTCGTCTTCGACATGATCTTCGACAACACCTTCACGAAGATCAAGCGGATGCTCCGGGCGATGAACGACAGCGGGGTCCACCCCGAGCTGGAGTGCTTCGACACCGGACACACCAACTCCATCGCCCCGCTCATCGACATGGGGCTGCTGCACACGCCCATCGAGTTCTCGTTCATCATGGGCGTCCTGGGCGGTCTCCCCGCCACGGTCCCGGCCTTGCAACTCCAGGCCAGCCAGGTGCCTGCGGGCTCCTGCTGGCAGGTCATCGGCATTGGCCGGGTCCAGTGGCGCATGGTGGCGGCCTCGCTGGTCCTGGGCGGCAACATCCGCGTCGGGCTGGAGGACAACTTCTACCTGCCGGACGGCACCATGGCGGAGAGCAACGGAACCCTGGTCGAGCGCGCGGTGCGCCTGACCCGCGACGTGGGCCGGCGTCCGGCCACCCTGGACGAGACCCGGGCCATGCTCGGGCTGGGGCAACCGGCATGAGCGACCGAAGCACGACCGAGGGCCAGGGCTCCGGCACGGAGCAGGATCCCCCCGAGATCCGCCGGGTGCTCGTCGCCGCGCGCGGGGCGGCGGCGGCACGGCTGGCCCGCTCGGTGGTCGAGGCGGGGCTGGAGGCCGTGGTCCTGTTGGATGATCGTGACGAGGAGGCCTCCTGGGCCCGACCGCCGGTCTTCGGCGCCTGGGTGCCGGCCGGTCCGGCGGGCTGGCCCGATCCCGAGGCCGTCCTGGCCGCCGCCGTGGACGCGGGCTGCGACGCCCTGCTGCCGGGTTGGGATGAGCTGGCCCGCGATCCCGACTTCGCCGAGCGCTGCGCCCGGGCCGGCCTGGTCTGGCTGGGTGTGCCCCGCGAGCTGCTCACCTTCATCGCCGACCGGGCGCGGGTCCGCGAGCAGGCCGAGAGCCTGGACATCCAGGTCGTGCCCGGCACCCGGGCCCTCACCGACCCGGCCCTGGCCTCGGCCTGGGCGGCGGGTGTCGGCTTCCCCGTGGCGCTCAAGGCGACCCGCGGACACGACCGCCCCCTGGTGCGGGTCGACTCCCCCGACGAGCTGGAGGTGGCCGCGGCCGGCATGCTCGAGGAGGGGCCGGCCATGGTCGAGCGCTACGTGTTGGAGGCCCGCGAGATCGAGGTGCCCGTGGCCGGCGACGGCGAGGAGGCCGTGGTCGCCCTGGGCACGCGCGAGGTCACGGGCCGGGTCGGCGACATCCGCCGGCTGTGGTCGGCGCCCGCGACGGCCCTGCAGGGCAACCTGGAAGAGGAGATCATGCAGGCGGCCCTCAACCTGGTCGCGTCGCTGGGCTGGCGGGGTGTGGGCGCGGTGCAGTTCCTGCTGACCCCCGACGGGCGGGCCTACCTGCTGGATCTCCGGCCGGGCCTGCACCCGGCCGACGCGGTGACCGAGCGGGTCTACGGCGTGGACATCGTCGACGCCGCGTTGCGGGTCGGCATGGGCCAGCGCCTGGGCTGGGGCCCGGACGAGGCCGCGGCGGACGGCTTCGCCATGGGCGTGCGCCTGCGGGTCTCCGACGACGCCCCGCCCAGCCGCCTGGGCAAGGTCCAGGCCGCGCACGAGGTGAAGCTCTTCGTGGACGAGGGCAGCGTGCTGCGGGCCGGCGACGAGCTGGGCTGCATCCTGGTCCACGGCATGGCCCGACATCCGGCCATCGTCCGGACCAAGGTCGTCCTGGACGAGCTGGACCTGCCCGGCGCTCACTGCGCCCTGCCGGCGTTGCGGCGGGTGCTGGGCGACCCCCAGTTCTGGCTGGGCATCCTGGCCCGGGAGGACGCCCAGGACGTCGCGGGCATCGACCCCGACCGCTGAGCAGGCCGGCCTGTGCGCGCCCCCTTGCCGTGTTGACAGGGGCTGGATGAACCCATATCCAGCGGCCCATGGCTCGACGCATGCACGACGGCGGTCGCCCCGAGCGGGTGGCCAGCGACATCCACGCCATCCTGGCCCGGACCCTCCACGAGGAGGTCAAGGACCCGCGGGTGTCCGACGTGTCGATCACGGCTGTGCGCATGAGCCGCGACCTCAGCCTGGCGCACATCAACGTCGTGCCCCTGGGGGGCCAGGGGGACCCGGCGCGCATGCTGGCCGGCCTGGAGGCGGCCGCCGGCTTCCTGCGCCACGCCGTGGGCCAGCAGCTCCGCCTGCGGCACACGCCCGAGCTGCGCTTCCACGTCGATGATCGCCTGGACGACTCCCTGCGCATGGCGACCCTGCTGACCCACATGGAGCAGGCCCGCGAGCCCGGCCTGGACGGCGACCCGGACGAGGAGTGAGCCGCCCATGACCAGCGGGTTCCTGGTCGTCGACAAGCCCGAGGGGATCACCAGCCACGACGCCGTGGCGATCCTGCGGGCCGTCCTCGGCCTCAAGCGCATCGGCCACACCGGCACCCTGGATCCCTTCGCGACCGGGGTGCTGCCGCTGGCCCTCGACCGGGCCACGAGCCTGATCCAGTACCTGGACGAGGATCTCAAGGTCTACGACGCCACGATCCAGCTGGGCTCCTCGACGGACACCGGCGATCTGACCGGCACCGTCGTGCGGGAGGCCCCGGTCCCCCAGGTGGACGCGGACGGCGTGCGGGCCGTGCTGGAGACCTTCCGCGGCGTCCGCATGCAGCTCCCGCCCCGCTACAGCGCGGTCAAGGTCGCCGGGCGTCGCCTGTACGCCTATGCCCGCGCCGGGGAGGAGGTGCAGGCCCAGCCCCGCCCGGTGCGCATCGACGCCATCGAGCTGGTCGAGCTGGAGCTGCCCCGCCTGCGGGTTCGCATCACCTGCGGGCGCGGCACCTACGCGCGGGTCCTGGCCGACGAGATCGCCGTGGCCCTGGGCAGCGCCGGCCACCTGGTCGCCCTGCGCCGGGAGCGCTCCGGTGTCTTCGACCTGGAGGGTGCGCTCTCGATGGACGAGCTGGCGGGCATCGTCGCCGGTCGCAGCGACTGGCGCCCCGTGCTGCGCCCGCCCCGGGGCACCGAGCGCGTCGCCTGGCGGCCCCGGGACGAGGTCCGCGCCGCCTTGACGCCCCGCCTGTGGTCCCCCGCCCGGGCCCTGGCCCACCTGCCGGTCCTGGCCATCAGCCCGGGCCAGCGAGACCTGATGCAGCGGGCCGGACAGACCCCGGCGCCGCCCCCCGGCCTGGCGGAGGGCCAACACTTCCGGGCCCAGGTTGATGACGAGCTGATCGCCTTGCTCCGGGTGGAGCGCGGCCGCGCCCGCATGGCCTGCTTGGTCGTCCTGGGCTGACCGGGCGCCGCGACGCTCAGGCCCCGGGCGCCGGGGGCGTGCCGCGGTCGCTACCCGGCTCTGCCTGGTCCTCTGCCTGGTCCTCTGCCTGGTCCGCTGCGGCGCGCTCGGCGGCCCACTCCTCCTCTTCTTCGCTCGCCTTCTCCTCCTGGCGGCGCAGGTGGAAGCGCCAGACCAGGACCGCCGCGCTGCCCACCACGACCAGCAGCGCCACCAGCCGGAACCGGTCCATCCAGGGGACCACCCGGCTGATGTTGTCGCTGAAGGTGAAGCCCAGGGACGTGTAGACGCCGACCGTGATGAGCGCGGCCAGGCCGTCCACCAGGATGAAGCGGCCCAGGGGGACCCCGGTGGCGCCGGCGAAAAAGAAGGCCGGCAGCCGCATGCCGGGCATCTGGCGGGCGATCGCGATGGCCCAGGTCCCGTAGCGCCGGTAGAAGCGCTCGATCCGCCGGATCTGCCCGGGGCCGGCCAGCCGCGCCAGGAAGCCGCGCGGGTGCAGCCCCACCCGGCGCCCGAAGCTGAAGGACACCAGGTCGCTGATCAGCACGCCGCAGTAGCCGACCGCCATGGCCACGGGCAGCATGGTGTGCCCCGCGCCTGCCAGGGCACCGGCCGCAAAGAGGCTGATGTCCTCGGGTACCGGCAGCCCGAAGGGTGTCAGCAGCAGGGCGACGAAGACGGCCAGGAGGCCGTATTGCAGGAAGGTGTCCACGGGTGCCGCGGTGGCTATCCTGGTGAGGGGGCGGGGGCCGAGATGCCAGCGTGCAGATCGTGCCCGGCGCGGCGCGGTCGCGGGGCGGGGATGTCGGGCTCGGGGCGGTGCGCTATCGGACAGGCACGATGTGGACGGTCGACAGCCCGGACCTGGAGACGACCCTGCGGCTCGGTGAAGCCCTGGGCCGGGTCGTGCCGCCTGGGGGCATCGTCGTGGCGCTGAGCGGCGACCTGGGCGCGGGAAAGACCGCCCTGGCCCAGGGGGTCGGGCGGGCCCTGGCCATCGTGGAGGCCGTCACGAGCCCCACCTTCGTGCTGGTCAGCGAGCACATGGGACCGGTGCCGCTGCTGCACGCGGACCTGTATCGGCTGCGGGCCAGCGACCTGGCGCAGCTCGGCCTGGAGGAGAAGCTGGAGGACTGGCCGGGCGTGGCCCTGGTCGAGTGGGCCGAGCGCTTCCCGCAGCTGCTCCCCGATGATCGGGTCGAGGTCGAGCTGCTGCACGCGGGTGAGGGGCGGCGGGTCACGGTGCGCGGCACCGGGCCGCGGGGCTGGGCCCTGGTCGCTGCCTGGCGCCGCAGCTTTGACCAGGGCGGGGCGGATCTGCCGCCGGATCCAGCGGCTGCTGGAGCGGCCCGTGGGCGCTGAGCGTCCGCAGTTCCGCCGTCCGGGGGGGCGGCCGGCGCCGGTGGGGCGGCGCGTCGTGGCCATGGCGGGCGTGCTGCTGCTCAGCGCGGGCCTGCTGCTGTGGCGGAACCACCAGCTCCAGGCGCTGCCCCCGCCAGCCGAGGTCGTGGTGGAGGTGCGAGGCGATGTGTCGCAGCCGGGCCTGGTCTCCATACCGGCCCCGGCCCGGGCCCAAGCGGCCATCACAGCGGCGGGCGGCGATCCCCAGGGCATGGTGGACGCGACGGTCGAGCCGGGCACCCGGCTGGTCGTGGAGGGCGGCGCCTGGCGGGCCGAGCCCATGGACCAGCTCCTGGTGGTGGGGCTGCCCGTCGACGTGAACACCGCCTCGCAGGCCGCCCTGGAGGCCATCCCGGGCCTGGGGCCGCACCGCGCCGCGGCCATCGTCGCCGAGCGCGGCCAGGGCGGGCCCTTCTCCAGCGTGGACGACCTGGTGCGGGTCAAGGGCATCGGTCCGTCCACGGTGCAGGATCTGCGGCCCTTCGTCGTCGCCGGTCCCTGAGGACCTGCGGGCTCGTCAGATGGGCAGCCGCAGGCCCCGCAGCAGGGCCTCGCCAGCGGCAGCCAGGGCCGGGCCGTCGAGGTGGGGCAGGTGAGGCAAGGACAGGACCGCGGTGTCGGCCCGCTCGGCCAGGTCCTCGGCGTTCCAGCCGGCCAGCGCGCCCGGGTCGGGCCCTCTGCTGTTGAGGACCAGGCCGGCCACAGACAGCCCGCGGGCGTGGACCGCCGCCAGGGTCAGCAGGGCGTGGTTGAGCACGCCCAGGCGGTTGACCGCCACGATGACGACGGGCAGGCCCAGGCCGACGGCGAGGTCGGCGACCAGGGCATCGGGGGTGATGGGCACCATCCAGCCACCGACGCCCTCGACGACGCCGACGCCGGAGCCGATGAGGTCGCGGGTGCCTTGCACCAGCGTGGGCAGGTCCAGGCGCAGGCCGACCAGGCGCGCGGCGCGGTCGGGGGCCGCGGGCTCGGGCAGGCAGTGGAGCACCAGGGGATCGTGTCCGGCGGCCCGGGCCAGACGCTGGGCGTCCTGTCCAGGGGGCAGGCTGCCGGTGGCCAGGGGCTTGACCGCGCGAACCGGCGCGCCGCGGGCGGCCAGGGCGGCGGCCAGGGCCGCGGCGACCACGGTCTTGCCGACCTCGGTGTCGGTGCCCGTGACGAACAGGCCCCTCACCAGGGCCCCTCGGAGTCGTCATCCTCGGGCTCGTTCTCGGGCTCGTCTTCGGGCATCTCGTCCCCATCGCCAGGCTCGCCGTCGCCCTCGCCTTGGCCCTCGCCCTTCGCGCCGGCCTTGGGGCGGCGTGGCGCCACGACGTCGAGCACGGCCTCGGTCGAGCGGTACAAGCCGCCGGCCAGGGCCCGGGCGCCGGCCGCCAGGGGGGCCTCGCCCTCGCGGGTCTCGACCTCTTCCCGGCGGTGCTTGGAGGCGTGGTCCAGGGCGGCCACGGGATCGGTGGGGTGCTCGGTCAGGCCCTCGCCCGCGGCGCGCAGCCAGCGCCCCATGCGCGCGCCGGCCCGCTCCACGGCCCGGTCGGCCTGGGGGCTGATCACCGGGCGCTTGGGATCCAGCTCCACCTGGGTGTAGCGGGTGCCGAGGAGCTGCGTGAGCACGCCGCCCACGGCCCGCGTGAGGTGGTCCAGGCCCTCCTCGAGCTCCGAGGCGGAGGAGCGGGGCGGCGGCTCCTTGTCCGAGGGGGAAGGGGCGCGGTCTTCGGGCGGCTTGGCCATCGGATCTCGGGGGGTCAGGAGGTCCACCGATCCTGTGCACCGGCGTCGTCGTCGTCGAGGCGTCGGGCCTGCTGTCGGTCCGCCAGCCACAGCAGGTGGCACAGGACCTGCCGGGCCGCCAGGAGCTGCACCAGCTCGGGCAGCTCACCGTAGACCAGGGGGACCAGGTCTCGGGGGCGGGACCCCGGTCGACGGGCCAGGGCCTCGCGGATCTGCGCGGTGCGGGCGTGGCGGTGCGCGACATAGGTCTGGAGTGTCGCGGGGCCGTCCTCCAGGCTGGGACCGTGGGCCGGGTGCAGGCGGCGCGCGCCCCGTGCCTGGAGGCGGGCCAGGCTGGCCAGGTAGAGCGCCAGGTCACCCTCGGGCGGGTCCAGGACGATGGTGCCCTCGCCGGCCACCATGTCGCCGGCGATGAGCTCGCCGTCGGCCTCGCGCAGCAGGCAGAGGTGCCCGGGGGCGTGGCCGGGTGTGTGCAGCACGGTCCAGACCCCGCCCTCCAGGTCCAGGCGCTCCTCATCGACCAGCAGGCGGTCCACCGGCAGCGAGAGGCGGGCGGCGGTCTCGGCGTGGGCCCAGATGGGCGCGCCGGTCCGCGCGGCGAGGTCGGCGGCCCCCGAGACGTGGTCGTGGTGGTGGTGGGTCAGCAGGATCGCCTGGGGAGCTGCGGGCGCCAAGGCCCCTGCCAGGCGGTCGCGCTCCTCTTGCCAGGGGCTGGCCGGGTCCACGACTACCGGGGCCTGCCGGCCCAGGATCCAGGCGTTGGTGTGGGTGGCGGGGGGCAGGGTCGGGCTGCGGACCGCCAGGACGTGCAGCTCCGGCGCCACCGGGAGGGGCCGCGCCGGGCTCATGTGCGCAGGGCCAGCCCGATGAGCAAGGCCAGGGCCAGCACCACGACCGCACCGATGGCGAGCAGCTCGGTGGGCTGCATGCGGGGGCGGGCGGGGCGCTCATCCTCCTCGCCGTCGTCCCCGCCATAGGGCCCCCCGCCGTAGGGCCCGCCGACGTCGATCTGGGTCAGGTCGTCGGGGCCCATGCCCTCAGAGTCCGAAAGCGCGGCTCCGGGCCCTTCGCGCTCGGCGCCCTCCGCGTCGGCAGCCCGGGGCGCTCCTTCCTCGGGATCCGCGTCCTCGGGATCCGCGTCCTCGGGATCCGCGTCTTCGGGGTCCCACAGCCCGGGCCCAAGCGGGGCCAGGAGGGTGAGGGGACCGACGCGCGGCACGGTGCGGGCGTCCTGCGGGTCCTCGTCCCGGGCCGGATCCTCGGTCGGCCCGGAGAGCCGCATGAGGCGCGGGATCGCGACCGAGGGCTCCGCGGCAAGCGGCCCCGCCACCGAGGGCTCCGCGGCAAGCGGCCCATCGGCAGGCGGCTCCGCGACCGGGGTCGGGGCATCGATCCGCGCCAGGTCCTGGAGGCGCTCCACCAGGCCCTGGCGATCACTGGCCCCGGGCAGGGTGCGGCCCAAGGCCTGGAGGCTGCGCACCAGCTCGCCCTCGTCGGCGAAGCGGGCCCGCGGGCTCGGCGCCAGCAGGCGCTCCAGCAGGCGCCCGGCCGCCGGGTTCACGCGCGAGATGGGCGCCAGCCAGGGGTCGACGTGGCCCTCGCGCCGGGCGGCGGCGCCGACCTGGTCGGGCGGCCCCCCGGTGTACAGCGGGACCCCGCCCAGCAGCTCGACCAGCAGCGCGCCCAGGGACCACTGGTCGGCCAGAACGCTGGGCGGGGCGCCGGCCAGCCGCTCGGGCGACAAGGTCCCCGGCGCGGCGGGGGGACCGCTGCGTCCCAGGCCGAGCAGGCGCAGGCTGCCGTCGGGCGCGACGCGGATCCGGTGGGCTTCGAGCCGGCCGTGCATGATGGGGCCTCCTTGGGGATCGGCCCGTCCGTGGGCGTGGCGCAGGGCCTGGGCCAGCTCGGTGCAGAGGTCGACGACGGTGGCGGCGTCCAGGGTGAGGCGGCCCCGGCGGTGGGCAGAGGCCGCCTGGGCCAGGGTAGGACCGGGGGCCCAGCCCACGGCCAGCGCCGCTTCGCCAGCGAAGTGACCCAGGGCGGCGGGGATGTGCGGGTCGTCCAGCTCGCGCAGGACCGCGTACTCCCGGGTGACGCGGGTCGCGATGGCGCGGTCTCCCGGATCGGCGGCGCGGCGGATGGCGACCACGCGCGGTGCCCGGTCGCTGCCCACCCGCTCGGCCTGCCACAGCTCCTCACCCGCGTCGGCCGAGACCCGGCGCAGCAGGGCGAAGGGGCCGACATGAGGGTTCTGCATGGCCGCTCCGGTGGGCAGGGACGGTGCCGCGCAAGGGGTAACGAGGGGCTCGCCGTCGTGGCAGTCCCAAGGGCCCCTTCGGTCGAAAGCCGGTGAAGGATGGAAGGTCGCGGCGGGACACGTTAGGAGGTTGTGTCGCCACGGGGGGCCTGCCGCCCGTGACCGGTGGGTCTCGGGCGTTGCAAGGCCGGGTGGTATGCCGGTCGCAGCGTGCGAAACCACCGGCAGACACCCATGCGTAGCCGCCCGGCTGCGCGTCGTCCCTCGCCGAGGCCGACCATGCCCGTTGACACCCGTGACTTCCGCAACGCCATGGGGCGCTTCGCCTCAGGGGTCACGGTGGTCACGGTGGTCGATCCGCAGGGCGGCGAGCGGGGCATGACGGCCAGCGCCTTCTGCTCCTTGTCCATCGATCCGCCCCTGGTCGTGGTCTGCGTGAAGAAGGGCAATGGCATGGACAGCCTGCTCCAGGGCGCGCCCGGCTTTGCCGTCAGCATCCTCGCCCAGGACCAGGTCGAGACCTCCAACCGCTTCGCCGGTTGGGGCGAGCGCCCGGTCGATGATCTGTCGGACCTCGCGGGGCGCCGCGGACCCAGCAGCGGCGCCACCTGGCTTCCCGGTGCGATCGCCTGGCTGGACTGTGTGCGCCACCAGGTCCTCGACGGCGGGGACCACCACATCTACCTGGGGCGGGTCGAGGCGCTCGACCTGCCCGGTGAGCGGGACGACCAGCGTCCCTTGCTGTACTTCGCGGGCGCTTATCGCGCAGCGGGCGAACGTCTCTGAGCTTCGCCGACCCGGTCCGGCCACCTCGGCCCGACCCCTCCTGTCAGCTACCTCGTCAAAACCGGAGAAGACCATGGCCAAGGCACGTCACGTCGTCGTGACCGGAGGAGGCCGCGGCCTCGGAGCCGCCACCGCCCGCCGCTTCAAGGAGCAGGGGTACCGGGTGACGGTGATGGCCCGCACGCGGGCCGAGATCGAAGGCCTGGCCGATGAGATCGGCGCCTATGCGGTTCGCATCGACGTGGGCGACCCCGCCAGCGTGGAAGCGGCCTTCATGGCGGCCGGCCCGGTCGACGTCCTGGTCAACAACGCCGGCATGATGCGGCCCTCCCTGGTGACCAAGACCGACGTCCGGGTCTGGGAGGAGCACCTGAAGGTCAACCTGACGGGCGCCTTCCTGTGCAGCCTCAAGGTGCTGCCGGGCATGATCTCGCGCGGCTTCGGGCGGATCATCAACGTCGCCGGCACCACCGGCCTGACCGGCTACTCCGGCCTGGCCGCCCTGTGCGCCAGCAAGCACGGCCTGGTGGGCTTCACCCGGGCCCTCGCCGTCGAGGTGGGCCACAAGGGCGTGACGGTCAACGCCGTCTGCCCGGGCCTGATCGACACCGAGGCCATGCACGCCGGCCTGGAGACCCTGGCCGAGAAGTCGGGCCAGGACAAGGCCGAGCTGCTGGCCGGCTTCACCTCGCGCAGCCCCCAGGCCCGCCTGTTCACGCCGGAAGAGGTCGCCGAGACCATCGCCTGGCTGGCCGGTGAAGGCACCCAGGGCATCAGCGGCGCGGTCATCCCCATCGACGGCGGCGAGCTGACGGGCTGAGCAGCCCGCCGGCTGGCGCGGCCGCACCGGCTCCTGGGCTGATGCAGGGTTGCTGCGCTGCTGCTGCGCTGCTGCTGCGCTGCTGAGCTGCTGCCGCGCCGGGGCTACTCCTCGAAGCGGTAGCCCTTGCCGTGGATGGTGAGAATGTGGCGCGGGTCCGCCGGCTCATCCTCGACCTTCTTGCGCAGCTTGAGGATCTGGTTGTCCACCGTGCGCGTCTGCATGGTGGGCGCGTAGCCCCAGACCTTCTCCAGCAGCTCTTCCCGGCTGACGTCGCGGCCGCGGTGGGCGATGAGGTAGCCCAGCACGCCCGCCTCGTGGGTGGTCAGGCGGTGCTCGGGCCCGTTGCCGCGGACCAGGATGCGGCGCCGCAGGTCGACCCGAACGTCGCCGAAGCGGAAGTCGTCGGGGACCTCCTTGCCGCCCTCCAGCGCCCGCAGGCGGGCCCGCACGCGGGCCAGCAGCTCCTGCAGATCGTAGGGCTTGGGCACGTAGTCGTCGGCGCCCAGCTCCAGGCCCTCGACGCGGTCCGTGGGATCGCCCTTGGCCGTCGCCATGACGATCGGCACGTCGCGGTTGTGCGCCTTCATGCGGCGCAGGACCTCCAGGCCGTCGATGCCCGGCAGCATGATGTCGAGCAGGACCAGGTCAGGCGGCGACTGCTGGAAGGCCGCGATCGCGGTCTCGCCGCGGTCGAAGCGGGTGACCTGGTAGCCCTGGTGCTGCAAGGCCCGGACGACGCCCTGGGCGATGGTGTCCTCGTCCTCGACCACGAAGACGTGGGCAGCGACCGTTGTCATCAGCTCCTCCTGAGTCGAATCACGAAGCGGGCACCACCCGTGATGCCGTCTCTGCACTCTACCTTGCCGCCGTGCCCGGCCACGGCCTCGGCCACGAAGGCGAGCCCCAGGCCGTGGCCTCCGGCCTTTCCACGCCCCTCGCCCTCGACGCGCGTGAAGCGCTCGAAGATGGACCGGCGCATGTTCTCGGGCACCCCGATGCCGTTGTCCATGACCTCGAAGATGATCCAGCGCTCGGTGGTCGAGGTGCGCACCCGGACCAGGCCCGGGCGCTCGTCGGACAGGTACTTCAGCGCGTTGTCGAGCAGGTTGCTCATGGCGTCGCGGATCAAGGGCGGGTCGCCGAGCACCGGGGCCGTGTCTTCGAGCTGGAACGTCAGGCGCGCCCCCCGCGCCTCGAAGCGGGGCGCCCAGATGTCGACCAGCTCCTGGGTGATGGCGGCAATGTCCATGGGCTCGCGGCTGGTGATCTCGGGGCGGCGCGCCAGGCGCAGGACCTCGTTCACGCGGTCCTCCATGCGGCTGACCTCGGTGATGATCCGCTGGATGTTCTGCTTGATCTCCACGGGGTCGGTCACGATGTCCATGGCGACCAGGTCGGCCATGACCTTGACCCCGGCCAGGGGCGTCTTCAGCTCGTGGCTCACCCGGTTTACGAAGGCCTGCTGGCGCTCCCACAGCTCGCGGAGCTGGCGGTCGGCGCGGATCCGGGCGGCCATGGCGACGACCGCGATGAGCAGGGCGACGCCGATGGGGGCGAGCTGGGCCAGGCGCCAGCCGGTGCTGGCCGAGGCGCCCTCGGGGTCGGCGAGCACGCCCAGCCGCAGCTCGGGGAAGAGGCGCCCGAAGGGGACCTGGGCCTCGAGGGCAGCCAGCGGGGCGCCTTGCGGCAGGACCACCGCGCCCTTGGCGTCCAGGATCCGCAGCGGGCGCCCCGGCCCGTCCGCCATCAGGGCGGCCAGGAGCACGTCGGGGTCGATCTGCAGGGCCATGTGCAGGCCGCCGGGCAGGGCGGCGATGGCCAGCAGGTAGCGACGGTCGCCCAGGGGGTCGACCACCGCGGTCACCGGGACCTTGGCCGGCCGGGTGTCCTGGGAGGTGCCGGCCACCTGGGCGCGCAGCAGCAGCGGGCCGCTGTCCTCGCTGGAGCTGGCCACCATGCGGGCCACCTCGCGGTAGCCGGCCAGGCGGCGGCGCACGCCCTGGGCGCCGGCCTGGAGCTGGTCGGCCTCCCGGCTGGCCCCCAGGGCGCGCAGGTCGGCCAGCACGGGGAAGTCGATGTAGGGCAGGGCCCGGTCCAGCTCGGGGCCTTCCAGGGCGAGGATGTCGCGACCGACGCGCACGAGCAGCGTCCGCGCCAGGTCCGTGTTGCCCAGGGCCACGTCGGCCTCGGCGGCCTGGAGCTGGCGGGCCAGCAGCCGGTCCAGGGTCAGGCCCAGGGCGACCCGCATCTCGGGGGGCGGGAAGAGGGGGACGTCGACGGCCTGCAGCGCGGCGAGGGCGTCTGCGGGCCGCTGGTCGGCCATGAGCTGGTCGGCGGCCCGGCTCACGGCCAGCAGGGCCACCGGCGGCGCGGCGCCAGCGCAGGCCTGCCAGGCGTGGGCGATGACCACCCGGTCGGCCTGGGGCGTGGCGGCGGCCTGGGCCCGCGCCATGCACGGGTCGCGCAGCAGCGTCGCGATGTCCTCGGCGGCGGCGGGGGGCGGGTACAGCAGGGTCTGCTCGGCGCGGGCGCCGGCTTCGCGCTGCCACAGGTAGGCGCCGTCCAGCCACGCCGGCGGTGACTGCACCGAGGCCTGGGGATCGGCGGACATCTCGACCACGGCGACCCGCACCCGCTCCAGCTGGGCCGCCTCCCACATGGACAGGATCCGCTGCAGGTCCGCCTGGGCGCGCTGGTGCTGCTCGTCCACCATCCGCGCCTCCAGGCGCAGGGCACGCTCGCCCGCGATCAGGGCCATGGCCACGAAGGCCGTGCCCAGCAGCACGTAGGCGATGGTGTTGACGCGATCGGTGGGTCGGGACGGCGGCATCGGGCGCATCATCACCCGCGCGGTGCAAACGCGGGCTCAGTCGGCCCGGAAGACCCGGTTCTTGCCCGCAGCCTTGGCCCGGTACATGGCGTGGTCGGCCCGGCGGATCCACGCCTCGACCGTCTCGCCCTCATGCAGCTCCGCGACGCCGATGCTGGCCGTGACCCGCAGGTCGGGCGCGGTGCGGTACCAGTCGTGCTCCGCGATCTTCCGGCGCAGGCGATCGGCCACCCCGACGGCTGCCAGCAGGGAGCTTCCGGGCAGGACCAGCAGGATCTCCTCGCCGCCGTAGCGGATGGCGGCGTCCTCATCGCGGACATCACCCAGGATGATGCGCGAGGTGCGGGCCAGGACCTCGTCCCCGACGTGGTGGCCGTAGAGGTCGTTGATGCCCTTGAAGCCGTCCAGGTCCAGGAAGGAGCAGGAGATGGGCAGCTCGGAGGCCCGGCACTTGCGGACCAGGTCGGGGACCTCCTCGTCCAGGAAGCGCCGGGTGCGCAGGCGGGTGAGGGGATCGCTGCCCGCCTCTGCCAGGCGCTTGGAGACACGCCCCAGGTGGGAGAGCTCGTCGCTGCTGAGCAGCTCCAGGCGCAACAGCACGCCCCCCACCTCCAGGTTGTCGCCCGGGTGCAGGGGGGTCGGGTGCGTGATCCGCTGGCCGTTTACCGCGGTGCCATTGGTCGAGCTGAGGTCGTCGACGATGATGGCGCCCGTCAGGTCCGTGTAGAGCGCGGCGTGGCGCTTGCTGACGGTGACGTCGGTGAGGACGACGCCAGCCTCGCGCTCGTCGCGGCCGATGAGTAGCCGCTCTTCCTGCCCGACCACCCAGAAGCCGAGCATGTCGCGCCCTGGGCCCGCCACCACCTTGAGGGTGGGCGACTTCTCGGTCCGGTCCTCTCGCGCGCTCGCCAACGAGATCTTGACCGTGACCTCGGCGTCCTCGAACATCGCCGGCGTGGAGAGGGGGTGGCGATCACTGGACACGCCGGGCGCTCCCGGGGACCGGCAGGGAGGGCAGGGTGCGGAACGCACCGCACCAGTGGGCCCGGGCGGGAAGTCCGCCGAGAGAGGGTCCACGGTGGCATGGTAGGACCGGCGGCGCGCCTTGGCAAATGGCGATGTGGGCTTCGGCTGTCGTTACTTGTCGCCGAAGCGGGCGCCCAGGCCACATCCGGCGCCCGCCGCGGGTGACGAAGGCCCCCCCGTCGACTAAGCTCCTGGGTCCGCCGCCCGAAATCGCGACGGCGCGAAGCCTTCCTGGGGTCCCGGTCCTCGTCGACCCCCACGCGGTGCCCAGGCCGCGCACTTCATGCAAGGAGACGCCATGACCTTCCGACCGATCGCCTCGCTCGGCGTGCTCGCCGCCCTCTTCATCCTCCCCTCCTCCCTGGTGGGCTGTGGGGACAAGGGCATCCCGGCGGACACCGACACGGACACGGACACCGACACCGACACCGACACGGACACGGACACGGACACGGACACCGACGCCGACGACGCCGGTGACACGCTGGACGCCGCCCGGTCGATCACCATCGACGCCACCGACGGCTACGTCGTCGTGGACGACGCCATCGACCCGGCCGGGGACCGCGACTTCTTCAAGCTCACCATGACCGCCGGTGAGGCCGTCGGTGTGGGCACGCTGGCCTACGCCCTGGACGGCGACGGCACGCCCGACACGGTCCTGCGCCTGTACAGCACCGACGGCACGCTGGTCGCGACCAACGACGACATGCCCTTCCGCCTGCAGGAGACCGACTCGGCCCTGTACTTCCAGGCCCCCGCCGATGGCGACTACTACCTGGAGGTCCTGGACTGGAGCGACTGGGACGGCAGCGGCGAGGCCATGGGCGGCAGCACCTATGACTACTCGCTGGAGGCCTTCGACATCACCCAGATCGACCCCGAGCCGGAGAACGACAGCGCCACCGGCATCGACGACTGGGTCAAGGCCAACTCGCTCATCCCCTACTATGGCAGCGACTGGACCGGTGACGGCGGCCAGCCCTACATGTTCTACGGGGACATGGACTCGACCGCCGACGCCGACCTGTTCCCGATCTCCTGGAAGTCCAAGACCGGCGAGCGCGTCTACTGCAACTACGCCACCTGGCCGACCTGGCTGCCGGGCATCCAGCCCAGCTTCACGCTGTACGACGACGGCATGAACATCGTCGCCAGCAACGACAACACCTCGTACAGCCTGGACCGGCAGACGGCCTACAACGGGGAGACCTTCTCCGCCGACGTGGGCGTGCTGTACGGCATGCTGGGCGACCAGACCTACTACCTGGAGGTCAAGGACCAGGGCGGCAACAGCGGGGTCGGGACCTTCTACCCGGGCATGATGGAGTGCTACACCTGGAACACCACGGTGGTGACGGTGGAGGGCACGGACAACGACGTCAACAACGCGCTGGTGTCCCACGCGGCCGTCATGACCGAGTCCTCGGCGACCGCCGGCTACTACTACGGCTTCATCGTGGGCAGCATGGACACCGAGGGCTCGCCCTCGGACCACCTGGACTCCTACCGGATCACCGCCGCTGACGTGGGCGGGGCCATGACGGGCAAGACCCTGTCGGTCACGGTCCAGGCCATCGGGCTGGGCTCGCACCTGGACTCCAAGGTCGTCGTCCTGGACAACGACGGCACCACCGAGCTGGTGTCGGCCACGGACAACGACTTCGACCACAACGGCGACCCGGCCGTCCGGGACTTCGTGTTGGGCAGCTCCTCCTCGATCTACCTGACGGTGCAGTCCGAGGACGCCGACCCCTACGGCGAGGCCAACCAGTATTTCGTCTACGTCACCATCCACGACTAGGCCGGTCCGGATGGAGCTGGGGCCCGGACGCCGCCTGGCGCTCGGGCCCCTGCTGCTTGGGCGGGCGCCTCCGGGCCTCAGGGGCGGGGCGGCGCGCTCAGGATGTGGAACTCGACGCGCCGGTTGGCGGCGTAGGCCTCCTGGCTGGTGCCCGGCTGCAGCGGCACCGTCGGACCGTAGCCCTTCGCCACCAGCCGACCCGGCCCGATGCCGCCCTTGTCGACCAGGTAGCTGCGGACCGCCTCGGCCCGGCGCTGGCTGAGGTCCATGTTGTGCTCCAGGGTGCCCTGGGCGTCGGTGTGGCCCTGGATCTCGACCCGGCCGATGCTGGCGCTGGTCGCCAACACGCCGGCAATCTCGTCGAGGATCTTGATGCTCTCGGGCTTGAGGATGTCGCTGTCCAGCTCGAAGAAGACCTTGTCGAGGATGACGATCTGGTTGCCCTCGACCTTGGCCCGGGGCGCCCGCAGCACGACCTCGACCTCGCTGCTCGCGTTCTTGCGGACCTCGACCGTGCGCCGACCGACGCCCATGCCCTCGGCCGTGACGTAGAGCTGGTAGGTGCCGGCGGGCACCTCCTGGCGGGCCAGGCCATCGCTGCCGACGACCAGCTCGATCTGCCGGGTCGTGCCGGGCTCCATCAGGCGACCGTGGGCCGCGACGGGGTGGCCCTGGTCGTCGACGACGGTCACCTGCAGGATGCCGGAGATGGCCGGAGGCAGCTTGATCCGGTTCTCGTAGCTGGGCGCCTCTGGCACGCGCATGGACGAGGAGGAGGACATGTAGCCGTCGGCCGTGATGCTCAGCACGTAGTCGCCGGCCGGCAGCGCGCGGGTGACCTCGCCGCTGGACGCGGTCCAGGAGCCGGTCTCGGGGCCGCTGACGACCTCGACCACGGCGCCGGCGACGGAGCGGCCGCTGTCGGCGTCCACCACCACGATGGCCGTGGGCGTGAGCCCGGCGTCGGGGCAGCCGTCGTCGTCGTTGACGCCGTTGAAGTCCTCGGCCTGGTCGGGGCACTTGTCGGCCGCGCCGACCAGCCCGTCGCCGTCCCGGTCCCCGGGCACGGGGCCCGTTGGGTGCTCTGTGTCGCGCTCCAGGGAGGGGACCCAGGACACACCGGCCAGCAGCCGGTAGTCCGGCGCGCCGATGCCATGGGTGAGGCCAGCGCCACCGCCCACGGTCAGGAGCAGGTTGCGGGTCGGCTCCAGGCGGGCGGCGCCGCGCAGCTCCACCGGGGCCGCGCCAGCCGCGCCCTTGCTGGCGAAGAGGTAGTCGCCGTCGGCCTCGCCCACCAGCCAGACGGGCAGGGCGTCGACAGGCAGGGGCACGGACAGGCCGGCGCCCCAGCGGGCTCGGGTTCCCCAGGTCACGTCGCCGACCGAGGAGTGGTCCCCGCCCGCGATGCCCAGGTTGGCGGCCACGATCCATGTGCGGCCGTAGCTCAGGTCGACCTTGCCGGTGGCCAGCACACCCGGCTCACCCAGCCAGGTGCGGCCGTTGCCCGAGGGCAGGTCCACCCGGGCGCCCAGCGCCAGGCCCAGGGGCGCCTTCCGCCGGTCGAGCAGCTCGATCTTGCCGTCGATGCCGATGTCGCCGATCTGCCGGAAGCCGCTCACCTCGTAGCCGGAGGAGAGCAGGTGCAGGGGCAGGTCGACGCCCAGCCGCAGGGGGGCCAGGTTGTAAAAGGCCGTCAGGTTCGCGGTGCCGACGGTGCCCAGGATGCGCTCGTCGGGGCGCCCGTCGTCGTAGCGGTAGACGAAGGGGTCCTTGGCGTAGTTGAAGAGGAGCTGGCCGCCCAGGCCCGAGATCCCGACCGCGCTGTCGTCCACGCCGACAAAGGCGCGGCCGTCCACGCTGGGCGAGAAGCGCTGGGCGTTGAGCTCCTGGGCCTGGGCGGGTCGTGCCAGGCCCATGCCGGCGCCCACCACCAGGCTCAGGGCGAGGAGCTCCCCGCCGCGGCCCCCGGTCCCGCCGCCCCCCTGCCGTCGGCGCCTCCGACCGACCAGCGCCAGGCCGAGCAGGGCCGGCCACAGTGCGGTGGAGGCCGGGCTGCTGCTGCAGGCCCCGCCGGTGAAGTGCCCGCCCGAGAAGGGTGCCAGGCCGCCGGTGTCGCCGCCGCCGTCGCCGGTCCCGCCGTCGCCGGTCCCGCCGGTGTCGCCGCAGTCGTCCTGGGAGTCCAGGGCGTCGGGGGTGCCGTCGCCGTCGCAGTCGTCGGTGCAGGACTCCTCGCCGTCCAGCACCCCGTCCCCGTCGGTGTCGGGGTTGAGGGGGTCGGTGCCGCAGTCGGCCTCGTCGCTGTTGTTCAGGCCGTCGTGGTCGGGGTCGGCGCAGGGCCCGTCGCTGTCGTCGGCGTCCACGTAGTTGGCGATGCCGTCGCAGTCGTCGTCGTCCGTGCCCTCGTCGAGGTCGCTCTTGGTGTCGGCGTCGCTGTCCAGGTCCAGGTAGTTGGGGGTCTTGTCCCCGTCGGTGTCGATGTCCCCCTCGACCGAGGTCGGGATCCCGTCGCCGTCGTCGTCGGGGTCGCAGAAGTCGGGGTCGCCGTCCCCATCGGTGTCGACCAGGCCCTCGATCGCGTCGGGGATGCCGTCGCCGTCCGAGTCGTCGCTGACGACGCCGTCGCACTCCAGCTCGAGCACGTCGGGGATGCCGTCGCCGTCGCTGTCGGTGGCGTCGTCGACGCCAGGGTCGGTCTCCCAGGGGTCCACGGCGCCGTCGCCGTTGCTGTCCTCGGTGCCGTCCGACAGCCCGTCGCCGTCGCTGTCGGGGTTGTTCGGGTCGGTGGTGGTCGAGGGATCGCTGTCCGCCACCCAGCAGCCCGCGCTCGTGTCGGTGTCGGGCAGGGGCTCGGTGACGCCGACCTCCACGCCGTCGGACAGCCCGTCGCCGTCGGTGTCGCACAGCAGCGGGTTCGTGCGCCAGATGGTGACCTCGTCCCCATCAGAGAGCCCGTCGTCGTCGGTGTCGGCGTCGTTGGGGTCCGTGCCCAGGGCCAGCTCCTGGGTGTAGGTCAGCCCGTCGCCATCGGCGTCGATGGTGACGGCGTCGAGCCAGCCGTCCTCCAGGGGGCCGTAGCCGGTGCTGTCGTTGTGGCCGGCCATGTCGCCCTGGGGCGCCAGCAGGGTGCTGGTGGCGGTGCTGGTGGCGACGATGATCGAGAAGGGGTCGGAGAGCCGCAGGGGGTCGAGCAGGCTGCTGGAGGTCAGCGTGGCCAGGGCGACCTGCACGTCGACGAAGTAGTCGGCGTCGCCGTCCATGGTGGTGCCGGCGCCGACGATCCGGGCGTCGCCGCCCGCCAGGCTGCCCAGGTCCAGCAGGTTCTCGGCCGGGTCGCTGGCGCCGGGATCGCTGTAGGGGTCGTTCTCCCAGACCTCGACCGAACCGGTCGTGCCGGTCAGGCCCAACACCAGCTCGTAGTGGCTGGGGTCGCGGTCGGTGTCGAGCTGGAAGCCCCAGGCCCGGGAGTTCAGCTGCGTGTCGGGCACGATCCAGGGCGTGTCGTTGACCCGCATGCGCAGGTACAGCGTGGTGCTGTCGACGTACCAGTAGGCCGCGGCCCGATCCAGGGCGTCCTCGCCGACGATCTCGGTGGCGTCGATCGAGTCCAGGGAGTCGGTGAACGAGTCCGTCACCAGGTCGCCGTCCTTGGTCAGCGGCACCCACTCGGTGTCGGCAGGCCAGGCAAAGGCGGTCGAGGGCAGGCCCAGGACGAGGAGGGCAAGGAGAGGGGCGCGCATGGGACCTCGGGGGAGTGTGGTGAAGGTACCCCCTCATACACCCTCTTGACAAGTCAATGAAACGTCGGCGAGCCCCGCCGGGTCCCGCCTTGCCGGGTGGTCCCGGCGGCGTCGCGATGGGCTAAGCCTCCCGCCATGACGCGTGTCTCCGCCCCGTCCCGCCTCCCGCAAGCCCCGGTCCCGCAAGCCCCGGTCCTGCAAGCCCCGGTCCTGGAGCCCGCCCAGGCCCAGGCCCTCGATCGGCTTCGCTCCATCCTGCAGGAGATGGGCCGGGTCCTGGTCACCTTCTCGGGTGGGGTCGACTCGGCCCTGGTCGTCCGCGTCGCCCACGAGGTGCTGGGAGAGGGGGCCGTGGCCCTCACCGCCAACAGCCCCACCTTCCCGCCCGAGGAGCTGGAAGAGGCCCGTCGGGTCGCCACCGAGCTGGGGGTGCGCCACGTCCTGGTCGACTCCCACGAGCTGGAGCGCGAGGGCTACGCCGCCAACGCTGGCGACCGCTGCTTCTTCTGCAAGTCCGAGCTCTACGTCATCGCCGCTGCCCAGGCCGCCGCCCTGGACATCCCCTGGATGGCCGACGGCACCATCACCGACGACCTGGGGGAGCACCGGCCGGGCCTGCAGGCGGCCGACGGGGCCAAGGTCCGCCACCCCCTGGTCGAGGCCGGCTTCGACAAGCCCCTGGTCCGCGCGGTCTCGCGCGCCCTGGGCCTGCCGGTGTGGGACAAGCCGGCCTTCTCCTGCCTGGGCAGCCGCTTTCCGGTCGGCACCCGGGTGACGGCGGGGCGGGTCCGCCAGGTCCAGCGGGTCGAGAGCGTGCTGCGGACCATGGGGCTGCGGCAGTTCCGTGCCCGCTGGCACGAGCTGGAAGGACAGGCCATGCTGCGCCTGGAGCTGGCGCCCGACGAGATCTCGGCGCTGGCCGATGCGGAGCTTCGCCGGGCGGTGGTCGAGGTCGCGAAGGCGGAGGGATTCCTGTGGGTGACGCTGGACCTCGAGGGCTACAAGCGGGGGAGCCTGTCCCACGACCTCTCGGGCGGGGCGACCGCACCCTAAGCGAGACGCCGGCGGCGCGCCGGGCGGTCTTCGCTGAGCTGAGCCTGCTGTGGCTGGGCACGCTGCTGCTCATCCGCGCCATCGTGAGCGTGCAGAAGGGGGCCGGCCTGCCCGACTGGCTGCTGGCCGCCGTGCCGCTGCTGTTCATCTACGCGCCCGTCGCCCTGTGCCACCTGCGCAGGGTCGACTCCTGGAGCTACCGGCTGTCGATCCCGGCCTTCTCGGACCGGGCCGCCTGGTCGGAGGCCCTCTGCCTCAACGCCCGCACCCTGGCCCTGATCATCCCGCCCTGGCTGCTCGGCTACCACCTGTACCAGACCCGCCTCTTCGGCCACCACCTGGGGGATGGTTGGCGCCATGGCCTCGCCCCGGCCCTGCTCGCCGTGGGGCAGCCCCCGCCGCGTTACCTCCAGGAGCTGGCCCAGGCGCTCACCGGCAGCCACGCCCAGGAGATCGCCGTGCTGGCCGGGGTCCAGGTCTTCACCCTGGTCGCCTTCCAGATCTTCTTCGTGGCGGTGCCCGAGGAGTTCTTCTACCGGGGCTACTTCCTGACCCGCCTCAACGAGGTGCTGCCGCGCCGCTTCCTGGTCCTGGGCACGCCCATGGGCTGGGGGGCCGTCATCGCCTGCACCTACTTCGCCTTTGGCCACTCGGTGGTGCAGTGGCAGTGGTGGCACTTCGCGACATTCTTCCCGGGCATGATCTTCGCCTGGATGCGCGAGCGCACCGGCGGCATCGCGGCGGGCGCGCTCTTCCACGCGGCCTGCAACATCATGGTGGTGCTGCTGGACAGCTGCTACGGCGTGCCGCGAGCCATGTAGCGACGCCCGGCGGGCTCAGTCCGGCCTGGTCGCCGCGACCTTCTTCTTTCGGGGGGCCGCGGGCTTCTTTCGGGGGGCCGCGGGCTCCTTGCGGGGGGCGGGCGTGGGGGCGGCGCTGGGCTCCAGCCGGGCGGCGACCAGTGCCTCGAGCCGGGCCTCCAGCCGGGCCTCCAGCCGGGCCTCCAGCCGGGCCTCCAGCCGGGACTCCACCGCGGGCAGACGCGCGGCGATGGCCTGGTCCACCAGGGCGCCCAGCTCCGCAGCGCCGGGCGCGCTCGCGGCGGAGCGCTCCTCCAGCTCCAGCAGGCGGTCCTCCAGCTCCTCCAGGGTGTCCGCCAGCTTCTTCACGCCACCGGTGGCCCCGGTCAGCTGGCCGCGCAGGCTGTTGACCAGGTCCCGCAGCTCCTTGAAGTCGGTGCGGTTGGGGATCTGGCGGTGGTCCAGGGTCTCCAGGATGATGTCCTCGACCGGGCGACGGAAGAGGGGCAGGAGGCCATCGGCCAGGGTGGCGGCAACGAAGTCGGAGGTGCTGCCCATGGGGCCGTCCAGGAGGGGAGGGGAGGGGAGGGGCGTGTGGGCGGGTCGGGGGAACCTGCGGCGTGATCCGCTGTCGGAGCAGCGGCCACAACCTTGCCAGCATGGCTGCTGGCATCGCAAGACCGGCCTCAACACCGCTGGCATCGACACCGCTGGCATCGACACCGCTGGCATCGACACCGCTGGCATCGACACCGCTGGCATCAACACCGCTTGCCGTCAATCGGGTCATAATGGCCGCACCGTCCAGGCACCAATGGCGACCTCGGCTCTGCTTTGCAGGGCCCGGCGTTGCCTCTCCCCGCAACCTGGTGGTAGTGTCCGCCGCGCGGTCCCGGTGAGTCGGGCGCCTGCGGCCGAACAGGAGCATCGATGGGCCACTGCCCGTTCTGCAAGGGCGCCGTCAACCGGGATCTTCTGGTCAACGGTGGGACCTGTCCACATTGCCTGATCGAGATTCCCGGTGAGGAAGCACCCACCGATCCGGGGATGGAAGCGCTCGCCCGCCAGCACGCGGAGGAGGCGGCCAGTCGCAGCCGTCGCCCGGCGTTGGCGATGGTGGGCGGGCTCGCCGCGGTGGCGCTGGTCTGCACGGCGGGCTGGTTCTTGCTGCGCCCGCCGCCTCCGGCCCAGGTCATGGAGCTGGACGAGTGGAGCTACATCCCCCTCGGCGCGCACCAGAACCAGTTCGAGCCCGAGGCCTCGCCCGAAGAGCTCGCCAGCAACGGCGGCAGCCACGGCTCCGGTAGCCACGCCGGCAGCCACGGTGACGCTCTCGGCGGCTCGCACAGCGGCTCCGGCGGCTCCAGCAATGGCAGCACGGCGACCGGCGGCCAGCTGGCCCAGGAGTCCGGGCCCTCCTCGCCCAGCCAGGCGACCTTCAACCCGACCGCCGGCTCCATCGCCAAGCAGGTCGAGCAGGTTGACCCCACGGCGGGCATATCCAGCACCCCAGGGCTGATCGCGGGCCCCGGGATCTCCATCGGCTCGCGGGACGCGGCCGAGACCATGACGGACCCGGCTGAGATCACCGAGATGATCAAGCGGATCGTGAGCCGGAACAGCAACCAGCTCCAGGACTGCTACAACGATCGCCTGAAGGTCGACGAGGGCCTGCAAGGGCGCTGGCGGGTGGCGTTCGAGGTCCAGAAGACCGGCGCGGTCTCCAAGATCGCCGTCTCGGGCCTGAGCAGCGCCGACGGCGAGCTTGAGCTGTGCATGACCGGCAAGCTGCAGCGGTGGCGCTTCTCCCGCATCGCCAACCCGCAGCAGGTCAGCAAGACCTACAACTTCACGCACTGAGTTCCTGAGGCTGGGTTTTCGGCGCTGGGTGTTCGGCGCTGGGCTTTCGGCGCTGGGCTTTCGGCGCTGGGCTTTCGGCGCGGGGCTTTCGGCGCGGGGCTTTCGGCGCGGGGCTTCAGGCGCGGGGCGGCTCGAGCGGCCCCTGTGGCTCGAGAAGCCGGCCCATGAGCACGGCGTCGGTGCCGTCGGCGTAGTAGCGAGGCCGGCGCCCGGTCGTGGCCAGGCCGCAGGAGCGGTACAGGGCCAAGGCCGCGGCGTTGTCGGCCCGCACCTCCAGCCACAGCTCCTCGGCCCCGGCGACGTGGCAGGCCTGGACGAAGGTGAGCAGGAGCTGGCGCCCCAGGCCCCGGCGACGGTCTGCCGGCTCGGTGCCGATGCGCAGCAGCTCCGCGACGCCGCCCGCGGCCCAGCCCAGGGCGTGGGCGCAGGGGCGGTCCCCGTCGACCAGGAGCAGGCTGATCCCCTCGGCGCGGTGCAGCTGCCCCAGGAGCTGGGCAGGGGACCAGGCCTCGCCGGGGAAGCTGTGGGTCTCCAGCTGGCCCAGCGCCACCAGGTCCGCCTCGGTCGCCGGGCGCAGCGTGGGGCCCTCTCTCGAGGCGCCCGGCGGTCCGGAGGCTCCCGGCGGTCCGCTCACGGCGTCCTCGGGGGGCCGATCCGGCGCACGGCGACGGCGCCACGCTGCTCGTCCAGCCAGGCCTCGTAGCGGCGCTGGGTCGCGGTCGGGTCCTCGCCCGCGGCCTCGACGGCCAGGCCGACGTTGCGGTGAACGAAGCGCTCGACCACCAGCCGCGCATAGACCCAGGCGGCGATGGCGTCGCGGCCGGCGCCCAGGCGGGCCTCGAGATCGGCCAGCTCCCGGGCGTCAAATGCGGCGACCAGGCGCTCGGTGCGCTCGCGAACCGTGGCCGCGTCCGGCTGGTAGACGCCCACGTCCCCGGCCTGCTGGCGCAGGATGACCTGGTCCACCCACCAGGCGGTCGGCACCTGGTCCCCGGGCGCGAGCACCGGCACGCCGCCAGGGTCTCGCTCGCTGAGGGCGACCGCCAGATCGACCTCGGTCTGGGTGATGACGCGGTCGCCGACCACGGCCACGGCCCGGTCGACCATGGTCTCAGCGGCGGCGGTGGCTTCGGCGGGCACTTCGGGCGGCACTTCGGCGGGGACTTCGGCGGGCACTTCGGCGGGCGGCTCGGCGGGGACTTCGGCGTCGGTGCTGGCCCCGCCCTGGGCGGGAGCAGTCGGACCTGGCTTTTCCTGTGCGGCCACCGGCTGGCCCGTGGCCGCCACCAGGAGCAGCAGGGCGAGGGCAGGCGGCCGGAGGGCCCGGTGCCGGAGGGCCCGGTGCCGGAGGACCCAGTGGGGGTTGGGGCGAGACAGGGCAGCTCCCGTGGACCGATCCTTGGGCGTGCTTTAGCCCGTCGGGCGCGCCGACTGCATGGTCGGGATACACGCCTGCGACCCCTGGGGGCCTTGCTCGATGATCTCTGCGCAGCAGCTCACGAAGCGCTTTGGCACGCTCACGGCAGTGGACCGTGTGAGCTTTGAGGTGGAGCGCGGGGAGATCCTGGGCTTCATCGGGCCCAACGGCGCCGGCAAGACGACCACCATGCGGATGCTCACGGGCTTCATCCCGGCGACAGAGGGCACCGCCATCGTGGCTGGCCACGACGTCTTCGAGGCGCCCATGGCCGTGCGGCGCAGCGTCGGGTACCTCCCCGAGACGCCGCCGCTGTACCGCGAGCTGACCATCGGCGACTACCTGCGCTTCGTCGCCGAGATCCGCGGCATTGACGCGCGGGACCGGACCCGCCGCATCGGCCAGGTCATGGAGCAGGTCGGCCTGTCGGGCTGGGAGAAGCGGATCCTGGGCAGCCTGTCCAAGGGCTACCGCCAGCGCGTTGGCCTGGCCCAGGCCATCATCCACGACCCGCCGGTGCTCATCCTGGACGAGCCGACCAGCGGCCTGGACCCGGCCCAGGTGGCGGGCATGCGCGACTTCGTCCGCCGCCTGGCCGAAGACCGGACCGTCATCCTCTCGACCCACATCCTCCCCGAGGTCGAGCTCATCTGCGGGCGCGCAGTGCTCATCGCCCAGGGTCGCGTCCTGGCCGACGACACCATCGACGGCCTGCGCCGCCACGCCGGCGGCGGGATCCGTTACCGCATCGAGCTCAAGGGCGGGGATCCCAGCGCCATCCCGGCCCGCGTCGGCGCCCTGGCCGAGGTCGAGCAGGTGACGCCCCTGGAGCCCGACCAGGGCTTCGCGGTCCTCGACGTCCGCGCGCCCGCCGATCCCCGCACCGCCGTGGCCCGCCTGGCCACAGAGCAGGGCTGGACGATCCGGGCCATGGAGCGCCACGTGCCCAGCCTGGAAGAGGCCTTCCTCGCCATCATCGGCGCCGAGCGCTGAGCGAGCCACCCTGTCGGCGCCGCGGCGCCCTCGGAGCCAATTTGCAGGTCGCCTGGGCCATCTTCAAGAAGGAGCTGCGGATCTACTTCGTGAGTCCGCTCGCCTACGTGTTCCTGGGGGTCTTCCTGTTCCTGGCGGGGCTGTTCTTCTACCTGGGCATCACCATGACGGGCGAGGCGAGCCTGCGCGTCATGCTGGGCAACCTGGGTGTGAGCCTGCTTTTCCTGCTGCCCTTGCTCACCATGCGGCACTTCGCGGAGGAGCGCCGCAGCGGCACCTACGAGCTGATGATGACCGCGCCGGTGCCCCTGTGGGCCCTGCTGCTGGGCAAGTGGGCGGCGAGCCTGGTCCTTTGCCTGGTGCTGCTGGCCGGCACCCTGCTCTTCCCCGCCATCCTGGCCTACTACGGCGACCCCGACTGGGGCATCGTCGCCACCAGCTACCTGGGGCTGCTGCTGCTGTGCGGGGCCTTCGTCTCGGCCGGCCTGTTCAGCTCTAGCCTGAGCGACGAGCCGGTCGCCGCGGGCCTGATCGGCGTCATCATCCTGCTGCCCTTTTGGATCGCCGGTACGGCCAGCGAGCTGGTCGAGGCCGACTGGCTGCGCAGCACCTTCCGGCACCTGTCCTTCCTGACCCAGATCGAGCCCTTCACGCGCGGCGTCATCGACACGGGCGCCCTGGCGTGGTTCGCCTTGTTCACCTTCGCCTTCCTGTTCCTGACCTGGCGCTCGGTGGAGTCCAGGAGATGGCGATGAAGCAGCAGCTCCGACGGCGCCTGACCTACGGCTCCAACGCGACCCTGGTGACCGCCATGGTCCTGGGGGTCCTGGTCCTGCTGTACCTGCTGGCCGACAGCCGGCGCTTGCAGGGGGACCTGTCGGCCGACGCGGCCAACACCCTGCAGACCGACACCGAGGCTAAGCTCGCCCTGCTCGACGCCGACGGGGAGCCCGTGACCATCACGGCCTTCACCCACCAGCGCGGCGACGACGATGCTTACTTCCGCGACCGGGCGATCAAGGATCTGCTCGTCGAGATCGACCAGCACAGCCGCGTCCTGAGCTGGCGGGTGGTCGACTTCGACCAGGAGCGGCTGACGGCCGAGCGCCTGGGGGTCACGGACTACGGCCACGTCGTGGTCCAGCGCGGCCAGGACCGCGTCGACATCAAGGACCGGGAGCTCTTCCAGCGCTCGGGCAAGGGCGCCGACCGCAAGCTCAGCTTTACGGGCGAGACGGCCCTGTCGCGGGCCTTCGCCCAGCTCCTGACGCCGACCCGGCGCGTGGTCTACGTGCTGGCCGGCCATGGCGAGGCCTCCCCCGACGATCGCGGTCCGGGTGGACTGTCCGACCTGGTCGCCGACCTCGACGTCGAGCGCTACGACGTCAAGCCGCTGGACCTGCTGCGCACCGACCGCGACGGCCGGGCCCCCACGGTGCCCAACGACGCCGCAATGGTCATGCTGGCCGGGCCCAAGGGTCCCCTGACCTCCCAGGAAGAGGACACGCTGCTCGACTACGTGAGCGGCGGTGGCCCCCTGCTGGTCGCCCTGGACCTGGGCTCGCCGGTGCCGGTCTTCCTGCCGCGCATGGGGGTCCGGGTGCCCGAGGGCGTGGCCATGGACAAGGTCCTGGTCTTCCCCTACAAGGACCGCCCGGTCCCCGTCTACAAGAGCCACCCCATCACCGAGCCCCTGCGTGAGAGCAAGCAGGTCACGGTCCTGGGGGCCCCAGCGCCCTTGCGGCTGAGCGACCCCCTGCCAGAGGGCGTGCGGGCCCAGGACGTGCTGGTCGGCGGCCGCGACTCGTGGATCGAGCGGGGGGGACCCAGCGACGGCGGCGCGCCCCTGTACCAACCAGAGCTCGACGGCGCGGGACCGACCCTGCTGGCCACGGCCCTGCAGCTCTTGCCCGGCGGCACCTTCGTGCGGGCCACCCGCCCGGTCTCCCGGGTGCTGGTCATCGGCGACAGCGAGTTCATGACCAACGGGCTGCTCCAGGACGGCCCCGGCAACAAGGACTTCGCGGTGAACGCCATCCACTGGCTGGCCGGTGACGACCAGCGCCTGGGCATCGGGGTGGGGCGGCGGACCGCCCAGCGTCGCCTGGCCCTCACCAAAGAGGAGACCGGCCGCCTGCGCTGGGTCTCTCTCTTCCTGCTCCCGGCCCTGGTCGCCATGGCGGGCGTGGGCACCTGGATGAGCCGGAGGGGACGATGAAGGCCTTCCGCGGAACCCTGCTCGCTGCCCTGATCCTGGGCCTGGTCGCCCTCATCGTCGTGCTGCTGCGCCCGGCCTCCCAGGGGCCGGCCACGCCCGACGGCGTGCGGATCTTCGACTTCGAGAAGCACGAGCTGGTCAAGGTCCACGTCGAGCGCCCCGACGCCGAGCCCATCACCCTGGCCGAGCACGACGGGCGCTGGATGATCGAGGGCACCGACTTCGAGGCCGGGACCTCGATGGTCAACCGGGTCAAGCACCAGCTGCACGACCTGACCAGCCGGGCCACGGTGGTGGAGTCGCCGGAGAGCCCCGAGCTCTACGGCTTGGGGGACAACGCCATCAAGGTGAGCCTGACGCTGCGGGACGGCCGGGTGCTCTCCTTCGAGGCCGGCGATCCCAACCCCTCTTCGGTCAGCTACTACATCCGGCCCTTGCCGGGGGACACCGTCTACACCGTCAAGAAGTCGGCGGTGGACTACTACTCCCTGACCCTCGACGAGTTCCGGGAGCGCCGCTTCGCCGCCTTCGACAGCCGCGACGTCAGCCGCCTGGACGCGAGCCTGGACCTGCCATCAGGGGCCGAGCCTTCCGGGCAGGGCACGGCCGCCATCGAGCGTCACCTGGTGCTGGAGCGGGTCGGCGATCGCGAGTGGGAGATGCAGTCCCCCGAGCAGATGGCCGCCAATGACGACCGCGTGCGGCGCCTGCTGGGCCGGCTCAACGCGCTCAAGGCCAGCAGCTTCGTGGCCGTGGACGAGGGCACCCTGCCGGGCCGCTTGTCGGAGTGGGGCCTGGACCACCCGCGCCTGGACGTGACCCTGAGCTTCGCCAGCCGCGAGCCCCTGCACCTGATGGTCGGCGGCGACGCGCCCAGCGACAACAAGTACGAGGAGCTGGCCTACATGCTCGTCGAGGGCGACTCCACGGTCTACGTGGCCCGTCGCGGCCTGCTCGACGAGTTCGGCCAGGACCTCCAGGAGCTGCGCAACCGCCGCGTCGTGCGCATGGAGGCCAAGGACGTGGTCTCGGTGGACGTGGTGCTGAAGGCTGAGCCGCCGGACGAGGACCTGGCCGGCGACGCCGGGGTCCGCTTCGCCGCCGAGCAGTGGGTGTGGAAGGACGGGGTGCCCGTGGCCGGCAGCACGCCGGAGCGGGTGGCCCGCTACCTGGCCGAGCTGGAGGTCGACGCCTTCGTGGCCGACCACCCCGCCGACCTGGCCACCTACGGCCTGGCCGATCCGGTGGCGCGGGTGGTGCTGCGCAACGCCGAGGGCGAGGAGCGCGTCGTGCGCATCGGCAAGACGGGCGAGCCCGAGGTCGATCCCGAGGGCCACGAGCGGGAGCGCCGCTACGCCTCCATCGAGGGTGCGGCGCCCGTCTACCTGGTCGATCAGCGGGTGCTCAGCGTGCTGCGCGACCTGGTGCGCGAGGGCAATCGCAAGAAGGACAAGGACCTGGAGTCCGCCGCCCGACGCGAGCGGATCCCCTCGCTGGCGCCGGCGCCCGAGGAGCCGCCCGCCCCCGGCGCTGGCGGTTAGCAACCTGGGTGCGCGCCCGCCCCGTGGGCTGCGCACCCGGGAGTCTTCATGCTGATCCCCCTGCTGCTGTTGGCCTGCTCCGGCGGCGAGGTCTCTGCTCCCTCGGTCTCCGACGCGCCGGTGGTGCCCCCCGTGGGCTTCACCCTGGCCTACTCGGGCAACGTCGAGGGTGAGATCGAGCCCTGCGGCTGACCGAAGCACCCACGGGGCGGTCTGTCCCGCAGAAACAGCGCAGTGCAGCGAGAGCGGGACCCGGCGGCCGCCCAGGGCCGGCCCCTGTTCGTCGTCGATGCCGGGGACCTGGGCTGGAAGAGCGCCGTCATCGGGGCCAGCGTGCTCGACCAGCAGCGCGAGAAGCTGGACCTGCAGCTGCACGCCTTCAGCCTGGCGGGCATCGACGCCTGGACCCCGGGCGAGGGCGACCTGGCCCTGGGGCTGGACGCCGTGCGGGACACGGCGGCGCGCTACCAGGTGCCGGTCGTCGCCTCGAACCTGGTCTGCGGGGGCCAGGCGCCCTTCCCCGCCGGGCGGGTCGTCGAGCACGGCGGCGTGAAGGTCGGCGTGGTCGCCGTCATCGACCCGGCGCTGCTGGCGACCTCCAGCGCCGCCGAGTGCAGCGCCAGCGAGCCGGTCGCCGCCCTGGAGATGGCCCTCGCCGCCCTGGGCCCGGTCGACGCCGTCGTCGTGCTCAGCCACATGGGCGGCCAGGCCGACGGCACCCTGCTGCCCGCGCTGCCGCACGGCGCCCTGGTGGTCAACGGCCACGCTGGCCTGACCCAGACCGGGGCCGTGGCCCTGGGCGCTGGCACGGTCCAGCTCGCGGCCGGCAGCCGCGGCAAGAGCCTGGGGCTCGCCGAGATCGCCTTCACCGCCGGGGCCGAGGGCTTCCGCGGCGAGGCCGCCTCGGGCGTGCAGGGGCGGCTGGAGCGCTACCGGGATCGCCTGGACAAGGCGCGCCAGGACCTGCTGGCCTCGCCCGACGGGCCGGCCCACACCCGGGCCCAGCGGCAGGTCGACTTCTACGAGCGCGAGACGGCCAAGCTCGACGCCCAGCTCAAGGCCGCCGCGGCCAGCGCCGACGCGCCTCGCAACCCGGTCCAGGTGCGCATGGTGGAGCTGGGCACCGACATCCAGGACGACGCCCCGACCCTGGCCCTGGTCGAGCAGGCCAAGGCCGGCATGAACAAGCTCGCTACCGAGCGGGGCGGCCGCGTCGCGGTCCTGCCCGGCCGCGTGCAGTACCTGGGCTCGTCCACCTGCAAGCGCTGCCACGAGGCCGAGTACGCCCAGTGGAAGGACACGCCCCACGCCCGGGCCTGGGCCGAGCTGCTGACCGACAACCGCCAGCTCGACGACGCCTGCTGGCGCTGCCACGTCACCGGCGCCTTCGACAGCCGCGGCCCGCAGCACCCGCTCCAGGTCGGGGCCTCGCTGCAAGGCGTCGGCTGCGAGTCCTGCCACGGTCCCGGCAAGGACCACGTCGCGCATCCCACGGCCGAGAACATCGACACCGAGTCGCCGCCCACGGCCGCCACCTGCACCCAGTGCCACGACGGCGTGCAGGACGAGGGGCGCTTCGCCGTGGACCAGTATTGGCCCCGGATCATCCACAAGCCGGTGGGCGGTGGGGGAGGGTAGGAGGGGGCGGCCTTCCGCGCGGCCCTGGCGGCCGAGCTCGCCGCCCTGGTCGCGGAGACCCTGGTCCGCTACGGCCGGCCCTTCACCGTCGCCCCGGCGCCTTGACCCCCATGTACGTCCTCGGAATCGAGACCTCTTGCGATGAGACCGCCGCTGCCGTGGTCGGGCCCGGCCCCGACGGCGGCACCGTGGTGCTCTCCGACGTGATCCACAGCCAGAAGGTCCACGCGGCCTACGGTGGCGTCGTGCCCGAGCTGGCCAGCCGCTCCCACGCCGACAAGGTCGTGGTCACCGCCCGGGCCGCCCTGGACCAGGCCGGCATCACCCGCCCCGACGGGGTCGCGGCCACCGCGGGGCCGGGCCTGCTCGGGGCGGTCCTGGTCGGCTTGTGCTTCGGCAAGGCCCTCGCCAGCGGCTGGGGCCTGCCCTTCGTGGGCATCAACCACCTCGAAGGCCACCTGCTCTCGCCCCTGCTGGAGCCCGACGCCCCGGCCTTCCCCTTCCTGGCCCTGGTCGTGAGCGGCGGCCACACCACCCTGTACCGGGCCCACGCCCTGGGCCGCTACGATGTGCTGGGCAGCACCGTCGATGACGCGGCCGGCGAGGCCTGGGACAAGGTCGCCCGCATGTTGGGCCTGGGCTACCCCGGGGGGCCGGTCATCGACCGCCTGGCCACCGAGGGACGCCCCGGCGTCTTCACCCTGCCGCGCCCCGTCGTGCGGGACCGCGAGCGCCAGGCCACCCTGGACTGGAGCTTCTCGGGGCTCAAGACCGCGGTTCGCAGCGTGCTCCAGGCCCACCCCGAGGCCCCGGCCGCGGACGTGGCCCTGGCCTTTCAGGAGGCCGCCGTCGATGTGCTCCTCGACCGGGTCCTGCGCGCCGCCGACCAGACCGGCATCCGCAGCCTGGCCGTCAGCGGCGGCGTGGCCGCCAACAGCCGCCTGCGGGCCCGCCTGGGCGAGCTGCACGAGCGCGGCACCCTGCGCGTGACCCTGCCGCCCCGGTCGCGCTGCACGGACAATGGCGCCATGATCGCCCACGTCGGCCGCCTGCGCCTGCTGGCTGGCCAGCGGGACGGCCTGGACCTTGGGGCCCGCGCCCAGTGGACCCCCGGTGCCTGAGGCCCAGGGCAGCGAGCTGCCCACGAGCGCCGCCGAGGTCCTGCGCCTGTGGCCGGGGGGGGCCCGCAAGCGCTTCGGGCAGCACTTCCTGGTGAGCGACTCGGTCATCGCCCGGATCGTCGAGGCGGCCGGGCTGTCGGCCGGCGACCCGGTGCTGGAGATCGGCCCCGGACCCGGCGTCCTGACCGTGGCCCTGCTGCGGGCCGGCGCGGAGGTCACGGCGGTTGAGCTGGACCGGGACCTGGCGGACTACCTGCGCGTCGCCCTGCCCCAGCTGCACCTGGTTCAGGCCGACGCCGCCCGCACGGACCTGGACGCCCTGCTGCCCGCGCCCGGCTGGCGCTGCGTCAGCAACCTGCCCTACAACGTCGGCACGCGGATCCTGCTGCGCCTGCTGATGCACCAGCCGCCGGCCGAGCGGCTGGTCCTGATGCTCCAGCGCGAGGTGGCGGAGCGCCTGCTGGCCCCCCCCGGCGACCGGCACCGCGGCTCGCTGACGGTGGCGGTCCAGGCGCGGGCCCGGGTGGAGCGGGTCTGTCGGGTCCCGGCCGGCGCCTTTCGCCCGCCGCCCCGCGTCGAGAGCGCCGTGATCGCGCTGTTTCCGACGCCAGTCGAGCAGGTGCCCCCGGACCTGGACGAGGTGCTCCGGGCCGGCTTCTCCGCGCCGCGCAAGACCCTGCGCAACAACCTGGTGCACGCCTGGGGGGCCGGCGCCGAGGCCCTGCTCGCGGCGGCCGAGGTCGACCCCGGCCTGCGCCCGGCCGCCCTCGACCTGGACGCCTGGGCGCGGCTGTGCGTGGCGCGCCGCACCGCCCAGCGCACCGCAGCCCCGTGAGGCAGCCGGCAGCGGTGTCTGCCCGGCGCCAGTCGACATGGCCCCGGCACGCGGGTTAGCGCGCACCGCTCGCCTCGACCGCGGCCGGTCTCGCTCGTCCGGCCTATGCTCGACCCCCGGCCTGCGGGCCACCCCTCGCTCGCGAGCGGAGAACGCCGATGCGCATCACCTCCTGCGGCATGACGGATGTCGGCGTCAAGCGCACGAACAACGAGGACAACTACCTCATCAACGAGGAGCTGGGCCTGTACGTGGTCTGCGACGGCATGGGCGGCCACGTGGGCGGCGAGTTTGCCAGCGCCATCGCCGTCAACACCGTAGAGGAGGTCCTGACCTCCATCGAGCTGCGCCCCGACGAGCTGGGCGTCGATAACGAGGATGACGGCCCGGTCGAAGTGACCCGCGAGAAGCTGCGCTACGCCATCCGCCTGGCCGGCAAGCGCATCTTCCAGAAGGCGCAGGAAGAGCCCGAGTACAAGGGCATGGGCACCACCTGCCTGGCCCTGCTGGTCGACAACGGCAACGCCTTCGTGGCGCACGTCGGTGACTCCCGCGGCTACGTCGTGCGCGACGGCCGCATCGAGCAACTCACCGAAGACCACTCCCTGGTCAACCAGCACATCAAGGCCGGCCTCATCACGCCCGAGCAGGCCAAGACCCACAAGCTCAAGAACATCATCACGCGCTCCCTCGGCTACATGGAGGACGTGGAGATCGACATCCAGGTCCGGGCCGTGCGCCGCGGCGACCGCTTCGTGCTGTGCAGCGACGGCCTGTCCAACATGGTGGAGGCCTCCGAGATCGGAGAGGCCTGCCTGGACTACGGCCCGCAAGAGGCCAGCCGCCGCCTGATCGAGTCGGCCTGCGACCGCGGCGGAGATGACAACGTCACGGTCATCATCGCGCGCGTGGACGAGGTGCCGTGAGGCGTCCGCCGCGCCACCACGGGGGGGGCGCGCCGCCGGTCGAGGATGCGACCGAGCTGCCGGTGCCACGCGGCCTGCCGGTCGAGGAGCCCGCACCGGTCGAGGAGCCCGCACCGGTCGAGGAGCCCGCACCGGTCGAGGAGCCCGCACCGGTCGAGGAGCCGGCAGCCGAGGACTCTCCCTCCCTGGACACCGTAGCGATCGACGACGACGTCGCGAGCCCGCACCCGACCGTGGCGCCGCCAGCGGACCGCGCGCCCCCGCCCGGCGCCTTCACCGAGCAGCGGGTCACGCCCCTGCGGCTCTCTCCGCCAGGGGACGAGGGCGTCGGGGGGCGGCGCTACACCGTCTTCGTCGTGCCTGCAGGGGGCCAGGGCCCCCTGCGCCAGATCGAGCTGAGCCTGGCCCAGGTGCGGCTGGTGCTCACCGGCACGGCTGCCCTGGTCTTGCTGGCGCTGGTCGGCCTGGGGGCGCTGCTGACGGCCGTGCCTCGCAGCCACGCCCGCACGGCCCTCCTCGACGAGAACATCACCCTGCGGGCCCGCATGCAGGACGTCGAGCGCAAGCTCGACGAGGTGGACGCCGAGCTGCGTCGCCTGCGGCTGTACAACACCCAGCTCGAGGAGCTGCCCCTGGACGGGATCCCCGGCTTCGGGCCGGTCGCGGACTCCGACGTGGGCGACCTGCTGTGGTTGGGCCGGGTCGCCCCCAAGCAGTGGTCAGGAAGCACCGGCGCCGACTGGCAGGAGGGCATGCCCATGGAGGAGCCCCCCGGCGCAGAGGTGGCGCCCCCGGACCTGTCGGCGGCCGAGGCGCGGGCCATGGAGCTGTCCCTGCGGACCGATCGCCTGCTGCAGGGCGTGCGCATGGTGGAGCCCAAGGTCGGCGAGTTGGTCGAGACCGCCCAGGAGTGGCGCTGGCGCCAGGACGCCGGGCCGACCCTGGTGCCCCTCAAGGACCCGGTCTTCACCAGCGGCTTCGGCTGGCGGCGGGCGCCCTTCAGCCACCGCTGGAAGTTCCACACCGGGGTGGACCTGGCGGCGCCGCGTGGCACGCCCATCTACGCCGCGGGCTCGGGCACCGTGGCCAGCGCTGGCTGGATGGGCGACTACGGCCAGATGGTCGTCATCGACCACGGAAACGGGATCGTGAGCCGCTACGCCCACACCGCGATCATGGAGGTGAACGAGGGTGACCACGTCGAGCGCGGCCAGGAGGTCGCGCGGGTTGGCATGACCGGCCACACCACCGGCCCGCACCTGCACTTCGAGGTCTACGTGGACGGCAGCGCCGTCGACCCGGAGCAGTTCATCGGCCGCTGAGCGGGCGCCGTTGCCCGTTCCTGGCAGGCTTCTGGCTGGTTCGCCGTGGCGCGAGGCGATACCGGGAGCTCCTGCGCCGCGCCCACCCGGGCTGGTCTCGCGCGATTCCACGCGCCTCCCCTTGACCCCCGGGAGCGGCGCGCGAACCTTCCCACGGTTCCCCGGAGTGGTCCTCATGCACGCGCTCGAAGGCGTCATCCGCAAGGTCATCGGCTCGCGATCCGATCGGGAGCTCAAGAAGCTCCACCCGCTGGTCGCCCGCATCAACGCGCTCGAGGCGGGCATGAAGGCCCTCTCGGACGACGATCTCAAGGGGCTCACGCCTGCCTTCCGCCAGAAGCTGGCCAACGGCGCCAAGGTCGACGACCTGCTGCCCGACGCCTTTGCGGCCGTGCGCGAGGTCGGTCGTCGCCGCCTGGGCATGCGCCACTTCGACGTGCAGCTCCTCGGCGGCATCGTCCTGCACCGCGGCAACGTCGCCGAGATGAAGACCGGTGAAGGCAAGACCCTGGTCGCGACCCTGCCGGTGTACCTCAACGCCCTGTCGGGCGAAGGCGTACACGTGGTCACGGTCAACGACTACCTGGCCGGCCGCGACGCCGACTGGATGGGCCAGATCTACCGGTTCATGGGCATGTCGGTCGGCAAGGTCCTGTCCTCGGACAAGGACCAGCGCAGCAAGCAGCGCGCCTATGGCTCCGACATCACCTACGGCACCAACAACGAGTTCGGCTTCGACTACCTGCGCGACAACATGAAGTTCTCGGCCGAGGAGTTCGTGCAGCGCGGGCACCACTACGCCATTGTTGATGAGGTGGACTCCATCCTCATCGATGAGGCCCGGACCCCGCTCATCATCTCGGGCCCGGCCAGCATGGGGGTCGAGCGGTACTACGTCATCGACGGCGTCGTGCCCCTGCTCCAGGCCGACATCGACTACGTCGTGGACGAGAAGGACCGCTCGGTCAGCCTGACGGACGCCGGCGTGGACCGCATCGAGGAGAAGCTGGGGGTCGACAACCTCTACGACTCCCACAATATGGAGATCCTCCACCACGTCAACCAGGCGCTGAAGGCCCACACGATCTTCAAGCGCGACCGCGACTACGTGGTGCAGCAGGGCAAGGTCATCATCGTCGACGAGCACACCGGCCGCCTGATGGAGGGCCGGCGCTGGTCCGATGGCCTGCACCAGGCCGTGGAAGCCAAGGAGAAGCTCAAGGTCGAGCCCGAGAGCCAGACCTACGCGACGATCACCTTCCAGAACTACTTCCGCATGTACACCAAGCTGGCCGGCATGACGGGCACCGCCGAGACCGAGGAAGAAGAGTTCTCGAACATCTACAACCTCAATGTCATCGTGGTCCCCACCAACCAGCCCGTCGTGCGCAACGACCACCACGACATCGTCTACAAGACCCAGAGCGAGAAGTTCCGGGCCGTCATGGACGAGATCGCCCAGATCCACGAGCATGGCCAGCCCATCCTGGTGGGCACGACCTCGGTCGAGAAGTCGGAGATCGTCAGCAAGCTGCTGCGTCACCGCGGCATCGCCCACGAGGTGCTGAACGCCCGCAACCACGCGCGGGAGGCCGAGATCGTGGCCCAGGCCGGGCGGCGGGGCGCGATCACGATCTCGACGAACATGGCGGGCCGCGGCACCGACATCAAGCTGGGCGGCGATCCCGAGGGCATGGCCAAGATGGAGGCCGACCCCGAGCTGCAGCCCGAGGACTACGCCGCCTCGGTGGGTCGCCACCGGGTGAGCTGTGAAGAAGAGAAGCAGGTCGTCGTGGGCCTGGGCGGCCTGCACATCCTGGGCACCGAGCGCCACGAGTCGCGGCGCATCGACAACCAGCTCCGCGGTCGCTCCGGTCGCCAGGGCGACCCCGGCAGCAGCCGCTTCTACCTGTCGCTCGAAGACGATCTGCTGCGGATCTTCGGCACGGAGAAGATCATCGGCTGGATGGAGAAGATGGGCCTGGAGGACAACGAGCCCATCGAGCACCGGTGGATCACCAAGTCCATCGAGAACGCCCAGAAGAAGGTCGAGGGCCACAACTACAACGCCCGGAAGAACCTGCTCGAGTACGACGACGTCATGAACCTCCAGCGCAAGGCCGTCTACGAGATGCGGCGCAAGGCGCTCGAAGGCGACGGCATCCGCGAGATGTGCCTGCAGGCGCTGAACCACCTGGTCGACGACGTCATGGACGAGTGCACCCCCGAGGGCGTGCACCCCGAGGGCTGGGAGGTCGACAAGCTCAAGAAGCGCATCGCCGAGACCTTCGACCTGCAGTGGGAGGAGCCCGAGGACGAGGTCCGCGACTTCTCCTACGAGGAGATCCGCAGCCGGATCGTGGAGGAGGCCACGGCCAGGTACGAGGCCAAGGAGATCGAGGTCGGCGAGGAGGCCATGCGCCAGGTCGAGCGGATGCTGCTGCTGCAGTACACCGACCAGCACTGGAAGGACCACCTGCTGGCCATGGACCGGCTGCGCACCGGCATCGGGCTGCGCGGCTACGGGCAGCAGAACCCGCTGCTGGCCTACAAGAAGGAGGGCACCAGCATGTTCCTCCTCATGAACTCGCTGCGGGACGAGGCCGTCATCTCCCGGCTGGTGCGCCTGGAGCTGGGTGAGCAGGGTCTGCCCCCCGGTCCGGCCAAGGCCACGGCCCGGCAGCTGGCCTCGGGGGCCATCGGGGCTCCAGCACCTCAGCTCGACGCCCCCTCCGCGGCCCAGCTCGGCGGCAACATCATCACCCCAGAGGCCATGCAGCTCGCCGCTCGGGCCGCCCGAGCGGCCCAGGCCCGCATGACCGCCGCTTCGGTGGCGGCCGCCCAGGTCGCGCAGCAGGCAGCCCAGGCGCCGCCGGCCCGTCCGGCCGCGGGTCTGGAGGCCCGGGAGTGGGGCCTGGAGAACGGCGTCCGCCGCAACGACCCCTGTCCCTGCGGCAGCGGCCAGAAGTTCAAGAAGTGCTGCTACAAGGCAGCCGACGGCGCCGACGACGCGGCGGCTGCCCAGGGCGAGTCCGCGATCGACGCTCCGGCGGACGCCCAGGCGGACGCGCCGGCCGTGGACGACGCGGACGAGCCGGCCCCGCTGAGCTGAGCGCCGCTGCCTGAGCGCCGCTGCCTGAGCGCCGCTGCCTGAGCGCCGCTGCCTGAGCGCCGCTGCCTGAGCGCCGCTGCCTGAGCGCCGCTGCCTGAGCGCACCCTGCCGCCCCTTGCCCACGGGGGGGCGGCGCATTACCTCGCTGCGGCTCCGTGGCGTTTCTCCACGGGGACACTCACGCTGGAATCCCTCGGTCGTCCTGAGGTGCCCTGCGAACCGGTCCGAGACCGGCGCGGTGGTTGGACGAGCGAGCCGGCGGACGCCAAACCCGAAACGGGCCTTGTGCCCTCCGAGTCCGAACCATGAACGTCTCGCTCCGTGACCTCCTCGAGGCTGGTGTCCACTTCGGCCACCAGACCCGCCTGTGGAACCCCAAGATGAAGCCGTACATCTACGGCGAGAAGAACGGGGTCCACATCATCGACCTGCAGCGCACGGCCAAGAACCTGGTGGGCGCCAGCCGCTACATCACGTCCGAGTCCGCCCGCGGCAACAGCGTGCTCTTCGTCGGCACCAAGCGGGCTGCCCGCGAGGTCGTGGCCGAAGAGGCCAAGCGCTGCGGCATGTACTACGTCAACGAGCGCTGGCTCGGCGGCACGCTGACGAACTTCCAGACGGTCAAGCGCTCCATCGACCGCCTCGTGGCCCTCGAGAAGGCCCGGGACGAGGGTCGCTTCGAGATGCTGACCAAGAAGGAAGCCCTCGACCTGACCCGCAGGATCACCAAGATGGACAAGTCGCTGGGCGGCATCAAGGACATGAAGGCCCTGCCCGGTCTCATCTTCGTGATCGACCCCAAGCGCGAGCACATCGCCATCCGTGAGGCCCGGCGCCTGGGCATCCCGGTGGTCGGCCTCTGCGACACCAACTGCGATCCCGACGGGATCGACTGGGTGATCCCCGGCAACGACGACGCCCTGAAGAGCATCCGCCTCTTCACCGGTGCCGTGGCCGACGCCGCCATCGAGGGCAACGCCGCGGGCCGCGGCCGTCACGGCGAGCAGATCGTGACCGGCTCCTCGGACATGAGCGATGTCGAGGTCTACCGCCGCGGTGCGGAGCTGGACGAGTCCATCGAGGACGTGGTGGAAGAGGCCGAGGAGGTCTGAGCCACGTCCTGACCGCCACGCGGTCGGAGCCCATTCCTCGGCCCGTACGGTGCGCCCGCCCCTCGCGGCGCGCCGTTCCGGGCCGAGTTCCATTCACCCTGAACCGACCCGGGCCGCACTCCCTGGCCCGCCTTCATGGAGCACCCCATGGCAGCGTCCGCCGCTGACATCAAGGCCCTGCGCGAGCGCACTGGCGCTGGCATCCTCGACTGCAAGAACGCCCTCAACGAGTCTGAGGACATCGAAGCCGCCATCGACTGGCTGCGGGCCAAGGGCATCACCAAGGCCGCCAAGAAGGGCGGGCGCATCGCCTCGGAGGGCCTCATCGAGGCCTACATCCACGGCGGCGGCCGCATCGGCGTCCTGGTCGAGGTCAACTGCGAGACCGACTTCGTCGCCCTGACTGACCGGTTCAAGGACCTGGTGCGGGACATCGCGATGCACATCGCGGCCAGCGCGCCGGAGTACGTGTCCCGCGACGAGATCCCGGCTGATGCGATCGCGCACGAGCGCACGGTCCAGAAGGCCCGGATCATCGAGGAGGGCAAGCCCGAGGCCATGGCCGACAAGATCGTCGACGGGCGGATCACCAAGTGGTTCACCGACGTCTGCTTGCTGGACCAGCCCTTCATCAAAGACGACAAGAAGACGGTCGAGCAGGTTCTGCAGGGCGCGATCGCCACGATCGGTGAGAACATCCGCGTGCGCCGCTTCGTCCGCTTCGAAGTGGGTGAGGGCCTCGAGAAGAAGTCGGACGACTTCGCCGCCGAGGTCGCAGCGTTGAGCGCCCAGAGCTGAGCGCCCCCCCAGGAGGTCCCGATGAGCGACGAGTACCTGTCCGCAATGGTGGACGACTTCAAGAAGGTGCTGGGCGCCTTCGACAAGGACCTGTCCACCGTCCGCACGGGGCGCGCCTCGCCCCAGCTGCTGGACGGCGTGCAGGTGCACGTCGCCGCCTACGGGATGGCCATGCCCCTGAACCAGCTCGCCAGCGTGTCGGCCCCCGACGCGCGGCTGCTGCAGGTCAACCCCTGGGACAAGAGCACCATCTCCGAGATCGAGAAGGGGATCATGGCCGCCGGCCTGGGGCTCAACCCCAGCAATGACGGCCAGGTCATCCGCGTCCCGATCCCGGCGCTGACCGGCGAGCGCCGCCAGGACCTGGTCAAGACCGTGCGGCGCATGGCCGAGGAAGCCCGGGTGCGGGCCCGCCACGTGCGGCGCGAGTACAATGACCTCTTCAAGGACCTCGAAGCCGAGCACGACATCAGCGAGGACGACCTGGGCCGCATGCTCAAGAAGGTGCAGGAGGCCACGGACGCGAACATCTCGCGCATCGACCAGACGGGTGCGGACAAGGAGAAGGAGGTCCTGGAGGTGTGATGGAGACCCTGCCCCCGCCGCCACAGAGCGTGGCCATCATCATGGATGGCAACGGCCGCTGGGCGCAGGCTCGGGGGCTACCACGCATCCAGGGGCACGAAGAGGGGGCCCGCAGCGTCCACGAGATCGTGCGGCACTGCCGCAAGCGGGGCGTGAAGGCCCTGACGCTGTACAGCTTCAGCACCGAGAACTGGCGTCGCCCGGCCGAAGAGGTCGGGGCCCTGATGAAGCTGCTCCAGCGCTACATCTTCGACGAGCGCGACGAGATCCTGGGCAACGGGATCCAGCTGCGGGTCATCGGTCAGCCCGCGCGCCTGCCGCTCTTCGTGCGCAAGCCGCTGCGGATGCTGGTGGCGGACAGCGCGTCGAACACCGGCATGACCCTGTGCCTGGCGCTGTCCTACGGTAGCCGCCTGGAGCTGGTCGGGGCGGTGCGTGAGATCGCCGAGCAGGTGCGGGCGGGCCACTTGGCCCCCGAGCGCATCGACGAAGAGGTGGTCTCGGCCCACCTCCAGACCCGGGGCATGCCCGATCCGGACCTGCTGATCCGGACCAGCGGGGAGCTGCGGGTCAGCAACTTCCTGCTCTGGCAGATCGCCTACACCGAGCTCTACGTCACCGAGACGGCCTGGCCCGACTTCCGGGTGCCGCAGCTCGAGCAGGCCTTCGCCGCCTACGGGGGGCGCGAGCGGCGCTTCGGCCGGACCGGCCAGCAGGCCCGCGCCCTGACCGATCCCACAGGAGGCTAGCGTGCTCCAGCGCGTCGTCGCGGCCGTCGTCGGGTTGCTCATCGTCATCCCGGCCATCGTCTGGGGCGGCATGCTGGGGGCCAACATCGTGGCCGGCCTGGTGCTGCTCATCGCCTTCAACGAGTACAGCCGCATGGCCGTGCCCGAGGACCACTGGTTCGCCCTGGCCCTGATGGTGCTGTGCGGGGGCGGCGTCTACGCGGGGCAGCTGTACGGGCCGCCGGGCGCCTTGAGCTGGATCCTGGCCCTGGTGACGCCGCTGACCCTGGCCGCCTGCATGATCCGCATCCCGGACAACGACCGGGGCCTGCGCGCCGCGGTGCGGCTGACGGCCGGCCTGCTCTACGTGTCGCTGCTGTTCAGCTACATCATCGCGGTCCGTCGCCTGGACCACGGGCTGGCTTGGTTGTGGCTGGTCCTGACCATCACCTGGGCCGGGGACACCGGGGCCTACTTTGCGGGCCGGGCCTTCGGGAAGCACAAGCTCTTCGAGCGGGTGAGCCCCAAGAAGACCTGGGAGGGCTTCTTCGGGGGCCTGGTGGCCGCCATCGGCTTGGCGTGCGCCTTCAAGGCCCTGTGGCTGCCCGAGCTGTCCTGGCTGGACGCGGCCCTGCTCGGCGCGGTGCTCGACGTGGTAGGCGTCGTGGGTGACCTGGTCGAGTCCATGTTCAAGCGCGCCTTCGGCGTCAAGGACAGCGGCTGGATCATGCCCGGCCACGGCGGGATCCTGGACCGGATCGACAGCCTGCTGTTCACCGCGCCGGTGGCCTGGGTGATCGCGACCCAGGTGTTGGGGCTCTGAGTCAAGCAATCTCCATGGGGAAGATTGTCGCAGCCTGCTAGGCTGGCTGGGCATGCCGGTCTCGGCGGTCGGGCCATCTCATGCACGAACCTCCCCCACGGAGCATTCCGATGCACGTTCTGCTGCTGATCGGCGGTCTCTTCCTTCTTCCTGGCTGCGGCGACAAGTCCGGCTCGGACAGCGCCGGTGACACGGACACGGACACCGACACGGACACCGACACGGACACCGACACGGACACCGACACCGACACCGACACCGACACCGACACCGACACGGACACCGACACCGACACCGATGTCACGGGCGTGTTCACCATGCAGGACTACCAGAGCGGCAGCCCCTTGGAGGGCGTCAGCGTCGTGGGCGCCGCCGACTCCGGCAGCTCGGACACCAGCGGCGTCGTGTCCCTGGCCCTGCCCGCCTGGGGTGACTTCGACGTGGTGGCCACCTACGCGGACTACCTGGACAGCCACACCTTCGGTCACAACGACGACGGGGACTTCTCCATCGGCACCTACATGGTGCCGCAGGCCGTCGCGGGGGCCCTCGCCGGTGCCCTGGGGACCACCCTGGACCCCACCAAGGGGGTGGTGGTCGGGGTCGCCTACAGTCGCTCGAAGGACGGAGCGCTGCACTTCCTGCCCGGCGCCACGGTCTCGCTGGACGTCTCGGCCGACGCGACCGTCGCGGCGGACAGCGCCTCGCCCTACGGCTTCTCGCCGGGGAACACGACCCTCGAAGCCTCGGCGGCCTGGGTGGTCTTCTTCAACGTGCCGGCCGGCGACGTGCACGCCACCGTCACGCCCTCGGGCGGCGGAAGCTGCACGGTCTTCCCCGGCACCGACCCCACCATGACCATCCAGTCCGTCGCCGGGGCCATGAGCACCGAGCTGTGGATCTGCGAGTAGGCCGGTCCCTGCAAGCCAGGGTGTAGGCTGTTGATGCACGCAGGAGTCCCCGCCGCGATGCAGCCGCTTGGTCCCCCCGCCAACGTCACGCTCGACCGGACGCGGGCGGGGGGACTGCCTGCCTGGCTCGCGGCCCTCAGCCCGGGCGGCACGGAGCGGCCGAGTCCGGACGAGGCGCGGGCCTTCGACCAGCATCGCCTGGCGGTGAGCGCGCGTATCTGGCCGCGCCTGGGCCTGCTGTTGAGCGCGGCGGCCCTGGTGTGGTGGCCGCTGGACCTGGTGGTCTTCGCCGATGACCTGCGCGCTCGCGCGGTCTTCGCGGTCTTCCGCGCGGTCATCATCGCGGTGAACCTGGTCCTGTCCGTGATCGGTCCGCGGCAGCAGCGGCTCTACCCCTACGGGGTGCCCATCCTGTCGGCCCTGGTCGCGCTGGAGGTGGCCTGGGCGGGGCTGTGCATGCACGCCGCCGGTGACGGGGACCCGGCCTGGTTCGGCTTCTTCTACCTGGCGCCCGTGTTCACGGTCCTCATCCTGGCGCCCCTGGGACAGCGGATCCTGGCGGCCTGCCTGGTCTCGGCCTCGGCCTGGCTGAGCTTCCACCTGGCTGGCCCCACCCTCCCAGCGGGGGCCGCTGTCGCCGCCAGCCAGATGGGCTTTGCGACGCTCGTGGCCACGGCCCTGGGCCACTGGCTGTACCAGGCCATCGAGAGCCAGTTCGTGCTTCGGCGGCGGCTGGACCAGGAGCACCAGGCCCTGGGTGCGCTGACCGCCGAGCTCGAGGACCGCGTCGCCGTGCAGACGGCCGACCTGCTGGCCTTGTCCCCGCGCGCCCAGCGGTCCCGCGTCGACGAGCGGCGACGGGTCGGCCAGGACCTGCACGACGATCTGGGCCAGGAGCTGACGGCCCTGGGCTTGCGACTGGAGTCCCTGGGGCGGGGCGGGGCGGCGCTGGACCCGGCGGAGCTGGCCCCCGTGCAGGAGCTGGTCACGCAGGCCCGCGAGAGCCTCAGCCGCATCCTCGACGACCTGCAGCCCCGCCTCCTCGACGAGCTTGGCATGGAGGACGCCGTGCGCCAGCTGGTGGACGAGTGCTGCACCGTGGCCGAGCTGGGCTGGGCGCTCGACGTCCGCCCCGTGGCCCTGCCCGTGAGCGACGCCGTCGCCCTGGTCGTGTTTCGCGTGGTGCAGGAGGGCCTGCACAACGTCGTCCGCCACGTCCGGGCGCGCTCGGTGCGGGTCAGCATCGCCCAGGAGGACCGGTCCCTGGTGCTCGTGCTGGCGGACGACGGCGTGGGCGTGCCGCCGGCCGAGGGCAAGGGGCGGGGCTGCCCCATCATCCGCAGCCGCTGTGCGGAGCTGGGCGGGACGGCCACGTGGCTCTCTGGCCCGGGGACCACGCTGCGGGTCTGCCTGCCGCTGGGAGCCTGCCCATGATCCGCGTCCTCATCGCCGACGACCACCCCCATCGTGCGAGACGGGATGCGACGGCTGCTGCCGGGGGAGCCCGACCTGGAGATCGTGGGCGAGGCCGCCGACGGCGCGGAGCTCATCGGCGTGCTGGAGGCCTGCCCGGCGGATGTCGCTGTCCTCGACCTCTCCCTGCCCCACCTCCAGGGCTTGGAGCGGGTCCAGCTCGTGCGCCAGAGCTCCCCCCAGGTGGGCCTGGTCATCTTCACGATGCAGCGCCACGATGTGCTGGGGCGGAGCCTGGTGGGGGCCGGCATCCTTGGCTACGTCCGCAAGGATCGCCCTCCTTCCGAGCTGGTCCGCGCCGTGCGCCGCGCCGCCCGGGGCCAGCAGGACCTGCCGCCCGGCCTGAGCGGGCCCACGCAGCCTGCGGGCGACGGCCTCCCCCACTCGGCGCTGAGCCCCCGGGAGGCCCAGGTCTTCCACCGCCTCGCCGCCGGGATCCCGGTCAAGGACATCGCCCATGAGCTGGAGATCTCCGCCAGCACAGCGAGCAACCACGTCGCTGGCGTGCGCGAGAAGCTCGGCCTGCGCACCAACGGCGAGGTCGTGCTCTACGCCCTGCGTCACGGGCTGGTGGGTTAGGCCCGCGCGCCCTCGGCCAGTGTCCCCTCGGCCAGTGTCCCCTCGGCCAGTGTCCCCTCGGCCAGTGTCCCCTCGGCCAGCGCCCCCTCGGCAACCATCATCGCCAGGGCCATGATGGTGTGCTGCGGGTTGACGCCGATGTTGTCGGGCATGAGCGAGGCGTCGGCCACGTACAGGCCCGGGTGGCCGTGGACCTTGCCCCGGCCGTCGCAGACCGAGCGGCTGGGGTCCGCGCCCATGCAGGCGCCGCCGAAGAGGTGCGAGAGGATGGCCACGTAGTTGCGGGGATCCAGCGGGCCCTGGGCCACCAGGTGCAGCTCGTCGGGGCCGATGCTTGGCGGCAGCCCGTAGATGCCGCTGACCACCTGCTTGGCGCCGGCCGCGAAGTGCAGCTCGGCCACGCGGTGCATGCCCTCCCGAAAGGTCTCCATGTCCCGACGGTCCAGGGTGTAGCGGACGATGGGGCGGCCCCCCAGGCCGACGTGGACCCGGCCCACCGAGCGGGCCCGGGTGGCGTGGCACCACATGGCCATGTGGCGGTAGCCGGCGATGCGCTCCATGAGCGGCGCACCGCCGCCGGCCATGCGGGCGATGGCCATCTCCATGGGGATGGCCAGGGTCTCCAGCTTGAAGCCCGGGTCGGCCCGGAAGCGGGTGCTGGCCCAGCCCTGGGTCACGCCGCGGTTCTGGTCGACCGGCTCGTCGTACAGGCCGAAGACGCCGCTGCCGGGGTGGGCGCGGAAGCCGGCGCCTACGGCCTTGTGGCGCAGGCCCGAGCGGCGCAGGAGCACGGGGCTGTGGGTCGAGGAGGCGGCGACGAAGACGCCCTTGCGGGCCCGTGCCTGGAAGGCGGCCCCTCGGCGTCGGGTCTGCGGGTGCTGGAAGCGACCGCTCACGCCGACCGCCCGGGCGCCCTCGAAGAGGATGCGCTCCGCGGGCGCGCAGGACAGCATGCTGCCGCCCCGCTGCAGGGTCTCGGGCACGTAGTTCAAGTTCGTGCTCTGCTTTCGCTCGGCCCGGCAGCCCTGCAGGCACTGGCCGCTGCCCTCGCAGCCCTTGGCGAAGCGCTGGATGACGTGCCCGTCGAAGCCGGCCGCCGCGTCTCCTGCCAGGGCCAGCTCGTTGCTGCGCCCCATGGCTTCCGGGGCGGTGTGCTCGACGCCCAGCTCGGCCTCCAGCCGATCCTGGTGGCGCCAGACGGTGGCGGCCAGCTCCGGCCCGCCGACGCCGTGATCGCGCTGCCACTCCTCGAAGACATCGGCCGGCGTGCGCACACAGATGGCCGAGTTGATGACCGTGGTGCCCCCCACCAGCCGGCCCTGGACCACCGGCCACAGGGCCCGCCCCATGGTGATGAGGCTGCTCCAGTCGTCCATCATGTCGCGCATGGCGCCGTAGGTGCTGTGCGCGTAGTCCTTGGGCTCCCGCCAGGGCCCGGCCTCGACCATCAGCACCGAGGCGCCCCCGCGGGCCAGGGTCACAGCCGCCGCGGCGCCGCCGGCACCCGTGCCCACCACCACGTAGTCAGCCTCGACCTGCACGGTGGGGCCGCGCTCCTGGAAGGCGGTGTGGCTCATGGGGCGGGGCTCATGCGGTGTGGCTCATGGGGCGGGGCTCATGCGGCGGGGCTCAGGTGGTCCGGAAGGTGCCCGGGTCCACCGGGTACGGCGCCAGGGCGAAGCGCGCCCGCACGGCCGGGTCCTGGCCCCAACACATGCAGGCGTACATCTTGAGCAGGAAGACCGACTGGCGCACGGCGTAGATCCGCGTGCTCGTCAGGCGCTCGGTGTGGCGCTGGCGCAGCTTCCGAGGCAGCCAGAAGCTGGGCAGCGGCACGTAGACCGTCAGGATGGGCAGGCTCACCCACAGCACCGCCCCCAGCGCCAGGCCCAGCAGCAGCAGTCCGGTGGCCTCGCGGAACAGCCGGTCCAGGAACCCGTCCAGGTCGGTGTCGGCGATGCCCGGCAGCCCGGCGGCGGCCGGCATCATGTCGCGCATCGCGGTCTTGAGCAGGAAGCGCACCAGCGGGCCGGGGAGGGGAGGGAGCCGCACCATAGCGGGAGTGGCGGAGGTCGGGGTGGCAAGTGTTAGCGAGAGAGGAGGGCAGGGGGCGGGGAGGACAGGTCGTCGCGCGGTGCGGCGGGGTCGAGGGCCTGTTGGTCGGGTTCCAGGTTGGAACGAAGCCTGCGTGACCATCTGTGCAACGGAGGTTCCATGTTGCTTGCCGTGCTGCTCTCATCGCTCGCCCACGCCGGCCCCGTGCCCGAGGTCGCGCGTGTCCGGGCCACGCTGCCCCGGCGGGAGATCCTCGTCTCCCTTGTCAGCATCCCCGCCCTGGCGCGTGTGCCCCAGATCCTCGTCTCCTGCCAGGACCTCGGCGATGCGTCGACTCCCCGCACACCTGCGGTCACCATGCTCGTCGATCCGCCGACGTACTGGCGCCACGGCACCCGTCGGCTGGCCTGCCAGCGGGGGCTTCCTTCCGATGCGCCGCTCGTGACCTTCTCCATGGATCCCGGAGCGGAGCACGTCGAGGGCGACTGCACCGTGATGCAGGTCGGCGGAGACCTGGTTGGCGTCCACTACGACTTCCACCGCGACGCCAACGATCCGGGCTACGCCGCGCACGACATCGTCGTCACGACACCGGGTGCGTGAGGGCAGGAAGGGCGTCTCGGTCCGGTCCTGCCCGGCAGCGGTAGCATGCGCCCATGAGTCGTGCGCTCGTGCTGGTCCTGCTGGGGGTGCTTCTGGGGGCGCTGATCACGTGGTGGGCGTGGCCCGTGCGTCGACAGCTCGCGGGCGAGAGCCATGCTGATGTCCGAGGAGGCGCCGGTGACCACGGCATGCCGCGACGGCTCGTTCACGGCGTGGCGCCCGTCGGCTGGGCGCCACCGGGCACCGGCAGCTCCTGCCCCCAGACGCGCACCGAGGCCGCCGTGCCCGGGTCTCCCTTCCAGGTCAGCGTGGTCTTCACCTTGGCATGCGGCGGCACCTGGATGGTCCCGCCGTCCAGGGGCGACAAGGGCGAGGCGAAGCCGTCCTTGTCGATGACCAGCGCGCCGCCCTGGTCGGCCAGGCCGATGAGGTGCAAGGGCGCATCGGTGGTGTTCTCCACGGCGAGCACCACCTCGGCCCGACTCGCACCGGCACCGTCGGTGCCGGCCTGGACGGAAAAGACCGACAGCGTGGTCGCAGCGGCCACCTCCTCGGCGGTCGAGAGCACCTGGGAGCCGTCGACGCTGGCTGCGTCCTTCCGGCCCTCCTGCACCCCTTCCTTGACGCCGTCGGCCACACCCTTGGTGGCCTCGACGGTCTTGCCGACGACCTGGCTGGTGACGGAACTGGCGGTGTCGCCGACGTCGCAGGCGCCCAGGGCCAAGGTGAACAGCGCCGGGGTGAACAGTGCCGGGGTGAACAGTGCCGGGGTGAACAGTGCCGGGGTGAACAGGAAGGTGAATCGACGCATGACTCTTCCAGGGTTGCGGGTAGCGTACGCCAGCAAAGGTTGGTTTGCTCCCACTCCTCGCGCAAGCGGTGCCTCTGCACCTTGCCCACGGCGTCTCGGGGCAGCTCGTCGACGATGCGGACCTGGCGCCTGACCTCTTCGTCGGTCGGTGCCGGCGCGCGGTGCCAGCGGACCACACCCGTGTCCGCGTCCTCGGTGTCGACACCGTCGAGCACCGGTGCATGGTAGTGCAGGTTGGAGTCCTGCAGACCGAGTTGGCCCTGAGTGTATTGCCCCACCCGGAACCTGACTCTCCCCGCCGCCGCGATAGGAACGGCGCCTTTCAACAGGAGAGTCCGCGCCTCGCAAGCCACGACGGTTCCACTCGTTGGACCAGATGGTCGCGATCCTCAAGCGCACTTCGTCGACAAGGTGCCCGTGTCCCAGGTGGAGGGCTCCCTTCGCCCGTCCTCCCGCACGTTCATGCTCGTTAAGCTGCCGCAGGTGGCGAGCGTGCCCACCGCCACGGTGGGATGCGGGGACCTGGATGCCGCCTCGGCGGCGCCGGTGCAACTCGAGCTGAAAGAGCCGGGCGACTGGACCCGAGACACCCGGCGCTGGGTCCGTAAGAATCACCACGGGCGAGGGGCCACGCTCGTGACCTTTGGGGTCCACACCGACGATGCCCACGCGCTGCACGGCCCTTGCGTCGTGGCGGACCGCGACGGCAGCCTGCCAACCGTCCACAGCGACTTCACGCTGGGCCCCGCGGCGGGCCCGGTCACGGTGCGGGCAGCCGAGGGAGGAACCGAGCCGCCGTGGTGACGCCTCACCCCCCAAGTCCGGTTCCTCTGGCGAACCGCCGACCTTGTAGCCAAGGTCCGAAGTCCGGTTCCCCCCAGCGCAAGACGGCCGCCTGCTGCCCCGTGACAGGCGCAGAGCGGTCCGGGGCAGGCCCAGCGCCAGTGCTCGCCGGGGCCTCGCGCCCTTCGTCTGTCGGCGTCACGTCCTGGGCGAAGAGCCCCTGGTTCCACCGGGATCCACCGAGTCGGAGCCCCTGTCCGTGGCACCCCGGTCGGACCTGGCCCGCCGCCGCACCAGGCCGGCCAGCGCCAGTATCAGCCCCCACAGGGGAGCCGGGCCGGGGGCCGTGGCGCAGCCCTTGCTGCCAGGGGTGACCGTGCCGCCATCAGAAGTGGCGTCGCTGCCGCTGCAGTCCTGGTCGATGCCGTCGTCGGGGACCTCGGTGGCGCCCGGGTGCACGCTCAGGGCGGCATCGTCGCAGTCGGTCGCGTCGCCGACCCAGCCGTCGACCGGGTCGCAGGCCTGCAGAGTCGTGCTGGCATCGCCATAGCCGTCCCCATCGGCGTCCCGGTACCAGGTGCTGGTCCCGGTGGCATCGCTGTCGGCGTCGTCGGCCAGTCCGTTGCAGTCTTCGTCGCGGTTGAAGGCGTCACAGACCTCAGCCGCCCCGGGGTGGGTGGCGGCGTCTCCATCGTCGCAGTCCGTGGCGTCCGCCACGGCACCGTCAGGCTGGTCGCAGGCCTGGACCGGCGCTGCATCGTCGCCATAGCCGTCGCCGTCGCTGTCCGTGTACCAGGTCAGCTCGCCAATCGCGCCGGCCTCCTCGGCCACGCCGTTGCAGTTCTCATCGGTGTTGCTGTCATCGCAGATCTCGGCTGCGTCGGGGCTGACGCTGCTGTCCGCGTCGTTGCAGTCCCCGCCCACGGCGATGGTGCCGTCGGGCTGCGTACAGGCGGTCATGGCGCTGGCGGGATCGCCGTAGCCGTCGCTGTCGCCGTCGGTGTACCAGGTGCCGGCGTCGACGGCGGAGTCCTCGTCCACCGTGCCGTCGCAGTTGTCGTCGCGGCCGTTGCACAGCTCGTCGGCGCCGGGGCTCACCTCCACGTCGCCGTCGTTGCAGTCGCCGGCCTCGGTGGCCCAGCCCGCCTCTGCCGCGCACCGCAACACCGCGACCCCGGTCCCGTAGCCGTCCCCGTCGGCGTCCACGTAGTAGGGGCTGCCGTCCGTGGCTCCGTCCTCGTCGGTCTCGCCGTCACAGTTGTTGTCCAGGCCGTCGCAGGTCTCCGCGGCGTCGGGATTGACCGCCGCGTTGGTGTCGTCGCAGTCGCCGCCCACCAGGACGCGACCGTCCACGGCCACGTCCGACGCGATGGCAGAGCTGTCGTCGCCGTAGCCATCGCCATCGGCGTCGAGGTACCACCAGGTCGGCAGATCATCGACGATGCCGTTGCAGTCGTCGTCCCGGCCGTTGGGCGTCTCGACGCCCAGGGGGCCGATGGTGGCGTCCCCGTCGTCGCAGTCGAAGAAGCGGCTGGCACCGTCGCCGTCGTTGTCGTCCAGGTCGTAGACCCAGACGCCGCTACCGCCGTAGCTGGACGTGAGCGGCACGCCCCAGCCCAGGTCGGGCGTGCCGTCCCCGTCGGGCGAGGTGATGGCCGCCAGGCTGTTGTCTGCTCCAAAGCCCGTGTAGTGCCCGACGAAGACCAGGTCGGGGGTGTCCGCCAGGCCCGCCGAGCTGCCCACGAACAGGGCGACGTAGCCCGTGTCCGCGTCGAAGAAGCTGTCGTCACCGGGAACATCGATGGCCACGTCGGCGTAGCCGTCCCCGGTGAAGTCGGCGACGGCCAGGGCCGTTCCGGCCGCATCCCCCGCCGCCTGGCCGTCGAAGGTCCAGCTCTCGGTGGTCTCCAGCCCGCTGGCCGAGCCCAGGTACAGCCGGACCTGCCCCTGGGTGTCGGTGTCGACATGGGCCGACGGGCAGGCGAGCACAAGGTCGTCGTAGCCGTCTCCGTTGACGTCTCCCGCGGCGACCGTTCCGCAGTTGGCGGAGGCGGAGTCGCCGGCGATGGTGACGTCCGCAGTCGTGGACAGTCCTGTGCTGCTACCCATGAAAACGGAGGCCGTGCCCTCGGCGGAGAGAGTGACCCGGGCGTCAGGCGCGCCGACCACCAGGTCGTCGGCTCCGTCCCCGTCGAAGTCGCCCGTCGCGAGCGCCTGGCCGAACAGGGATCCGCTGGTGCTGGACAAGCGCAGGTCGTAGGCGGCGGTCACACCGGAGGCAGTGCCCATCCAGACATCGGTGCGGTGGCTGCCGCTGTTACCGACTGCGAAGTCCAGGTGACCATCGCCGTCGAAGTCTCCACTGGCCACCGCCGAGCCGGAGGTCGACAGGGAGAGGGAGTCGGACGCACCTGAGGCGCTGCCGTAGAACAGGGTACAGGCGTACGAGGTGCAGACGACCACGTCGTCGTACCCGTCCCCGTCGGAGTCGCCGATGGGGCTGGAAGCGGCTGCTCCGCTGGAGTACCCCAGGTAGCTGAAGTCGCCGTGATCGTAGCCATCCGGCGAGCCCAGGGCGAGGAAGGGCGTGTAGAGGTTGCCGACGACGAGGTCGCCATAGCCGTCGCCGTTGATGTCGTCGGCATCGCCCACCGTCAGGCCCATCTCTGTCGTGTAGCTGTCGACGATCCAGCTCGCCTGGGAGGGGTCCGTGTCCACGCCGTCCGCCGTGCCCGGATCGTCGTAGACGGCGATCGATCCGTACAGGCTGTAGCCCCAGAACAGGTCGGCGTAGCCGTCCGCATCCACGTCGCCGGCGCCACCGGGCCAGGTGCCCGAGATGCGCTGGCTGTACGATGTGGGGAAGCCGCTTGCCGTGTCCAGGTAGATGTAGACGTAGTTGCTCGTACCCAGGACCAGGTCGCCCACCCCGTCCCCGTTCAGGTCGGGGCCAGCCAGCAGGGTCTGGCCGAAGCCGTCGTTGCGGGTGGCGCCCTCCAGGCTGTCCGCCGCCGTGGAGCCCAGCCCGCTGGCCGAGCCGGTGAACAGCTCCACCAGACCGCCGTTCGTGGCGCTGCCGTCGTAGCCCCTGCTGCCGATGACCACGTCGTCGTAGCCGTCCCCGTCCAGGTCGCCGAGTCCGCCCACCGAGGACCCGGTGTAGGCCTGTGCCTGGTCCACCGAGTACGTCCAGCTCGACGAGGTCGACAGCCCGCTGGCCGAGCCGGTGAACAGCTCGACCCGGCCGCCGTCCGTCACGGCGTCGTCGTAGCCGTAGGCGCCGACCAGCACGTCGTTGTAGCCATCCCCGTCCACGTCTCCCACGCCGGCGAGGGCGTAGCCCAGGTATGCGCTCGTCTGTCCGCCGGTCGCCGTCCAGCTCGCCGCGGCCTCGAGCCCGCTGGCTCCGCCCAGGAAGAGCTGCGCCCGCCCCTGGTCCGTGCGCGATCCGTCGTAGTGGTAGGAGCCCACCAGCAGGTCGTCGTAGCCATCCCCGTTCACATCCCCCGCTGCCGCGACGGCCGAGCCCAGGCCCTCGCCGCTCTCGGTCCCGCTCACCGACCAGTCCGACGCCGCTTCGTCGGGACCATCCGCCGCCCCGTAGAACACGTGGGCCTGTCCCGCACCCGAGGGGGCGCCGGCCACGAAGTCGCCGTAGCCATCCCCGTTGACGTCCCCGAGCCAGGCGATCGAGCTGCCCAGGGACGAGACACCCGACACGACGATCTCACGGTCGGCACTCGGGCTCGGACCGCTGGCCGAGCCGAAGTAGACGAAGACCCGATCGCCCGCGCCGAGGAGCACGTCGGGGTAGCCGTCGCCGTTGACATCCCCGACGGCGGTCGCGGGGCCGATGTCCACGGTCGTGGTCGAGCTGCTGGCGTACCAACGGTCCACCACGATCACCGCGGCCGTCGTCGGGTCGACGGCGGCCGCGGAGACCGGGGTGAGGCGCGCGGTCGACCCGGTCGCCGCGTCGAGGGGCGCGGACGGCGCGGCACAGGCCAGCAGGGACGGGAGGAGGGCCGGGAAGAGGGGCACCATCGAAGCTCCGGAGCAGTGGACGACCATACCCGTCGAGAGAAGGCCATGGGGGGTCCGGTCTGTCGCGCCCCCAACGCAAGACGGCCGCCCCTGCCGGAGCGGCCGTCTGCCTCACCCCGACGCCTCTCTCAGGCGCTGAGGAAGTCCTTCGCCTTGTCCGCCATGTCGGTCTCCTCCCAGGGGAAGCCGGCGTGCTCGCGGCCGAAGTGGCCGTAGGCGGCCCGGAACCGGCGCTCCCAGCTTCTTGGTT
>Ga0100377_1000068_pt1 | contig 81415 bp, 65 predicted proteins | sample CryGeymeta201501_FD_83664 | JGI IMG/M metagenome (GOLD analysis project Ga0100377, IMG submission 83664) | Groundwater microbial communities from Crystal Geyser aquifers in Utah, USA - Crystal Geyser metaG 2015-01 | ecosystem: Environmental > Aquatic > Deep subsurface > Groundwater | place: USA... | reverse complement strand
CGATCTTTCGGTGGTCGAGGACCAGAGCCAGGCGCCCTCGGTGCCATGCAACGATCTAGGCTGCGACACCGTGTGGCTGCCGGGCGTCAGCGCCGACGGCGCGCTGTGCCAGCTGTCTCTTCACTTCCTCGAACGCGGACACTTGGTGCTCGACGGACTGGAGATCGACGGGTTCGTGCAAGTACGAGTCGGCGACGCGAGCGAGACCTTTCCCGAGCTGACCCTTCGCAGCGAAGAGCAGCGCGTGACGTTGCCCGAAGGGCACGTGCTCGAGCCCGTTGTGGCGTCGCAACCGCTTGTGCTGACCACCCAGCGAGCGAGCACCAACCCCTTGCGCATTCGGCTTGCGGGGCAGGGTCCGAGTGCTCCATGGGTGGAGCTCGAGCTCGTCATCTGACACACCTTTGCGCTGAGTTCCAGCCTCGCGCTCCGCTGCACGCGTACGTCCCGCGTGCAGCGCGCCACCTCGGCCGCGAGGCCACAGTCAAAACCCGGCGATCGAGCGCGATCATTATAGTTTGTTTTATCCATTGCATAGGTTCTTCCTAGAGATAGTTCCTCAGTAGGGGCAGTACTCCAGGCCCCCAGTGGAGAATGCCATGCGCGGTGTGATGCTCGTTGCTGTCATCATGATGATGGGCTGTAAGAAGGCGCCTCCCGAGGTGACCATGGACACCACCAAGGTCGCTGTCGGCGCCACCGTAGACGCGGCGTCGCTCGCCGAGCGCCGGGCCGCCGCCATCGACCAAATGCACGCGAACTTCACGCGCGTGATGTTCGAGCTGGACTCGTCGGACCTCGGCGAGAGCAGCCTCGGCGCCCTCAAGGAGAACGCGCGCATCATGGGCGCGTTCCCAGACCTCAACGTCGAGATTCAGGGCCACGCCGACGAGCGCGGCACCACCGAGTACAACCTCGGCCTCGGTGAGCGCCGCGCCGCCACCGTGCAGCGCGCCATGAGCTCCATGGGCGTCGACACCGCGCGCCTCGCGGTCCTCACCTACGGCGAGGAGCGCCCGGTGAACCCCTCCAGCAACGAGACCGCGTGGAGCCAGAACCGTCGCGTGGAGTTCCGCGTGCTGGTCGCCAAAGAGGGTGTGAGCGGCACCACCCCGTAGCGCGCAGCGTGGGCGGGTCGTAGCGCTCGCGATACCGCCCAGGCTATGACCCTTCGCATCACCACCTGGAACGTCAACGGCCTGCGCGCTGCCGAGCGCAAGGGCTTCTTCGCCACCCTCGACGAGCTGCAGACGGACGTGCTCCTGCTGCAGGAGGTGCGCGCGCTCCCCGAGCAGCTCTCTGCCGAAGCGCGCGCCCCCGAGGGCTGGCATGTCCACTGGAACCCCGCCGAGCGCAAGGGCTACGCGGGCACCGCGCTCTGGTCGCGCACGCCCATCGAGGTGCTGCACACCGGGCTTGAGTCGGGCGAGCACGACGTCGACGGCCGCGTGACGGTCGCGCGCACCGCTGGCGTCGTGATCGGCAGCATCTACCTGCCTTCAGGCTCCGCGAGCCCCGAGCGTCAAGCGGCCAAAGAAGCCTGGATGACGCGGTTCAAGCCCTGGGCCGCCGCGCTGGCCGCCTCCCCCGAGCCCGTCGTGCTCGGGGGCGATCTCAACATCGCGCACACCAACGACGACATCCACAACCCCGCCGGCAACAAGAACAACTCGGGCTTCTTGCCCCACGAGCGCGCCTGGTTCACCGAGCTGCTCGCGACCGGGTGGACCGACGCGCAGCGAACCAAGGCCGGACCTGGGAAGGGGCCGTACTCGTGGTGGTCCAACCGCGGCCAGGCCCGCGCGCTCGATCGCGGGTGGCGCATCGACTACCTGCTCTGCAATTCGTCAGCAGCAGAGCGGCTCAGCGCGGCGTCGACGCTCCGCGCTGGCGGGCTGACGGTGAGCGACCACGCGCCCGTCTCGGTGGAGCTGCGCGCGTAGCAGCGCGTCACACATGGCCGATCGGCGCCGCGTTCGACGAGCCCATCCAGGCGCGACCGCGCTCGGGGGGCCGGCGCTAGTCGTGGCAGCTGTTGTCCTTGGACGGTGCACGCGAGCAGGCCGACGGATCCGGCGGGTAGCGGTCAAAGCAGCCCATGACGCAGTCGTCATCGCCGCCGTTCATCATGCAGCCCGTCTGGCACTCCATCAGCCGCCCCGTGCACTGGTAGACCGCGTCCGCGCTCGGGCAGGCGTAGTAGGCGCCGTTCACGCAGCAGGAGCCGGACGAGCTGCCGCCGCTGCTGGAGGAGCTGCTCGCGGGAGCGACAGCTCCGACCGCGACGCCGCTCGTCTGCACCGCGCTGCCCTGAGACGTGCCCACGTTGATGTTCACCGCGGGCAGGCCAACGCTCACGGACACGCCGGGCACGTTGATAGAGATGCCGGGCGGAGGTTGGTTGTTGATGAGCAGGATGATCGGCGGCTGGTCAAAGCCCATGCAGCCGGCGGTGGTGCAGGTGATCGGCAGGGTCTGCCCAGCCGCGAGCGTGAACACGCCCTGGTCGAAGACCGAGGACTTCATGACGTCGGTGTAGAGCACGACGTTGTGCTGCCCAGGGCGCAGGTTGAGCTCCACCGGCCAGCCGTTGCCGAAGGCGAGCGCCTGCCCGCCGTCCACGCTCGCCCACGCGTCCACGCCCGACGCGACCGTGAAGGTCGCCGAAGCGCCGCGGAAGAAGGTCTTGTCGGTCCAGCCGGGCGTCACGCCGTCGCAGCCCATCATGCGGATGTTGACCGTGCTGCCCGCTTCGGCGACGCCGTGGCAGTGGGTCACCGTGCCTGAGTCCTCGTAGGCCACCCAGATCTCGTGCGGGCCCGAGGACACCGTCGCGACGATCGGCTCCTTCTTCTTGATGCGGCCGTAGGCGGCGCCATCCACCCACACATAGGGCATGATCATGCCCTGCTTGGTGAGCGTGATGGTCTCGGCCTGCGCCTGCGTAGCCAACAACAACGGTAACACCGACAAGAACCCGTACACTGGACCTCCAATTCGCTGGGGGCATACTAGTGCCTGACCCACCGTCTTTGTTCCCTCGGGGGGCCGTTTTTTTGTGGGCTCGCGCGTCGACGCGGTCGCTCAGGCCCGGAAACCCAGCGTCCTTGACGGGATTGTTGCTGCGTGCGGCGCCCTGCGCGGTATAGATCGACACCTCGTTTTGATTTGTGCTGACCCGCTCGGATCGCCACGCCGCCGGAGGCCCGATGTCCGTTATTCTCGCTCTTGTGCTCTCTATGCCCGCTTTCGCCGATGCGCCGCTCGACTGTGAGCGCTGGTCGGGCCCCGTCAGCCCGAGCCCCGTCGCGCAGGACCCCACCTGCGTCAACCGCCCGCCCATCGGCACCTTCAACCCCGTCGTTGAGTGGACCTGGACCGGCGTCACCGTGGGCAGCTACAACTACGATCGCGTCATGATGACGCCCGCCGTCGGCAACCTGAACGACGACAACGGCGACGGCAAGGTCGACGACAAGGACATCCCCGACATCGTGTTCACGGCCTACGACCCCACCGCGTGGCCGGTGGACCGCGCCTACCGCGAGGCCGGCGCCATCGTCGCCATCAGCGGCGACGGCAGCGGCACCAAGTGGGCCTTCGAGTCCGTCAACGGCATCCGCCCCTGGGGCGCTGGCGGCGTGGTCATCGGCGACGTCGACTCCGACGGAGAGGCCGATGTTTGCTTCGCCTCAGCGACCACCGGCACCGCGGTCGTCTGCTTGAACGGCGACGGCAGCTTCAAGTTCTCAGCCCCCGGCGACAAGTACCAGTACGGCGCGCCCTCCCTCGCGGACATGGACCACGACGGCCACGTCGAGATCGTGTTTGGCACGCAGATCTTCGATGACCACGGCAACCGGATCGCCAACGGCGCCTTCGGCGACGGCCGCAACTACATGAGCACCGCGGTGGACTGGAACCACGACGGCACCATGGACGTGGTCGCGGGTAACGTCGTCTATGACATCCACGGTCTGCCCATCGCGTGGCTCGGCACTACGCCCAACCCCACGTCGCGCTACGCCGACGACGGCATCCCCGCCATCGCCGACCTCGACGGCGACGGCTACCCCGACGTGGTCAAGGTCACCTGGGGCGAGGTCGTCGCCATCGACAACCTCGGGCACGAGCTGTGGCGCGTGCCCGTCCCCGGCGGCGGCAACGGCGGCGCCCCCACCGTCGCGGACTTCGACGGCGACGGGAAGCCCGAGGTCGGCGTCGCCGGCCAGGGCGCCTACGCCGTCTACGACGGCCTCGACGGAAATGTGATCTGGGAGACCCAGGTTCAGGACCTCTCCTCCTCCGTCACGGGCTCGTCGGTCTTCGACTTCGAGGGCGACGGCGTCTCCGAGGTCGTCTACGCCGACGAGACCAGCCTGTGGGTCTTCTCCGGCCCCACCGGCGACGTGCTCATGCGCGACACCAACCACTCCTCGGCCACGCTCTACGAGTACCCGGTCATCGTCGACGTCGACAATGACCAGAACACCGAGATCGTGGTGGTCTCCAACAAGTACGGCACCACCTCCACGGGCATCACGGTCATCGGCGACCAGAACAACTCGTGGTACCCGTCGCGCCCGATCTGGAACCAGCACCAGTACCACATCACCAACGTCAACAACGACGGCACCATCCCGCGCACCGAGCAGGACAACTGGCTCACCTGGAACAACTTCCGCTCCGGCGGAACGGAGCTCGGGCCCTCCAGCTGGATGGCGCAGCTCTACCCCGGCCAGCCGCAGATGTGCCTCGGCGACTGCGCCTCCAAGTCCGTGGACGTGTGGGTGCCGGTCAGCAACGGCGGCCTCTTGGACGCTGCAAACGTGGACGTCGGCTTCTACCGCCGCGTCTCGGGCGTCGACACGCTGCTGCACACGTACACCGTGCACTACGTCGCCGGCGGCACCTCGGTGCTCGCGGGCCCCGTCACCGTCACCGAGGCCGAGTGGGCCGCGGGCGAGCTGATCATCAAGATCGACACCGCCGACACCTCGCTCGAGTGCAATGAAGGCGACAACTTCATCAGCGCCGGCCTGTGGCCCTACCCCGAGACCGACGACGACAACGACGGCCACGAGCCGGTCGAGTGCGGCGGCGGCGACTGCGACGACAACGACCCGAACGTGCACCCCGGCGTCGATGACCCGCCCGGTGACGGCATCGACTGGGACTGCGACGGCTCCGACGGCCGCGACTGCGACTTCGACGACGACGGTCACCAGCACATCGACTGCGGCGGCGACGACTGCAACGACTTCGACGCGACCATCTACCCGACCGCGCCCGAGGTGGAGAACGACGGCATCGACCAGGACTGCGACGGCTTCGACGCCTTCAACCCAGGCGACGCCGACCTCAACCAGAAGTGCGGCTGCCAGAGCAGCCCCACGGGCGGCTCTACGGCCCTCGGCGCGCTCGCGCTCATCGGCCTGCTCCTGCGTCGTCGTCGCGCGTAGCCTAGCTTGATGCTTCGCTTCGCCTGGTCCCCGCTCGCCGCGCTCGCGCTCGCTGCGTGCGCGGGACCGGCTGCGAGCGACACGTCCGACGGCCCCGAGGCCCTCACCACGCCAGCGGACAGCTACAACGCCATGAAGCTCGTACGCTTGGGTGGTGGAGGGCGTTGGCGTGGTGCAGACGCCGCAGGAGTGGCTCACGGCGGTGAGTGGCCTGTAGCGTGTGGTATGGTTCGGGCAGCTGGAGCCCACAAATGTACCGTCCCATCCTCACCCTTGCCAACCTCGTCGCGTTTGTAGCGGTCGCAGGCGCGTGTCGCGCCCCCCCCCGCTGCCACTGGGGGGTGTCGAGCTACGCTACCGGCACGCACTTCCCGCTCGACGGCGCCATCGTCATTCGCCCGCCATGGCCCGAGATGCCGGCGGACATGCCGTCCATGCGCGAGCTCTTCACGCTGACGGACCTCGAGACCGGCGAGGCGGTCGACTACGCGATCACCTACGTCCGCGAGGACAACTCCTTCGAGCTTCGCCCAAGCGACCTGCTCCTCGCCGACCGCCAATACGAGCTGGTGGGCGACCACCCCTCCGACGCTTGGACGATGCACTACCTTGAGGGCACCTCGTTTCCAACGGTGCAGGTCACCTTCAACACCGGCGGTGAGTTGGCCCCCGTCCAGTGGACCCACAGCTACGACGGCACGTGGTACATCGGGTGGACCGAAGCGCTGGACCAGCCCCTCCCGGAGGGGTTCACGCTCGAGGCGCTGTCAGGCGGCAGCTGGACGCCGGTCGACCCCGCCGCGCTCAGCGTCTACACGAACGAGAACTTCGAGACCTACGACAATGTGTTGCGCGTGGACGGGGACATCGAGCCCGCGGACCGCCTCCGCATCGTTGGACCGACACCGGAGCGATCGCTCGAAATCGACGGCATTAACGACGCCTTCTACGATATCGTTGGCATGTTCAGCGGCCTCGGCTGGTGCGAAGATTGGTGACCTCACTCGCAACCGCTGGTCTCGCGCTGTTCACACAGGTCGCGAGCGCTCAATCCACCACCACGCTCGGCTGGTCCTCGCCCTTTGCGACCGCGCCGCCGCAGTCGCCGACCTTGGAGTTCAGTCAGCTCGACGTGCTCGACCTCTCGAATCAGCACCTCACCCGCCTCTCAGGCGGCAACACGCTCACCCGTGACGAGGCCGACACGCGCGGCTTGGCGCTGCAAGTGAGCGCCTCATTGCGGAACACCGTCGTCCCCGCCGAGCACCGGTACTACTCCGCCCCCGGTCCCGTCAGCCTAGCGCTCAGCGTGTGGTCGCGCCGTCGCCCGCACTCCATCTGGTCCGCATGGGGGGTCTCCGCGGGCATCCCCGCCGATCTGCGCGCGCTCGAGGGCCCGTACGCGCTCTTCTTCGAGGAGCGCATGCCCTTCGTGGCCGTCTTCCACGACAGCCGACGCCCGCTCGGCGCCGGAGAGCTTGGGTTGAACTTTGTGATCGGCGCGGCCGGCATCCGTTTGTCCGCCGACTACGCGCACCCGCTCGGCGCGCACGCGGCCCTGTGCCTCGGCGCCAGCGCCGGCCTGCCCGACCTCATGCACCTCGCCCCAGGCGTGCGCTACCGCGCGTCGGACAGCGTCGAGCTCGCCGCGGACGTCATCCTCTCGACCAGCTCCCCCGCGCGCGTGTCCGAGCCCGCGGACATGGGCCTGTCCGTCTCTCCGAACCTTCGGGTGCGCTGGACGCCGCCGTTCACCGCCAAGCAGCCTAAAGGGTGACCTCGCCGGCCAGGTCCTCGCCCATCCTCCGGCGCGCCTCTTCCGGCGAGCAGCCGGTGCCGAGCAGGCAGTAGAGCTTGGTGAGCGCGGCCTCGGGGGTCATGTCGTGGCCGCTCACCACGCCCACCTCGCCCAAGGGGCGGCTGGTGCTGTACAGGTCCTGATGGACGCGGCCGCTGTGGCACTGCGAGCAGTTCACCACCACGACGCCGCGCGCGACGGCCTCGGCGACAGCCTCAAGCAGACCCGGCGTGGTGATCGGGAAGGTGCCCGCGCCGTAGGTCTCCAAGACCACGCCCTCGACCGGCTCCGCGAGCACGCTGCGCAGCAGCGGGCCGGTGAGGCCGGGGAAGACGCGGAAAGAGATGACCGTCGGCCTGCGCACCAAGCTCACCATGCGCATCGCGCCGAGGCCGGGCGGGAGCAGGCGGTGCCGCTCCACGTCGATGCGCACGCCGACCGTGGCGAGGGGCGGGTAGTTGCCGCTGTTATAGGCGACGAAGTCGTTATTATCGACCTTCTGGCAGCGGTTTCCACGCAGGAGCCGATCACCGAAGTAGATACAGACCTCGGGGATGTCCAGGGTGCCCGCCAGGATGAGCGCGGTGACGATGTGCTCGCGCCCGTCGCTGCGCGGGTCTTGCAGCGGGAGCTGCGCGCCGGTGAAGATGATCGGCTTGCTCAAGCTCTGAAGCAGGTAGGACAGCGCTGAGGCCGTGTAGACCATCGTGTCCGTGCCATGCAGGACGACAAAGCCCGCGTAGTCCTGCCCGCGCGCAACCACAGCCTCTGCCACGCGCACCCAGTCCTCGGGCGTCATCTGGGCGCTGTCGATGAGCGGCTCCATCGCGATCAGGTCGAAGGACGGCAGATCGGGCGAGGAGAGCTCAGTCACGCTCGCGAGGTAGCGCTCGACGTAGCCGGTGCGCGGCTCCAAGCCCTTGGGGCCGTCCACCATCCCGATGGTGCCACCGACGTAGAGCACACAGACCTTCGCCATCGTCGCCTCCAAACCGGGGCCCGGCCTATCGCGACGGCCGCCGCAGAGCCGCTACAGCGTGATGTCCCCGGACAACACCAGCGCGCCGCCCGCGTCGAGGTGGTGGTCGACGTTGGTGAGGCGCCAGGTCTCGCCCGCGAGCGAAGGCGCCGACACGAGGTCCGAGAGCGGGATCCCTGGCAGCTCGAACGGCGGCGCGATGGCGCTGGACTCGCGCACCAGCGCTGGGGCCGACAAGCGGAACAAGCCGGCTAGATCGCCCGGATCGAGCGCTTCGGGCCAGGCCATCATGCCCACGTCCACGCCGACGTGGCTCGGGCGGTTGTCGATGGCGAGGCGGAGGCTGGTGTCGGTGACGACGAGCTCGGCCTCCAGGCGCAGGTTGAGGGACGCGTCGACGTGCTGCCCGTCCTGGCGCTCCACTTGTAGCCAGAGCTCGCCGAGGCCGATGTCCACGCCGCCGTCCCCCGTGGGCGGCGTGATGACCGGCGGGAGCTGCAGGCCGAGGACCGCGCTCGCGGCGGGGCCGAGCGGCTCGGGGAGGTCGGCGCCGGTGAGGTCGCGCAGCTCGGCGCCGGTGTAGCGAAGGTCGGTGAGCATGCCCGCGTGCCAAGCCGCGAAGAGCGCCTGGTTCACGAGGTCATCGTCGACCACGACCGTCATGCTGTGCGTGGTGACCACCGGCCAGGCGGGGAGCGGCGCATCCGTGCGAAGCGAGCCTCCACCCGGCGGAAGGTGAACCCCCGCCGACGAAGCGCGCACCAGGCCGTCGAGCCAGAGGACCAAGCCGCCAGGATGGGCCTCGGCGTCCGCCACCGCGACGGCCACGACCACCTCGCCGTTGTCGCCGTAGACGATCTCTTGGGTGAAGGCGTTGAGCGTGTCCGCCACCATGGCCTGCACCAAGGTGCGCCCCTGCTCGGTCATCTTGTCCTCGACGACGCCTTGCACCACGCCCTCGAGCAGGCTCGTCAAGAAGGAGGGCAAGCTGTCCGCCGTCCACGAGAAGCCCTGAATCGACGCCTGCGCGTAGGGGACGGTCACCTCAACGCCGATCGCGAGCGGGTGGACCTCGACGTCGAGCTGCAGCTGCATCACGTCCATATGGAGCGTGCCGGGGGTGTCGAGCACCGGCGACGTGGCGTCATAGCCGGCGTTGACATTGGACAGCGTGAGGTCGAGGTGCATGACGCCCGTGGCGGGGCTGATGTCGACGGCGGCGTCGCCGATCTGCACGTTCCGGAGCTGCACGGTGACGCCCGAGGCCGTCATGGGCGCCGCCGCGAGCTGCGCCCCGAAGCTAGGATCGCGCAGCATCACCTGGATGACGCTGGCGAGGTCATCGTTGGCGGGGGTGTCGTTGTCCAAGAACGCGCGGCCGAGCTCGACGCGCACCGCGCGGGGCACACGATCGCCAGGTGGGCGCACCGGACCGACCTGCACCGCGCGGCCGTCCACCGCGCGCCCGCCGTCCGCGGCCGTGAGCCGGCTGCCGAGCACAAGCAGCCCCGGCGGCGGCGTGAGCGCCACCGAGAAGCGGCCGTCCGTGTCCAGCGCGATCGCGTCATTGTTGAGCGTGAGCGCGTCGAGCGCGCCGTCGCCCGCGAGCGCTTGCCCCGAGAACACGACGGTGTCCGCAAAGAAGGCACCGCGCGCTGGGCTGTCGACGGCGAGGGTCGGCGGCACCAGCCGCGGCGCGGCGGTCTCGGTGCCGACGTCCCCAGTGTCGACCGGGGTGTCGCCACAAGCGGGGAGGAGCAGCGCGAGCGCGAAGACGTAGGTGTGAGCCATGTCGCACTCTATCCGAGCTGAAGCACAACGCGCCTTGGCAGCATACAAGTTCGCTCGTTATCCACCGGGGCGAACCGCACGCCATCGCGTGATCCCTGGAGTTCCAATGCGCCACCTCGTCCTCGTCGCCATGATCGCCCTCGCCACCGCTTGCAGCAGCGAGCCCGCCGCTACCCCCGCCCCGGAGGCCCCCGCCGCCGCCGCCGCCGCCGCTCCCGCCGCCGTCGAGAAGACCGCCGCCGCGACCGACGACGCCGCCGCGCACGACGGCCACGACGCAGCTTGCAGCTGCGACAAGGGCAAGGACGGCGGCACCGTGTGGTGCGACAAGTGCGGCATGGGCTACATCAACGGTGAGATGAGCCACGACAAGGCCGCCGTCGACGCCGCCCTCGGCGCTTAAGCGCGTGCGCATCACCGGCCTCGTGCTGGTCGGAGTCGCGGCCTGCGGCGGCGCACCAGCCCCGTCGCAGCCCCCTCCCACCCACGACGCCGCCGTCGCGCTCATCTCCGCTGAGGCGCTCTTGCAGCGGCTCTCAGCGGCGACGGGCCGCCCCCGCGTCGTCAACTTCTGGGCGACGTGGTGCCCGCCCTGCGTGGCGGAGCTGCCGGAGCTCACCCGCTTCGCGGACGAGCAAGGCCCAGCTGGCGCCGAGCTGCTGCTCGTGAACACGAACACCGCGAACGCCTACCGCGGCGCCGTCGTGCCCTTTGTGCTCGAGCGCGGCCTCGATCGCTACGAGGTGGTGCAGCTCGACACCATGGACCCGCCGACCGCCCTCGGGCTCGCGGTCCCAGGCTGGCCCCAAGCGCTGCCCTTCACGCTCGTGCTGCGCCCCGACGGCCACCGCGCCGAGCTGTTCGATCGCCCCGTCACCGCCGCCGACCTGCGCGCCGCGGTGCGCCGCGCCGCTCAGCCCAAGTAGCCAGCGCCCGCCTGGCTGCGGTCCCACACCACGCGACCGCGGACCCAGGTCTTGCGCGGGCGCGGGGCGTCGTGATCGAAGAGGATCCAGCCGAGCGCTTCGTCGAGCTGCTCCACCCAATCGGGCAGGTCCAAACAGACCAAGTCGGCCTCCAGGCCCACCTGAATCGCGCCGACCTGCGGCTGACCGAGGGCGAGGGCGCCACCCCGCGTGCCCCACCATAAGAGCTCGGCGGGCGTGCGCGACGCACCGGTGAGCAGCGCGTTGTCATAGGCGCTGGAGAGCGCCCGGCTGATCCTAAAGCTACGCCCTGCGGCGATGTCCGAGCCCATCGCGACGGGGATGCCGCGCTGGAGCAGCTCGTTGACGGGCATGCCGCCGCTGCCCAAGAAGAAGTTGCTGTCGGGGCAGTGGGCGACGACCGCGCCGGCGGCGGCGAAGCGGTCCCACTCGCTGGCGCTGAGGTGGATACAGTGGGCGTACAAGCTGCGATCGTGCAGCAGCCCCGCGTCCTCGTACACCGCGAGGTAGTCCGCGGTGCCAAACAGCTCGATCGCGACGCGGCACTCCTCCCGGTTCTCCGACAGGTGCGTGCTGACCCACAGGTCGTGGCGCCGCGCGAGCTCACCCGCCGCCTTCATCATGTCGGCGGTGCACGAGAGCGCGAAGCGCGGGATGACCGCCACCTGCAGGCGCCCGGCGTCGTGCCCGTGCCAGCGCTCCACCAAGCCCTCGACGCCGTCAATGGTGGCGGCGGTGTCCACCATGAGCTCGGGCGGACCGCCGCTGTTCATCCACACCGGGCCGACGACGGCGCGCTGTCCCCGCGCTGCGAGCGCGCTGAGCAGCGCGTCGGAGGCGGCGGCGTGCACGGACCCGTACACGAAAGAGAGCGTAGTACCTGCCGCAGCGAGGGAGGTCGCGAAGACGCTCGCGACGCGCTCAGCGTGGCTAGGCTGGGCGAAGCGGGCCTCCTCAGGGAAGGTGGAGCGCGCGAGCCAGTCGAGGAGCGGCCCCGTAGCGGCGCCGACGATGCGCGTCTGCGGGAAGTGCACGTGCGCGTCCACGAAGCCCGGCAGCAGCACGCTCGGCCACAGGTCCTCGTCGACCGCCTGCCCCGTGTACGCCTCGATCGCGCTGATCTGCCCGGAGGTGTCGATGGTGACGACGCCATCGGGCACCCAGCGAACGGTGTGTTCGTCGACAGGGGTGAGCAGGCGAGCGCGAAGACGACGGAGCTGAGGTGTTGACATCCCGTGGAGTCTAACTAGGCTGACGTGCTACGCTAAGGGGCTGGCGACGCGAGTCGGAGGATACGAAGGTGGGTGATCGATTCTTGGTGGCGGTGGACTTCTCACGGCTCACGCTGCCCACCATCTCCTACGCCGTGAAGCTCGCTGCCGGGCCGCGTCATCGCGTCGACCTCGTGCACGTGGTGGCCGGGACCGCGGGCGCCGCCGTCGGTCAGGTCGCCGCAAAAGATTTGCTAGACCCTATCGACCGCCGCGAGCAGGACGGCGCGCGCCGCCGCCTACAGACCCTCATGGACGACCTCGTGCCCGACGCGATTCATGGCGACGTGATCATCGCGACCGGCTCGCCCGCGCACGTGATCGAGCACCTCACCGAGACCCCGGACCGCTACGAGATGGTCGTCATCAGCACCAACGCGCGCACCGGTCTGCAAAAGATGCTGCTCGGCTCCGTCGCGGAGCAGGTCCTGCGCAACGTCTCGATCCCCGTGCTCGTCGTCCGTACGCCATGAACCGCTCGCTCTTCTGGGGCATGGTGCGCGACTGGTTCCTCGCCCTCGCCATCGTCGTCGTCGTGCTCGTGGTGTGGAACGCGCTCGCGCCGCAGTCCGTCGCGACGGGCGAAGCGGCGCCGACCTTCGTGCTTGAAGGCCCGTCCGGCGAGCACTTGGACCTGCAAGCGCTCCACGGGCAGCGCGTCGTCATCAACTTCTGGGCGACGTGGTGCCCCCCGTGTCGCGACGAGATCCCAGCCTTCGCCGCCTTTCACGCAGCGCACCCCGACGTGCCGCTCTATGGCGTGAGCGTGGACGAGGGGGTGAGCGGCAAGAGCCTCGCCCTCAAGGCCAAGCAGCTGGGCATCACCTACCCCGTCCTGCATGACCCACGCAGCGACGTCGCCAACCGCTACCGCGTTCAAGCGATCCCTACGACTGTTGTCATCGACGCGGATGGTCGGATCGCGGCTGCACACCAGGGACCGCTCTCTCAGGCGCGCCTAGAAGCGCTTGTGTCCGCCCCGTAGCGGTCTACACTGGTCGCATGACGAACGGCACCGGTGAGGCCATGACCGAGGCTGAGGAGGTGGTGCTGCGGCGAACCCTCGCCGTAGAGCTGCTGCGGAGCGCCACGGCGTTGCAGAGGGTGCGCGACACGGCGCAGCTCATGGACGCGATCTTGCCGGTCATACGGGAACAGCTCGGCTACCTGTCCGTTTGGCTCTATCTGTTCGATCCCGCCAACCCCGCCGAGTGGAAGCTGATCTCCGTCTCAGGCGGCCAGGAGCGGGCCGTCATGCAGCTCGTGCCGACGCTGGTCATGGACGGTGACGCGATGCTCACCGAGATTCGGTGCTCAGAGGCGCCGGTCACGGTGCTCGACGCGCGCACAGACCCGCGCACGGACAAGGCCATCGTGGAGCTGCTCGGCAACCGCAGCATCGTGAACGTGCGCCTGCAGGTGGAGGACCGCTTCTTCGGGTCGCTGGGCACGGGCTCCTTCGGCGACGAGCCCATCCGCGTGCCCGACGCCGTGCGCTTGGAGTGGCTCCAGCTGCTCGCGAGCTACGTCGCGCCAGTGGTGGAGCGCATCTTCTTGGCCGCGCACGCCGACCGCCTGGAGGACGAGCAGCGCCAGCTGATGGAGCAGCTGCGCCAGGTGCAGAAGCTCGAGGTCGTGGGCACGCTCGCGGGCGGCATCGCGCACGACTTCAACAACCTGCTGGGGGCGATCCGCGCGAACACGCTCGCGGCCACCCTCGCCATCCCGAGCGACGCCGAAGCGCACGACGATCTGTGCGGTGTGCTGCACGCGGTGGACCTCGCGGCGTCCCTCACCCGCCAGCTCGTCGACCTCTCGCGTCGCAGCGCAGCGGCCATCACGTCGGTCGCGATCGCCGACGTCATCCACGACGTCACGACCTTCGCCGCGCGCGCCCTGCCTCGCGACGTCACGCTTCGGGCGAACGTCGTCGAGGACCTCCCCCCGTTCCTCGCGGACTCGGGTCGCCTGTACCACGCGCTCATGAACCTCATCCTCAACGCGCGCGACGCGCTGCCCGAGAAGGGCGGCACCATCACGGTCACCGCCGGCCAAGACGGCGGCTTCCTCGTGCTCAGCGTCACCGACAACGGCTGCGGCATGCCCCCCGCCTTGGTCGAGAGAGTGCGCGACCCCTTCTTCACCACCAAGCGCCATGGCACTGGCCTCGGCCTGGCGATGGTGCAGCGCTGCGCCGAAGATCACCGCGGTGACATGGCCATCGAGAGCTGGCCGGGGCGCGGCACGAACGTGCGCCTCACCCTGCCCATCGCTCCCGCGCCGCCGCTCGCGGCGAACGGCGGGGGCTGAACGTCAGGGCGTTCCGCCCGCCATGGTCCACAGCGGCGCCAGCTCCGCCGGCAGCGGCGAGCTCACCTGTACCGGCACCCCGGTGATCGGGTGGGCGAAGCTCAAGCGCGCGGCGTGCAGCGCGAGGCGCGGCCAAGCTCGGCCCGCTTCCCCGCCATAACGGCGGTCCCCCGCGAGGGGCGTGCCGGCGTGGGCCGCGTGCTTGCGCACCTGGTGGGTGCGGCCCGTGTGCAGCTTGAGCCACACCGCCGCGAAGCCCGCGCCCTCGGCCAGCGAGAGCAGCTCGGTGCGCGCGCCCTGGCCGTCAATCTTCCAGCGCCACTCGCGCTGCTGAGGCGTGCCGTAGAGCACCGCCTGGTACAAGCGCTCGATGCGGTGCTCGCGCAGCGCCTTGGCGACGGCGGCGTTGGCGCTCGGATCGAGGGTGAACAGCAGCAGACCCGACGCGGGCTGGTCGAGCCGATGGTGCAGGCCCGCATAGGGCAGCTCCGCTTGAAGCTGCTGGTGGAGCGCTTGCGTGTCCACGCCGCTCGGCTTGTCGACGACGAGCACGTAGTCATCGCGAAAGACGGTGGTCGCGAGGGGCTCAGCCACCCCCGACCGCCTGAATGACGTCGACGCGGGCGCCGGTGGCGAGCACGGTGCTCGCGTGCGCCGAGCGCGGCACCACGCGCAGGTCCACCGCCACCGCGATGCCGTCGCGGTCGCGCCCGAGCGCCTGGAGCAGATCGCGCACCGTAGCGCCAGGCTCCAGCGCGTGCTCCTTGCCGTTGAGGACGATGGTCATCGCAGCTCCGTTCGGTTGTGCAGCGCGCGCGCGAGGCTGACTGCGTCCGCGTACTCGATCTCGGTGCCCACTGAGATCCCGTGGGCGAGGCGGGTGACGCGCACGCCCGAATCACCGAGCAAACGCGCCAGATACAACGCTGTAGCGTCACCTTCGACGTCGGGGTCCATGGCGAGGATGACCTCGCGGACCTGCCCGTCATGCAAGCGCGCGACGAGCTCGCGCACCCGCAGCTGGCTGGGGCCGACGCCTTCGAGCGGCGAGATCGCGCCGTGCAGGACGTGGTAGTAGCCGCGAAACTCGCCGCTGCGCTCGAAGGCCTGCACGTCCTGGGGCTGCTCGATCACGCAGAGCAGCGACGGATCGCGCCCATGCGAGGCGCAGATGCTGCACGGGCTGGCGACGGTGAAGTCGCAGCAGCGCTCACAGGTGCGCACGCCATCCGCGAGGGCGTTGAGCGCCTCGGCGATCTCCGCGGCGGTGCCATCGGGCGCGCGCATCAGCCAATAGACCAAGCGCGACGCGGTCTTGCGACCGATGCCCGGAAAGCGCGAGAGCTGCTGAACAGCTCCCTGAATGGGATCGACGGGGCGCATGCCGCTTACATCCCAGGGAAGAGGCCAGGGGGGATCGGCATGCCGCCAGTGAGCTCGCTAAGGCCCGCCGCGACCTTGGCCTGCACCTGACCGAGGGCGTCTTGGGTAGCGGCGCGCACGAGGTCCTCCAACAGCTCGCGGTCCTCCATGGCCGCAGGCGCGATCTGCACGGCGGTCACTTGGTAGTCGCCGGTCATGGTGACGCGCACGAGCCCGCCAGCGGCGCCGGTGACCGAGGTCTTGGCGGCGCGATCTTTCATGTCGGCGGCGCGCTGTTGAAAGCCAGAGAGGAGGCCGCCGAGGGCGCCGAGGTCCATTGGGTTCACTTGAATGCTCCAGGAGTAGGGGTGGTGAGCGCATAAGCGCGCTCGAGGGTGCCGCCGAGGGCCTCGACCACGCGCGTCACCCGCGAGTCGGTCTTGGCTTGGCGCATGAGGTCGCCCTCGGGCGACCCGGTGACAGCGCGATCGAGGACCTCGAGCTTTGTAGCGGAGGGGTACGCGAGCGCCATCGCCTTGCGCATCTCCGGCGTGTCCACGGCACGGCGCGCCTCGGCGACGAGGCGGGGCCGGGTGAAGGCGACCCGCAGCGGCTGACCGGGCGCCCACTCGGGTACGCCCTTGGCGAACATCGCGGCGCGCGTGTCTCGCAGCGCCTCGCCGAGCTGGAGCCAGCGCTGCTCGGGCGTGGGCTCAGCGGCGGGGCCGCCTCGGACGTGCGCGGACATGGGGCCGGGGTCGGGTGCGAACTCGACCTCGTCCGTGTGGGTGGCGACGGCGTCGTAGAAGTCGTCGTCGATGGGCGGCGGCATGGGCGGCTCGCGCTCGGCGCGCTGGCGCGGCGCTGGTGGCTCGACCTTGGGCCGCGGGGGCGCGGGCGTGTCGGGCTCGGTGCGCCTAGACGTCTTGGCGACGGGCGGCGGCGACGGGCGCTGCTCGGCTTGGGGTGCTGGTCGACCGCCGCGATCGTCGTCGCCGGGCGGGCCGTCGCGGCGCGGCGTGCTGCGCGGCTCGCGACCCGCGCGAAGGCCGGTGGGGCGCGCGGTGACCCCCTGCGCGCGGAGGCGCTGGTCCATCGCCTCTAGGCGCTCCACCAGCGCGCCGATGGGCAGCGCCGGGCGCACCGCGGCGAGGCGGGCGACCGCCATCTCCAGCACGATGCGCGGGCGGCTGGCGCGCGACACCTGATCGTGCACGTCCAGCAGCGCTGAGAACAAGCGGGAGAGCGCCTCGCTGGGCACCTTGCCCACGATAGCGTCGAGCTGGGCAAGCTCCTCGGCGCTCACGTCGATGTGCTGGCGGGAGCCTGGCGACAAGCGGACGAAGGTGGCGTTGCGCACGACCTCCAGCAGCTCGCCGGTGAACTCGGACAGCTCAAAGCCGTAGTCGTAGACCTGCCGAATCGCCCCGAGGCAGGCGTCGGGCTCGCCCTTCACCAAGCCGCTGAGCATGTCGTAGAGCAGGGTGCGGTCCACGAGGCCCAAGGTGGCGGCGACCTGATCGTCGCCGACCGTGGCGCCGGCGTAGGCGATCACCTGGTCCAGCAGCGACTGGGCGTCGCGCATGGAGCCCTCGCCAGCGCGGGCGATGCGGCGCAGCGAGGCGTCGCTGATGGTGACGCCCTCGGCGGTGGCGATCTCGCGGAGGCGGCCGACGACGCCCGGCACGCTGATGCGCTTGAAGTCGAAGCGCTGCACGCGCGACAGGATGGTGTCGGGGATGGCGCCCGGCTCGGTGGTGGCGAAGATGAAGACGACGTGGGGGGGCGGCTCTTCAAGCGTCTTGAGCAGCGCGTTGAACGCCGCCTTGGAGAGCATGTGGACCTCGTCCACGAGGTAGATCTTCCACCGGCCCTGCGTGGGGGCGAAGCGCACGGCCTCGCGCAGCTCGCGCACGTCGTCGACGGAGTTGTTGGAGGCGCCGTCGATCTCGATGAGGTCGGGGCTATGCCCTGCCGCGATCTCCACGCAGCTTGTGCAGGTGCCGCAGGGGTCGGGGGTCGGGCCGCGCTCGCAGTTGAGCGAGCGGGCGAGGGCGCGCGCCGCGGTGGTCTTGCCGACGCCGCGCGCGCCGGTGAACAAGAAGCCGTGGTGCACGCGGTTCATCTCAATCGCGTTGCGCAGGGTGCGGGTGACGTGCTCCTGGCCGACGATCTCGTCGAAGGTCGCGGGGCGGTACTTGCGAGCGATGGCGAGGTAAGACACGAGCGCGGACCTGGGCTGACGGTTGGCGACGAAGACCCGAAGGGCTAACGGCTCCCTCGGGTGAGGGCTCGCGACCGCCGCTCGCAGCGGACAAGCGCTGTCCGCGCAGCCGTGGCGGTGGTGTCGGCGAGGCCAAGCGAATAGCCTCGGCCCATGAGATCTTGCTTGCTCGCGGCCACCCTCCTCTTCGCGCCCCTCGCGCGCGCGGCGTGCCCGGCGAGCGCCGACCAGGTCGCGCGCCAAGCGGACCAAGCGGACGCCGCCCTGCGCGATCTGCGCGGCGACGACTTCTTGCGCGCGATGGCGGCGCTCTCGGACGCCGTCGCCTGCGCCAACGAGCCGCTGCCGGTGGCGCTCATCGCCAGGGTTCACCGCGCCCAAGCGGTGCTCGCCTTCTCCCACGGCGACGACGAGCGCACCCTCGCCGCGCTGCGTGCCGCCCACGCCGTCGAGCCCCGCGGCAGCTTTGAAGCCGGCACCCTGCCCGACGGACACCCGCTCCTCGCCCAGCTCGCCGTCGCCAGCTCCTCCGGCCACGTCGCCCCGCTCCCGACGCCCGCGCAGGGCGCGCTCTGGGTCGACGGGCGCCGCACCGCGGACCTGCCCACCGACCGCGCCGCGCTCGTGCAGCTCGCTCAAGGCGATGGCGTCGCGCTCAGCGCGTACCACTACCCCCACGATCCGGTCCCTGACTACACCTTCGCGGCCACGGCGCCCTCGGCGGCCCCGCGAACCCTCGCGCGGGTGTCGCTGGTGTCCGGGGTCGGAGCTGCCGCGCTCTACGCGGGCGCGCTCGCCTCAAAGCATCAGTTCCAAGCGTATGACGCCGATCCCGGCTTCAACACGCAGGTCCTCGAACGCCGCCGGGCCCGCACCGACGCGCTCGGGATCGCGAGCGGGGGCGCCGCAGCCGTCACGCTGCTCACCGGTGGAATCGCGCTCCGAGGTTCGTTTTGAAGATGACCTTGGCGCTTTGCCTGCTGCCCGCCTGCGTGTCGATCTCGGACTCCGCGTACAGCGACCGGCTGGACTTCGACGGCGATGGCCACGTCGACTACCGCCTCGGTGGCGATGACTGCGACGACTCCGATCCCGACCGCTGGGACTGTCCCTTCCCCGTGGACACGGGGACCGACACCGGGACAGGCTCGGACTCGGACTCGGGCACACTCCCCAGCGAGTTGACGGTCGTGCTCCCGTGGACCGCCACCCCGACCTGCACAACCTCCACGTGCTATCGCGACGTGAGCGCCGGCTACCGAGCCACCTGCGCCGTGCGCGGCGACGGCGCCGTTGTCTGCTACGGCGATCTCCCGATCAACGGCATCCCCCCAAGCTCGGGCGTCGTGCAGGTGGCCACGGGCAAGCAGTTCGCCTGCGCGCTCACCACCAGCGTCGGCGCCAACGTGACCTGCTGGGGCTCCGGCGCCGGCGGCTCCGGCGCCCCAAACGAGCACCTGACGCTCATCGCCGCTGGCACCGATCACGTGTGCGGCCTGCGCTCGAATGGCACCGCGATCTGCTGGGGCGACCCCACGGGCGGGCGCACCGCAGCACCCAGCGCCGAGGCCTTTGTGCAAGTAGACGCTGGTGAAGCGCACAGCTGCGGCTTGCGCGCAGACGGCTCCGTCCTCTGTTGGGGAGACGCGATCGCCACTTGGGGCGCCACGCCGGGCGTGCGGGGCTCCTACCTCACCGCCGGCGCAAGCACCGCCCCCGCCGACACCAACTGCGTGGTCAACGTCGGCGGCAGCCTGCCCGTCGCCTGCTGGAACCCCGCCTATGACGCACCATCTACGCCCGCGATCGGCTATGAGCGCGCGGTTCGCGTCACGTCCGGCCGCTTGCACGCGTGCGCGCTCATGGTGAACGGCGACGTCGAGTGCTGGGGCTCCAACAGCTACGGCGCCGCGATCGCGCAGGTGGCGACGGACTACATCGAGCTCAGCGCGGGCGAGCAGCACACCTGCGCCCTGCGCGCCAACGGCAGCATCGTGTGCTGGGGCACGGCGGCCTCCTATCAGGGCCTTCCAAACCTGTGATATCGGAGTCCACCTCGCTCCACGATCCGCCAGGACTAGCCTCTGCAATGCGCGCTTCGCTGACACTCTGCCTCGTTACGCTCCTCTCTCTCGCCTGCGGGGGCGCGGGCTCGCCCGACAAGGCGAAGCCCGTCGCGCTGTCGTGGCTCGAGCCCGTCGACGGGCGCTGCGTATGGCGGATGGGCGTCATGCCGGGCGGGGCGGTGCGCGACCTGGTGAGCCTGCCGTGGACCACCTGCCCCGATTCACCCGTGTTCGCGTTCGGACCCGGGGATCGCATCGCGCTCGTGAACGGCGGCGCCGAACGGCCAGCTCTGCGCGTTGACCTCGCGGCAAAGACGGCGCTCGCGCTCCCCGATCCCCGCATGGAGCTCGTCCGCTTCGACGCGGCGGGCCGGGGTCGGGCTCGCCACCGCGTGGCACCTCGACGGGACGGCGTGGGTCGTGCTCGGCGAGGACGCGCTCGGCCTCCCCGAGGGCGTCGGCCCCCCCTTCTGCGACGGAGCCCCCTCGCTGCCAGCGCGCGAGGGCCGCGAGGAAGACCCGCGCGGAAACAACGGTGGACACGGCAACTTCGCCAACACGGTGGAGGTCACGGGCATTGAGTGCGACGACTGCGCCTTCGTCTCACCCGTGGACGACTGGCACGTGGCGGTGAACTCCGTGTGGCTTGAGGGCACGTCCTACCAAGAGCCGGTGGTGCTCATGGTCGACGACACCTGGCGCGCGCTCCCCTCCGTCGGGGGCTCGCCCTCCCTCTCAATCGCCGAAGACCGCTTGCTCGTGACGGGCACCCGAAGCGCGCTCTACGACCTGAATGACGGCGCGCTGATGTGGGAGGGCCCTACCGCCTTCTTCGCGTTTGACGGGCTCGGTGGGGCGGCGGCGCCATGATCGCTCCGCTCCCGCCAGCGCACTGCAGGCGCTAATCCTATATTTCGATGATGTCTGTCACGCCCGAAGGGTGGCTTTAGGGTAGTGTAGCCGTGCTGGCGCGCTCTTCGGCGCCCGATGGACGCCTATGCATCGCCTCTCCCTTCGCCTACAAGTCGCCGTGCTGAGCCTCACGCTCGCGGCCTTAGTGGTGCTCGGCCCGGCCGTGCTGTTCGATCGCCAGCTGCAGGATCAAGACGTGCAGGCGGTCGGCCAGGTGGCCGAGGCGCGCGCGGACGCCGTCAGTCTCCTGTTCGCGCGAGCGGTGCAAGAGCTACGGGCCGACGCCGAGTACGCTGTGCTCTTGGCAGAGACGTCCGGTGACGAGCGCGCGCTGCTGGCGGAGCCCTCGCTCTGGGAGGACGTGCTCGCGCGCCACCTGCTCGCGCAAGCGGAGAACCACCCCGAGCTGCGGCAGCTTCGCCTGCTCGACGGCACCACGGGCGATGAGCGCCTCCGCATCGAGCGCGCGAAAGCGGACGACGCACCGCTCCTCGTCCCCGACTCGGGCCTGCAACCAAAGGGCGATCGCGCCTACTTTCGCGACGCCCTGGCCGCTCGGGGCGCAGCGATCGTGACGGCGGTGGACCTAAACCGCGAGCACCACGTCATCGAGCAGCCGCAGCGGCCGGTCATTCGCGTCGCGCGGCAGCTCAGCGGCGGGCGCGCCGATGTGGTGGTCATCAACTACGACGCAGGTTCGCTGCTAGAGCGCGCCCGCGCCTCCATGCCCCCCGGCTGGGAGCTGTACGTCGCCGACGAGCGCGGCCGCGTTCTTCTGCACCCCGACGCCACACAGGAGTTCGCCTGGGAGTATGGGCCAAGCCCGACGCTCGCCGAGACCACCCCCGACCTTCGCGCGCTGCTGGAGCAGCCGACGCCCGCGATGTTGCTGAGCCCGTCTCGCGTCTCCGCGCGCCGAGAGGTGCCGCTTGGCTCCGACTCCTCCGGCCGACACGTGCTGGACATCGTGATCTCAGCGCCACCGGCGCTCATGCTCGCGCGCGTTCACAAGGGTCGCGCCTCCGCAGCGTGGCTCTTTGCCGCGGCGCTCGTCGCCAGCCTCGTGATGATCTACGCGCTCGCGTCGTACATCACTCGTCCCCTGCGCACCGTGGCCTCGGCCGCGGCCATGACCCGGGACGCCACCGAGCTCGTCCGGCTGCAAGACAGCGAGCTGCCGCCTGACCTGCGCGTGATCGCGCAAGCGCTCTCGGCCTCACACGACCAGCTCGGTGCCCGCAAGAGCGAGCTGGTGGCGGCGCTCCGCGAGCGCGAGCGCATCGAGGCGGAGCTGAACAGCGTCCCGCCCGGCGTGCTGGTCATCCGAGTCGACGGCCTCATCACGCACGCCACGCCTCACGCGGCGGAGCTGTTTGGACGCCGCCCCGACGAGCTCATCGGAACCAACGTCGACGAACTGCTACCCGTAGCGCTTCGCGCTGCTCACCCCAAACAACGCCAGCACTTCGTCGCGAGCGCCGCCCATGACGGCGTCAGGCCGCCCCTCGCCGTACGGGCGCTCCGCGCGGACGGCTCCGAGTTCTTGGCGCGGGTCGCGCTCCGCCGCGTCACGGTGGCCGGCGAAGCCAAGATCCTCGCCGCCATCGAGGACGTGACCGAGGCCGTGGCGCGCGACGACGCCTGGCGACAACTGCAGCGCCTCACGTCGCTCGGCCGGCTCGCTGGACACCTCGCGCACGACTACAACAACGCTCTGACCGGCATCATCGGCGCGCTCCACTATCTGGAGCTCGCGAGCGGCGACATCGACGCCGAGGCCGTGCAAGACCTCAAAGAGGCGACGGAGCACGCGAAGACGCTCACGCGACAGCTCCTCGCGATCTCGGGCAAGGGCGCGATGAAGCGCGAGCCCATCGCCGTCGACACGGTCTTCACCGAGCTGATGGCCGCGCTCGAGCGCGAGGCGCTGCCACGGCTCACGGTCACGACCGAAGCTGTCGCGCACGGGCTTGAGCTCCACGTCGACGCCCCGATGGTGTCACAGCTCGCCGTCAACCTCGCGGCGCTCATCGCGTACCACGTGCGCACCGAGGGCTTCGAGCGCGTCGTGCTCACCGTGCAGACCTCGCCCGAACGCCCTGAGTGGCTGACGCTCTGCGTACGGCTGACGGACGGTCAGCCTCGCCAGCTAAGCGATTCGCCTCCCGCCACCCTGGACCTCCCCATGGCAGCGGTCCACGGCGTCGCCTACGCGCACGGCGGCACCTCAACGCTCGACGAGCTTCGCGACGCCACGCGCGAGCTGCGTGTGGAGCTCCCAAACGCGGCCTCAGCCACCGCCCCACCCAGCCCGCTTCTGCCACGCCGGGTCTCGCGCGCGAACACGGTGCTGGTCATCGACGACGAGCCGGTCGTGCGCAAGGTGGCGACGCGCGCGCTCACCCGCCTGGGCTACCAGGTGCTCACCGCAGACGACGGTGACGTCGGCCTCGAGCTCGTCTACGAGCATCACCCGCACCTGCTCCTCGTGCTCTGCGACCTCACCATGCCGCGCGTGCCCGGCGCGCAGGTGTACGCCGCCGTGCGACAGCTGGACGCGGAGCTGCCCATCATCCTCTCCAGCGGCTTCACCGCGACCGACAGCCCCTCGGAGGACCTCGCCGCGGACCCAAACGGCTACTTCCTCCCAAAGCCCTACTCGATCGACGAGCTTTGCGCGGTGATGGTGCGCGCGACGGGCAGCGCGCGATAGTCCCCGGCTGGGGGAGCCGCGCTTGGACATCGATCCGCGCTACGACTTGGCTGCGGGAACACGCGTCGACCGCTACCAGGTGGAGGCGATGCTCGGGCGTGGCGGCATGGCGGTGGTGTACCGCGTTCGCCACGAGCACCTCGGCACCGCCCACGCCCTCAAGATCCTCACGATACCGTCGCCGTCGGTGCGCTCGCGGCTCCTGACCGAGGGGCGGGTGCAGGCCTCGCTTCGGCACCCAAACATCGTCGCGGTGACCGACGTGGTCGAGGTCGACGGCGCGCCTGGGCTCGTGCTCGACTTCGTCGCCGGACCCGCCTTGGACACGCTGCTCGCGCGGCAGCGCCTCACCTTGGAGCAGGCCGACCGCATCGCCCGCGACATCCTCGCCGGCGTCGCCCACGCGCACCGCGCCGGGCTCGTGCACCGCGACCTCAAGCCCGGCAACGTCATGCTCGCTAACCACAGCGACACGATGGTGGCGATGGTCGCCGACTTTGGGCTGGCGAAGATCCTCGCCAGCGACACCGCCGCGCACCAGACGCGCTCGGGCGTCGCGATGGGCACCCCCGCTTATATGGCCCCCGAGCAGATCCGCGACGCGAAGCACGTCGACGAGCGCGCGGACGTGTTCTCCCTCGGCGCGCTGCTCTACGAGCTGGTCACTGGCGCCCGCGCCTTCCAAGGCGCGGACACCTTCGAGCTCTTCTCGGCGGTTACGAGCGGCAGCTTCGCCCCCCTGCAGGAGCGCGCACCCGACCTGCCCCCGCGCATGGAGCGAGCGATCCTCGCGGCGCTGCGCGTGAACGTCGAAGGGCGCCCGCCGAACGCCGCCGCCCTGTTGGACGCCTGGGTAGACGGCACGCCCGCGCCGACCCCCACCTGGGACGAGGAGCTCCTGCGCGCCTCCCTCCCTGAGGCGCTCGCCGCCTCGCTCTCAGCGAGCAGCGGCCGCCCGGCCGATCCGGTCACCAGGGGCTCAGCGACCTTCACCACCGACGACGTGTCGCTGCCCTCGGTCACGACCCTCGGACCAGCGCACGCGCCCACGCCCCCCCCCGAGCGCCGCAAGCGGCTCCCGCTCGCGGCGCTCGGCCTCGGGGTTGGCGTGAGCGGCATCGCCTTGGTCGGCCTCGCGCTCGGCCTCGCTGGCGCTTGGTGGTGGTACGCCAACCCCATCGTCTCCCAAGCGGGGGTGCACAGCGACGCGCCGCCCGAGGCCCCGCCCGAGGCCCCGCCGGTCAGCGCCCCCCCAGCCGTCCTGGCGCCGGTAAAGCCGCCCGTCGTGGCGCGCCCCCGCCGAGCCTCTGCGCCTGTCGTCCCCCCCCCGCCCGTCGCTGCCCCACCACCACCGCCCCCCTCGACCGCGACGACAGGGCGCGTAACGATCGAGGGTGGAACAGTCGTCTGGCTGGTGCGCGACAACGTGTGGCGCTCCCCCGGCGAGCTCGCGCCCGGCACCTACCAGGTCCACGCCGAGTTCCGCGGCGAGCGCGTACCCACCGGCCAGGTCACCGTCCAAGCCGGCCGCACCCTCGTGCTCACCTGCGACGCGCTCATGCGCATGTGCAAGCCCCGCTAAGGAGGTCCCCCTGTCGCAGCGCCGCGAGGCGACCCTCGATCTGGTCGCGAACGTCGTCATCCCCACGATCTCCTTGAGCTTTCTCAGCCAAGAAGGCCGACTTGGCCCCACGGGTTCGCTGCTCCTCGCGATCGCCGCGCCGATCCTACACACGGTGTGGAGCGTCGCGCGCACCGGCCGCATGAGCCCCATCGCGGGCCTCGCCCTCGTGTCGGTGAGCCTCACCGGCGGCCTCGGCCTCACCGACACCGACGTGCGCTGGTTCGCCTGGAAGGAGGCCCTGTTCCCCGTGCTCATGGGCGCGCTCGCCGTCGGCTCCGTGAACACCCGCTGGCCCGCGATCCCCACCCTGCTGGAGCCCCTCGTCGACCACGACCGCCTGCATGTGCTGCTGAGCGAGCGCGAGGCCGAAGCGGCCTACCAAGCCGATCTTCGCGCCGCGACCTGGTGGCTCGGTGTCTGCTTCGCTGTCACCGGCGTGGTCACCTTCGCCCTCGCCCGCTGGATGGTCGTGAGCCCCACCGGCACCGAGGCCTTTAGCGCCGAGCTCGGCCGCTACACCGCCGTCTCCTTCCCCGCCATCGGCCTGCCGAGCACCGCGGCGATGGTCTGGGTGCTGCGCGGCGTGTTGCTCGGGATCGAGCAGCACACGGGCGTCGACATCGAGGAGCTGCTGAGGGGGTGAGGGCGCCCCCCCATTTCACACGGAACCGGTGTAAGGTCTCGCCTGTCCGCTCGTTGGTCCCACAATGCGATGCTCCCTGCTCCTGCTGATCGCCCTCGCGACCGCGCTCCCCGCTGCGGCTGGGACGGTCACGCTCACCCAAGCCCAGTGGCAGGCGCTTCAGCCGCCGGACGCACCCAAGCCCGACGCCCTGCCGGGGCCCAGCGCCTCGCGTCGCGTCGTGACGGTCGAGGAGCTCGACGGCGCGCTGCGCATCACCGCCGTCTGGGAGCTCAGCGCCGCTGAGCCCGGCTGGTATGACGAGCGCCTGGTCACCGGCGCGAGCCATGTTCGGCGGCTCACCTGGGACGGCGAGGCGCTCGGCGTCAACCTGGACGACGGCGCGCTGCGCGTGACCGGGTGGGTCGATCACCCTGTGCGCATCGAGCTCGTAGCGGAGCTCCCCGCCGATCTCGCGCGCGGCGCTGTGCCCCTGCACCTCGCCCCTGCGGTCGTCGGGCGGGCCACCGCGCCCACGGGCCTGACCCTCTCGGCCCCGGACGCGGTGGGTGACGGCGCCACGCTGTGGGGAGGCGCTGCCGAGCTGCGGGTGCAGCGCACGCCGCCGCCCGCGACGCGCGATCGCGGCACCCTCGCCGTCGCCCACGCGGGCCTCGGCCTCACCGTCGGCGACGCCGAGGTGCGCGCGCAGGCTCATCTGCAGTGGGAGCTGCGTCAGGGCGAGCTCGCGCAGGTGCGCTTTCAAGCGACGGGCGCCGGGGCGGACCTCGCGGTCACCGGGCCGGCCGTGCGCTCCTGGACGCGGCAGGGCGACGTCATAACGGTCGCCCTCCAGCACCCGCAGCGCCAGCGCGTCGACCTCGCGCTGAGCTGGAGCACCCCCAGCCCCGACGGCTCCGAGGCGCACCTCGCCCTGCCGGAGCTCGTCCCCCTCGACGCCTTCCGCACGGAGTCCGCGGTGCAGCTCGCCCGCGACGGCGACGTGGACGTGCTGCCGCGCTTCGACGGGTGGAGCGCGATCGCGGGCTCGGCCCTCCCGGAGTGGGCGCAGGGGCTCGTGCTGGGCACGCCCACCGCCGCCTACCAGCGCACCGGCGGCGTGCAGCGCGCCAGCGTCGACTTGTTGCGCTTGGAGCTGCTCGAGCAGCCGCCGGTTGTGGTCGACCTCGCGAACGCCACCATCGCGCTCACGGAGCACGGGCGCTCGCTCACCCGCGTCGTCTACCAGGTGCGCAACGAGCGCGCCGCGAACCTGCACCTCGTGCCACCGCCGGGCAGCACCGTGCTCGGCGTGCGCGTCGCGGGCGAGACGGCGACCCCCGGCGCCGACGGCGCCGACGGGCTGCTCATCCCGCTGCCGCGCTCGCTGGAGACCGTCGCTGGGATGCTCACCTTCCCGGTGGAGATCAGCCTGCTCACCGACGCGAGCGCGTGGGACCGCCGCGAGCAGCGCGACGTGCCGCTGCCGCGCGTCTCCGCGCCCATCGCCGCGGCGCACACCACCGTCTACCTGCCGGAGGGCTACCGAAACCTCACCGGGAGCGGCGAGGACGGCGTCGTGGACAGCTTCTCCGAGGGGGAGGGCATCGCCTATGGCTTCGGGGTGGGCGACGCCGAGGCCGCCGCCGCGGACGCGCTCCTCCAAGAGGCCGTGAACGCCTGGATGCGCAACGACTTCGACGCCGCGCAGGAGCAGCTCGACACCCTGGAGGGCCTCGGCCTCGGCAACGAGAACGCCTCGCGCTTGCAGAGCAACCTCGACCTCGTCGACGGCAAGAGCCTGGCCGACGCCGACAGCGTCGTCGCGCGGCGCGTCAAGGATCAAGCCAAGGCGCGCGCGAAGACGGACGAGGTGCAGGCCGAGGTCGTCGCGGACAAGGCCAAGAAGGCGGCCGAGGCCGGGAACTACGAAGAGGCCGCGGACTACTACCAGCAGGCGATCGACATCAGCGGCAACCTCGCGCGGCTCGAGCAAAACGAAGCGGTCGAGTACAAGGAGCGCAACGTGCAGCTCCAAGCCGAGCTAGGCCTCCTCGCCGAGGCCGAGACCACCTCGGTGTCGCTCGGCAAGATGAGGTCGCGCAGCGGGAGCCGCTCCAGCGGGGACACCGCGACCGCGGCGCCCAGCGGGGCCGACGGCGGCGACTACGCCGACGACCTTGCGCCACCCCTCCCGCAGCCCAGCACCGGCTACGAGGACGTCGAGCTGTACTGGCGCTACGCCAGCGAGGGCGTCGAAGCGCAGGACGCGCCCGAGGAGCCCGCGCCCGAGCTGGAGCGCGCGCCCGAGCCGGTCATGCAGGTCGCGCGCCCCTCCTCGATCGGCGTGAGGGGACACGGCAAGGGCGGCGGCGGCCTGGGCTCGCTCGGCACCCTCGGCGGCAGCTCGGGGCGCGGCTACGGCGCCGAGAAGCCCACCGCGCCACCACCCGCCCCTGCGCCCACCGCGACCGTGCCGCCGGTCGCCACCCCAGGCCCCCTCGTCGACGACCGACCCTCCGTGGTGGTCCAAGCCGTCAGCGTCGCCGTCTCCGTGCCCGCCGTCGGCCAAGCCGTTCGATACCAGCGCCTCTTGCTCCCCGCCGACGCGCCCCTCGCGTTGCCCATCTCAGCCGTACAACCTCGTCGAACCAAGGATGAAACCCCATGAACCGCAGCCTCGTCGCTCTCCTTGTCCTCGGGCTAGCGCCCCAGGCCCTCGCACAGGACGCCCCTGAGCGCGTCGTCATGACCCTCGCCGACTTCACCCGGCTCTACGACGCGTCCAAGGACCCGACCAAGACGCCCGAGAAGGCGCCCCGCGACTTCGCCCTCGCGTCCGCCCGCTACGTGGGCGACGTGGTCGTGGAGGATGGCGAGGCCAAGAGCGCTGTGTTCAAGGGCCTCCTGAAGGTGAACATCCTCAAGGACGAAGGCTGGGTGCGGGTCCCGCTGCTGCCCACCTCCGTCGCGCTGCGCTCGGCCAAGGTGCGCGGGGCCGAGGCCTCCGTGGTGCTCGACGGCAGCACCTACACGCTCATCACCGACCAGCGCGGCACCTTCGACGTCGAGGTCGAGTTCGCGGTCGAGGTGCACAACAGCGCGGGCAACAGCGGCTTCTCCTTCCAGCTCGTGCCCTCGGGCGGCACCGAGGTCGAGCTCGCCGTGCCGAGCTCCGAGGACCTCGACTTCACCGTCGCGAACGCCCGCCTGCAGACCGACAAGGTCGTCGGCGCCAAGCGCGTCGTGAACGCCACGCTGCCCGCCACCGGCAGCCTCGCCGTGAGCTGGCAGCGCGAGGTGCCCGTCTCCGAGAAGCACCAAGAGGCCCGCACCTACGCCGAGGTCTACACCCTCGTCGGCGTCGGCGACGGCCTGCTCACCGCGACCACCACCATTCAGCACACCATCCTCTTCGCCGGCGTGGACGTGCTGCGCGTCGACATCCCCGACGGCATGACCCTCCTCGACGTCACCGGCGCGGGCATCCGCGAGTGGACCACCGACGACAAGGGCGACCTCACGGTGAACCTGAACTACGCGGCCGAGGGCAGCTACCCGCTCACGCTCCGCCTGGAGAAGCTCGTGGGCGAGGGCAGCCTGACCGTAGAGGCGCCGCTGGTGCGACCCCTCGGCGTCGAGCGCGCCAAGGGCTGGGTCGGCGTCGAGGCGCGCGGCAACCTGGAGGTCCACGGCGGCGACGCCACCGCGGCGTCCCCCGTCGACGTGCGCAGCCTGCCGGGCAGCATCCTCGGCATCACCAGCAACCCCGTGCTCCTCGGCTACAAGTACCTTGGAAACAAGAGCACGATCCCGCTGGTCGTGCAGCAGCACGAGGACGTCGACGTGCTCGTCACCCTGCTCGACAAGGCGCAGGCCACCACCATGTGGACCCTCGACGGCCGCCGCCTCACCAGCGTCGCCTACCAGGTGCGCAACAACCGCCGGCAGTTCTTGCGCCTCAACCTGCCCGCGGGCGCCGAGCTGTGGAGCGCCTCAGTCGGCGGACGCGCCGTCCAGCCCGCGCGCTCCAGCGACGGCCACGTCATGATCCCGCTCGTACGCTCGCAAGCGAGCGGCGGTTCGCTCTCCGCCTTCTCGGTGGAGGTGGTCTACGTCGAGGACGGCGCCAAGCCGAGCGCGAAGGGCGCTGGCCACTTCGCAGCGCAGCTCCCCACCGCGGACGCGCCCACCACCTACGTCGCGTGGACGGTCTACGCGCCTGGCGCCGCCAAGATCCCAGCCAAGTCCTTCGGCGGCACGCTCCGCCACGTCGACTGGCTCTCGAACCCGGTGCCCCCCGCAGAGATGTACGAGGTGCAGCGCGACAACATCAGCATGAACCAGGCGGCGCAGGGCATCACCAACAACGGCGGCCTCGGCGACGGCGCGGCCCCGGTGCCCGTCAGCCTGCCCATCGAGGGCACGCCGATCTACTTCGAGAAGCTGCTCGTGGCGGGCGAAGCGCTCGGGGTGGAGTTCGACTACAAGGGATTGAAGTAGGCGGGGGGCGCTACTCAGCGGGCGCCCTACGCCTCGCGTCGGATAGAGTCCGGCGCGCGCCGCCCACGGCGCCCGACGAGGACCGTCCATGCTGCCTGCAGACCTGCCGCCGCCCGCCCACCACGTCTCCTGCCTCGCGCCCGCGTGGCGCGAGGCGCGGCCGGCCTTCTCGGACACGCTCACCTCCACGAGCTACCCCATCGCGGTGCATTACCAGCGCACGTCCGACCTCGCGCGCGCCCAGCGGGTGCTCTCCGCCGCCGAGACCGCGTGGCGGGTTCAGGTGGACGAGCTCGGCTGGCGCGCCCCGGTGCTGCCCGACGCCGCCGACGGCCCCGAGCTCGACCTCTACCTGTCGCAGGTCGGCGCCGGCTCCGCGTGGACCGCCCCCGACGCCAACACCGACGCCGTTCACGGCGACGGGCATATGTCGGTCCCGGCCTACATCGCCATCGACCGCAACCTGCCCCTGTCCGACGTGGACCTGTACGTCGCGCACGAGTTCAACCACGTCCTGCAGTTCGCCACCGACTTCTCCGAGGGCACCCTGACGATCTGGGAGGCCACCGCGAACAGCGCTCAGAGCTGGACCTTCGGCGCGCCAGGCCACTGGGACGACAGCGTCTACGACTTTCAGGTCGCGCCGTGGGCGCCCGTGCTCGTGGGCGACGGGAGCGGGGTCAGCCAGTACATCGACGGCGGCTGGCTCTACGAGTACGGCGCAGCCCTGTGGGTCTGGCGCATCGATCAGCTCCACGGCGGCGACGCGGCCGGGGCCATCGCGCTGTGGGAGGCGGCCTCGAACGAGGGCTGGGACCTCGAGCCCGACGCGGTCGACGCCTTCGCCGCCATGTACGACGGCGACCTGGGCGCGGGCCTCAACGACGTCGCGATGGTGCGCTGGCTCACCGGCTCACGCTGGGACGACCGCGGCCTCGCCGAGGCGCGCACCTGGACCTCGGACAACGCCGTCCCCACCGCGCTCACCATCGACGCGATCCCCTTCACCGGCGACTTTGGCGACATGGCGCCGATGATCACCGGCCAGGCCTTCGCCGAGCTCGACCTCTCCGCCGCCCACGGCGACGTGCGGGTCGACGTGGGCTCCGCCTCCGGCCTTCACACCGCGGTCATCGCCCTCACCTGGACCGCCGACGGCACCGCCAGCAGCGTCGAGGCCAGCGGAGTAGCTCCTAGCCTCACCCTCAGCGCCGACGTGACGCGCGCCGTCATCGCCGTCAGCAACCTCGGCCACGCCTCCTGGGACGGCGAGGACGAGGCCTGGGTCGACGGCGACCAGACCCTCTCGATCTATGACGTGGGCACCGGACCCGGCGACACCGGCGACACCGGCGACGAGCCAGGCGGCGGCTGTGGCTGCGACGGCGGCGGCACCGGCGGCGCCGGCCTGCTCGCGCTCCTCGGCGTGCTGGCGCTGAGGCGGCGGCGCTAGCGCCCTTCGCGCACGCGCGCCCAGAGCCGACGCGCGCGCGGCGGAAGCCCAGGAAGTGCCGCTTCGACGAGGCCGACCAGCGCTGCCTCGTCGGGGTGACCCGCGAGCAAGCTCTGCACGTCCCAGCCGTCCTGAGGCCCCGCCGCGTAGAGCTTGAAGAGGACGAGATCCTCAGCCCGCAAGATGCGCAGCGACGCGACGCCCACCCGAACCGGCATCGCGCGCTCGATCGCCTCGCGCTGCCAGCCGTTGGGCCCAAACACGACCACGTCGACGGGAGCGTCGCCCGCGACCGCCAGATCGAGGTCCACCGTAGCCCGTGAAGCGCCATGAGCCGCCAGCGCAAAGGCCCCGCAGACGGCGTAGGACACGCCAGCGCCCTCCAACACCTCCACGACGCGCGCGACCGTGCTCATCGCAGCAGCGCGTCGATGCAAGCCGACGGCGCGCGCCCGCGCTGACGGCGCCGCTGGAGCTCGCGAAGCGCCTCGGCGCGCGAGAGCCCCGAGGTCGCCATGAACAGCTCCAGACCTCGCTCGCCCGCCGCGAAAGCCGCCGCGACCGCCTGCTCGACCGTCTGCTCGCGCTGCGCCGCGCGCTGCGCCCCGCGGAGCTGTTCGCCAAGAGATGCCATGCCCTAGCCTACCGCTGAGACCCGCCTCCTGCCTAGGCCGTTGCGCCGCGCGGCGCGCCGACGCCTCGACCAGGCCCCCTACTCCGACGCGCTGAGCGCCCCGGCGCCGACGCAAGCCGGGTCCGCCAAGCGGCCGCCGCGTCAGAGCGACGACGTAGCGAAGGCGCCAGCCGCAGAACCGGGTGCCGCGCACCGCTTCGAGGCAAGGGTCCCCGTCTCTATGCCGTTTCTAGCGGCACTTCATCTCACGACGCCCAACGCCGACGCCCGAGGGGGCCGGCCGATGACGGTTCGGATGGAGGGCTAGCGCCCGTCGTAGTGGACGCGAACCGTGCTGATGAGCTGGTGGAGCGCGTCCATGACGACGCGGGTGTCGGGGTGGCGCACGATGACGAAGCCGTCGCCCTCGTAGCTGTCCGAGCGCGGCGCGCCGACCTTGGGGAGGTTCACCTCGACCACGTGGGCGCCCATCTTGGCCTGGGCGGCGTCGAGGCCCTCGACCGCCGTCACGCGACCGTGGCCCGCGCCGCGCAAGAACGCGCAGCCCGCCGAGTACTTGCGCTCCCACGGGCCGTCGAAGGTACCGTCGACCACCGCGCGCGCCCAGACCCGGTACATGTCGACGTCGTAGACGAAGCTCATGAGCCGAACGATCTGCGCTCCGGGCGGGCGCTGCGCGATCTCGCCGATGGCGACGCTGCCGTCGCGGCGGCGGAACCACTCCATATGGCTGAAGCCGTCCTTGAGGCCGAGGGCGCGCACGGCCCGCAGACCCACCTCGCGCGCAGGGGCGAAGTCGTCGCCGTCGATGTGGCGGGGCAGCATGCAGACCCACTGCAGGTGCGGGTTCTCGACCGCCTCGAGCGGGGTGGGCAGGTAGCGCCCGATGCTGTGAAAGCGCGGCTCGCCGCCGAGGGTGATGGTCTCAAAGGAGAACTCGTCGCCGACGAGGAACTCCTCGATGATGAGACGCCGCGAAGCGCTTGGTCGAAGCTCCGCGAGCGCGCGCTCGAGCTGCGCTGGGTCTTGGATGCGGTAGGTCGCCTTGCAGCCAGCGCCGTCGAGGGGCTTGATGACGACGGGGTACCCGTTCTTGGCGACGAAGTCGCGCGCCGCTTGGTCGCTGTTCACGCGGGCGTGGCGCGCGCAGGGCAGGCCGTGCTCGCGCAGCATGTCCTTCATGAGGGCCTTGTCGCGGAAGCGCTCCGCCGTCTGCGGGTCGGTGCCGTCGACACCCAAGCGGGCGCGGGCCTCGGCGAGAGGCCCCTGGAGCTGCTCCAGCACGCCGATGATGCGATCGGGGCGCACGCCACCCGTCGCGCGCAAGATGGCGGGGGTGAGCACGTCCGGGTTCATGACGTCCGAGCACAGCTCGATATGCTGGAACAAGCCGGGGGTTGGCGCGCCCTGAAAGACGCCGACACAGCGCACCTGGGTGAGCGAGGCGGCCGCGCGCGCGAAGCGCAGCGTCGTCTCCATCGGGAAGGGTGCGACAAAGACGAGGATGCGCGGAGAGGCCATAGCGAAGCACCTCTGCGGCCGTGGGGGGACGATGGCCGCTGGTGCCCCTGATTATCGCGCCGTTGGGCTGGCTACGAGCGAATTGCTGCTGCTCGTGACCGCGCCCGCCGACGCCTGGACCGAGGTCGCGGAGCTCACCGGCGCGTCGACCTCTTGGCTCGATCACCGAGCCCCGTCTGGCGCCCGCTGCTCGGGGTGCGACGTCGTTGCGTCGCCCACGAGCTTGGCGTTGCGCAGGTCGCCGTCGGGGCGAATCGGCCAGCGGCTCAGCAGCGAGCGGCCCGGCGCGACGCCCGTGGCGCGCATCCAGGGGGTGACCTCGCCGCGCATCCAGGTGGCGACAGCCTCGCCGACGGCGAAGCTGCAGGTGACGCCGAAGCCGCCGAGGCCAGCGGCCCACCACAAGCCGGGCAGGTCGGGGTCCGCGCCGAGCATGGGGCGGCGGTCCGGGGCGAAGGTGCGCAGGCCGGTCCAGCCCGAGGCCCAGCGGGCGTCGGCGACGGCGGGCAGGTAGCGCTCGAGCTTGTCCACGGCGAGGGCATGGTGGAGGGGGTCGACGGGGCCGGTGGAGCCTGGGCCGACCGGCGTGTCGAAGGCCTCGTCGCAGGGGGAGCAGAGCCAGCCGCCGGACTCGGGGCGCACGTAGATGCCGACGTCATCGACCCAGGACCACGGGTGATCCGGGTGCGACAAGGCGTGGGGGCCGCAGCGCAGCACCGAGCGGCGCAGCGGCAAGAGCGTGCGCTGGACGCCAGCGGTGGCGGCGAGGGCAGCGCTCCACCCACCGCCAGCGATGACGACGCGGCGAGTGGCGACTACGCCCTTCGCGGTGCGCACGCCGCAGACGCCCTGCGCGTCGGTGAGCAGCTCTAGGACTGCCTCGTTGCAGCGCACCTGCCCTCTGTGGCGCCGCACGCCGCGCAAGAAGCCGGTGACGAGCGCGTGGGGATCGGCGACGCGGGCGTCGGGCAGCCACCAGGCCGCTTGCAGCGGGGCGCCCGCCATGGCTGGGGCGAGGTCCCCTGGGCGATCACAGGCCTCGACGCGCACACCGCGCGCGCGCAGGTGGGCGACGGCGTCGGTGAGGTGGTGGGGGTCGACGGCGAGGCCGATGAGGGCGCCGGTGATGCGCGACGGGGGCGTGTCGTCCCAGTCGTCGGGAGGGTTCGCGAGCCAGTGCTCGGTGCGCAGCGAGAGCGTGCGCTCCCACGGATCCTCACCCAGCAGCCGCACCATGCCCGCGTTCTGCGCCGTGGCCTCGGCCCCAGGCTGGGGAGCTTGATCGAGCAGCAAGACCCGCTCGTGCCGCGCCAGATGCCAGCCTACGCTGGCGCCCGCGAGTCCAACCCCGACGATCACCGTGTCCGCGGTCAAAATGGCTCCCGGAGAGCACCCGCCTAACCAGCGAACGGATAGGCGCCCGTCCGCACTCGGAGGTCCCCATGAACGTCGTGTTCCTCAGCCCCTCCTACCCCGCTGAGATGCAAGAGTACACGCGAGGTCTCGCCGAGGTCGGCGCGACGGTGTTTGGCGTCGGAGACAGCCCAATCGGGGCGCTCCCGCCTAAGGTTCGCAGCTACCTCTCGGACTACCTCCAGGTGCCCCGCATCATGGACGAGGCCGATGTGGCCGAGCGCGTCACCAAGTGGCTTCGCGGCCGGCGCGTCGACCGCGTCGAAGCGAACTGGGAGCCGCTCGTGCTGCTCGCCGCACGCCTGCGCGAGCGCTTCGGCATCCCCGGCATGTCCGTGGACACCGTCATGGGCTTCCGCGACAAGGACCTGATGAAGCAGCGCGTCGCCGCCGCCGGCCTGCGCGTGCCCCTCGCCGCCCGCTGCGCCTCCGCCGCCGAGGTCCAAGCGGCCGCTGAGCGCATCGGCTACCCGCTCATCGTCAAGCCGATCGCGGGCGCCGGCAGCGCCGACACCTACCGCGTCAACGACGCGTCGGAGCTCAAGGCGGTCCTGCCCGCCATCCGCCACGTCGAGGTCGTGAGCGTCGAAGAGTTCGTCGAAGGCGAGGAGTTCACCTTCGACACGCTGTGCATCGAGGGCAAGCCGGCGTTCATGAACGTCGCCCAGTACTTCCCGCGCCCGCTGCTCCAGCGCACGCAGGAGTGGGTAAGCCCCATGGTCGTCACGGTGCGGGATCTGCAGCAGGCCAAGATTCAGAAGGGCATCCAGCTCGGCATGGGCGTGCTCGCCGCGCTCAAGATGGGCACCGGCTTCACGCACATGGAGTGGTACCTCAAGCCCGACGGCGAGGTCGTCTTCGGCGAGATCGGGTGCCGCCCGGGCGGCGCGCACCTCGTCGACCAGATGAACTTCACCGCGGACACCGACCTGTTCCGCGAGTGGGCCCGCGCCGTGTGCTGGCACCGCTACGAGGGCCGCACCGAGCGCCGCTACAACGTCGCGATCATCTTCAAGCGCGCCAAGGGCAAGGGGCGCATCACCCGCCGCGAGGGGCTCAGCGCCTACCTCTCAGCGCACCCCGAGGCCGTCGTCGCCGAGAACCTGCTGCCCGTGGGAGCGCACCGCCGCGACTGGAAGCAGACCCTCGTGAGCGACGGCTTCTTGATCATCCGCCACCCGGAGTGGGGCGCCACCTTGGCCCTAGCGAACAAGGTGGACAAAGAGATCACGCTCTACGCCGAATAAGCGGCGCACCGCTCACTTGGCCGGCGCCTGCTTTGCGTAGGTGCCGGTGAGCGTGCCTTGGGCGAGCACATGCCCCCGCATCGCTTGGAGCAGGTGCTCGCGATCGGGGGTAGGCAGCTCGCCGAGCGTTTGATCCAGGGCGAAGACCTGATGCCGGTAGTGGTGCTCGCCGATGGGCGGGCACGGGCCGCCGTACTCGGGCTTGCCCCAGCCGTTGGTTCCGACGCGGGTGCCCTCGGGCAACGGCGCGCCTGGCGGGACGATCGAGGTCGACGCCGGCAGATCGTAGAGGATCCAATGCGTCCACGTGGTCTTCGGAGCCGCGGGGTCCGGCGCGTCGGGGTCGTCCACCAAGATGGCGAAGGCCTGTGTCCCTGCGGGCACGCCCTCCCATCGCAGACACGGCGGCCGACCTGCACCTTCGCAGGTGACAACCGCGGGCATGGCCTGGCCTTCGTTAAAGTCGAAGCTCGCGACCGTGAGCGGAGCGGGCTCGCCCGCGAGGGCGAGGAGCGCGGAGAGCAGAAGCATGGGCACCTCCAAGAGCTAGGGGTAGAGCAGCTCCTCGGTCCACCCGTCGCCGTCGCGCACCAGGACGCGGCGGCGGTGCAGGCGGAAGGGGAGCTCCTCCCAGAACTCGACGCGACGGGGCACGACGCGGAAGCCGTGCCAGAACGGCGGGCGCGGCACGGTGCCGACGCCGAAGTGGGCGGCGTAGTGCGCGACGCGGCGCTCCAGGGCCAAGCGGTCGGGCATCACCTCGGACTGGCGCGAGGCCCAAGCGCCGAGCTGGCTGGTGCGCGGGCGGGAGGCGAAGTAGGCGTCCGCCTCGGCGTCGGTGACCGGCTCGACGTGCCCCGTGACGCGCACCTGACGCGCGAGGGACTTCCAGTGAAAGAGCAGGCTCGCGACTGGGTTATCCGTGAGCTCGCTGGCTTTTTGGCTGCCGAGGTTCGTGTAGAAGACGAAGCCGCGCGCGTCGACGCCCTTGCACAGCACCATGCGCACGGACGGCACCCCCTCGCGTGTCGCCGTACCGAGCGCCACCGCGTCCGGCGGATCGGGCTCGGACTGAAGCGCTTTGGCGTACCACTCGTGGAAGAGAGCAATCGGGTCGTGCATTCGCGCTCCGCGGTGAAGCGGATCGATAACCGACCGATGGATGGATTGCGGCGGCGACACTGAAGACACCCCGGCCGCTCACCCTCCGCTTTGCGCCAAGGTGGTACGCTGTCCACACTCCGCCCACGGTCCAGCTCTTGCGAACTTCAATTGCCCTGCCTGCGCTCCTCGCCGTCGCGCTCACCACGCCTCCCGCGCGCGCGGGCGAGTGCGTCCCGCCTGACCGGCTACTCCAGAGCGCCGACCGCGCCCAGGCGGCGGGGCAGCTCGCCGCGGCGCGCGCCCTGCTGCCGCGCCTCCTCGAAGGCGCGCGCTGCACGCCCGCCGTGGACACCGCCACCCTCGCGCGCTTGTGGTGGTTCCAAGGCTGGCTCGCCGCCGAGGATGGCCAGGACGACGCCGCGCGCACCTCCTTCGCGGCCGCCGCTCGCTCGGACCGCGAGCGCTCCCCGGACTCGCTCTCGCCTGCGGCGCGCCGCGCGTACGACGAGGCCATCGCGCTGCCCGCCCAAGAGGGTGTCGTGCGCTTGGCGCCAGAGCACGTGCAGTACGCTGGGACGATCGACGGAACACCCGCCATCTTCCCGCTCAAGCTGCCGGCGGGGCTGCACTTCGTCGCGGTCCGGCTGACGGATGGCAGCGACCAGCGCTTTGGCGACTTCATCGTGATACCAGCGCGCGAGTCCCTGCGGGTGCGCACGGGCCTCGCCGAGGACATCGACCAGTGGGTGCCGGTGGAGCGCGGCGGCACCTTCGTCGCGCCCGCCCGCGACGCCGTCGTCGCGACGCCTCCAAGCGGCGATGATCTGCTCCCCACCGACCTCTCAGCGACCCCCGAGGCGCTCAGCCCGCTCACCAAGGACCAGTTTCGCTTCTTGCGCCCCCGCTTGGCGCGCTTGGACCCGGTCCCGCGCAGTCAGGTCGACTATACCGCCTACGCGTTGGAGTGGGGCGAGGTGAAGCTCGGCGCCGGCACCATCGCCATCGGCGCGCTCCCGCGCACCCACGTCGGCACCCAAGGCGCGCTCTGGCTCTTGGGCGTGCAGAACGGCTTCGCGAAGGCCGACCTCCTGCGCGTCGGTCCGCTGGACGTCGCCCTCAACGCGCGCATCGACCGCCTGCCCATGGGCGACTTCCTCGCCCAAATGACCGGCGGCGGCGCCACGACCTCGCTCATCCTCTTGCCCGCGTGGTCGCTGCACGCGGGGGTGGACTACAACCACGTCTTGTTGCGGGGCGAGCCGGATTTGAGCCACCTCTCACCCCTGCTCTCAAGCCTGGCCAGCCCGGAGCTTCAGGCTTGGAGCCTGCCCGAGGGCGCCGTGCCGCCTGACGCGGCCTTCTCGGCCCAGACCATCGCCGCGCGCTTCGCCACGGACCTGCGCCTCAACCGCCGCGACAGCTTCGTGCTGCGCGGGTCGTGGATCACCTGGGCGCACGTGCAGCAGACCTACGTCGTGGACGACATCCCCACCGACGTCATCCCGCCGATCCTCAACCTGGACGCTGCCCTGTCGCACGAGGGCGCAGTGCCCGCCAAGGACACCTACGTCGCGAGCCTCGCGTACCAGCTCAGCGGCCGCCAGCTCGATCTGCGCGTCGGCGTCGGCCTCTCAGCGGTCCCCTACACCTGGATCCTCCAGAGCGCCGAGCTCTCGTACCGCTTCGGCGGCAAGACGCGGTGGCGCGAGGCCCGTATTCGCAACAAGTGGCGTGAAGCCCGCCAAGAGGCCTCGTCATGAGCCAAGTTGCGAATCACCAGCGCACGCCCGAGAGCTTGCGCACCCTCATCGCCGCGCTGCTCATCGCGCTGCCCGCCGTCGGCCTCCTGCTCGCTGGCAGCACGCGCCCGTGGCAGCTCGCGGTGCTGCACCTCTTGCTCGCGCTCACGCTGGGGCTCACGGCCCGACGCCAAGCCTCTTCGCTCAGCCACGCGGGCCGCGCGGAGCGGGTCTTCTTCGCGATGCTCCCGTTGCTCCTCGTGAACGCGTTGGGCCTACTCCCGCTGCCAGCCGCGGCGCTGCGTGTGGTCGCGCCGGGCGTCGCCGCAGCGCGCCCCGACTTCGCGCTCTGGACGCTGAGCGAAGACCCCGCCGCCACCCTCTCCGAGCTCGGTGTCTGGACGCTGCTCGCGGGCTACGCCCTCGCCGTCGGGGTGTGGGGCTCGCGCGGGCGAAAGGCGGCCCGAGCCCAAGGCGCGCTGTTTAGTGGCGTCGCGGCGCTCATGGTCTTCGCCCTCTTTCACGCGGTCACGGGCGCGCACAGCATCCTCGGCCTCATCCCGGTGCAGGACCTGAGCGGCCCGTTCTTCGCGCCCTTCGTGAACACGAACTTCATGGGCACCGTGCTGCTGGTGGCCTTCCCGCTCGCCGTCAGCGAGTTCCTGCACGCGCTGCGCGAGGAGCCGATCGCCTCCATCCCCTTCGGGCTCTTAGCGTGCTCACTCCTGATCTTTATGCTCGGTCTCGGATCATTCAGCACCCTGCTCGCCTTGGCGGTGCTCGGCGTGCCGATGGTCTTCGGCCTGCGCGGTGTGCCCAAAGGGACGCGCACCCTCTCGCTCCTCCTCGGGGTGCCCGCCCTCCTGCTCGCGTTCGGCGTCATGTGGCGCACGCAGCCCGACTGGGTGCAGGTGTCGGTGCGCCCTCGCGTGACGCAGTGGCTCGACGCGCCCGCCGTCCTGCGCGACCACTGGCTCGCCGGCACCGGCGGAGGAGCCTACGGCGCCGCCTACCCGCCCTACCGCTCGGTGGTGGAGTACCTCAGTTTTGATCACGCGCACATGGACGCGCTCGAGTGGCTCATGGAGCACGGCCTGCTCGGCCTGGTCGCGCTCGCTGCAGCGCTCCTGCTCCTCCCCCGCGGCGAGGCCGGCGAGCGGCGCCGCTACTGGACGCTCGGCTTGATCGCAGCCTTGGCGTCCTCACTCTGGAACTTCCCGCTTCAAATCCCAGGGATTGCGCTCTTGCTCGCTGGCGTCGCCGCGGTGCGACTCACGTGCTTCGACAACGCGTTGCCCACGTCGGAGCGCCGCGTTCGCGGCCTGCTCTATGCCCTCGCGATCGCCCAGCTCGGGTTCGCGGGGTGGCAGGGCCTGCGCGAGGTCGAGCGCCGCGAGGTCGCCGTCGCCGAAGCGCCTGGCTCCAGCCCCACCGATCGGCGCGCAGCAGGCGCCAACCTCGGATGGATCGCGCCTTGGAACCCCGCTGGTTCGCTCGCTTTGGCCTGGGTCGATGAGACCCACGGCGACGTCGCGTCCGCGATCGACCGCGCGCTCACCATCGAGACGTCCCACCCCGACGACGGCCGCGCGCTGCGCCGCGCCGCGCTCATCTTGTTGCGCCACGACCGCGGGGACGACGCCCTGCGCCTCCTGGAGCGCGCCGCCGTGCGCGACCCCAACGACTTCCGCACCTGGGTCGCGCTGCAGCACCTGCACGAGCAGCGCCTCGAGGGCGGCGAGGCGATTCAGGCGCTCACCGAGGCCCTGCACCACTGGCCGGCGGCCCTCGGCGAAGACGGGCGCCCCCTCCGCCAGGGCTGGAGCCAGGTGCCCATCGCCGACTACTGGATCGACGAGCTCGCGGACGCGCCAGGCTACTGGTCGCACGAGCTGGCCCGCATCCTGCTTCAGGAGCACGACGCACCCGCCGCGCTGCGCGCGCTGCGCCAAGCCGCGGACCTAGAGCCGGTGCTGTTCGCCGACAGCGCCCAGTGGGTGTACGCGCTGCTGGAGGCGGGGCGCGCCGACGAGGCTGAGCATCGCGCCAGGGCGCTCGTGCGGGCGTACCCGGACGACGACTGGTACTGGCGCGCGCTGGGCGCCGTGCTCGAGCGCCAAGGACGCTACAACGAAGCAGCGGCGGTCTACCTCGACGGCTTCCGCTCAGGCTACACCAGCACCGGCCTAGCGTTGCTCGCGATTCGCGCGTCGGCCAAAGCCGGCGGACCCGAGAGCGGCCTCGCCGTCGTGTCGATGGTCCGCCTGCACCTGCGCTCCGACCCGCTCATCGCGCTCGAAGCCGCGCGCCTCCACTTGGCGAGCGGCGAGCCGGTCACCTGCTTGCGCCAGCTGGAAGGGATTGAGACCAGCGACATCGCTCTCCGCAAGCGCATCAACGACCTGCGCCTGCGCTGTACGCCCTAGGAGCGAGCAGCGCGTAGGTCTGCTGCTGCGCCGTCGGGCGACTAGAGCACGACGATCGCGACGATCGCGAGGCCGATGAGCACGGCCGCGATGTTGAAGCCCCACCGAACGAGCACGCGCTGGTCGACGTTCGACGTTGGCCCGTAGTAGCGCGACTGGCGCTTGTTCTTACGCCGCCCGGTCCTGCGCGCCTCGACCTGCTCCGCGGTCAGCCAGCGAACGCGGCCGTCGGCGCCGATGTGCTTCTGGCGGCCATGCGCGGCGTGGTACTCCGCCTCTACCGCCTCGATCACCTCGCGTGACATGCTGTGCAGCGGGTCGAGCTCGTGGGTGTCGGTGAGCGATTGGAGCTCCCGCGTCTCTCGTTCAATCTGCTCAGCGCGCTGAAGACGCTGAATGATGAGCGCGCGTTCATCCTCGGGCGTCATACTCGAACCTCCGCGCCTAGCCGCACGCCCACCGCGTCGGGTGCGCGGTGCGTCGTGCTCTCCACGACTAGGCCAACTCCAATACAATAGTAGATAACCGCAAAGTCCATCATATTCAGCGTCAGCGCCATGAGCGCCACGCCAGCCATACCGAGCAACCAGCCCTTGGCGACGGTGCGCAGGTAGTAGGTGGGCGCCTTAAAGGCCGCTCGGTACCCCGACCACGCGACGGCGCCAAAGGCGAAGGCGTGCGAGAACACCCCGAGGATGCCCTGCTCGGCCCAGACGGTGACGTAGGTGTTGTGCGCGACCTTCCACACGCCACCCGCCGTGACGTAGCTCGCGTAGGTGGAGAACATCCCGACGCCGATGCCCGTGATGGTGTGCTCGCGGATGAGCTGAACACCGGCGCGCAGGAGCTCCGTGCGCTCTGAGAGCGAGGCGTAGCCGAGGTCGGCTTCGACCGTGGGGTCCAGCAGCGTGCTGTAGCGCAGCGCGAGCGCGTCGAGGTTGATGACGAAGGGCAGCAGGGGGATCGCCACGACGACGGCGAGGCCGAGGTACTGCATGTGGCGGCGCAGCAGGTACGCGAGCCCAGGCACGGTGAGCGCCATGCCGAGCATGCCCGCGCGCGAGTAGGACTGCACCACCGACAGCGGGTACAAGATGCACACCGCCACGAGCAGCACGCGCGCGACGACAGAGTCTTCGTCAGCGACCAAGCTCGCGATCACGAGCGGGCAGGTCACGACCAGGAACGCAGCCCAGAAGTTCGGGTCGGCGAAGGCGCCCGAGCTGCGCTCTTGCCACGCCTGGTCCGACACGAAGACGACGTAGTCTTGGCCGCTCATCAGGTTCCAGATGGTCAGGCCGATGATCTGCACCGCCATAAAGCGCATGAGGTAGTTCATCTGCTCGGGATCGGCCGCGCGCTCGATGACCATGGTGAGGACGGTGAGCATCGCGACGCCGGCGATGAAGCGGTAGGCCATGTCAGGGCGACCGCTGACACCGACGCTCGCGACCATCGTGGTGATGATGGCGATCTGCCCCATGAGCACGTAGTTGAGCCGGACCAGCGGGCGGCCGCGCATGACGCTGTTCACGAGGTAGCAGCCCATCGCGTAGACCGAGCTCAGCTTGGACAACGTCATGGGCAGGCCCGCGAACTCAAAGCCGACGAGGCCCGTGGTGTCCAAGGCGATGCCCGCGAACACGAAGGCGATGGAGATGGTCGGCACGTACAGGCCGACGAGCAGCGCCAGCACACCAACCAGCGCGAACGCAGGACCGACCTGCACATAGACCGCCGCGAGGCCGCAGACCAGACCCGACAGGATCGTAAGCCCCGTCCAGCCTTCTACGACGATCCCACGGAGTCTCATGCCTTCGGGCCCGCGTCATCGCGCTCGCCGGGCGCGTAGTAGTAGTAGTGGTTGCGGTAAGCGTAGTAGTACTTGTACGACGCGCCGCCCTTGTTGATGTCCACCGCGTTGAGCACGACGCCGAGGATGCGCGCGTTGACCTGGGTGAAGGTCTCGACCGTGCGGCGAACGACGTGGCGGGACACCGAGTTCTCGCGCACGACGAGCACGGTGCCGTCCACGTAGGGCGAGAGCGAGACCGCGTCGCTCAGGGCGACGGAGGGGGGCGTGTCGAAGAGCACGATGTCAAAGCGGCTCTGCAGCTCCTCCACCAAGCGCCCGGTGGCCTTGGAGGCCAAGAGCTCCGCCGGGTGGTCCGTGTCCGAGCCCGCATAAATGGCGTACACCCCTGGGATCTCGGTGCCGCGCAGCAGGTCGTCGAGCTGTGCTGTGCCGAGCAGGTAGTTGGTGAGGCCGACGCGGTTCTCGGCGGCGAAGACCTTGTGAACGCGCGGGCGACGGAGGTCCGCGTCGACGATGACGACCTTGCGGCCCGTCTGCGCGTAGGACACAGCCAACGCCGTGACGATGGAGGTCTTGCCCTCGCGCGCCACCGACGAGGTGACGAGCAAGCGCCGCGGGGGCTCGCCGTCGGGCGCCATGTCGAGCATCGCGCGCAAGCCGCGCACCGCCTCGGCCACCGACGAGCGCGGCTCGTTGTGCACGAAGAGGTCGGCGTCGCGTCCAGAGATGCCCGGTGGCATCGCAGGTACGAAGCCCAAGAAGTTGACGTTGAGGTAGGCCGCGACGTCCAAGTGCGAGCTGATCGTGTCGTCGATGTACTCGCGGAGCAGCGCGAGCGCGAAGCCGCCGAACAAGCCGACTAAGATGGCGATGACGATGCTCACCGGGATGTTGGGGCGAACGTGCCCGCGAGGCGGCACGGCAGGATCGACCATGAACACGTTGTTGAGCTGCGTCTGAGACACGAGCTCGACCTCGTCCGAGCGGTCGTTCAGCTTCTCGTACATGGCCTGCGCGCGGTCGAAGTCCAGCTTGAGGACGCGGTACTCCTCCTCCAGCTGCTGGCGCTCCAACAGCGTGGTGTTGAGCTGCGCGAGCTTCTCGTTGAGGCTCGACTCCTCGTGGGTCGCGACCTTCACGAGCGCGTCCTGCGCTTGGATGTTGCGGTCGACCTCCAACCGAATCGCGCCCTCGATGGAGCTCAGCTTGGCGCGAACGGACTCGGCGCGGGGGTGCTTGGGGCCGTAGGTGGCCTGCACGTCCGCCTGCTCTTGCAGCGAGATGGCGCGGTCCTTGAGCAGCTGAATGAGCGCGGGCGAATCCATGACGCGCGCGAGCTCCTCGTAGTTCTTGGAGCCGACGAGGCCGCGGTAGGTCTCGAGGTTGTTCTGCGCCAGCAAGCGGCGCGTCGTCACCTCGCCGAGCTTGGCGTCGAGGGCCCGGACGATGGACTTGAGCGCGTTGTCCTTCTCTTCGATGTCCGCGACGCCGTGCGTGGTCTTGAAGGCGAGCACGGCGGCCGCCGAGGCGTCCAAGCGGCGCTGCGTCTTGGCGATCTCTTTCTTGAGCCAGTCGCTCGCGTTCGTGGCCGAGTCGCGGCGCAGGTCGAGGTTGCGCTCGGCGTACACCTTGGCCACCAGGTTCGCGAGCTCCGCGGCGCGCTCGGGGTTGGTGTCCGTGATCTGGATGTTGATGAGCTGGCTCTGCTCCTTGGTCACGACCAGGAGCATCTTCGCGAGCCTGCGTCCGCCCTCGACGCCCTCGGGGTCGAGATCCTTCCAGTCATCCTCGCCTTCCACCTGGGTCGAGCGCTTGGCTGCGAGCTCTTGGTAGGCTCTAGCTGCTTTTTCGCGCACAGTCCGGCTGTCCACGATGTGGACCTGCGTCCGGTAGAACTGCATGACCTCGTAGTAGCCAACCGAGTTCATGTCCACGACCTCGTGGACCTTGATCTCTTGGCCGTTGCGCGGCGTCAGGTGCACCATCGCCACGGCCTCGTACTCCTTGGGAGTGAGGATCGCGCCGACGATCGTGGCGGTGAGCACCGTCCCCAAGAAGAGGAACACGATGTTCTTCTGCTTGCGCAGAATCGGCCAGATGTCCCAGATGTCGAAGTCGAAGAGCTTCGAGCGAGCTGGCTGCTGCGGTTCGGACAAGAACGGTCTCCTCGAACGTGGCGGGATGCAGGGCCTTGGTAACACGGAGCCCCCGAACCCTTCAGCGTGGAAGGAGAATCAGCCGCTGGGGTCCGCGGCGCGCCCCGGCGCCTCCGTCCGCTAGTGTCGCTGACCGCCCATCCCGGTGAGCGTGGTGCGGCGGGGGGGCGCGGCCGCCTCTTCGTCGGGCGCGCGCCACAAGCAGCGATTGCGCAGGTTCGTCGACTGCGTCATGAGCAGCGCCGCGCGCGCGAAGGCCGCCTCGTGCGGGGCGTCATCGCGCAGCTCGTGCAGCGAGATCCCAACCACCGTCGCCGTCGTGCGAACGCGCACGCCACCGATATCGAGCACGGCCTCTTCAATCGCCGCGCGCGCACGCTCAGCCACGATGCGACCCGTGCGGTCGTCCGCGTGGAGCAGCACGGCGAACGCGTCTGCACCCGCTCGCGCGACCGCGACGCTGGAGGTCATGCGCTGGAGCATGTGGCCCACCTCGCGCAGCACGCCGTCGCCTACGTCAAAGCCGTGCTTGGCGTTAATGCTGGAGAACCCGTCGATGTCCACGAGCAGCACCGCGAGCGAGCGACCGTCCGCGCGCGCCCCTCGCACCTCGGCCTCAAGGAGGTCCATGAAGCGCTGGAGCGCCGGCAGGCCAGTGACAGAGTCCAAGCCGCGAAGCTGCGCGATCTCGGTCTCCAGCGCCGCGACGTTGCGCCGCAGCGCGTCGTTGTCCTCGTGGAAGACGTGCAGCAGCTCCACGAGCTGCCCGCGATCCAAGCCATCGAGCCCCGTGCTCTGGCGTTCCCGGAGCTGATCGATAGTCGGCTGCTCGCTGATCTCCACGCCGAGCGCGCTCGCGACCAGCGGCGTGGTCTGGAGCACCCACTCGATGGAGCGCCACAGGCGCTCCGCCTCCAAGCCGAACTCTACCCCCGCCTCGGCGACGAAGGACTCGAGGTCGTTCGACGATGACGCGCTCGTCATGGCCTCGCCGAGGCGATCGCCCCAGCGCACGAGGCGCGTGACCGCCTGCGTCTCGGAGGAGAGGCCGACCGCCGCATCCCGGTGCGAGGCGCCCACGACGGCGAGCAGGTCCGGCGGAAACTCCCACGCGCGTCCCACGCGCACGAAGCCCGTGTAGTGCGTGCGCCCAAAAAGCGCTCGCTCAGCCTCAAGCCTCGCGTCCCCCACGAGCATGCGCACGTCGCGTAGCCACGACGCTCCCGAGCGGGCGCGGTCGAGCAGCGGCACAACGCCCCACTCGGCACAAAATCCGGCGACAAAGGCTTGCTCTGGGTTTATGTCGGGCTCGAACGGAGCGAGCACCCGCGCCGCGAGCGCGCGGTGAATGCAGTCGGACCACACCGCCGCGGTGAGCGCCGGCGGCAACATCGACGCCGCCGTCGCCTCGATGAGCACGTGCAACACCGCCACATAGCCCGTCATACGCGCGCCGAGCACCGCGACGGCGCGGTCTGGATCGCGCAGATCCCCAACGCGCCGGTAGAAGAGGCGAACGTGGTTCAAGACGCGCTGCCCCACCAGCGGCTGCTCAAGCACCTCGCGTCGAAGCGTTCGGAGGTCCACTTCAGCGTCGAACGACGAGCGAATGAGCTGAGTGACCGCGGGTTGTGGTGGATGCATAGGCAGCGCATCGGATCCTTCCGGCCTCGCTTGAGGGGTGGTTAAGCGTCGCCGCCACATGAGACGCGGAGTCCGCCCTAAAGTTCGCGGGTGAGTGACCGATCGCGTGGCCATGGCCACCACCTCTACCGCTCCCTCGATGATGTCCCGCGTAGGCAGTCAGGGCGACTTCCTGCTCGCCGGAGGCGTGTTCGGGCTGCTGTTCATCATGATCGTGCCGCTGCCGAGCGTGCTGCTCGACATGGGCCTGACGACCTCCATAGCCCTCGCGCTCCTGCTGTTTCACGTCACGCTCAGCGCGCGAAAGCCGCTCGACGTCTCGATCTTCCCCATCGCGCTGCTGGTGACGACCGTCTTTCGCCTAGCCCTCAACGTCGCGAGCACGCGGCGCATCCTGCTGGAGGGCCACACCGGCCCGCAGGCCGCGGGGCGCATCATCGAGTCCTTCGGCCAGTTCGTCGTTGGCGGCAACTATGTCGTTGGTCTCGTCGTCTTCGCGATCCTCGTGATCATCAACTTCGTCGTCATCACCAAGGGCGCCGGGCGCGTGGCCGAGGTCGGCGCGCGCTTCACCTTGGACGCGATGCCCGGCAAGCAGATGGCGATCGACGCCGAGCTCAACGCCGGCCTCATTGACGAGACGACAGCCCGACGCCGCCGCGAGGAGGTCGCGCGCGAGGCCGACTTCTACGGCTCCATGGACGGCGCGAGCAAGTTCGTCCGCGGCGACGCCATCGCCGGCATCATCATCACCGTCGTCAACATCGTCGGTGGTGCCATCATCGGCTCCTTTCAGCAGGGCATGCCCCTCGCCGAGGCCGCGAAGACCTACACCATCCTCACCATCGGCGACGGCCTCGCGGGGCAGGTGCCCGCGCTCATCGTGTCCACCGCCGCGGGCCTGCTGGTCACGCGCGTCTCCGACGCCGACGACAACTCGCTCCCGAACCAGATCGGCAGCCAGCTGCTTAAGGACCCGCGCGTCCTCGCCATGGTCACGCTCGCGCTCCTGGGCTTCGCCATGGTGCCGGGCCTGCGTGTGCCCTTCTCCTTGATGGCGGTGCTGGTCGGCTGGTTCGCCTGGCAGGTGCGCGGCGCCGCGGCCCGCGACGCCGTGGAGCAAGCGCCGACGATCGCCGCCCGCGCCGAGGCCAAGCCCGAGGAGATGCTTCGCGTCGAGCCGCTCTCGGTCGAGGTCGGCATGGAGCTGCTCTACCTCATTGACGACCGACAAGAGGGCGAGCTCATCGCGCGCATTCAAAAGACGCGCTCGCAGTTTGCCAAGGACCTCGGGCTGCTCTTGCCCGCCGTCCACCTGAAGGACAACCCCGAGCTCGCCTCAGGCGAGTACGTCATCCGCCTGCGCGGCGAGGAGCTCGCGCGCGGCGAGCTGCACGCCCGCAAGCACCTCGCCCTCGACCCGGGCAACGCGAGCGGCAAGCCGCGCGGCATCGAGACCATCGACCCCGTCTTCGGGCTGCCCGCGTTCTGGATTCAGGACGGCCAGCTGCTCAAGGCCCAGGCCATGGGCTACACCATCGTCGACGTGCCCACCGTCATCACCACGCACTTCGTCGAGCTCATGCACCAGCACGGCCACGAGCTCTACGACGCGCAGCAGCTCATGCTCACGCTGGAGCGCGTGCAAGCGGCGAACCCCAAGCTGGTGGACGACCTCATCCCCGACCCCATCCCGCGCCAGGTCGTGCTCAAGATCTTCCGCAACCTCATCCGCGAGGGGCTGTCGACGCGCGACGCGCAGACCATCCTGGAGGCGATGGCCGACTACGCCGGAAAGACCACCGATCCCGACGTGCTCACCGAGTTCGTGCGCCAGCGCATGGCGCGCCACGTCACCCGCCGCTTCGCCGATCCGCAGGGCCAGATTCACTACGTCGCCTTCGGCCCCAAGGCCGAGGACGCCATGCTGCGCGGCCTCAAGACCAACGAGGGCTCACCCAAGCTGGTGCTCGCTCCCGACGTCGCCCGCCGCATCTTCGAGCAGATTCAGGAGCTCACGCAGACCCACGCCGGCAACGAGCCCGCTGTCGTGCTCTGCCCGCCCCTCGCGCGCGGCGCCCTGCGGCGGATGCTGGAGCGCGTGCTGCCGCGTGTGACCGTGCTCTCAAGCGCTGAGCTGCTGCCCACCGTGCGCTTGGTGCCCGTAGGCCGCATCGAGCTCTAGCGCTAGCGCGACTCGCGCCAGGTGACGCGCGCCATCATCGCCTGGCTCGTGTCCCACTCGTACAGGTCGAGGCTGTTGCCGAAGCGGTACCCCGCCGCGAACTGAAAGCGCCGGTTCGCCATCCAGTCGACGTAGACATCGGCCCAGGTCGAGGGCGCGATCTTGCCGTTGGGGTCGAAGCGACGCCAGCCGACCTGCACCGAGCTGTCCACCGAGAGGCCTTTGCTCGGGAGCGCGTCGAACCACAGCGAGCCGATGGTCTCCAGGTCGAGCGCGCCGCCCCAGGAGAGCACCTGCTGCTCCAAGCGAAGGTCGACGCGGCCATCCATAGCGTCAGGCAGGCCCGCAAAGAGGCGGACGTAGCTCCCACCTGTGGGGCCGCCGACGCTGGTGCGCGCCCTCCCGCGAACGCCCACGAGCAGGGTGTCGGCCCAGGCCTCGCCGAGGTCGATGTGGTGGTCGAGGCCGCCGCCGACCGCGTGGTAGACGGTGTCGTCCACGTCGCGCGCGATCCAGCCCTGCTCCAAGCCCGCCCAGCGGCTGGCGTAGTGCGTGAGCGCCGGATCGCGGTCCGCCGTGAGCAGGTAGACCTGGCTGGAGTACGCGTCGTAGTACAGGTCGAGCGAGGTGGCGTCGCTGAGATGCCAGCGGGCCGTCGCTTGCAGCTCGGAGGGGCGCAGCTTGCCGCTGAAGTCCGCCACCTCCATGTCCGCGCGCGCGCCGAGCTCCAGCGAGCGCGAGGGGTCGCCGCGGACAGCGCCGATGATCGCGGCGCGATCCACACCGCCGCTCGCCATCAGCAGCTCGCTCCCAAGCTCCACCCAGAGGCGGTCGCGCTCGAGCGTCGCGACGGGACCACCGCCAAAGCGACCCGCCGGCAGCGTGGTGTAGGGGTCGGGCGCGGTGCCCCCCCACAAGCCGAGCCTCCAGCCGCCGCCGAGCTTGCGCAGCGCCTGCGCGCCGTCCACGAGGTGGTAACCACCGCCTACTGGCGTGAAGCGACCGAGCTCGAGCTCCCAGTCCGCGGGCTTGAGCGCGAGCGCGACCTCGCGAACGCGCGTGTGGCTAAGCGAGGATTCCTCGTTGATGCCTCCGCCAAAGCGACCTGTGAAGCGGAACTCTACGTCGGTCGAGCCAATCTGAATGGGCGCGCGGAGGCGCTCGTCGAGCACGATGTCGACGCCGCCCCAGCCGTTCACCAGCGACTGCTCGCCGTAGGCACCAAGCGAGAAGCGTTGGCGAAGCTTCGCGTCCACGGCCGGAGCCGCCTGCGTCCACGGGGTGCCCGGCGCGACGGCCTCGGGCGCGGCGTCCTGTGCGCGCGCAACGCAAGGGAGCGCGAGGAGGAGCGCCGCCGAGAGAGCGAGGGGGGAGCGAGTCATCATGCTAGTCATCGTCAAAGTCGTAGATGGTGTGGCAGTTGTCGCAAGGTCCACTCGGATGCCCGCCCGGCCGGCGGTGACAGCCCTCGCAGGTGGAGCTCAAGCCTTGGTAGGTGCCGCCCGTGTGGCAGCGCGTGCACGCGAGGTCGCGGTGCCCGCCCGCGAGCGGGAAGAAGCTGTGGTCGACGCTGACGTCGGACCAGCGCGTGGGCTGGTGACAGGTGCCGCAGTCGCCCGGATCGTGCACCGCGGGGCGGGTCGCTTCGTGGCAGGCCGAGCAGGTGTTCGGCGTGTTGACGTAGCCGTCGGCGTGGCAGGACGCGCAGGGCGCCGTCGCGTGGCTGTCGACGAGCGGGTAGAAGCTGTGGTCGACGTGGAGGTCGAGCCAGCTCGTGGGCTGGTGGCACTGGTCGCACTCGCCGTCGTAGTGCGGGTTCGGGCGCGCGCCGATGTGGCAGCCCGAACAGTCGTTCGGCACCATGCCATAGGGCAGGTCGCCGTGGCACGCGAAGCAGTCGAGCGGCTCGTGCTTGCCGACGAGCGGGAAGGTGTTGGACTGCCGGCTATCGGGCTGAACACACGCCGTGCCCAAGCCGATCACCAGGGCGATCACCGCCACTCCACTCCACACCGTCGCGCGCTGCTTCATGCCTTCCTCCTGTCAGTGCGGGTAGCTGACTTGGTCCCAGTCGTAGGGGCGATGGCAGGCATCGCACTGGAACGACTGGGGGATGTCATGAACAGGTGTGCGCGGGCGGGCGTTGCTATGACAAGCTCCGCACTCACGAGGGGTGCCACCAAAGCCACCGGCGTGGCACTCCTCGCACAAGATGGCGCGGTGAACGCCGCGAAGCGGGAAGCCCGTGGTTGTGTGACGAAATGTCGTGCGCATCCAGTCGAGGGTGGTGTGGCAGGACTCGCAGCGATCGCCGAGCATGTGGCGGTGGGGGTCTTCGGCGGCGTGGCAGCTGGAGCAGGTGGCCTGCGCCGCGGCGCGCTTGACGCCCGGCGCGTGGCAGTCCTGGCAGGCGACGGCTTGATGGGCGCCGCGCAGCGGGAAGCCGGTGACGTCGTGACCGTTGGCGCCGAGGCTGGCGAAGGCCCAGCCGGTCTCGACGTGGCAAGCGCCGCACTCGCCGGGGAAGTGCTCGGCGGGCGCGTCGTCCTGATGACAGGCGCTGCACGCGGGCTCGACCTCGGGGAAGCTAAGCTCGCCGTGGCAAGCCACGCAGTCCAGGCCTTCGTGCTTGCCAGCGATGCGGAAGCCGGTCTCGGCGGCGTGGTCGAAGGCGACCAAGGCCCAGGCCGCCACCTGGTGGCAGCTGTCGCAGCGGGCGGGCTCGAAGTGGGCCGCGTGCGGCTCGTCGACCCCGTGGCAGGCGGCGCAGGTGCTGTGGTCGACACCCTTGAGCTGCCGAGCGTCGCCCTCGCCGTGGCAGGACACGCAGGCCACCTCAAGGTGGCCGCCCTCGAGCGGGTAGGCCGTGCGGTTGTGGTCGAAGTCCGCCACCTCCCACGAGGTCTCTTGGTGGCAGGTCGAGCACAAGTCCGGCGCGAAGTCACCCTCGTGCGGATCTTGGTGGCAGCTTGAGCAGTCGTCGAAGACGAGGCCGGCGAAGCCCTTCTCGGCGTCCGTGCCGTGGCAGGTCTCGCACAGGACCTGGGCGTGAGCGCCCTTGAGCGGGAACTTGGTGGTGTCATGGTCGAAGTTCGCGAGCTTGAAGCCGGCGACCGCGATGGAGTGGCAAGCGTCGCAGTCGCGGGGCTTGAACTGGCCCTTGTGCGGGTCCGAGTGGCAGGTGTCGCAGCGCTCGTGGGGCAGATCGACGTAGCGTGCCTTGCTCTTGTCGCCGTGGCAGGCCTCGCAGCTGACCTTGCGGTGCTGGCCTTCCAAGGGGAATTTCGTGCTGTCGTGAGGGTAGTCGCGACGCTGCCACTTGCGCACGTTGACCGTGTGGCACTGCTCGCAGCCGCGGTTGCCGAACTGCTTGCGGTGCATGTCCTGGTGACAGGTCGCGCAGCTCTCCGAAGCGGTTGGGACAAAGCGCATATCCGTGTGACAGCGCTCGCAGTCTACCTCGCGGTGCAGGCCCTCCAATACGAAGTCCGCCTGCTTGGCGTCGGTGTGGTCGAAGACGTCCGTTGGGATGGGCAGGGCGTCCCACCTCTCCACGCCGTGACAGGTCTCGCAGCCCGCGAGCAGCGGGCGATCGCTCTCCATGGACCCGTGCGGATCCTCGTGGCAGCTCACGCAGGTCTGCTTGAGGCCGGCCCACTCGCCAGCCTTGGTGTGGCAGTCCTTGCACTCCTGCTTGGCGTGGGCCCCCTCCAGCGGGAAGCCCGTCTGATCGTGGTCGAAGTCGTCCTTGGAGAGCTTCACCATCTGGAAGGTGCGGCCGCGGTGGTCGGGGTGACAGCTCTGGCAGGTCTCGCCCTTATCCTTGTGAAACCCCGTCTTATTGCTCACCTGGTTGCGCACGGCGTCGTGGCACTTCATGCACCGCGTGGCAGAGACGCCGACGCCGACCTCGTGACAGGCGACGCAGTTCGTGACGCCCCGGACCTCGGCGTGCGCGTCAGCCAGCTCACCTGGGCTCACGAAGGAGCCGAAGTCCTGGGCCGCCGCGCTCACGGGCAGGATCCCGAGCGCCATCACCAACCAACCGAGTACGATCCGAGAGCGCACCGTGGAGTCCTCGTCGAGCAAGACGGCTGTTCTATGCCGGGCGCTTGGTCGCGCCCGTTCTACAGTGTCTAGTGTTCGACAAATACACCACGGAGGCCGCACCTTTTCGTACAATGAATTTTCTTGCGTCCTTCGGAGGTGCTCGTGTCCGATGCCCTGATCTACGACGCCGTGCGCACCCCTCGCGGGCGGGGTCGCGCCGGCGGAGCGCTGCACACGGCGCGCCCCGTCGAGCTGCTTCAGACGGCGCTCCTAGCGCTGCAACAGCGCAACGAGCTCGACACCGCCTCGGTGGACGACGTCGTCATCGGCTGCGTCACCCAGACGGGCGAGCAAGGCGCGTGCATCGCGCGCACCGCGGCGCTCGGCGCGGGCTGGGACCATCGCGTGCCGGGCGCCACGCTCAACCGCTTCTGCGGCTCCGGCTTGGAGGCGATTCAACAGGCGGCGGCGCGCGTCGCGTCCGGCTTTGAGCACTGCCTCGTCGCGGGCGGGGTCGAGTCCATGTCGCGCGTGCCCATGGGCAGCGACGGCGGCGCGATGCTCGACGTACAGACCCAGTGGGCCGTCGGCTTCGTGCCGCAGGGCATCTCAGCGGATCTGCTCGCGACGCGCGAGGGCCTCACCCGCGTCGAGGTCGACGCCTTCGCCGTGCGCAGCCAGCAGCGGGCGGGCGCCGCTTGGGCGGCCGGCCACTTCGACCGCTCGGTGGTCCCGGTCTACGACCAAGGCGTGCTGCTCCTCGACCGCGACGAGCACCTGCGCCCGGACACCACCCTCGAGCAGCTCGCCGCGCTCAAGCCCGCCTTTCAGATGATGGGCGAGACCTTCGGCGTGGACGCCCTGGTGCGCTCGGTTTACCCGGAGGTCGAGCGCGTGAACCACGTGCACCACGCGGGCAACGCCTCGGGCATCGTCGACGGCGCCGCAGCGGTGCTGGTCGGGAGCCGGGCCTTGGGAGCGCGCTACGGCCGACGCCCGCGCGCCAAGATCCGCTCCTACGCCGTCGTTGGCGACGAGCCGCTGCTCATGCTCACCGGACCGATCCCCGCCACGAAGCTCGCGCTCAAGCGCGCCGGGCTGAGCGTGCGCGACATCGATCTGTTCGAGGTGAACGAGGCCTTCGCCGCGGTGCCCCTGGTCTACCAGCGCGCCTTCGACCTGGACCCGGACCGAGTCAACGTCGACGGCGGCGCCATCGCCCTCGGCCACCCCCTCGGCGCCACCGGCGCCATGCTGCTCGGCACCGCCCTCGACGCCCTGGAGCGCACCGACGGCACCTTCGCCCTCATCACCTTGTGCATCGGCGGCGGCATGGGCGTCGCCACCATCCTGGAGCGCGTATGAGCCCCGCGACTTGGCAGCACCCCCACCTCGGCGCGCTGCAGGTGGACGACGACGGCGTCGCGACCCTCACCCTCGCGGGCCCCGACGGCGTCAATCGCATCGGCGCCGCCTTCGTCTCAGCGCTGGTGCAGGCCCTGAACGCGCTCTCGGCGACGCCCAACTTGAGCGGCCTGCTCGTCGTGTCGGCGCACGCCGATCTGTGCGTGGGCGCCGACCTCGACGCGCTCCTCGGCACCACCGACCGCGCCGGGCTGTACGCGCTCACGCGCTCGCTCACGGGGGTCCTGCGGCGCTTGGAGACGCTCGGGGTGCCGGTGGCCGTGGTCATCGCTGGCGCGGCGCTCGGGGGCGGCTACGAGCTCGCTTTGGCGTGCCACCATCGGATCGCCGTGGACACAGGGCGCGTGCAGGTCGGCCTGCCCGAGCTCGGCCTCGGCCTCATCCCCGGAGGCGGCGGCACCCAGCGCTTGTTGCGCTTGCTCGGGCCTCAGCGCGCACTTGAGCTCATGAGCACAGGCAAGGTGCTGCGCGCGCCTGACGCGCTCGACGCGGGGCTCGTCGACGCCGTCGCCTCGGACGCCAGCGTCGCCATCGACCAAGCCCGCGCTTGGCTGCGCGACCACAGCGACGCGCGCCAGCCGTGGGACACCAAGGGTTGGCGGATGCCAGGCCCCCGCGCTGGCAGCGGCGAGCTCGCCCAGCTCTTCGTGGGCGCGGCGGCGCAGATCATCGCCAAGACCGCCGGCTCCCTCCCCGCCGCCCAGACCCTGCTCACCGTCGTGCAAGAGGGCTGCCGCCTGCCGCTGGACGCCGCCATCGCGGTCGAGGGCCGCCACTTCGCCGCCCTCGCCACCTCGCCCCAAGCGCAAGCCATGGCCCGCACGCTCTGGTCCAGCCGCCGCGCCGTCGCGCGCTTGGACGGCCTCGATGTCGCCGCAGACGCCGCGATTCGCAGGGTCGGCGTCGTCGGTGCGGGGCTTATGGGCGCTGGCCTCGCGGGGCTGTTCGCGCGGGCGGGCTACGACGTGGTGCTGGAGGACGTCGACGACGGCGCCGTGCAGCGCGGCATAGAGCGCGTGCACGCGAGCACGGACGCCGCGTGGAAGCGACGCAGCCAAGCGGATCGGGACGCCGCGGTGGCGCGGGTCACCGGCGCGACCACCGTAAGCGCGCTCGCGGGCTGCGACCTCGTGATCGAGGCCGTGTTCGAGGACCTCGAGCTCAAGCGTCGCGTGCTCGCCGACATCGCCGCCGTCGTCGGACCAGACGCGCTCCTCGCGAGCAACACCTCCGCCCTTCCCATCGCTGCCCTCACGGCCGCGGTGCCGCGCCCCGAGCGCGTCCTCGGCCTGCACTTCTTCAGCCCCGTCGAGCGCATGCCGCTGGTCGAGGTCGTGCGTGGCCCGAACACCGCTGAGACGACGCTCTCCCGCGCTCTCAGCGCGATGCGCGCCCTGGAGCGCCTGCCCATCGTGGTCGGCGACGGCTACGGCTTCTTCACCACGCGGCTGTTTAGCGCCTACATCCTGGAGGGCGCGCGCTTGGTCGCCGAGGGCCACGCCCCCGCCGCCGTGGAGTGGGGGGCGCGCTCGGTCGGCATGCCGGTCGGCCCCCTACAGGTCTTCGACGAGGTCGGCGTCGCGCTCGGCTACAAAGCGGCCCTTGGAGCCACGGTGTTCACGGGCGTGGACGCGGCGAGCGATCCCGGCGTGCAGCTCGTCGGCGAGCTCGTCGCAGCCGGGCGCACCGGCCGCGCTGCGGGCGCTGGCTTCTACGACTACGCGGAGGGCAAGCGACGCGGCCTGTGGCGAGGCCTCCATCGCGACACGCGCGCCCCGCTGGCGCAGAAGCTCGGCCGCCGCTTGCTGCTCGCCCAGGTCGCCGAGGTCGGGCGGGCCATGGACGACGGCGTCATCACGCGCCCGCAGGACATCGACGTCGCCGCGGTCTTCGGCGTCGGCTTCGCGCCCTGCACTGGGGGCCCGCTCGCGTGGGTCGATCAGGTAGGCGCAGAGCGGATCGTAGCCGAGCTGCGCGCCATGGAGCAGCGCTACGGGGAGCGCTTCGCCCCCAGCCGCGCCCTGCTCAAAGCGGCGGCCGAGGGCGCGCGCTTCTACCTGCCGTAAGCCGCGATGATCTCGACGGCTGTGGTGCGCGACGAGTCCGAGTAGAACGCGTCGCCCACATGAATCGCGTTCTGCGGGTCGATGCAGTAGGGCGCGACCACGCGGACAAGCTCGACGCGGCTGGAGTCGGAGGACATGACGCGGGCCATGCTGGCGATGCCGTTCACGTCCAGGTCGACGATGCGATCCGCGAGGATCTTAGCGGCGCTCACGCGGTTCGTGTCCGAGTACATCAGCTGGATCACCTGCTCAGCCTGCGCTGGCCAGAAGGCCATGGTGGGCGCCGTGGACTGCAGCACGCGCACCCGCGACGTGGACGCGGTCGAGCGGCCGACGCTCGCGAGGTAGGTGCGGAACTCCGCGTCATCCAGCGGCGAGACGGTCGCGGGCACGGCGACCTCGGGCTCGCTGGGCACGACGCCGCCGATGAAGGTCTGCGCGGGGCCGGTCGCGTCGCAGTTCACGGCGTAGCGACGCGTCGCCTCCAAGGCGCAGCGCTGGTGGTGGTCGCCCACGATGTCCACCGTGCCCGCGAGCACGACCACGTCGCCGCGCGAGACCTCCAGCGCGCGGCGCCCCTCCTCCAGGTTCACCACCAGCCACGAGCCGTCGCCCACCGACGTGAGCGCCTGGCCGTCGAGCACGATGCGGTACTGCTCGGCCGGCGCGCCCGTGAGCTCGAACGAGCCCATGTGCGGCACCGCGGGCGGCGCAGGTGGCGTTGGAGGGGGCTCGTGATGCGGGGGGCGGTCGTTGTGGGGCGGCGTCTCAGGCGGGCGGCTGCTCACACGCTCACGGCCGACGACGACGAGGGTGTCATCGATATAGCCGAGACGAAGGCGCTCTTCGTAGCGCAGCGTGTAGGTCTCGCGCTTGAGGACCCGCCCGAGCTGGTCGAGGATGACGACCTCGTGCAGGCCGTCCACCAAGTTGGGCAGCTCCACCACGCCACGCCCGTCCACCGGCACGATCTTACCGTCGAGCTGAACGCGAACCGGTCCCGCGGTGGAGACGCGGAGCTCACCGCCAAAGGCGACGGAGAGGAGCAATAACAGGAGCGAAGACACGGGGGACCTCCAGGGTCAGAAGCAGATGTATGTAGCAGACACGCTGGGCTAAGGCGTCATGCCCACGCGCTCGATCTTCACATGCGCTGCGCCGCCATCAAAGTTCACGGTCGTTCGCATCGGGCGGTCCGCGAACCACCACGGCGCGGTCGGCGTGGCCGCCACGAGCACCTGATCGCCCTCCCACCACGCGTCCAGCTCACCGGTCGCGTGGCCGCGCTGTCCGTCGATGTCGACGACGAAGCCGCTGCGCGCGTGCCCTTCGAAGCGGCGGCGCAGGTCCGGCAGCGCGGGCTGGATCGCGATGTGGGTGGCGGCCTCGTCGCGCCCCCACTGGCGCGCGGTCAGCTCCGACAGCTCCAACCCTCCGTCGCGGCGCAAGAAGGTGTAGTCCAGGGTGCGCAGCGGCTGCGTCTGCACCGCGTGCGCCACGCGCTCGTCGCCCGTCATCGTCCAGGCGAGCGTCTGCTCGCCGCCAGCGCGGGTGCGGTAGGTTGCTGTGAACGCCGTATCATCGCCGTGAAGCGTCATGTCGCCGATGGCGAGGCCTCCCTGGGTCTGCACGAGCGCCATCTGAAAGGGCTTGATGCCGAGCAAGCGGTCCGTGCGGTAGGGCACGCCGTCGATGGTCACGAGGGCGGAGCGCGCGAAGTCGCGCAGCGGCAGGTCGAGCGCCGCCATGACGATGTCCGCAGAGTGCCCCATCGTGGAGCCGTTCCGTTTGCCTTGACGCGTGTGCGGCACGCGCCCCTCGTACTGGACGCGCACGTCTTCGCCGCGAGCGCTGCGGTAGTGAATCGCCAGGTTTAGCCAGCGCTCATCGCCGCTGTCGACGACCTCCACCGGACCGGACGCGCGCGGCACCGGCAGCTCAGGCAGCAGCGCGTCGAGGTCAGGCAGGTCCGCGACGATGGACTGCTGCCTCGTCGCGGTGAGGGCGTCCTTCGCGAGCCACAGCGGCCCCGATGGCGTCTGCACGCGCGCGTACTCGTGCATCTGGTAGTCGGGGTGGGTCGAGACGATGACCAGATCGAGGTCGTAGGCGACCCCCCACGCTTGCAGCGGCAGCACCGGCGGCCCGGAGCCCGGTGGGCTCGTGTAGGCGACCGTCGCCGCGCTGAGCGCGCCGTAGTCCCGCTCGTAAGCCCGCGTGCCCACAGCGGGGCGCTCGGGCAGGTACTGCTTGATCCCGCAGGCGCTCAGGCCAAGGGCGAGCGCGGGGAGCACCACACGGCGCATCGGTGACCTCCTGTGAGCACAGGAGCATAGGCCCGCGCGACCGCCGCCGCTACGGCGCGTCGAGCGCCGCCCTCACCGTGCGCTCCAAGGTGCGCACGTCGAAGGGCTTGGCGATGAGCTCGGCGTCTGGTGGAAGCGTGGCGTGCTTTCGATCCACATAGCCCGACATGAAGATCACCTTGGCGGTCGGGCAGCTCGGGCGAAGCTGCTCGATGAGCTGCGGTCCGTGGACGCCGGGCATCATCACGTCGCACAGCACCAGCTGGACCGTCGCGCCGTTGAGCGTGCACCACGCCTTGGCCTCGTCGCCGCCGCTCACCGCGACGACGCGGTACCCGACGCGCCCCAACGCACAGCGAACGAGGTCCCGAACCTGAGCCTCGTCCTCGATCACGAGCACCAGCTCGCGCGAGCCCGAGGTCGCCACGAGCTGCGACGCGCTGGGCTCCTCGCTCTCAAGCTGGTCGCAGTGGCGCGGCATCCAGATCGAGAAGGCAGCCCCTCGACCCGGCGCGCTCTCCACCGAGACCGCGCCGTGCGCTTGCGACGCGAAGCTGTACACGAGCGCGAGGTCGAGGCCAGTGCCCTTCCCGGCCGCTTTTGTCGTGAAGAAGGGCTCGAAGATGCGCGCCCGCGTCTCGGGCGTCATGCCACACCCCGTGTCGGAGATCGTGAGCACGAGGTAGTCCCCAAGCAGGAGCGCCTCCGGCGCGTTCGTGGTCTCTGGCGTGACCGCGACGACGCGAGTTCGGAAGGTCAGCGTGCCTCCTCCCGGCATCGCCTCGCGCGCGTTCATGGCCAGGTTGACGACCGCCTCCTCGAGCTGCGCTTCGTCCACCCACACGGCGTTGCTGTGCGCGCCAAGCTCAGCGACGACGCGAACGCGCTCGCCCACGACGCCCTCCACGCGTCGCAACAGCAGCCGAAGAGCGCGGTCGAGCACGATATCTTGAGGGGCGAGGTTGTCTGGGCGACTCAGCGCCAGCAGCTGCCGCGTCAGCGCGACCGCGCGCCCCGACGCGAGCTGAACCTCTCCGAGGTCGCTCAAGACCTCGTCCTGGCCTGTCAGCGCCTCCTGCGCCAAGCCCGTGTAGGACTGAATGACCGACATCAAGTTGTTGAAGTCGCAGGCGAGCCCGCCCGCGAAGCGCGCCACGGCCTCCATCTTGTGTGCGCGAAGTCGGCTCGCTTCGGACTCCGCGAGCGCCGCGGCGGCGGCGTACTGCGCTCGCATGTCCTCTTGGGTCGCCACATAGTGCGTGATGCGGCGTTGTTCATCGAACACGGGACAGATCGACGCGCGGATGGGGTAGTCACGCCCTGACTTGTGGCGATTGTAGAACTCGCCCCGCCACTCCTTCCCGGCGCTGATGGTCGCCCACATCGCCCGGTGAATCTCAGCGGACGTAGACACGGACTTGAGAAGTCTAGGATTTTGACCCGCTATTTCATCGTTCGCGTACCCCGACAGCCGGGTGAACCGATCGTTGACGTAGACCACGTCACCGTCCGCGTCGGTGATGAGCACGGCGACCGGGCTCTGCTCGATGGCGCGCTTGAGCTGCCGCAGCTGTTGGGCGTCACCCCGCTGGCGGCTCACGTCGCGAAACAGCCACAGGCGGCCCCCACCACTTTGGGCGTCAATCGGCACAAAGTCCAGCTCGATGGTGCGCCCATCGGTGGTGACGAGCTCCTCTGCGTTGACCACCCGGTCCGCGTCAACGATCGCCTGCGTGCGCGCGATGAAGGCGTCGGGCTCGTCGAAGCATCGGGAACCGAGGACCACGCCCTCGACGCAGGAGAAGCCGGCGAGCTCCGTGGGGCCGCGCTCCATGGCGAAGACCTCGCAAAACGCCTCATTGGCGAACTGAATGCGACGATCGGCCGTCTCCATGAGGATCGCGTTCGGCGAGCTGCGCACCAAGAGCTGCAGGCGGTCGGCGGTGCGACGCGCCTCGTCCGCCGCGTCGGTGCGCTCCTGAAGCACGCGGAGCTTGCCGATGGCGATCTCGACCTGCTGCGCTGCGTCCGCGAGCAGCTCCAGCTCTTCATACGACCACGGGCGCTCACCAGAGAGCTGGTTGATCGCGAAGAGATGAAAGCCATCATCTCGAAAGCCAAAGGGAAACCAGAGCAGGCTACGAATTTCCATCTGCTCGTGCAGCACCGCCGCGGCGCCATCTGCGACGAGGAGCTCGGACGGCAAGGACGCGTGACTCTCGAGCGGCATGCGCCAGTTCCACACCCACTCCGCAGCCGTCTGGAAGACCGCGAGCGGGTAGTTCGCGATCGACGAGCGCAGCCCCTCCACGGACGGGTTCAACCACTCGGTCTTGCCCACCACGAGGCCCTCACCCATTCGAACGTCGTAGATCAGCGCGCGATCGGCCTCGAGCGCCCGGCCCAGCCGCTTGCTGAGGGCGTCGAGCAGCTCGTTAGGAGTCTCCAATGTGCTGATCGCCCATGCAAGATCTCGAAGCACAACCCGTCCCTTTCGCGCCCAGGCAAGCTGTGTCTTCAGATCCTCGCCCATCGGTGCCTCCTGTCCGGCGCGTCGCGTTCGAGCCAAGGCGCGCAGGTGGTACGCGACGCCCTGCGATCCTATCGGCACATCGACGTCAGACCTAAGGCGTGGATGGCGCCTACCGATTCGAGTACGATGAAACAAGATAGGCCCGATAGTGGGGACGATCTCCTCCAACAGACCGCTGAGAACACATCTTGTCTACTCTGACGCGCACCGATCGCTACGAGCGTGGCGCGGATCCACCGTTCGGTGACCTGTACCTGAGCCCCACAGGCTTGATCGTCGACGTCAACGCCACGCTGTTGAGCTGGCTCGGCTACCAGCGCGACGAGCTCGTCGGCAGGCTCACCGCCGCGGACCTGCTCACGCTTGGCAGCCGCGAAGCGTATGACGCCACCTTCGCGCAGAGCATGGCTGCTGGAAACGCGGCGCCCGCCTTCTATCGCGACTTTCAGCGCCGCGATGGCTCGGTCTTGCACGGGCTCGTCACCCGGCAGTACCTCACGGACGGCGACAAGCAGCTCGTGGGCGTTCGAGCTGTGATCCTCGACGCCGTGCAGTGCCACGCGGACGCCGTCGCCGAACGCGAGCGCACCGCGCTCCTGGAGCGCCGCATGGAGGCGCGCACCGAGCAGCTCGAAGAGCAAGAGCGCCGCATGCGCCTCGCGCTCAGGGACGCGCGCGTCGGCGTGTTCGACTGGGATGTGCCGGGCGAGCACCTGACCTGGTCCCCCGAAGCCGACAAGATCTTCGGGTTCGACGACGGCGAGTTCTCGGGGCTCCCGAAGGACTTTCAGGCGCGCATCCACCCCGACGAGGTGCAGCGAACCCGCGACGCGATCGCGGCGTCCTTTGCATGCGGCGGTGAGCACGTCGACGAGCACCGCGTGGTGCTTCCCGACGGCGCCATTCGGTGGGTGTTTGTGCGCGGCCATGTGCACCGCTTGGACGGGCGCCCCGTGCGCATGCGCGGCGTCATTCAAGACGTGACCGAGCGCCGCCAGCTCGAGGCGGAGGTCACGCAGCGCGGCCTTCAGCTCGAGCTCGCGGCCGGCCTCGCCGGGTTCGGCGTCTGGCGCTCCGTGCGCGGCACGGACGAGATCGAGACCCTCGTCGCGCGCGGCCCGCTCACGGGCTTGCCGGTGGACCAGCGCCCGGCCTCGCCCGCGGACTTCGCCACCCTCGTTCACCCGGAGGACCGCGACGACGTCATGACGCGAGTCGCCCAGGGCTTCTTGGTCGGCACATACCATGCCCAGTTTCGCGCCGTGCTCCCCGACGGCCGCGAGCGCTGGGTGCAGAGCGCCGGCCACGCCACCCGCGACGAGACCGGGCAGATCGAGCACATCACGGGGGTCGACTACGACATCACGGCGCAGCGCAGCCTTGAAGCCGAGCTGCGCGCGGCCAACCTCGTGCTGGAGCAGCGCGTCGCCGAGCGCACGCGCGAGCTAGAGCGCTCCAACGCCGAGCTTCAAGGCAGTCGCGATCGCTTTCGCTTGCTCGCCAACATGTCGCCCACCCTCGCGTGGAGCTGCGACGCTACGCAGAAGCGCGACTGGCACAGCCAGCGCTGGCTCGAGTGGACGGGGCGCGAAGAGGCGAGCGAGCTCGGCAACGGCTGGATGATCGGGGTTCACCCCGACGATATCGACGCCTACCTACAGACCCGAAAGCGCGCCTATGCGCGGCGTGCTCGCTACGCGCACGCCTACCGCCACCGAAACCTCGACGGCGAGTACGGGTGGCTCCTCGACGAGGGGCTGCCGCTGTTGTCACCGGACGGCGAGCTGCTCGGCTATTTGGGCGCCGCGACCGACATCACCAAGCAGCGCGAGCACGCCGACGAGGCGCTCCGCAGCCAGCGCCAGATGCTGGAGATCGCGCGCTTTGAGAGCCTCGGCGTGCTCAGTGGCGGCATCGCGCACGACTTCAACAACATCCTCACCGGCATCTCGGCCAACGCCTCCTACGCGCACACGAAGCTCGCGGAGACCGACCTCGCCCCGGTCCTCGCCGACATCGAGGTCGCGGGGCAGCGCGCGGCGGCCTTGGTGCAGCAGCTCCTCGCGTACGCCGGCCAAGCGCAGTTTGTGCGGGAGCCGGTCCGAATCGCCGACATCGCCAGCGACGCGCGCGCCCTCGTCGCGAACGCGCTCCCCGCGCACGCAAGTTTACACCTTGATCTTGGCGCAGGAGATGTCTCAGTCGTCGGCGACCGATCCCAGCTCCAGCAGATCGTCACCAACCTCGTCCTCAACGCCGCCGAGGCGCTCCCGAACGGGCGAGGTCGCGTCACCGTTCGCACGCTCGCGGCGAGCGACGTCGACCCTTGGCCGGACGAGCACACCTTCGTGCCCACCGGCATCACGCTGCCCTGTGACGGCGCGCTCGCCGGCACCCACGTCGTGCTCGAGGTCGAAGACAACGGCGAGGGCATGAGCGCCGAGACGCTCTCGCGCTGCTTCGACCCCTTCTTCTCTACCAAGTTCGTCGGGCGCGGCCTCGGGCTCGCGGCGGTCTTGGGCATCGTGCGCGCGCACGGTGGCGCGCTCCGCGTGCGCTCCATCGCCGACGTCGGCACCGCGGTTCGCGTCGCGCTCCCGATCCTTCGGACGCCCCTTCGGCCTGCGTCCACGGCGGAGCGCTTCACGCCGTGCGAGCGCGGCTGCACCGTGCTGTTGGTCGACGACGACCCGATCCCGCGGCGCGCCGTCGCGCGCGTGCTCACGCGCGCCGGCTTTCGCGTTGTAGAGGCGGGCAGCGGCATGGAGGGGGTGGAGCTCGCCGCCGAGCGCGGCGACATCGAGCTCGCCTTCATCGACCTCACCCGCCCCGGCGCTGGCGGCGTCGAGGCCTTCGATGCCCTCCGCGCGTGTCGGCCCGATCTTCGCCTGATGGTCATGAGCGGCTACACCCGCGAGCAGATCGACGAGCGCTTCGAGGGCAGGGCCATCGGCGGCTTCTTACCCAAGCCACCCGACCCCCAGGCGGTGCTCGATCTGGCTTGCCGCCCGTGTGACCGGCGCTGCCTCGTCACGCGCTAGCGCTCGCACCCCGGCGGAGCTACGAGAGCGGCTCGGAGGTAGGATATGTGGACCCTCGGCGATCGCACCTTCAGCTCGCGCCTGCTCGTCGGCACCGGCAAGTACCCCAGCTTCGACGTCATGCGCGCGTGCCACGAGGCCTCCGGCACCGAGATCGTGACGCTCGCCATGCGCCGCGTGGACCTCGACGCTCCTGATGGCACCTCAATCCTCGACTATATCGATCGCGACCGCATCCAGCTGCTCCCGAACACCGCCGGCTGCTTCACCGCCGCGGACGCCATCGTAACGGCGCAGCTCGCGCGCGAGCTCTTGGGCACGGCGTGGATCAAGCTCGAGGTCATCGGCTGCGAGCGCACGCTCTTCCCCGACGCCGAAGGCACGCTCGAGGCGGCCCGCGAGCTGTGCCGCGACGGCTTCATCGTGTTGCCCTACTGCCAAGACGACCCCGTCCTCTGCCAGCGCCTCCAGGACGTAGGCTGCGCCGCCGTCATGCCCGCCGCGGCGCCCATCGGCTCGGGCCTCGGCATCTGCAACCCCTACAACCTGCAGATCATCGTCCAGCACGCGCGCGTCCCGGTCATCGTCGACGCCGGTGTGGGCACGGCCTCGGACGCCGCGCTCGCGATGGAGCTCGGCGCGGACGGCCTGCTCATGAACACCGCCATCGCGGGCGCCAAGGACCCTGTCGCCATGGCGCGCGCGATGGGCCTCGCGACGGAAGCTGGGCGCCTCGCAGCCGAAGCTGGGCGCATCCCGCGCAAGCTCTACGCCACCGCGTCCTCCCCGCTGGAGGGCGTCCTCGGGCGTTAGCGTGCGCGTCCTCGCCATCACGCCGGGCGACTACCGCGACCTCGAGCCCTGGCTCGACGCGCTCGCCGAGGGCGGCGTACGCGAGCTGCTGCTGCGCGAGCCGGGCAGGACCGCCGCCGAGCTGCGCCCCATCGCGCGCTTCGCGGCGCGGCGCTTTGAGCGCGTGTGGCTCCACGCGCGGCACCCCCACGCGGAGCCCATCGCGCGCGAGCTCGGGCTCGGGCTGCACCAACGCGCGGGCGAGCCCCCGCCTCCCGCGCCCTTCGGCGTCTCCTGCCACGACGCGGAGCAGGTACGCGCCGCCTTGGACGCGGGCGCCGAGTACGTCCTGCTCTCGCCCGTCTGGCGCCCCACCAGCAAGCCCGAGGACACGCGCCCACCGCTCGGCGTCGAGGGCTTCTTGAGCGCCGCACAGGGCCGCCCCGCGTTCGCCCTCGGCGGCGTGACCCCCGCCCGCGCTGGGCTGCTTAAGCTCGCTGGCGCCTACGGCGTCGCGGTGCTCGGGGGCTTCTTCGGCCTACAAACACCACAAGAAGCGCGCAATGCCGCTGAGCGCCTGACCAACGCGAGCGGCTTCTAGACGCGCTCGACGATCGTCGTGACGCCTTGCCCCACGCCGACGCAGAGCGACGCGGCGCCGATCGTGCCGCCCGTGCGCTCGAGCACGCCGAGCAAGGTGGTGAGGATGCGCGCGCCCGAGCAGCCGAGCGGATGGCCAAGCGCGATGGCGCCGCCGTTGAGGTTCACCTTCGCCTCGTCCAAGCCGAGCAGCTGAAGCACGCCGAGGCTCTGCGCGGCGAAGGCCTCGTTCAGCTCCCACACGTCGACGTCGCTCACCTGGAGCCCCGCGCGAGCGAGCGCCTTTTGGGTGGCCGGCACCGGGCCGAGCCCCATGCGCGTCGGGTCCGTGCCCGCCGAGGCCATCGCGCGCACGCGGGCGCGGATCGTGAGCCCGTGGGCCTTGGCGGCCTCTTCGCTCGCGATGAGCAAGGCCGCGGCGCCGTCGTTGAGGGTGGAGCTGTTGCCCGCGGTGACCGTGCCGCCCTTGCGGAACGCCGGCTTGAGGCGCGCCAAGCTCGCGAGGGTGGTGTCCTCGCGCGGGCCCTCGTCGGCGTCGACGACCGTGTCGCCGTGGCGCCCGGGGATCACCACCGGCACGAGCTCGCCCGCGAACCAGCCGGTCGCTTGCGCGGCGATGGCCTTTTGGTGGCTGCGCAGCGCGAAGGCGTCCTGGGCCTCGCGGCTCAGGCCGAGGTCCTCGACGATGTTCTCGGCGGTCTCGCCCATCGCTTCGAGCGGGAAGAGCGCTGCGAGCTTGGGGTTGGGGTAGCGCCAGCCGAGCGACGTATCCCACGCCGTGAGATTCCCAGCTTTAGGAGCCACGTTTCCTCGGGCGACCGAGTAGGGCGCGCGGCTCATGGACTCGACGCCGCCCGCGATGGCGAAGTGGGCGTCGCCGACCTGCACCATGCGCGCCGCCTGGTTCACGGCCTCCAAGCTCGAAGCGCACAAGCGGTTCAGCGTCACGCCTGGCACCGAGTGCGGCAAACCCGCGAGGAGGAGCGCCATGCGCGCGACGTTGCGGTTGTCTTCGCCCGCTTGGTTCGCGCAGCCCCAGAAGACCTCGTCGACCGCCTCGCCGTGGAGCCCGGTGCGTTCGAGCAGCGCGCGCATGGCCATGGCAGAGAGGTCGTCGGGGCGGACCTCGGACAGACCGCCCTGAAAGCGGCCAATGGGCGTTCGAACGGCGTCACAGAGCACAGCCGTGTGCATGTGCAGCTCCTGTAGGAGGGGCGGTTGGGCGCCCTACTCCTGCGATCCGGTGCGGGGCGCCTCCGGGGCATCCCAGGGCGCGTCTTCGGCGGGCACAGCGTCGCCTTCCGGCGTCGTGGGCTCGGTGGGCTCCGTGGGCTCAGCGGGTGGCGTGCCCTCCTCCTCTAGCAAGCGCATGGGGTCGAGCGCCAGGGGGAGGCCGTCGTCGGGCAGCGCCGTCGGCTCACCCTTGCTCTTGCGGCGCTTGCGCGAGGAGCGCTTCTCCTTGGGCGGCGCGGGCTGGACGGGCGCGACCTCGGGCTCGGGCTCGGGCTCGGGCGCGACCTCGGGCAGCTCGGTCCCTTCGCCAGCGACGGGCTCCACTGGCTCGAGGACCTCGGGGGCCATCGAGGGCGCGGCTTCGTCGACACCTTCCGGCGCAGCGGGGGGCTCCACCGGCGGCGCAGGCTGCTCGGGCGCGACGTCCGTCGGCACCTCGACCGTCTCGTTCACGACCTTCGCGTCTTTGCGAGGGTCGAACGCGCGCTCTCGGACTGGAGGGTGCTGCTCGAGGATCTGGAACTCGACGCGGCGGTTCTTGGCCTTGCCGACCGGCGTGCGGTTGGGCGCGATGGGCTTGGCCTCGCCGTAGCCCATGGCCGTGAGGCGCTCGGGGCTGACGCCCTTCTTGACGAGGTAGTCCATGACCGCCGTGGCCCGCGCCTGCGAGAGCCGCGAGTTGGCAGCCTCGCTGCCGTCGCTGTCGGTGTGGCCACCCACCTCGACCTTTTGAATCCACGGGTTCGCGGTGAACACCGCGGCGACCTCGTCGAGCAGCTCGAACGAGGCGGACTTAATCGTCGATCGTCCGGTGTCGAACTGGACTGTGTCGGTGATCGTGATGGCCTTGCCTGAGTAGAACACGCGCTTGGGGCAGCCGTCCGAGACCGAGGGATCCTCGTCGGCGGGGCGCGGGTCGTCGGGGCAGCGGTCGCGGAAGTCCGGCACGAGGTCGCCTTCGCGGTCGGGGCAGCCCTGCGTGGCCTCGGGTCCGGCCTCTTCTGGGCACTCGTCGACGTCGTCGAGCAGGCCGTCCTCGTCGGTGTCGGGGGGCTTGGGGCAGCCCTGCAGCTCGGGCACGCCGGGCTCGAGCGGGCAGGCGTCGTCGACGTCCGCGATGTCGTCCTGGTCGTTGTCGAGGTCGGGGCAGCCGTCCTCGTCCTCGAACTCGTCGGGGTCTTCCGGATCCATCGGGCACTGATCGACGGTGTCGACCAAGCCGTCGCCGTCGTTGTCCGCCTCGGGGCAGCCGTCCTCGTCCTCGAAGGCGTCGAAGTCTTCGGGCTCGAGCGGGCAGAGGTCGTCTGGATCGGGGAAGCCGTCGCGATCCTTGTCGGACACGAGCGGGGCGTAGCCGAAGCTAAAGAAGGCGCGGTACTCGGGCGCACCGACGCCGCCGAGCAGGCCGCCACCCACGCCGACCGTGGCGGTGAGGCCCTCTTTGGCGATGGTCTGCGCGAAGAGCGTGGTGTCGCCGCTGTGGTTGCGCGACTCGGCCGCCGTGCCACCAGGCAGGCCGATGCGCACCGCGACGTCGCCGCCAGCGCGAAAGTGCTCGCCCAAGCGGTACCAGCCGCCGGCGACGGCGTCGAGGGTGCTGCCCATGCGGACGGAGCCGATGCTGTCCGCGGGAGAGACGGTGACGCCGAGGTTTCCGAGGTACCCGAAGCCCTTGTACTCGCCGCTCACGACGCCCTTGAGGCGCACGTTGAAGCCGCGGTGCAAGAGCGCGCGCTTGGTGCCGGTGGGCAGCTCGATCGTGGGCGCGAAGGCCAAGTGAAGCGTGTCGCCGCGCTCGTAGACGGGCACGAGCCCGCGCAGCGCGAGATCGCCAAAGGCGGCGGCTTGGTACGGGGCGAGGGGCGCGTCGGCGTAGGCGTAGAAGGGCAGCACCACGTCGACACGGAGCAGGTCGCGGTAGGTGTAGTCCGCGTAGAGCGTGGTCCCGAGGATCTGGTGCAGGACGGGCTGAACCGCCCCGCTCTGGTAGCGAATGACGACGGGATCCTCGGCGAGGTGGGCGAAGAGACCGCCCGCGAGGCCTTCGCCGGTGAGGCGCGCGCCTTCACCCTGCACCGTGCCGGACGTGTGCAGCAGCGAGCCCGCGGCGTCGAAGGGATCAGCGTCGATGGCCACGGACTGCGCCTGCGCGCCGAAGGACAATGCCAGCAAGATGACCAAGGTTCGCCTCCCCCCTTGAAGGTCCCGGCAAGACTAACTGAAGCTCAGCGTCGCTGTCAGCGTGAATGCCTAGGACAGGCCCGCCTACCGAGACACCTGGCCCGCACGGACGCTGAGCGCGCCAGCGTATTCACGGCGCGCGCTGCCGACCCTGCGCGGACGCGACGCCGCGCTCACTGTCGCGGCGGGTACTTTCGCAGCTTGCGCTGAAGGCTCTGGCGGTGGAGCCCCAAGCGGCGCGCCGCTTCGCTGATATTGCCGCCCGTCGCCGCGAGCACGTACTCGATGTACTCGCGCTCGTGCCGCGCGAGCGTGGGCGACTGCTCGGCCGCATCGACCAGCGTGCCACCCGCGTCGCCCCGTTGAAACGCCGCTTGGAGCGCGTCCGGGTCGCAGGGCTTGGTGAGGTAGTTCGCCGCGCCGAGCTTCACCGCCTCGACCGCGGTCGCGATCGAGCCGTAGCCCGTGAGCACGACCACGGTGAGCTCGGGGACGCGCGCGAGGAGATCCTTGACGACCTCCAAGCCGTTCTCCGCCGCGAGGCGTAGGTCCACGACGGCGAGCTCGGGCCGCTGCGCGCCCGCGACCTGCATCGCGGTGCGATGGTCGGCCGCTAAGAGCACTTGAAAGCCGCGATCGGCGAACTCAAGCGCCATGGACTCGCGAAAGGCTTGGTCGTCGTCCACGACGAGCAGCTTGGGACGGGCGAAAGACACCGCTCAACACTCCACGGCTGGAAACCACCAGATGGCCTCGGTGCGTCCATCGGCTGTCGCATAGCGTAGCCCACCTCCGGTCCCGTCGGCGACCGCGCGGGCCACGAAGACCCCGAGCCCGGTGCCGCTCGCTTTGGTCGTAAAGAAGGGATCCCCAACGCGATGGGGCTCTTTCGGGAGTCCGCAGCCATGGTCGATCACCTTCACCGTGACGATCTTATCGACGAGCTCAACCACCACCTCGATCGGGAGCGCGGGCGCCGTGTCGAGCTGCGCCTCGCGCGCGTTCTCCAGCAGGTTCACCAGCGCTTGGGTGAACGCGACCCGCGGCACCTCGATGCAGCTACGTTCCGCGTGATCGAGCACGCGCACCTCGAGGCCCGAGCCGACGCTCCACCATCGCGTTGTCTCGGCGACGAGCTCCAACGCCGTGTAGCGGTCGATGTCCGACGCGCTCGGGTCCCCCGCGCCTACGAGCAAGCGCTCGACGATCTGCGCGCAGCGCTCGAGCTGGCCCCGCATCGCGTCGACGTCGGCGACCGTGTCCGCGTCCGAGTAGCGCCGCGCGACGCGACGCAGCCGTAGCCCGACGGTAGAGAGCGGCGTGTTGAGCTCGTGGGCAGCGCCCGCGGCGAGGGTGCCGAGCGCGCGCAGGCGATCGGTGGCGGCGCTGCGCTCCCGGGCTGCCTGCAGCATGCGCTCGCGCTCGCGACGCGCCTGGGCGAGGGCCGAGACCAGCGTGGTGACCGTGACCACCGTGAGGACGAAGGCGACGAAGTGCCCCGCCTGCACCAAGCGCCGCTCGCTGACCCAGTGGTGTCCCAGCTCCAAGGGCAGCGAGAACACGTTGGTGAAGGCGTAGCAGCCGAGCGTGAACGCAGCCAGCCCCGTCGCGGCCCGCGCGGGCAGCACGATGGCGCCGAGGGCGACGTGGATGAAGTACAGCGCCGTGAACGGGTTCTCAGGGCCGCCCGCCAGGCAGAAGTACGCCGTAAGCACGCCCACATCGAGCGCCAGCTCCGCGAACAGACGCCCGGCGCGAACGCCCTCGCCGCGGCGCAGCGTGCGCTGCGCGACCAGGTTCCCGAGCAGCAGCACCGCGGTGACGCCGACCAACGGCAGCGCGACGATCGGGCTTCGGAGCATGCGGCTCGCGAAGCCCAAGGTGACAAGCTGCGCCACGATGGCGACCCACCGCAGGCGCACCAGCGAGCGCAGCCAAAGGCGCCCCTCGGCGCCTTCTTCCTCGAGCGCGGCGAGGCTGGGCACGTCGGCTAGCAGAGCTCCGCGAGCAGCGCCGCGAGCAGGTCCCACACCGCGCCAACGGTGGGGACGTGCAGGCGCTCATCGGGGCAGTGCGGATCGCGAATCGTGGGTCCAATCGAGATCATGTCCATCTTTGGGTAGCGAGCGCCGATGATGCCGCACTCCAAGCCCGCGTGGATGATCTCGACGACCATGTCGCGCTCGAACAAGCGCCGGTAGAGGTCGCGGGTCCGCGCGAGCAGGGGCGACGCCATGTCGGGCTGCCACGGCGGGTAGCCGTCGCCGCTGACCGCGCGCCCACCGGCCAAGCGGGCGACCGCTTCGATGCGCTGCGTGTGGGCGCCGAGGCGCGACACGACCGAGCTGCGCTGGCTGGTCTGCACCGCGAGCTCCGCGCCTTCCAAGCTGACCCGAGCGAGGTTGTTCGACGTCTCCACGAGCCCTGGCACCGCCGTGGACATGGCCGCGACGCCGTGCGGCACCGCGAGCAGGAAGTCGATGACCGCCGCCGAAGAGCGCTCGGTGAGCGTCTCAGCGACCCCGCCCGCGTCCACAAGCCGGGCCTGAAGCCGCGGATCGGTGCTCTGCAGCTCCGCGAGGAAGGTGGCGCCGAGGGCCGCGATCGCCGCGCGCGCTGCGGGCACCTGCGACTCCGGCAGCGTGACGAGCGCTGAGGCGTCGCGAGGGATGGCGTTGTGGGCCGAGCCCCCAGCGAGGTCGGCGACGAGCGCCCCGAGCGGCTTGAGGGCCGCGAGCGCGCGGGCGAGCAGCTGAATCGCGTTGCCTCGGCCGCGGTGAATGTCCACGCCCGAGTGTCCGCCCGACAGCCCGCCGAGCTCCAGCCGCAGCGGCACGCCCGCGGACGCTTGGCGCTCCACCGGCAGGTAGAGCATGGTCTCCACGCCGCCCGCGCAGCCGACGGTGATGACGCCCTCGTCCTCAGAGTCGATGTTGATCAGGCGCGTGGACTCCAGCCACCCGGACTGGAGCGCCGTCGCGCCGGTGAGACCGGTCTCTTCGTCAACCGTAAAGAGCAGCTCCAACGCCGGACGCTTGAGCTCGGTGTCGGTGGCCGCGACCATGGCCATCGCGATGGCGATGCCGTTGTCGGCGCCGAGGGTGGTGCCCCGCGCGTGCAGCCACTCGCCCTCGCGCACGAGGTGAATCGGGTCGCGCGCGAAGTCGTGCGCGGAGTCCGGCGTCTTCTCGCACACCATGTCGAGGTGACCCTGCAGCGCCACCGACGGCGCCGCTTCATTGCCAGGCGACGCGGGCACGCGGATCAGCAGGTTGCCGACGGCGTCGGACTGCGCGGTGAAGCCACGCTGCCCCGCCCACCCGGTGAGCCAGGCTCGAACGCGCGCCTCGTCGCCGGAGCGACGCGGGATGGAGGAGATCGCCTGAAAGGCGTCGAGGATGGAAGGGATCATCGCGTGCTCAGACAACAGACCTCCAGCGTGGCGGTTGCTACCTAACGTGCGCGCTTACGTGCGCATGACCTCGACCACCAAGCCGCCGACCTGCTCCACGTCGTCGTCGACGTCCGGGATCGCGGCGACCTCGAAGCGCCGGCGAATGAGCTCCCCCCGCTCGGCATCCCACAGGCTGTCGCCGCGAAGGACCAGCACGACCCCACCGACAGACGAGGCCCGCTGCTCCGTGGCCAAGCGCAGCGCCACGCGCCCGTCGAGTCGCTCCACCGCCGTGAGCTCCGTCTGGCCAGTGAGGCGCACCTCCATCTCCATGGGGATCGCGCCCGCGAGGTGCCGCAGCAGCGCGGTGTCCTCCCAGGCCTCGCCGAGCTGCACCGCGTCGCGAGGGAGGCGCTGCACGACGGCGCGATGGGGGAGCTCGCGCGCGAGGGAGTCGAGGCCGATGTCCACGACCTCCCCGGCCATGCTCACGGCGAGGGTGACGGGCTCAAGCGCCGCTTGCTCGACGGCGCGAGCACGCGCTACGACGTCGTCGCTAAGCGGCTCTCCGTCGACGGTCGCGCCCGCGCCAAAGCCGGTCAGGCGCCCCTCGAGCTGCGCCGTCCCGACGCCGTCCACGGCGAGCACGCGGTAGGTCCACTCCTCGACGCGCTGCACGAGCACGCGCGTGGTGCGGCGCTCGACCCGAACGCGCCAGGCGTGCTGATCGCCTGGGATCCAGCGCCAACCCATGGCGATCGGCCCGGCTGGCAGCGCCGACAGCGCCCCGGCGTGCGGCGTGCAGCCAGCGACAGCGCACAGCGCCCCGAGGTCGAGCAGGAAGCGCCTGCGGTTCATCACGACTGCGGTTCGTGCTGCTCGACCACCCGGAAGGTGCCGTCGGTGTAGATCACACCGTGCCGACGCGCGAAGTCGACGATCGCGATGAAGCGGTCGAGGTCCGCTCGGCTGGCGGAGTCCGGCTCGCCCTCCAGCAGACCCGCGCGATCGGCCTGCGGGTCTTGAAGCGGCTCTGGCGGCGCCCAGCCAACGCCGGGGACCTGCTCCAGCGCGATGAGCTCGGCGACGCAGTGCAGCGCGACGCGCTCGCGACGGCGCTGAAGCTCCGCCGCCTGGAGCACGGCTGGGAGCTGAAGCACCTGCTCATCGGTGAGCCGGTCGACCGCGAACACCCACCCGGGGAGCTTGCCCGAGCGCGATCCCTCGCGCACGAGCGCCTCGACGCGCTCAAACGCCACGCGGTAGCTTTGCATGGCGTCCGACAGGCGGACTTGGGCCTCGCGACTGTTTCGGATGCTGTTCGACATCGGAGCCTCTCCAGCTCAGCACTTTACCTACCCACGCTGCGCGCGACACCCGCACGCGCGCTCAGCCACGCGAAGGCGCGTCATTCGGTCTGTTTCGCAGAGTGTCACTTGTCATACACCCCCTCACGAGGGGCGCTAGCGACGGAGCGGCCCGAGCCATTACACTGAAGAGTTGACAGCCTCCCGGCGTCGCTCGCGGTATCACCAGCTACCGGCCCATCAGCCCAAGGACTCCCATGCTCGTCCTCTTCGCCTCGCTGCTCACCTCGGCCGCGCACGCCGCCGACGCCGCGTCGCTCGCGCAAGCCCAAGCGTTGCCCTCAATGAGCGCGTCCGTGGAGCGCTTCGCCGCTCCGACGGGGCGCCTCGGCAGCCGACTGCGCGCCCGCGCCGCCTCCGACCGCACCCTCGGCCATCAGGTGCTGCTGTGGGTCCCCAACCGCTGTTTAGACGCCTTCGACCCCTTCCGAGCGCGCGTGCGCGTCGGTCCGGGGGTCGGCCTCAGCCTGCGCGCTACGGAGGCGGTCGACTTGAACGTCGGCGCGTACTTCTCCGTGTACGCAGGGCTGCCGGGCCCTCGGAACCGCCCCACGCCCAAGCTGCCCCTCGGCTTGGAGGTCATGGCGGGCGCCGAGGTCTCGTTCCTGGACGCAGCGCCCGAGTTCTGGGTGTTCACCCCCGACTACGGCCCCGCAGAGTTCGGGGTCGGCGTTCACGCGCTGCTCGTTGGCGCCGATGTCGGCTTTGACCCTCGTGAGTTCGTCGACTTCTTCGGCGGAATCGTGCTCTGGGATCCGGTCCACGATGACCTGTAGGCGCGCGACAGCTGGGCCGCTCCGCCGGTGACGATCCGCTGGAGAGACAAGGACCGCGTGCTCGGCCTCTCCGTGCGCGATCTGGTCGAGGGCGCCACCCCAAGCGGGCACCTCAGCCTGGAGGTCGTGCGCGTGGGCATGGCCCGCCTCGCCGAGGGGCGCGACGTGCACCAGCGCTGGCAGGCCGAGCAAGCGGCGCGCGATCCCGAGTACCGCGCCGAGGTGACGGTGCGCCGCCAGCTCGTCGTGAGCGGCTGGACTGTGAACCTGCAGGGGCGCGTCGACGGCTTGGTCGACGAGGACGGGCACACGGTCGTCGAGGAGGTGAAGTCGAGCGCCTTGGACGCGCACCACCTCGACCAGACCAGCGTCGACGACTGGTCCAACCACGCGATGCAGCTCCGGCTCTACCTGTGGATGCTCGCCGAGGAGGGCTTCGCGCAGCCGGTCGGGCGCTTGGTGCTCGTGTCGCTCGCCGACGGAACCCACCGCGTGTTCGGCGTTGGACGCTCCGATCTGGACGTCGGCGCCTGGGCCATCGCGCGCCTGGAGCGGCTCATCGCCGAGCGCGAGCGGCGCTTGGCCTGGCTGACCATTCGTCGGGGCGCCCTCGTGCCCGACCCCTTCGACGCCTGGCGCCCCGGCCAAGAGGCCATCCTGCACGCGATCCGCGGCAGCACCGCCGAACAGCGCCCGCTGCTCGTGCAAGCGCCGACGGGCCTCGGCAAGACCGCCGCCGCGCTGACCGCGGCCCTGCGACGCGCGATGGCCTTCGACCAGCAGGTGTACTGGGCGACGGCGCGCACCACCCACCAGCAGGTGGCCGAGGAGGCGCTGCGCCTGATGCGCGCGCGCGGGCTCGCCGTGCGCTCGGTGACGTTGAGCGCGCGCGACAAGGTCTGCCTGAACACCACCGTGAGCTGCCGCCCCGAGGCCTGCCCCTTCGCGGAGGGCTACTATGACAAGCTCGCTGCCACGCGGATCGTAGACGAGGCCCTCGCCGCTGAGGCGCTCACGCGCGACGCCCTCATGGCCCTCGGACGCACCCACGAGGTCTGCCCCTACCAGCTCGCACAGGACGTCGCGGGCGAGGTCGACGTCGTCATCGGCGACTACAACTACGTCTTCGACCCCGACGTGCGGCTCAAGCGCTTCTTCGCCGAGGAGGTCGCCGCGAGCTGGGTGGTCGTCGTGGACGAGGCGCACCAGCTCGTGGACCGCGCCCGCGGCTACGGCTCGCCCGCGATGGAGCGCTCGGTCAGCCAAGCGGCGGTGGCCTGGCTGGAGCACGTCGGCGCCGACGGCTTCGCCGCCCTCGCGCGCGAGCTCGACTACCGCGTGCTGGAGGCGGGCGAGGCCCCGCTGCACCCGCCTCGCCACGGCGAAGCCCCGGTGGCGCTGCGCGTGCCCGACTGGCAAGAGATCGCGGCCCGCGTGGACGAGGTGGGTATGGACTACGCCCTGCTCAAAGCGCGCTCCCCGGCGCTCGGGGAGGGGCCGCGCGACCCCTGGCTCGACCTCGCGCGCGCCACGCTGCGCTTCGCCCGCATCGCGGCCACCGCCGGCGAAGAGACGGTCACCCTCGCCGGTTATCAGCGCGGCCGCGAGCATGTGCGCCTCGCGTGCTTGGACCCTTCGCCGTGGCTCGGGCCCTTCATCGCCTCCCTCGGCGGCTTCATCGGCTTGAGCGCCACCTTGTCGCCCTCGGACTTCTACCGCGACCTGCTCGGCCTCACCGACGGCGGCTGGGACCGCGTCGAGGTCGACGACCCCTTCCCACCCGAGCGCCGCCGCGTGATCGTCGCGCCCCGCATCTCGACGCTCTTTCGCGACCGCGCCGCGCACGCCCCGGCCACCGCGACCCTCATCGACCAGCTCGCCGCCGCGACGCCCGGCAACGTCGCCGTCTACTTCCCCTCCTTCGCCATGCTCGAGGACCTCGCGCCGCGCCTCATCCTCAGCGACCGGGTGGTGCTGCGCCAGCGCGCCGACCTCAACGACGCCGAGCGCGCCGGGCTCTTAGAGGCGCTGCGCCCCGGAAACCCGCCCGCCGCCTTGCTCGCGGTGCTCGGCGGCAGCCTCGCCGAGGGCGTCGACCTGCCCCCGGGTGCCCTCGACACCATCGTCGTCATCGGCCCCGGCTTGCCCACCGTCAGCCTGGAGCTCGACCTGCGGCGCGCGCGCTACGAGGAGCGCTATCAGCAAGGATTTCGCTACGCCTCGCTGGTCCCTGGCCTCACGCGCGTCGTGCAAGCGGCGGGGCGCCTCATTCGTCGCCCAGAAGACCGCGGCGTGATCGTGCTGGTGGGCGCCCGCTTTCGGTGGCGCGACATTCGCGCGCTGCTGCCGGCCGCGTGGGACGCCACGGTCGCCGACGATCCGGCGCAATTCGTTCAGGAGTTCTTCGCCGCTGCCGACACCTAGGAATCGCGCGCGCCTCGGGCGTGTTGTTCCATCCGCTCGACGCCTCGGGCGTGTTTGCGTTGCCGCTCGGAAGATCCGAGGGTATCCGAGACGCCTGCTAGCCCACCAGGAGCACTGGATGAAGTCGATGCGAAGCCGCCTGTTGATCGCTCTCGGAGCCACCACCCTGATCGCGACGGCGCTCAGCCGCCAGAGCCAAGCCGCAGGCGGCGACGTGGTGATCCCCGACTGCTCTGACTGCAACTTCATCATCGTCACCCAGGACGTGCTGCGCGCCACGCACACGACCCCGTACGGCTACGAGCGCGAGACCACCCCCGCCATGGGCAAGGCCGCCAACCGCGGGCTGCGCTTCGACAAGGGCTACTCGCCCGCCTCGTGGACGGTGCCCTCGGTCTGCTCGCTGCTCTCGATCAGCAACGTCACGGACACCGGCCTGTTCTTCAACTGGGACCCCACGCACGAGTCGTGGAACCCCATCTCCAAGAAGGTCGTCACCCTCGGCCAGGTCCTCAGCAAGCAGGGCATCGAGTCCCACGTCTTCGTCGAGACCGACGTGCTCGTCGACAAGCTGGAGATTCAGCGCGGCTTCACGAGCTGGGAGGTCTACCCCCACAAGAGCCAGCCCGTCGACGCCGTCGTTCAGAAGCTCACCGACTCCAAGAAGCGCGGCAAGCGCTTCTTCGCCTACGTGCACTACCGCGGCATCCACATCCCGCTCAAGCCGCCCGAGTCCTACCAGTCGCTCTTCGTCGACGCCCCGCTGCCCTACGGCAAGGCCGGCTTCGGCAAGCCCAAGGACGACGCCTCCCCCGAGGAGGCCCAGAACTTCATCAACGCCTACGACCAGACCGCCCGCTGGTACGACGACGCGCTCGGCAGCTTGCTCGCAGGCCTCGCCAAGGCCGACCTCACCAAGAAGACGTACATCCTGTTCACCGCCGACCACGGCACCTCCTTGGGCGAGGGTCAAAAGGGCCGCTACAACTACGGCCCCCGCGCCTATGACGAGGTCCTCCACGTCCCCATGGTGCTCGTGGGCCCCGGCATCGCCGCCGGCAGCGCCTTCCCCAAGCCCGTCAGCCAGCTCGACGTCGCCTACACCGTCCTCAAAGCGATGGGCGTGAATGAGGGCGACGCCCCCTGGCGCGGCGTCGACCTCCGCGAGCAGGTCCCGAGCACCGTCGTCAGCTTCGCCATGGGCGTCGAGTCCGCCCGCAACGCCACCCACCGCGTCGACGTCTCCCTCGACTCCGGCAAGGCGACCTACTTCGCCATCGGCGCCGAGGACACCCCCATCCCCGCCGAGCAGGTCCCCCAAGCCGCCGAGCTCCTCGCCGCCGCCAAGCGCGTCATCGCCGACGGCCGCGCCCTCAACGCCGCCACCGCCGCCGCCGCCCCCGCCCAGACCATCGACCTGAACGCCTCCGAGCTCGAGGCGCTCAAGGCGCTGGGGTATGTGGAGTAGCCTACTCTCGGCGCACGACATCGGTGGTAGCTGCGTTCTCGCCTGGCGCGGAGGGGTTGTTCCCGGCCCGAGGGGGCCTGTTCCCGCCCGGAGTGGGAACAGTTCCCGGTGGCCGGCTCGCGGCGGGCGGTGCGGTACGATGGTGCCGGATCTGGTCTCACGCAAAGACGCAAAGACGCAAAGGAGGGCAGGCTGAGCGAGAACGACGTCGCGAAGGTCGTGGTCGACGCGGCGTTCAAGGTCCACACGGCGCTGGGGCCTGGGCTGCTGGAGTCGGTGTACGAGACGGTGCTCGCCCATGAGCTCGGCGCTCGCGGGCTCCGGGTGCAGCGTCAGGTCCCGATCGCCATCGAGTACGACGGGATGCGCTTCGATGAGGCGTTCCGAGCCGACCTGCTCGTCGAGGACGTCCTGATCGTGGAGCTGAAGTCGATCGAGGCCGTTCGTCCGGTCCACAAGAAGCAGCTCCTCACCTACCTGCGCCTCTCCCACCGCAAGCTCGGCCTTCTCATCAACTTCGGCGCGCCGCTGATCAAGGACGGCATCACCCGCGTCGTGAATGGCCTCGACCGCTGACGCCGCACGCTTTGCGTCTTTGCGTCTTTGCGTGAGGTCCTTCGCCGCTCGATAGCCGCACCACGCTCCAACCCTCCGGAAGTTCCGGAAGGTTCGAAACGCTGTTCCGGCCAGGACGATCGCGGTGAGCCTCTCAGCCGCCGCCGTCCGCAGCGGCGTCGGCAGGAGCCGTCGACGGGAAAGCCGCCAGCATCGCCTTCGCCACCGCCGCCTCCCGGTCCGCCTCGGTCACCTGCCTGTAGAACCGCAGCATCACGACCACCGAGTGCCCGGTCAGGCTTGCCGCCGTCGCCGGGTCCACGCCCGCGCGCAGCATCCGGTCGACCACCATCCGCCGCAGCCCGTGCGGCGTGAAGGCGCGGACGCCGGCCCGCTTGCAGGCCCGCGCGAGCCGCCCCCGGAGCGCCTGGTCGCGCGGGTTGCCAAAGCTCGGGAACGCCGACGTCTCCTCGCTCCCCGCCCGCAGCCGCATCGTCTCGGCGATGGGCTCGGGCAGCGGGAAGTGCCGCGTGCCGGTCTTGCCGGTGAGCCGCAGGTGGACGCGCCGGCCGTCGACCTCGATGTCGCAGCGGCGCAGGTCCGCGATCTCCGACACCCGCGCGCCGGTGATCGCCAGCAGCTCGATCGCGAGCCGCGTCTCCCCGGTGCAGGCGTCGAGGACCTTGCGAACGTCGGCAGGGTCCGGCGTGTGGTGGTTGGCGACGTAGCCCTCGACCTTCACCGGCACGGTCGGGAAGGCGCGGGCCGGGACCATCGCGGCCTCCTGCGCCCAGCGCCATGCCATTGACCAGACGCGCAGCTCTTGCACGATCAGCCGCGGCGACGCGCCCTCGCGCAGCCGGTGGTCGCGGTACCGCTCCACGGTGTCGCGGTCCAGGCGGTGGACGCCGACCTCGCGCACCCAGGCGACGAGATGGCGCGCGGCCTTGTCGTAGTGGGCCAGCGTGCGCTCCGAGAGGTCGGCGCGCTCCTCCTGCCGGGCGTGCCAGCGGTCGATGAGCTCGCCCACGGTGTGCACCGGGCCGGTCGAGACCTTGCTCGCCGGGGCCGGCAGGCCGCGCGTCACGCGGTCGGCGAGGAGGTGCTGGGCCTCGTCGCGGGTGGCCCAGCCGGCCCATACCAGGTCGCGGATGCCCTTGCGGCGGGCGCGCCAGTACCAGCGCAGCACGCCGTCCTGCTCGCGGCTTCGGTTCATCGACGAGGCGCGGACGGGGCCGATCTCGATGGGCTTCGGACGGGTGGCCTTGGCCATCGCTCACCT
>Ga0100377_1000064_pt1 | contig 84009 bp, 82 predicted proteins | sample CryGeymeta201501_FD_83664 | JGI IMG/M metagenome (GOLD analysis project Ga0100377, IMG submission 83664) | Groundwater microbial communities from Crystal Geyser aquifers in Utah, USA - Crystal Geyser metaG 2015-01 | ecosystem: Environmental > Aquatic > Deep subsurface > Groundwater | place: USA... | reverse complement strand
TATTATGGCACAACAAAACGCTTTCTCGGAATTGGCAACAATGCGTCCTATATAAATCAATGACTTACGATAGACAGCGGGGGTCGAAAGCGCTTATTACGCGAAACTTACGTTAAAGTCCGGCTAATGAACTTTCTCGGTTTATGGAAAGGCTGTATTCAGTGTCAAGAAGGCGCACGCTGCCGCGATCAGCGCTTCGGGTTGGTCGCGCTGCGGGCTGTGGCCACAGTTGGCCAGTCTGAGCCGCTCTGTCTGGGGCAGGGCGGCGGCAATGCCATCGATCTGGCGCAGGCTGCCATATTCGTCGTCCAGCCCCATCACCGCCAGCAGAGGACAGCTTATCGTTTTGATTTCCGCCTCGATTGACCAGGCGCGAAAAGCCGGATCGAGCCAGATACGGTTCCAGCCCCAGAAAGCCGAGTCGGGGTCGTCATGATACTTTGCCAAACGCTGGCGCAAATCGATCTTGAGGTAGTTCAGGCGCGTTTGCTCGATGCTGGCAACGGTTTGGTCTTCAACCAGGATGTGCGGTGCCAGCAGGATCAGCCCCGCCACTTTTGCGGCAAAGTGCGCTGCGTACAAAAGAGCAATGGACGCGCCGTCGCTGTGACCGAGCAGCCACAGCGGCTGGCGCGCGCCGTCGATAGACAGCGCCGCCAACACGGCAGGGAGCACTTCATCGGCTTGCCGGTGCATGAAATCAACGCCCCAGATTTCGCTGGCAGCGCGCGGCGTGGACCTGCCGTAGCCGGGGCGGGAATAAACCAGACCGCGCCAACCCAGGCGTTGGCACAGCCGCTGTGGAAAATCCTTCCACGTGGCCAGCGAGCCCAGGCCTTCATGCAGAAAAACGATCAGCGGCGCAGCCGTCTTCTGGGGCGCAATCCACTCGTATTCGATGCGAACCGCGCGCCCGGCCCAGTCAATTTCGACCGAGCTCACTGCGTCGTGCCAGCCGTTTCGAGTTGACGCAATTTGAAGCGCTGGATTTTGCCGGTGGCAGTCTTGGGCAGCTCGGCGACAAACTCGATGTAGCGCGGGTATTTGTAGGGTGCCAGTTTTTCCTTCACAAACGCCTTGAGCTCATCGGCGCTGGCGCTCTGGCCGGCCTTGAGCACCACATAAGCCTTGGTCTTGGTCAGACCCTGCTCGTCGGCAACGCCAATCACGGCGGATTCCAGCACGCTTGGGTGCTGCACCAGCGTCGATTCCACTTCAAACGGCGAAACATAAATGCCGCTGACCTTGAGCATGTCGTCGCTGCGGCCCGAATAGGTGTAGCTACCGTCGGCGTTGCGCACATATTTGTCGCCGCTCTTGGTCCAGACCCCTTGAAAAGTCTCCTGCGATTTTTGTCGGTTGCCCCAATACAGCAGCGCCGAGCTTGGGCCGTTGATGTAGAGGTCACCGGTTTCACCGTCGGCCACCGGGCGTCCATCGTCGTCGCGCAAGGCAATCTTATAGCCAGGCACCGGGTAGCCGGTGGTGCCGTAGCGTACTTTGCCCGGCAGGTTGGACAAATAAATATGCAGCATTTCGGTTGAGCCAATGCCGTCGATGATCTCAACGCCAAAGTGTTCCGTGAAGCGCTCGCCCAGATCGCGCGGCAGCGCTTCACCGGCAGAGGAAGCCAGTCGCAGCGCGACTTCACTTTTGGCGGGCAAGTTGGGGCTGGCAAGCATGCCAGCAAAACCGGTCGGTGCGCCAAAGAAAACGCTTGGCTTGGCACCACCTACTTGTCCGAGCCAGCGCTTGAACACCGCCTCAGGCGTGGGCCGCTCGGCCATCAAAAGGGTCGTGGCACCCACACTCAAGGGGAACGAGAGGGCATTGCCCAGGCCGTAGGCAAAAAACAGTTTGGCGGCGGAAAAACACACGTCTTTTTCGCTCAGCCCCAGCACCGCGCTGCCGTAAAGCTCGGCCGTCCAGTAGGGATTGGCCTGGCTGTGCAGCGCGCCTTTGGGTGCACCGGTGGAACCGGAAGAATAAAGCCAGAAACCAGGGTCATCGGGGCCGGTGTCGGCCGCCTGCATCAGCTCTTTGGCGTCGGACAAAAAGGATTCAATCGTGCGGGCACTGGCGGGCAGTGCGCCCGTTGCGCGCGAGACGATCACGTTTTTGACTTCATGCGTGCGTTGCTCCAGTGCGCCGAGCAGCGTCGGCAGCAGCGCCGCCGACACCAGCACCGCTTGCGCGCGGCTGTGTTTGAGCATGTGCGCGTAATCGTCTGCCGTGAGCAGCGTATTGACGGCGACTGGCACAATGCCAGCGTACATCGCGCCCAGAAAACACACCGGCCAATCACTGCAATCGTGCATCAGCAGCAGCACGCGCTCTTCGCGGCGCACCCCCGAAGCCAGCAATGCGCCCGCCAGGCAACGAATGCGTTGCGCCATATCACCGTAGCTCAAACTGCCGACATCGTCGATGTAGGCGGTATTGGTCGGGCGCGAGCGGTTGCGCTCAATCAGGTGCTCAGCAAAATTAAAGTGCGGTCCAAGTGGGGGGATATTGGAAATGTTCACGGTTGTCTCCTGCGATGAGTTGTCATTTGAATTGATGCGCAGCGGCTACGGAAAATGCTAGTACCGTGCCCGGAGCGAGGCCCGGAACAGTCCGGTTCGGCGCCTTTAATCATTGTATATTCGACACCAGACGCAATCGGGGCATGGGTCAATGCCTACTAATTCCCAACATCGACAGAATCAACAGCATGTCGATCAACGGGTGCGTTGAAGCCATCTTGCGCCACGAGCAAGCAGGTGCTGGTGGAGCAGCCGCCAAAGCTGCGTCAACGGCTGGCGCATGAAGCGCCCTGTCGTTCGCTCCATTCAGGGGTGACGCCGGTCTTGAGTTGTTGGCGCAGCACCGGGTAGTCGGGCACCACCGACGCCACCGTGCGCCAGAATTGTGCGCTGTGATCCATCACGCGCAGGTGGCTCAGCTCGTGCACTACCACGTAATCCACCACTGCCGGGCTGAAGTGAACTAACTTCCAGTTCAGCCGGATCGAACCATCGGCGCTGGCGCTGCCCCAGCGTGTGGCCGCGTTGCTCAAGCCCAGTCTTGTGTAACGCACCCCCAGCGCCGGCGCAAAGTGGTCCAGCCGGGCCAAAAAGTGTTGCCGCGCCTGTTGCATCAACCAGGCTTGCACGCGGTCACGCACCTGTTTCGCCGTGGCGTTGTGCGCCAGGCTCACGCGCAACAGCGCGTGTGTGGCGTCGATGTTGATCAGTTGCGCGCCCTTGGCGCCAACGGCGTGCGCCGGATCAAGTTGCACAGTGATGGTCTGGCCCAGATACGGCAGTTGGGCGCCGTCGCGCCAGTCGATGGCCAGCGCCGCGCGTTGTGCGTGGCGCTCACGCACCTCATGCAGTTTGCGCAGAATCCAGGCCGACTTCGACTGCAAGGCGGTGTTCACGTCGCGCAGCGCCGCCCAGCGCGGGGCACGCACTTCCAGGCCCTCGGGCCCCACGCTAAAGCCGATGCTGCGCCGCTGCGAACGCTTGAACTCATAGGCCACCACCACCTCACCCAGGCGCACTTCATGGCTGGCGCGGGGGTGACGCAGCGGCACCTGCGGCGTGGCGGACGGCGGCCACGTGGGCGATGGTTGTAGGGGTTGCGTCAGCGCAGACTGCGGCGCTGGCTCTTTGAACTGCGCCGGTTGCGGCGAGCTGGGCGCATCTGCTGCCGGGGCAGCCGTTCCAGAGGCGTCGTTTGGCCTCTTTGAGGCTGTCGTATCAATGGCACGTTGCGCTTGTTCTGTGTGGTCTAGAGGCCAATTTTGTTCAAAAAGATCGAGCGTAAAACGCAACAGGGGCAGCATGGCACAAGCGCTTGGACTGGGGTTTGGGCGATCGCGTAGGTCGGCAATTTGGCTTGGTCGCGCTGCCTCAGGCGTACGCCCCTGGGTCGATGCGACGCAGCTCAGCCTCGATCCATGCCTGCACCTCACGCATCAGCGCCTTGGGGTCACGCCCGGCGCTGGGCATCAGCGGCCCGACCGACACCGCGACCACGCCTGAGCGCTTGACAAAGCCTTCCTTGGGCCAGCAGCAAGCCGTGGCTACGGCAATGGGCAGCACCGGCGCGCCGCTCTCCACCGCCAGCCGCGTGCCTGCCGTCTGGTAGGTGCCTGACTGACCGCGCGGCATACGAGTGCCTTCGGGGAACATGATGACCCAGGTACCCTGCGACAGCAGCCGCGTACCCTGCTCGATGACGTGCTTCATGGCCACCGTGCGTGACTCGCGGTTGATGTGAATCATGTCCAGGCGTGCCATGGACCAGCCAAAAAAGGGTATCTTGAGCAGTTCGCGCTTGAACACAAACGCCAGCGGGTGCGACATGAGCGTCGGTAGCCACAGCGTTTCCAGCGTGGACTGGTGGTTGCACAACAACACCGCAGCGCTGGCGCGGCCCAGCGGCAGATTGTCCATTCCTTGCACCTGCATGCGCACACCCAAAATGACGCGCGTGCCCCACATCACGACCCGAAACCAGTTCACCGCCACCCACCAGGCTTTGGTGCGCGAGGCGATGGAGGTCAGCAGCACCGCCAGCGTCCACGGGATTACCGTGGTGGCCATCCAGATGAAATGAAGGACAGAGCGGATCATCAATGGCAGCAGACAGGCAGGTTGACCACGCCATCAGGCGGGCTCAGCCTCACGTGACAACAAAAAGTCGGCCAGCGCGGACAAATCCTGATGCACCTGCGTGTTAGGCGGGAAAGTGGGCGGCAGGCTTTTGCCGCGCAGCGCCAGCGCCTTGCCGGTCAACACCAGGTGCGGTTCACAGCCCAGGGCCGCAGCGGCGACCAGGTCGCGCTCGGAATCACCCACCGCGGGCACACCGGTCAGGGCCATGCCGTAACGATCGGCAATCTGCTCAAACAAACCAGAGGCGGGCTTGCGGCAGGCGCAGGCGTCAGCAGGTGCGTGCGGACAATAAAAGACGGCATCCACCCGCCCGCCCAGCGCGGCCAGTTGCTGGTGTAGCTTGGCGTGGATCGCGTTCAGGTCGGACACCTCAAACAGGCCGCGCCCCAACCCGGACTGGTTGGACGCAATCACAATATGCCAACCCGCATGGTTGAGGCGAGCCATAGCCTCCAGCGCGCCGGGCAGCGCCACCCATTCATCGGCCGACTTGATGTAGTCGGCGCTGTCCTGGTTGATGGTGCCGTCGCGGTCGAGGATGATCAGTTTGATGGGTGACATGGCAACTGCCTTGGTGCGTCAGGCCGCCAGGCGCGACAGATCGGCGACGCGGTTCATGGCCTCAGACAAAGTATTGAGCAGCCCCAACCGGTTCAGGCGAACGTCGGGCTCGTCGGCATTGACCATCACGCTTTCAAAAAATGAGTCCACCGGCGCACGCAGCCCGGCCAGCGTTTGCAGCGACGCGGTGTAGTCACCGGCCGCAAATTGCTGGTCAGCACGCGCTGCCAACTGCTGGGTGACGGCAAACAAGGCCAATTCAGCGGGCTCTTGCAGCAAGGCAGGGTTGACGTGTGCGTTGGCGAGCGTTGCGGCGTCGGCTTTTTTGAGAATGTTGTTGATGCGCTTGTTGGCCGCCGCCAGCGCGGGCGCTTCGGGCAGGGAGGCAAAGGCGCGCACCGCAGCCAACCGCTTGGCCACGTCGCCCAGGCGCTGCGGGCGCAGAGCCAGCACGGCATCGACTTCCAGCGCGCTGAAACCCTGCTCGCGCAGGGCACCAGCCAAGCGCTCAAACACAAAGCCGCCCAGCGCTTTAGACGGATCGGTGATGAGGTCACCAAACACCGGCACCGCTTGGGCGATGAGTTCGTCCAGTTGCAATGGCAGGTTCTGGTCGCTCAGCATACGGATCACGCCCAGCGCGTGACGGCGCAGGGCAAATGGGTCTTTGTCACCGGTAGGCACATTGCCAATGCCAAACATACCCACCAGTGTTTCGAGCTTGTCGGCCAGTGCCACCACCAGCCCGACCTGGCCACGCGGCAAGGCATCTCCCGCAAAGCGCGGCTTGTAATGGTCTTCAATGGCCTGCGCCACCTCCACGCTCAAACCGTCGTTCTGCGCGTAGTAGCCGCCCATGATGCCCTGCAGCTCCGGAAACTCACCCACCATGTCGGTCAACAGGTCGGTCTTGGCCAGACGCGCCGCCTGCTCCGCCAGAGCCACCAGGTTGGGCACAGCCACGCCCGCTTGAACCAGCAAACCGGCAATGGCGCGCGACAGGTCACACACCCGCCCCATGCGTTGACCCTGCGTGCCCAGCTTATTGTGATAGACCACCTTGTCCAGCCCCGCCACGCGCGAGGCCAGCGTTTTTTTGCGGTCCTGGTCAAAAAAGAACTTGGCGTCGGCCAGACGCGGACGCACCACACGCTCATTGCCGCTAATCACCAGGCTGGCGTCGGCGGGCGCGATATTGCTGACCACCAGAAACTGGTGCGTCAACTTGCCCTGCGCGTCGAGCAGTGGAAAGTACTTCTGGTTCGCCTTCATGGTCAAAATCAGGCACTCTTGCGGCACCGCCAGAAACTCTTTGTCAAACTGGCACAGCAACACGTTGGGGCGCTCCACCAGCGCTGTCACCTCGTCCAGCAATGCATCATCTTCAATAGCGTGCACCCCTTGTCCTATAAGCTCTGCAGCCTGATTAAGCTGTTGTACCAGCAGCGCGCGACGCTCTTGAAAGCTAGCAATCACGGCACCGTCAGCGCGCAAGGTAGCGGCATAACTGTCGGCGTCGGCAATCTCAACGGGCGACTTGCGCGCCTCAAACCGGTGTCCCTGCGTGGTGCGCCCCGCCGTCAGCCCCAGCACATTAACGGGCACCACCACATGGCCGTGCAAGGCCACCAGACCATGCGCCGGGCGTACAAAATGAACTGTGCTCCAACCAGGCAGATCACAGTCAGCACCAAGCTGGTAGCTCATGACCTTGGGAATCGGCAATTTTGTGAGTGTGGTCTCAAGCGCTTGCTGCAGCCCCACCTCCAGCGTGGCACCACCCACCAGGCTGTCGTAAAACAGCGCCTCTGCCTTGCCGTCTGGCGCGCGGCGAAGTCCAGCCGCCGCAGCCACCGGGTCGGACACGTCTGCGCCCAACGCTTGCAGCTTTTTCAGCAAAGCGGGGGTGGCTTGGCCGCTGGCGTCCAGCCCCACGCTGACCGGCATCAATTTTTGCTGCACCGCACGGTCGGGGGCCTTGGCCACCACGCGCGTGATGTGCACCCCCAGGCGCCGGGGCGACGCAAACGGCGTCACAACAGAGTCGGCATCGGCCAGGCCCAGCGTGCGCAATTGCGCTGCCAGCACCGTGGCAAACGCGTCGCCCAGCTTTTGCAGCGCCTTGGGCGGCAGTTCTTCTACAAACAATTCAACCAAGAGATGGGGGGCAGTCATGATTTTTTGAAATTTTCGGGCTTGCGTAGCGATGGGTAGGAAGCGGACACGCGCCTCAAGCGGCTTTTTTGGTCATCTGGGCCAACCATTCAGGGGGCGCCATGGGAAAGCCCAGACGTTCGCGGCTTTCAAAATAACTTTGCGCCACGCCGCGCGCCAGGGTGCGAATGCGCCCGATGTAGGCGGCGCGCTCGGTCACGCTGATGGCACCACGCGCGTCCAGCAGGTTAAAGCTATGCGCGCATTTGAGCACCTGCTCGTAGGCTGGCAGCGCCAGTTGCGCGTCCATGAGGTGTTTCGCCTGCTTTTCATGGGCCGCAAAAGCGGTCAACAAAAAGTCCACGTCGCTGTGCTCAAAGTTGTAGGTGGACTGCTCCACCTCGTTTTGCTTATAGACGTCGCCATAGGTCAACTTGGCACCGTCTGCGCTTTCGGTCCAGATCAGGTTATAGACGTTGTCCACACCTTGCAGGTACATGGCCAGGCGCTCCAGACCGTAGGTAATTTCACCTGTAATCGGTTTGCAGTCGATGCCACCGACCTGCTGGAAGTAGGTGAACTGCGTCACTTCCATGCCGTTGAGCCACACCTCCCAGCCCAGCCCCCAGGCGCCCAGCGTGGGGTTTTCCCAGTCGTCTTCGACAAAGCGAATATCGTTTTGCTTCAAATCGAACCCCAATGCTTCAAGCGAGCCCAGGTACAGCTCAAGAATATTGCTGGGTGCGGGTTTCAACACCACCTGGTACTGGTAGTAATGCTGCAATCGATTGGGGTTTTCGCCGTAGCGGCCATCTTTGGGGCGGCGGCTGGGCTGCACGTAAGCCGCCTTCCAGGGCTCGGGGCCAAGCGCTCTTAAAAAAGTAGCGGTGTGCGATGTTCCAGCGCCCACTTCCATGTCATACGGCTGTAGCAAAGCGCAGCCCTGGGCGTCCCAATAGGCTTGCAGTTTCAGAATGATTTGTTGGAAGGTCAACATAAGGTTTTGCCACCGGCCGGGCGTGGGCCGAAATTGTAGGAAGGCACGGCAGCTGCCGCGCGGGATGCGCAATTTTACGGGTTGGATGCGCGCCGCCATACCGCCCAGCCAAACACGACCAAACCACACATCCACACCGGGAGCTGCCCCCAGCGCGCGCTCCAGCGGGCGTAGGGCGTGACGCCGCTGCGGCCCTGCACAGTGGCAGTCAAAACACCTTGTGTATGCGGTGCAGTTTGATGCGTGACGACGCCCCGGTGATCCACAACAGCCGTGCGGCCCGTATTGGTGGCCAGCAAAAAAGTGCGGGCAAATTCCAACGCACGGACGCGTGCAATCTGTAGATGCTGATCCATCGCCAGATGCTCGCCAAACCATCCCAGATTGCTGATGTTCAGCAGCAAGGTAGGCGCCTTGGCAGCATCGGTGAATTGCGTCGCCAGTTCCTCGCTGAACAGATTCTCATAACAGATGGTGGCGGCGATGCGCTGGCCTTTCCAGTCAAACGTGGGCTGCGGCAAAGCGCCCCGATTGAAATCCCCCAGCGGGATCTGCATCAGATCGGTGAACCAGCGAAACAGCGGCGGGATGAACTCGCCAAACGGCACCAGATGATGCTTGTCGTACCGCCAGGTATCGGGCGCACCGGGGCGCCAACCCAGCAACGAATTGGTGTATCCACGCTCATCGTCGCCCAGCGGTATACCCACCAGCGCAGCCTGTTCGCCGGTGGCAAAACGGTGTTCCATGGCCTGCCAGTAACCGTCGGGCAACTGCTCTGGCAACACAGGAAAAGCCGTTTCGGGGGTGATGACCAGATCGCCTTGCGCGCTACGCAGTTGCTCGCCGTACCAGCGCAGCGCCTGCAATATGCCGGTGGCGGGCTGAAACTTTTCTTCTTGTGCGATATTGCCTTGCAAGAGCGTTACGCGCAGATGGCCTTGTGCAACCCCGCTTGCGTCAGGCAAGGCGGCCGTCAGCAACGGCAGCGCCATCACCATGACCGCTGGCGGCCACTTGCTACGCAGGGGTCCAGCTTGGATCAACAACGCCAGACTGGCCGCCAGTGCCGCCGCCAACGCCCCCACACCATACATACCCAACCAGGAAAACCCCGCTTGCAGCGGTCCGTCAACGTGCGCGTAGCCGATGGCATCCCAGCCAAAACCAGTCAGCCACTGGCCACGGGCGAGTTCTGCCAGCGTCCACAGCGCTGCAAAAACAAGAGCTGCCAGATTTTGGTTGACAGGCGCTAGTAGCCTAAAAAGCATACAAGCTACGGCGTAGTACAACGCCAACGCCGCGCCCAGCGTCAATACCGCTAGCGCGGCTAACGGCGCACTCAGGTCGCCGTAGCTGTGCATCGAGGTGTACAGCCAGCCAAAGCCCGCGCTTAACCAGCCCAGCGCATACAACCAGCCCAGCAACGCCGCAGCGCGCACGCTGGCAGCGCGCAACAGCAGCCCCACCAGCGCCGACATGCAAAAAATCTGTAACCACCACAGCGGGGCGCCACGCACCAGCGCAGCCCCGCCAGTTACACCAGAAACGTCCCACGGCCAAGCCAGACTGGCCGCCTGTGCCACGCCGGCCAGCAGCGCCAGCAACTGCCCGGGCAACCCGGTGGCGATGCGCGTGCCGCCAGCCGCGCCCTTAGCTTGCCACATCAGCGTCTGGGGTCACCTTGAACCACTTCACAGCGCCCCCGCGCGTGTGCAGCACGACAAACCTGAGCCCAGCCATCACGTGTTGCTCGCCGCGTTTGGGCACATGGCCCATTTCATGCGCGATCAAACCACCGATGGTTTCAAAACAGTCCTCTGGGTCTGAGCCTTCAAGCTTGACATCAAAGGAACTTTCAACGCGATCGATCGGGGTGTCGCCGCTGACGCGGTAACTTTTGTCGGGCAGGCCAAAGATGTCGCCTTCGTCGTCGGCAATGTCGAATTCGTCTTCAATCTCGCCCACAATTTGTTCCAGCACGTCTTCAATGGTCACCAGCCCAGCCACGCGGCCAAATTCATCGATGACGATGGCCAGGTGATTGTGGTTGCTCTGAAAGTCGCGCAGCAAATCGTTCAAACCCTTGCTTTCGGGCACAAACACCGCCGGGCGCAACAAGGCGCGCAAGTTGAGCTCGGGCGCACGCTGTAGCTTGAGCAAGTCTTTGGCCATCAGAATGCCGATGATGTTTTCGTGGTCGTCTTCAAACACCGGAAAGCGCGAGTGCGCGGTGTCGATCACGCCGTGCATGACCACGTCGTACGGGTCAGCGATGTTGACCATGTCCATGCGTGGGGCGGGCACCATCACGTCGCCCGCACTCATTTCGGCCATGCGGATCACGCCCTCGAGCATCTTGCGAGAGTCGGCGCCAATGAGCTGGTTTTGTTCTGCTTCGGCCAGGGTTTCGATCAGCTCGTCGGTGGAATCGGGCCCCGGGTGGATGAATTCGGCGATCTTTTGCAGCAAGGTACGCGAATCTTCGCGTTCGGGGCGCACAGGGTAAGAGTCAGACACGGCCAGATTGGCAGGACATGCGGTCGTTGAACAAGCCGCAAGGATAGCGGAAAAATGTCGAAACTTAATTGTCAGCGGCCGAACGCTGACGGGCGCGGCGATCCGGATCCCCTGGACGCCACGCCTGCGCGATGGCGCTGAACGTGTTGCGAATGAATTTGGCCTGTAGTTTGATCTGGTAATTGGCGTGCGCCAGTTGCTCTTCCACCATCTCCATCACCCTCGTATCGAGCGTTGCCGGTGGCAGTACCAGGTGGCCTTCGGATTCAGCACCATCACGCTCAACTTTGGCACCCGCGTTGCGGGCAATCTTGAGCATGGCCGTGTTTTCACTGAGCACATGCACATACATGGTGCGCACGCCTTCGTTGCGCGCGTGCATCACTGCACGCTCAAACAACCGGGCACCGTAGCCACGGCCACGCACATGTGGCAATACCGACACCCCAAATTCAGCGCCAGCCTTGTGGCGTTCAAGTTGTGAATAAGCCACATGCGCCATGGCGATGAGTGTCAGGTGCCGGTTGTAAATGCCGAAAATCTCGTCCCGCTCAAAGTTCAGCCCATCCACATAGCGCTGGATTTGCTCGTCATTGGCGGGGAAACCAAACCGGTAATAACGGTCATGCGCATTGAGCTCTTTCAAGTGCGTCGCAATACGCGCCCGGTGGTTTGCGCCCAGCGAGCGAATCGGCACCATCAGGTCTGGCTTGCGCAGGGCCGGCACAAGAGCCAACACCTTCTGCTCCGGGTGTCCGGCAGGGGTCAGCCCGCTGTCATCTGAAGTTTTTGGGTTGTTCGTCATGACTCCAATATAAGGGTAAGCCCTAGTCTTTAACCTCTAAAGCACTGAAATCCCGCAAAACACCTACAACTCCCTCACCTCAAAGCTGGTGGAAATGGCAGCCGTCTTGCCCAGCATCACGCTGGCGGAACAGTATTTGTCGTGACTCATGGCAATGGCACGCTCCACCGCCGACGCAGGCACGCCCTTGCCCGACACGGTGAAATGCATGTTGATTTTGGTGAACACCTTGGGGTCGCTGTCGGCCCGATCCGCTTGCAGTTGCACACTACAGCCACGCACGTCGTGGCGCCCACGCTTGAGGATCAGCACCACGTCATAGGCGGTGCACCCACCGGCACCGGCCAGCAGGGTTTCCATGGGGCGTGGTGCCAGGTTCAGCCCACCGTTTTCTGGCTTGGCAGCATCGGGGGCGCCGTCCATCACCAGCGTGTGACCACTGCCCGTTTCAGCCACAAACCCCATGCCAGAGCGCGTACCCAACGCGCCCGTCCAGTTCACTGTGCATTCCATACGCTTTTCTACCCTTTCAAAGTTCAGTGCTGTGCATTGTCACCTGATGTGCAAGCCAGGCTGCGGGGCTGGGCGCTTATCATCCGCCTCTTATGACAAGTTCCAACCTAACCCCTTTTGACTATCTTAAAAAAATCCTAACCGCGCGCGTCTATGACGTGGCAGTGGAGTCTGCCCTGGAGACCGCGCCGTCTTTGAGCGCACGCTTGGGTAATACCGTGCTGCTCAAGCGCGAAGACCAGCAGCCAGTGCACAGCTTCAAGCTGCGCGGTGCCTACAACAAGATGGCACAGCTGAGCCCGGCGCAACTCAAGAAAGGCGTGATTTGCGCCTCGGCCGGCAACCACGCGCAAGGTGTGGCGCTGAGTGCCAGGCGCCTGGGCGCGCGCGCGGTGATCGTCATGCCCACGACGACGCCGGGCGTCAAGGTGGACGCGGTGCGCGGTTTTGGCGGTGAGGTGGTGTTGTTTGGCGACAGCTATTCGGACGCTTACACGCACGCGGTGCAACTGGAAAAGAAAGAGGGCCTCACCTTTGTGCACCCGTTTGACGACCCGGATGTGATTGCAGGCCAGGGCACCATCGCCATGGAGTTGCTGCGCCAGCACCAGGGGCGGCTGGACGCGGTGTTTGTGGCCATCGGTGGTGGCGGGCTGATTGCCGGCGTGGCCAACTACATCAAGGCGGTGCGCCCCGAGATCAAGGTGATTGGTGTGCAGATGAACGACTCGGACGCCATGGTGCAGTCTGCCGCTGCGCACGAGCGCGTGACGCTGGCCGACGTGGGGCTGTTTTCTGACGGCACGGCCGTCAAGCTGGTAGGCGCTGAAACCTTTCGTGTGGCCAGCGCGCTGGTGGACGACTACGTGCTGGTGGACACTGATGCGGTGTGCGCCGCCATCAAAGACGTGTTTGTCGATACGCGCAGCATCGTGGAGCCCGCCGGTGCCTTGGCGGTGGCGGCGGTCAAGCAGTATGTTGCCACGCACAAGACCCGGGGCGAAACCTACGCCGCCATTCTGTGCGGCGCCAACATGAACTTTGACCGCCTGCGCTTTGTGGCTGAACGCGCCGAGGTGGGCGAAGAGCGCGAGGCGCTGTTTGCCGTGACCATTCCGGAAGAACGTGGCAGTTTCCGGCGTTTTTGCGCGTTGATTGGCGACCTGCCCAGCTTTGGCGGCGGCAAGGCGCTGCGCAACGTAACCGAGTTCAACTACCGCATCAGCGACGCCCAAAAAGCGCACGTGTTTGTAGGCCTGACCACGGCGGCCAAGGGCGAGTCGGGCAAGATCGCTGCGCACCTGACCAAACACGGTTTCCAGGCGCTGGACCTGACGCACGACGAACTGGCCAAGGAGCACATCCGGCACATGGTGGGTGGCCACAGCGCGCTGGCCAAGGACGAACGCCTGCTGCGTTTTGTGTTCCCCGAGCGACCTGGCGCCCTGATGAAATTTTTGAGCCTGATGCGCCCGGGCTGGAACATCAGCCTGTTTCATTACCGCAACCAGGGCGCAGACTACGGCCGCATCCTGGTGGGCGTGCAGGTGCCCCCAAAGGACCACAAGGCCTTTGACAAATTTTTGACCACACTGGGCTACCCCTGCGTGGAAGAAACCGCCAACCCGGTGTACCAGATGTTTTTGCAAGAATAATCGAAAATAATTGGGGTCAGACCACTCACGCCCTCGCACCAGCGATGTGCTCTGACCCCAACAAATGTAAGACCTTGCGGGTCAGACCACTCGCGTCAGCGACGTGCTCTGACCCCAACAAATGTGAGACCTTGTGGGTCAGACCACTCGCACCAGCGATGTGCTCTGACCCCAACTGATTAGGACGACCCATGGCCCTGACGCTAGACGGCAAACTGGTGGTAGCTATCAGCAGCCGCGCGCTGTTTGACTTTGAGGAAGAAAACCGCGTCTTTGAGCAAGCCGACGACCGCGCTTACATGGCCTTGCAGTTGCAGCGCCTGGACACGCCCGCCAAGCCTGGCGTGGCGTTTTCACTGGTCAAGAAATTATTGGCTTTTAACACCCGCCAAGGGGACAACCACCCGGTAGAAGTGGTGATTTTGTCGCGCAACGACCCGGTCTCCGGTATGCGCGTATTTCGTTCCGCACAGCACTACGGCTTGCCGATTGAGCGCGGCAGCTTCACGCGCGGCGAGCCGCCTTGGCGCTATCTGAAGCCCTTGCACGCCAACCTGTTTTTGAGCACCCACCTAAGCGACGTGCGCGCCGCACTGAGCGCGGGCGTTCCTGCCGCGCAGGTGTATCCGCAATCGGTACATGCCAGCGACGCGCATCCGCAAGAGGTGCGCATTGCCTTTGACGGCGACGCGGTATTGTTCAGCGACGAGGCCGAGCAGGTTTTTCAGGCGCAGGGTTTGCAGGCGTTCCAGCAGCATGAGGTTGACAAAGTGGGGCAACCTTTACCCGACGGGCCCTTTAAACCTTTGCTGGTAGCGCTACAAAGATTACAGCAGTCTGGCACCCCTGCGATGCGCATCCGCACCGCCTTGGTGACCGCGCGCAGCGCCCCGGCGCATGAGCGGGCCATCCGCACGCTGATGAACTGGAACATTGAAGTGGACGAGGCCATGTTTCTGGGCGGCTTGGCCAAGGGCGAATTCTTGCGTGAGTTTGAGCCCGATTTTTTCTTTGACGACCAGACCGGTCACATTGAGTCAGCAGCGCAGCATGTGCCTTCAGGCCATGTGGCCACAGGCGTGCGCGATGAAGGCGCTATGCCACACTAATTCTGCGTTTTTTCGATCTTATTGATCTTCGAAGGCGAAAAGTTGTAAATCTCGTTAGCCACAACGCCATTGGTGGCCAACGCGTTGGTCACAGGCTGCGGCTCCAACTGGTTACGCACCTGCTGCTGCACCTGCACCGCGCTGGCACTGGCCTCCCAAAGCGACTTGATATGGTCCAGCAAAATCTTGGACATGGGTTCGGGTGGCGGGTCTTCCACTTTTTCTGGGACCGGACGCTTGATGGTCCAGTCTTTCGGCGCAGAGGCCGCATCCGCGCCTGGGCGAGTCGGGTCGGACACGGTGCTGTAGACACCTTCGCCCGCACTGGTCTTGTTGTCGGTCGTGACCGCGCTGACCGGATGGACCAGATTGATCACACTCGGCATCGGCTCAACAGCAGCTACCTGAGTTTGCGGTGGGTTCACCGGCACCACGGGCACCACGCGTCCAGTGAACAATGCAGCAGCCTCGGCAGCCAGCGGCCGCGCAGACTGGATTCGCTCAATCGGTGTAGGTGACATAGTGCTTCAGGCGACAGAATTAGTCTGGGTCTTTCCTCCATTCGTACGTCTGTTAACGGCAGATTTGCGGGGTGATTTAGGCCTATTTCAAACTTTTTTCAAATTTTTTTAATGGTCAGGGGGTATCGCTATGCTGCATTCACCATGAATGAGGCTAATAACTAGGGTTAACCCTAACCTTAAAAGGTTGCACCCCACTTAGCATGGTGTTCATTTCCACACAACTCAAGGGTTCTCCATGTCCAGTGTCACGCTCGGTATCAAAGTCGATGAGATGTTTCGCGACCGCATCAAATCGGCCGCGCAGTCACAAAGCAAAACGCCGCATTGGCTGATTAAACAGGCGGTACTGCAGTACCTGGATCGACTGGAACACGGTGGTCTGGCCGCAGCGTTAGGCACAGTAGCACAGGCATCTCCGTCAGATTCAAATCTTGTCGAGGCGGATCCACCTGACGTGGCCCAGACGACAGGCCCGGAGCCAGCGTTTCTCGACTGGGCTCAAAACGTGCTGCCACAAACCGATCTGCGCGCGGCCATCACCGCTGCCTGGCATCGGCCCGAGCCGGACTGCGTGGCGATGCTGACGCCGCTGGCACAGGTTGCCGACGCACAACAGCGCAGTGCTATCGAACAGACCGCCGTGCAACTGGTGCAAGGCTTGCGCGCAAGCCAAGCCAGCGGTGGCGTGGAAGCGCTGGTGCAAGAATTTTCACTTTCCAGCCAGGAAGGTGTGGCGCTGATGTGCATGGCCGAGGCCTTGTTGCGCATCCCCGACAACGCCACGCGCGACGCACTGATCCGCGACAAACTCAGCCACGGCGACTGGCAGGCGCACCTGGGCAATTCGCCTTCGCTGTTTGTCAACGCGGCCGTCTGGGGCCTGATGCTCACCGGCAAGCTGACCGCCACCGCCAGCGAAAAAAACCTGGCCAGCGCGCTGACGCGGCTCATTGGCAAGGGCGGCGAGCCGCTGATCCGCCAGGGCGTGCACCGCGCCATGAAACTCATGGGCGAGCAGTTTGTCACCGGCCAGACCATTGCCGAGGCGCTGGCCAACAGCCGCGCGCTGGAGAAAAAAGGCTTTCGCTATTCCTACGACATGCTGGGCGAAGCCGCCACCACCGAGCTTGATGCCGAGCGCTATGTAGCCTCTTACGAACAGGCGATTCACGCCATCGGCAAAGCGTCCAACGGGCGCGGCATCCACGACGGCCCAGGCATCTCGGTCAAGCTGTCAGCGCTGCATAGCCGCTACAGCCGCGCGCAGCGCGAACGCGTCATGGGCGAGCTGTTGCCACGCCTGACCCGGCTGGCCGTGCTGGCGCGCCAGTACGACATCGGCATCAACATCGACGCCGAAGAGTCCGACCGGCTCGAGCTGTCGCTGGACCTGCTTGACGCCCTGTGCTTTGACCCGGCCCTGAGGGGCTGGAACGGCATCGGCTTTGTGGTGCAGGCCTACCTCAAACGCTGCCCGTACGTAATCGACTACGTGATCGATTTGGCGCGGCGCAGCGGCCGAAGGCTGATGATCCGGCTCGTCAAGGGTGCGTATTGGGACGCGGAAATCAAGCACGCGCAGCTGGACGGGCACGAAGGCTACCCGGTGTTCACGCGTAAGGTGCACACCGACGTGTCGTACCTGGCTTGCGCCCGTAAATTGCTGGCCGCACCCGACGCGGTGTATCCGCAATTTGCCACGCATAACGCGCAAACACTGGCCAGCATCTACCACCTGGCGGGCAACAACTACTACGCTGGCCAATATGAATTTCAGTGCTTGCACGGCATGGGTGAGCCGCTGTACGAACAGGTCACCGGCGCCGTGTCAGAAGGCAAGCTGGGCCGCCCGTGCCGCATTTACGCGCCGGTGGGTACGCATGAGACCTTGCTCGCGTACCTGGTGCGCCGACTACTTGAAAACGGCTCCAACTCGTCGTTTGTGAACCGCATTGGCGACCCCAAGGTGAAAGTGGAGGCACTGGTGAGCGACCCGGTGCAGGAAGCGGTGACACTGGGCGAGCGGGACGGTGGGCTGGGCGCGCCGCACCCCAAAATTGCCCTGCCGCGCCAGTTGTTTGCCCAGTTGGGAAACCAGTCGCGCACCAATTCGTGTGGACTCAATTTGTGCAACGAGCAACAACTGGCGTCACTTTCCGCCGGCTTGCTGCGTAGCGCACAAACCACCTACACCGCAGCGTGCAGCAGCACCCAGGCACTGGCGCTGAACCCTTCCACCGCCAGCGCAGACGGTTGGCAGCGTGTGGTCAACCCCGCCGACCTGCGCGACGTGGTTGGTTGGGTGCGCAACGCCACGGCACCAGAGGTGGCACAAGCGGTGGAGTGCGCGCAAGACGCCCTGCCGATCTGGCAAGCCACGCCGCCACAGGAGCGCGCCGCGTGCCTGAACCGCGCCGCCGACCTGCTGGAGCAGCGCACGCAAGCGTTGCTGGGGCTGATCGTGCGCGAAGCTGGCAAAACGCTGCCCAACGCCATCTCTGAAATTCGCGAAGCGGTGGACTTTTTGCGCTACTACGCCGCGCAGGTGGCTGCCACGTTTGACAACCAGAGCCAGCGCGCGCTGGGCGTGGTGCTGTGCATCAGCCCGTGGAACTTTCCGCTGGCCATTTTTACCGGCCAGGTCGCGGCCGCGCTGGCTGCGGGCAACTGCGTGCTGGCCAAACCGGCTGAGCAAACGCCGTTGGTGGCCGACGCCATGGTGCGCATCCTGCACGAGGCGGGCGTCCCCGCAGACAGCGCACAACTGGTGCCCGGCAGCGGTGAAACCGTGGGAGCGGCACTGGTGGCGCACGCGGGCGTGGACGGTGTGATGTTTACCGGCTCGACTGAAGTGGCGCGGCTCATTGCCAGCACGCTGGCCAAACGTATCAGCGCGCAAGGGCGCTGCATACCGCTGATTGCCGAAACTGGCGGCCAGAACGCCATGGTGGTGGACTCGTCTGCGCTGGCCGAACAGGTGGTGGCTGATGTGCTGGCCTCTGCCTTTGATTCGGCCGGGCAACGCTGTTCGGCACTGCGGCTGCTGTGTGTGCAAGACGACGTAGCCGACAGGGTACTGGGCATGATCAAGGAGGCTTTGCGTGAATGGGTGGTCGGCAACCCGGACCGCATGGCGACCGACGTCGGCCCGGTGATCGACGAAGACGCGCGCGCACTGATCGAGCAGCACCTTGTCAACATGCGCGCCCAGGGCTTGACGGTGACCCGCCCGGCGCGCGACGAGAGCGCCGACAGAGGCTATTTTGTACCCCCCGCCATGATTGAAATTGATAGCATTTCACGCTTGACCCGTGAGGTCTTTGGCCCTGTTTTGCACGTGCTGCGCTACCGGCGTGAAGACCTGCCGCAGGTGCTGGACGCGATCAACGCCACCGGCTACGGCCTGACCTTTGGCGTGCACAGCCGCATCGACGAAACCATCGCCAAGGTGACGCAACGCGTGCACGCGGGCAACGTGTATGTCAACCGCAACATTATCGGCGCGGTGGTGGGCGTGCAACCGTTTGGCGGCATGGGCTTGTCGGGCACCGGCCCCAAGGCGGGCGGGCCGCTGTACCTGTACCGCTTGGTGCAAGCCAATGCTCAGGGCGGCAACACGGCGCTGGCAGCACTGGGTGAGTCAAGTGCGATCCAACCCACCTTGACATGGCAAGAACGCCTGGCCAAACAGCCTGGCTTGCAAGCGTTGCAGCAACTGCAAAACGCGTTGCAACAACCGGCGCTAACCACGCTCGACGTCTGGCAGCACCCAGACGATGCCACACGTGCAGTCCAGGCCTGCGGCAGTTATCTGACGGCCAGCGTGCTGGGCGAGGTGTTCACCCTGCCCGGCCCCACTGGTGAGACCAATCGCTACCAGTTGCTGCCGCGCGGCACCGTGTGGGCTTGCGCCCAATCCACCCTGGGCATGGTGCACCAGATGGCCGCCGCGCTGGCCAGCGGTAACCGCTGCTGGCTTAGCCCGGGCGCGCTGGGCCATGACGCCATAACACGTTTGCTGGAAGCCATGCCGTCTGAAGTGCAAGCGCAGGTGAGCGTGCGCCCGAGCGACACGGTGCTGGCAGACGCCCACTGGAGCGCACTGCTGTTTGAAGGCGACTCCGACGACCTGCAGACGCTGGCGCTGCGGGTGGCGCAGCGCCCCGGCGCGCTGGTGCGTATTGACAACCTGAGCCCGGCGCAACTGGCCAGCGGTGCGCACTACGACCTGAGCGCGCTGATGCACGAGCAAAGCATCAGCACCAACACCGCTGCCGCTGGTGGCAACGCGCAGCTGATGACGATGGGGTAACCAAGTCAAGTACGCCAGCACCTCAGGCGCGCGCATTTCGCCGCAAAACCCGGCGCACACCTGACCCAATCAACCTGCCTCACCCGGAATCAGCCTTCCGGGTAAAACGGCTTGCCCAGGCTGGCGGGCATGTTGATGCGAATCCACTGCGGGTTGCGTGAGATCAACGCCAGCACCACGATGGTGGCCAGATACGGCAGGCTGCTGAGCAACTGGCTGGGCACATCCACACCCAAACCTTGCAAGTGAAACTGCAACATGGTGACACCACCAAACAGGTACGCCCCCAGCAGCACGCGGGCCGGTCGCCAGGTGGCAAACGTGGTTAGCGCCAGCGCAATCCAGCCCTTGCCCGCCACCATCCCCTCGACCCACAGCGGCGTATAAACCAGCGACAAATAGGCACCGGCCAGCCCGCACAGTGCACCACCTGCCACCACCGCCAGCAAGCGGATGCGCCGCACCGGGTAACCCAGCGCGTGCGCCGACTGCGGGCTTTCGCCCACACAACGCAGCACCAGCCCGGCCCGGGTTCGGTACAAAAACCAGATCAGCGCAGCAGCCAGCACCACCGTCAGATACACCAGCGGGTGATGCCGAAACAGCGCCGGCCCCACCCATGGCAAGTCACCCAACAACGGAACTGCATACGCCACGCGCTCTGGGATGCGCGCCTGCACGTAGCCGGTGCCGACAAAGGCCGAAAACCCGGTACCAAACAGCGTCAGCGCCAGACCGGTGGCGTACTGGTTGGTGTTGAGCCAGATCACTAGGTAAGCAAAAATGGCTGAAAGCACTGCACCAGCTGCCATACCAGCCACAAATCCAAGAGCATCTGAGCCGGTCAACACCACCGTGGCATAGCCTGCAATGGCGGCGCACAGCATCATGCCCTCCGCGCCCAGGTTGACCACGCCCACCTTCTCGTTGATCAACAGCCCGAGCGATGCGATCGCCAGCACGGTGCCCGCGTTGAGCGTGGAGGCCAGCAGCAGTGCGTACGACTCCATCAGCGGTTCCCTCCGCGGGTGACGGTCAGGCGGTAATTCACCAACGTGTCACAGGCCAACAAACTAAAAAGTAGCAACCCCTGGAACACCCCTGTCAGCGATTTGGTCAACCCCAGCCGCGACTGCGCCAGCTCGCCACCAATGTAAAACATGCTCATCAGCAAGGCCGAAAACACCATCCCCACAGGGTGCAACCGCCCGACAAAGGCGACGATGATGGCGGCAAAGCCATAACCGGCGGGCAGGTAAATGGTGAGCTGGCCGATGGGCCCGGCCACCTCTAGCGCACCCGCCAGACCCGCGCAGCCGCCAGAGATCAACAACGCCGCCCACAAAGCACGGCGTGACGAAAAACCCGCGTAGCGCGCTGCTGCGGGTGCCAGCCCGCCCACCTGCATGGCAAAGCCGGCGCGGGTGCGAAACAGGAACACCCACAGCGCGCCCACCCCCAGCAGCGCCAACAGCGCGCCAATGCTCACCCGCGAGCCCTCGAACAACCGTGGAATGCGCGTGATGGCGTCAAAATTCTTGGTCTGCGGAAAGTTGAACCCGAGCGGGTCTTTCCACGGCCCGCCGACCAGGTAGCTCAGTATCTGCACCGCCACGTACACCAGCATCAGGCTGACCAGAATTTCATTGGCGTGAAAGCGCTCACGCAGCACAGCGGTCAACGCGGCCCACAGCAGCCCGCCCAGCACACCGGCCAGCAGGATTGGCAGCACGATCCAGGGGCCGATCGATGCGTCGGCCGCCAGCGCCACACCGGCGGCAAAAATGCCACCCATGATGTACTGACCCTCGGCGCCAATGTTCCATACATTGGAGCGAAAGCACAGCGCCAGCCCCAAGGCAATGATCAGCAACGGTGTGGCCTTGACCAGCAGCTCGCCCCAGGCGTAGCCGCTTTGAATCGGCAACCAGAAAAACATCGACAAGCCCTTGACCGGGTCCTTGCCCAGGGCGGTGAACATCAGCGTGCCCACCAGCACGGTGACCAGCAGCGCCAGCAGGGGCGATGCATAGGTCCAGAAGCGCGAAGGCTCGGCGCGTGCCTCAAGCCGCCACATGCGCAGCCTCCGGTGCATCCCACAGACCACTCATCCATTGGCCAATTTGTTCCACGTTGGCATCCGCGACTGATATCGACGGTGACAAACGCCCGCGCGCCATCACATGCAAGCGGTCACACACCTCAAACAATTCGTCGAGCTCTTCACTGACCACCAGCACGGCACAACCCGCGTCGCGCAACAGCAGCAGCTCACTGCGAATTTGCGCTGCCGCCCCCACATCCACGCCCCAGGTAGGCTGCGACACGATGAACAAGCGCGGGTTGGCGTCCATCTCACGCCCGACAATGAACTTCTGCAAATTGCCACCTGAAAGCGAGCGCGCTAGCGCATGCACACCGCCGGCCTTGACCTGAAAGCGCGCGATGATGTCAGCAGCCTGACGCTCCAGCTGGCGCACCCGGATCCAGCCACCGGCCAGGCGCGGCAGGGCAATCGCTTCCTGGCGCGTCAACAGCAGGTTGTGTGCCAAGGACAAGGTGGGCACGGCACCGCGGCCCAGGCGCTCTTCCGGCACAAAATGCAGCCCCAACTGACGCCGATGCCCCGGGTGCAGCTGTCCCACATCGACGCGTCCCATGGCGATCGATTCGGGCGCAGCTCGGCAATCCTCGCCCGACAAGGCGCGCAACAGCTCTGTTTGTCCGTTGCCCGACACACCCGCAATGCCGACCACCTCGCCGCCACGCACCTGAAAATCAATGTCCTCCAGATCAACACCAAACTGCTCTTCACGGAGCAACGACAAATGCCGCACACGCAGCAGCACCGCCGCCGGTGGCTGCGCCCGGTGCACCAGAGGCGGCGGCTCAGCCCCGATCATCAGGCGCGACAAGGAGGCGTTGCTTTCCTGCGCCGGGCTGCACGTGCCAGCCACCCGGCCCCCACGCAACACGGTGCACGCCGTGCACAGTGCCCGAATCTCGTGCAGCTTGTGGCTGATGTAAAGAATGCTGCAACCTTCACTGGCCAACTGCCGCAGCACCACAAACAGCTTGTCAACCGCCTGGGGTGTCAGCACGGAAGTGGGTTCGTCCAGAATCAACAGCTGGGGCTGCGTCAGCAAGGCACGGATGATTTCCACGCGCTGCATCTCGCCCACGCTCAGGGTGTGCACCGGGCGCGTGGGTTCAATGCCCAAACCGTATTCGGCGGCCTTTTGCTCGATGTTGCGTGTGACCTCACGCAAACTCAATGCCTTGTCAAGACCGAGCCAGACGTTTTCAGCCACCGTCAGCGTATCAAACAGGCTGAAGTGCTGAAACACCATGCTAATGCCCAGCGCGCGCGCTTCTTGTGGGCTCTTGACATGTACGCGTTGTCCGTTGAAAAACAGCTCACCCGCGTCGGGCTTGACCAAGCCGTAGATGACCTTCATCAGGGTGGATTTGCCAGCGCCGTTTTCACCCAGTACTGCGTGAATCTCGCCGGGCTGCACGCTCAGGGCAACGTCGCTGTTGGCAACAACACCCGGGTACTGTTTGGTAATGCCGACGAGTTGCAGGCGGGCAAGAGTCATGGGGCTGGGTTCAAACAAGAGGCGCGCTCGCCGAAAGGAACGCGCGCATCAAAAGCGCTATTTTGCTTGAAGATACGCGCCCAGAATGAACCCAACGAGCATGAAAGTGAATTTGTTTGGCCCAGTGACGCGCCAACGGGCGCATCTCATCGCTCAGACGCCGGCCAAGGAACGTAAACCGCCCGGATCAACGAGATTGAGCACCCGGCCCGAGCCACTGATCAGGCTCTGATCGCGCAAATGCCGCAACACGCGGGAAAAGGTTTCGGGCGCGATGCCCAACTGCGCGGCAATGCTGCGCTTGCGTTGGTTGAGCTCCACCGCCAATTGGCCTTGCTCACTGGCGCGCGCGTGGCTGAGCAACCATTCTGCGCAGCGCGACTCGGCATCCTTGGCCAGGCGGCTGACCGCAAATTCAGTTTGCCGCCGGTGCGCCATGGCCACGTCGGTGAGCACGGCTTGCGCCGATTCGGGCAAGTTGGCAATCGCCTTGCGAAAGTCTTTGGCGGCGACAGCACGCAGTTTCACGGGCGAATCGGCCAGGGCGTCCACCAGATGTGGCAAACCCAGCACGACCGAACTGGCGTCCAGCCAGCATGGGCCTTCGAGCACACCGATCTGGTGTTCCATGACGCCAGACTCGATGACGCCCAGCGCTACGCGACCGGATTCAATGTAACCGACACGCTGGGTGTCGACGCCACGTTGTTGCAAAATTTGGCCTCGCGCGATGCATTGTTCGCGCGCCGACGGGTCGATGGTGTTGACTGAAAACATAGCGCGAACTTTGCCGCGCCGCAGCATCATCAACCTTGAGCCAGATCAACTTATTGGTAAAAACCCTGTTACTCACCCAGGTAAGCAGCCCGTACCTTTGGATCCTTGAGCATGTTTTTGGCGTCGCCCGACATGGTGATCAACCCCGAATCCATCACGTAGCCGCGGTCCGCTATGGCCAGAGCACGGCTGGCGTTTTGTTCCACCAGCAAAATCGTGACACCTTGCGCATACACGTCACGCACCACCTCAAAAATTTTGTCCACCATGATGGGCGCCAACCCCATCGACGGCTCATCAAGCAACAACACCTTGGGGCGGCTCATCAGCGCGCGGCCCATGGCCAACATTTGCTGCTCGCCACCACTCAAGGTACCGGCCAATTGGTTACGGCGTTCTTTGAGGCGCGGGAAAATGCCGAACACTTTTTCCAGATCAAGCGCTATCTCTGCCTTGTCATCACGGATGTAGGCGCCCATTTGCAGATTTTCCTGAATCGTCATGCGGGTAAACACACCGCGGCCTTCAGGCACCATCGCCAGCCCTTGCTTGACCAAGTCCCACGGCCCCTGTCCATGAATGCTGCGGCCCATGTATTCAATGTCACCGTCGTTGATGGGCAACGAGCCGGTGATGGCCTTCATGGTGGTGGTCTTGCCGGCGCCGTTGGAGCCGATCAGCGACACCAGTTCGCCTTCTTTCACCTCAAAATCGACGCCCTTGACCGCCTGGATGCCCCCGTAGGCGACCTTGAGCGCTTTCACCTTCAATAATACTTGCGCCATGCTCAATGTCCTCCGGTGCCCAGATAGGCTTCAATCACTTTATCGTTGCGTTGCACGTCGGCGGGCGTGCCCTCGGCAATTTGTTTGCCATAGTCCAGCACGGTGACCCGGTCACACAGACCCATCACCAGCTTCACGTCGTGCTCGATCAGCAAAATGGTGCGGTTGTCGTTGCGGATTTTGTCGATCAGTTCGCGCAACAAGACTTTTTCGGTACTGTTCATACCCGCAGCGGGCTCATCGAGCGCAATCAGTTGCGGGTCGGTCGCCAGCGCGCGGGCAATTTCCAACCGCCGCTGGTCGCCATAACTCAGCGTGCGGGCCTTGAAGTCGGTCAGCTTGCCAATGCCCACATAGTCCAGCAACTCTTGCGCACGCTGGGCAATGGCAGCTTCTTCGGCCTTGAAAGCCGGCAGCCTGAACACCGCCCCAATCAGTCCCGAATGGGTACGCACGTGGCGCCCGACCATGACGTTTTCGAGTGCCGTCATCTCGGCAAACAGACGAATGTTCTGGAACGTGCGCGCAATCCCGGCCTTGGCCACCTCGTGCACTGCCGTGGGTTGGTAAGGCTTGCCCGCCAGCTCAAAGGTGCCCGTGTCGGGCGTGTACAACCCCGTCAACACATTGAAAAACGTGGTCTTGCCCGCGCCGTTGGGGCCGATCAAGCCATACACCTGGCCACGCTTGATCTGAATACCCACGTCGCTAAGCGCCTGCAAGCCGCCAAAACGCTTGGAGACGCCACTTACATTGAGAACGGTATCTGTCATGGTGTTCGGTTCCTCTGGTTCCGCGCCTGCACCCATCAGGCCTTGGTGGTGGGCAGCGACTTGCCGTGTTCAGGCGCCGGCCACAAACCACGCGGGCGCAGCAACATGATGCCAATCATGGCCAGCGCAATCAGCAACTGGCGCAGGATCGACGCGTCCAGACGGCCATCGGTCATGCTCTGCAAGGGCCCGGCCACATAGCGCAATACCTCGGGCAGGGCAGATAACGCCAACGCACCGACAATCACGCCCGGCAGGTGGCCGATACCGCCCAGTACCACCATCGAGACGATCATGATCGACTCCATGAGCGAAAACGATTCGGGCGAAATGAAGCCCTGGAACGACGCAAACATGGCACCTGAGACACCGCCAAAGGTGGCGCCCATGCCAAACGCCAGCAACTTCAAGTTGCGCGTGTTGATGCCCATGGCCTTGGCGGCAATTTCATCTTCACGGATGGCCATCCAGGCGCGCCCCACGCGCGACAGCTGCAGGCGGTACGAGATGATCACGCTGAAAATCACCAACACCAGAAACAGGTAGTAGTACAGCGTGACCGACGGCAACTCGAAACCCATCACTTCGGTCGATTTGCCAAAGTCCAGGCCAAAGAACGACAACGAATCGAGCTCGCCCATGCCCTTGGGGCCATTGGTGATGTTCACCGGGTGGTCCAGATTGTTCAGGAACACGCGAATGATTTCACCAAAACCCAAGGTCACGATGGCCAGATAGTCGCCACGCAGCCGCAATGTGGGCGCGCCCAGCAACACACCAAAAAAAGCCGCCAAGCCAGCACCAGCCGGAATAATGACCCAGATCGGTGCATGCATCCCCTGCGGGAACAGGGCGGCAAAAAATGGAAAGTTTTCAGTCAAGTGGGGCGAAGCCATCAGCGCGTACATGTAAGCGCCAATGGCAAAGAACGCCACATAGCCCAGGTCTAGCAAGCCAGCGTAGCCCACCACAATGTTCAAACCCAGCGACAGCATCACGTACAGCAGGGCGGTGTCAGCGATGCGTACCCAGGCATTGCCAAACCCCTGTAACACAATGGGCACCACCAGCAGCCCCACGGCGGCCAGCAAAAAAACGATGATTTGTTTTTGTTTCATCATGTTTTCTCCTTACGCCCGGTCCGCCACCCGCTCACCCAGCAGGCCCGAGGGTCGCAGCGTCAGCACCACAATCAGCACGATAAAGGCAAAAATGTCAGAGTAATGGCTGCCCAGCACACCACCGGTAATGACGCCGATGTACCCGGCCCCCAGCGACTCGATGATGCCCAACGCCACACCGCCCACCACGGCACCGGCCAGGTTGCCAATGCCACCAAACACCGCAGCAGTAAAGGCTTTCAAGCCGGGCAAAAAGCCCATCGTGTGTTGCACCGTGCCATAGTTGGCCGCATACATGATGCCCGCCACTGCGGCCAGCACGGCACCAATGATAAAGGTGGCCGAAATCACCACGTCGGGTTTGACCCCCATGAGCGCAGCCACGCGCGGGTTTTCGGCGGTGGCGCGCATGGCGCGCCCCAGACGGGTGTAGTTCACCAGCCACATCAACACCGCCAGCGAAATCACGGTCACAGCCAAGATGATGATCTGGGTGATGGAAATCACCGCACCCCCAATGTCGATCGGGTCACCACCGATCAGGTTTGGATAAGGCTTGTAATTGGGCTTCCAGATGATCATGGCCAGCGTCTGCAGCAGGATCGACATGCCAATGGCGGTAATCAAAGGTGCCAGGCGTGGACTGTTGCGCAGCGGCTTGTAGGCAAGTTTTTCAATGGTGAAGTTCAAGGCTGCCGCTACCACACAGGCGATGACCATGGAAATCAACAGCACCAGCCAGCCAGGTGCACCGGGCATGGCATCTTGCATCAACCCGATGATCGACCAACTGGTCAGCGCCCCCACCATCAGCACCTCGCCGTGGGCGAAATTGATCAGGCCAATAATGCCATAGACCATGGTGTAACCCAATGCGACCAAGGCATACATGCTGCCCAACACCAGACCGTTGATGATCTGCTGTATGAAGGTTTCCATAAAACTTCTCCGATTTTCAGTGGCACGCCAACCAACGACACAGACCGACAACCGACGTGACGACCAGCTCACACGCTGGGGCACGATCCGCATGCACCTGAACTAGCAAAAACCCTGCCAAGTCTGGTGCCTGGCAGGCGAGCGGTGGCGATTGTAGTCATGGGGTTGACAGGGTCTGGCAAGCCACTTTGCGGGTTTACCCTGAAAATCCAAAACCATTAGCAATCCTTAACGCAGATTAACGCGCCTGATCGTTGCGCTGTTTGAGCAGTCGTAATTTCTCGGCAATGCGGATTTCAAGGCCACGTTCGACCGGTTGGTAAAACCCAGGTTCAGGCATGCCGTCAGGCAGGTAGCGCTCGCCGACGGCAAACGCGTCTGGCTCGTCGTGCGCATAACGGTAGCCCTTGCCGTAGTCCAGCTCTTTCATCAGCCGCGTGGGGGCGTTGCGCAGGTGCATGGGCACCGGCCGGGTGCCGTCCTGCTTGACCCAGGCGCGCGCCGCGTTAAACGCCTTGTAGGCCGCGTTACTCTTGGGTGCCACCGCCAGGTACAGCACACATTCAGCCAACGCCAGTTCACCTTCGGGCGTGCCCAAGCGCTCATACACTTGGGCGGCGTCCAGCGCCAGGCGCAAGGCGCGCGGGTCGGCCAAACCAATGTCTTCGCTGGCCATGCGGATCAAGCGCCTTGCCATGTATTTGGGATCCACACCACCGTCGAGCATGCGCACCAGCCAGTACAGCGCCGCGTCGGGGTCGGAACCGCGCACGCTTTTGTGCAGCGCGGAAATGGTGTCGTAAAACTGCACACCGCCCTTGTCGTAGCGGCGCAGTTGCTGGCCCAGCACTGTCAACAACCAGGCGTCGGTGATGCTGTGCAACTGCTGTTCTGCTGCCGCCACTGCCAGCGTCTGCAAGGTATTGAGCAAACGCCGCGCGTCGCCGTCCGCGTAGCCAACCAGACGCTCTATCGCTTCTGATTCAATAGCTGGCAGCGCTTGCTGTGCCAGCGCTGAGGCCACAATTTGCTTTAAGTCGTCTGGGGTCAACGGCTGCAACACGTACACAACCGCGCGGGACAGCAGCGCGGAATTGACCTCAAACGACGGGTTCTCGGTGGTGGCGCCGACAAAGGTAAACAGGCCGCTTTCTACGTGTGGCAAAAAAGCGTCTTGCTGGCTTTTGTTGAAGCGGTGCACTTCATCGACAAACACCAGCGTACGCCTGCCCTGCTGCTGCGCCAGTTGCGCGCGCTCCACCGCTTCCCGGATGTCTTTCACGCCCCCCAGCACCGCGCTGATGGTGATGAATTGCGCGTCAAACGCGTCGGCCATCAAGCGCGCGATGGTGGTTTTGCCGGTGCCCGGCGGCCCCCAAAAAATGCAACTGTGCGGTTGGCCCGATTCAAACGCCAGGCGCAACGCCATGCCCTCACCCAGCACATGGCGCTGACCAACGACCTCGGCCAGCGTGCGCGGGCGTAGCCGTTCGGCCAGCGGCACTGCGCTGACGCCTGCGCCGGGCTTCATCCGGCCAACACCGCCCGGTTGCGACCGCCTTCTTTGGCCAAATACAGCCGCGCATCGGCCTGACGAAACAAATCCACCACGGCACCTTGGGCCGCCGACGTGACCGCGCCCCCGACAGAGATGGTGACCACCCCCCACTGCGCGTTCAGTGTGTGTGCCAAACCCAGGGCCTGCACGTCAGAAACGATGTTTTGCGCCAACTGCTGCAACGCGGTGTCTTGCGCGCCAGGTACCAGAACGGCAAATTCTTCACCGCCATAGCGCGCAGCAAAAGCGTCTTGCGTGTGGCCCTGCTCATTGGCCTGACGCACTGCGGTGTCAATCGTCTGAGCGACCTGGCGCAGGCAATCGTCACCTGCCTGGTGACCATAGTGGTCGTTAAATTTTTTGAAGTTGTCGATATCGATCATCAGCAGGCCGAAGGACTCGCGCAGCGTCTGCGCCTGGTCCCACAACTGATCGGTGCGCAAGTCCATGCTGCGGCGGTTGCACAGCCCCGTGAGGCCGTCCAGGCTGGCCAGGTCTTGCAATTTACGGTTGGCCGCAGACAGGCTTTGACGCAGCGCGGCAATGCGGCTCATGGCCTTCATCTTGGCCTGCAACACCGGCTCGGGGACAAACTTGCTCATGAAGTCGTCGCCTCCGGCTTCGATGGCAGTGACGAGGTTTTCTACCGTGTCGGACGACGTCAAAAAGATGATGGGGGTCCAGGCCCACTGCTGGGTGGACTCAAACGCACGGATGCGGCTCGTCGCCTCAAAGCCGTTCATGACGGGCATTTCCAAATCCATCAACACGAGGTCAGGCGCCGCAGAGGCAAACAATGTCAACGCCTCTTGTCCGTTACCCGCGTGCAGCACGTCGTGGCCATAACTGACCAGGCGCGCCGTCATGACCATTTGCACCGATTTGGCGTCATCCACCAACAAAATTTTCATCGACGTTCCTGTTCATCTCTTTTTTTAGTCCGGTAGGCAGATGATAGTCACAAAGTCCCGGCTTGCGTCCGCACGTCACCGTGTGCCCAGCTCGGGTCCGTTTCAAAGTGGATGCCAATGCGCAAGGCATCGACGCACGGCATGGCGTACCTTCACCCCACCCACTTGCGCGCGTTGCGCCATAGCTGCATCCAGGGGCTGAAGTCGTTTGGATTTTGCGATGTCCAGCTCATCTGGATGTTGCGAAACACACGCTCGGGATGCGGCATCATGGCGGTGAAGCGGCCGTCCAAGGTGGTGACCGCCGTCAGGCCGCCGGGGCTGCCGTTGGGGTTGAAGGGATAAGCCTCGGTGGCGGCGCCGGTGTTGTCAACGAACCGCATCGCGGCAAGCGCTTTGTTAGCGTTGCCCCGGTAGGTGAAGTTGGCAAAACCTTCACCGTGCGCCACAGCAATGGGCAAGCGGCTACCGGCCATGCCTTTGAAGAACAGCGACGGCGAATCCAGCACCTCCACCATGGACAGGCGCGCCTCAAAACGCTCGCTCTGGTTGGTGGTGAAACGTGGCCAATCCTGCGCGCCGGGGATGATGTCAGCCAGCTCGGCAAACATCTGGCAGCCGTTGCAGACACCCAGACCAAAGGTATCTTGGCGGGCAAAAAACGCCTTGAACTGGTCGGCCAACACCGGGTTGAAAGTGATGGAGCGCGCCCAGCCGATACCCGCGCCCAGCGTGTCACCATAACTGAAGCCGCCGCAGGCCACCACACCTTGGAATTCGGCCAGATTGGCGCGACCGGTTTGCAGGTCGGTCATGTGCACGTCAAAGGCCTCAAAACCCGCTTCGGTGAAGGCGTAGGCCATTTCCACGTGCGAGTTCACGCCCTGCTCGCGCAGCACCGCCACCTTGGGGCGGGTCAGCATGAGTGCCGGCGCCGGTATGGATTGAATAGCTGCCTGCGCTTGTTCTATAAGGGCTAGAGCCTGATTTGGCAGGTAAATGTGCATGCCCGGGTCGGCCTGCACGCCGGCGGCGGCGTGCTCGGCATCGGCGCAGGCCGGGTTGTCACGGCGCTGGCAAATCTGCCAGCTCACGCTGTCCCACACCTGGTGCAGGTCGGACAGCTTGGCGCTGAAGATGGACTTGGCATCACGCCAGACTTGCACCTCACCCACTCCGGCGGTGATGGTCGAATCAGCCGGGCGGGTTTTGCCCACCACGTGGCTGAAGGCGCTCAAACCGTGTTCGCGCAGCACCTGCATCACTGCGTTGCGCTCAGCCGTGCGCACCTGTAGCAGCACGCCCAATTCTTCGGTAAACAGGGCGCGCAGGGTTTGCTCGTCGCGCCTGCCGCTGATCTGGCCGACCCAGTTTTTCGCCTCCCCGCTGTCCATGCGGCTATCAGTTATGCCGTCGCCTTCCGTGACGAGCATGTCCACGTTCAGCGCCACACCCACGTGGCCGGCAAACGCCATCTCGCACGCCGCAGCAAACAGGCCACCGTCGCTGCGGTCGTGGTAGGCCAGGATCCGCCCCTGCGCGCGCAGAGCGTTTACCGCCCTGACCAGGTTCACCAGGTCTTGCGGGTGGTCCAGGTCGGGCACCGAGTCACCCATCTGGCCGAGGGTCTGCGCCAGAATGCTGCCCCCAATACGGTTCTGGCCACGGCCGAGGTCGATCAGAATCAATACGGTGTCGTCCACCGCGCTGAGCTGCGGCGTGAGCGTGCCGCGCACATCGGCCAGCGTGGCAAAAGCGGTGACGATCAGCGACACGGGCGAGGTGACTTTTTTGTCCACGCCCTGCTCATCCTTCCACTGCGTGCGCATCGAGAGCGAATCCTTGCCCACCGGGATGCTGATGCCCAGCGCCGGGCACAGTTCCAGCCCGACCGCTTTGACGGTTTCGTATAACGCAGCGTCTTCGCCTGGCTCGCCGCAGGCGGCCATCCAATTGGCGCTGAGTTTGACGCGGTCCAGCTCCATGGGCGCAGCCAGCAGGTTGGTGATCGCCTCGGCCACGGCCATACGGCCACTGGCGGCAGCGTTCACGCTGGCCAGCGGGGTGCGTTCCCCAATCGCCATAGCCTCCCCGGCAAAACCTTTAAAGTCGGCCAGCGTCACGGCGCAGTCCGCTACCGGCACTTGCCAGGGGCCGATCATCTGGTCGCGGTGCGTGAGGCCGCCCACGGTGCGGTCGCCAATGGTGATCAGAAAGCGCTTGGAAGCCACGGTGGGGTGCGCCAGCACGTTGATGGCGGCTTGCTGAAGCTGCACGCCAATCAGGTTGACAGGTGAAAACTCGCGCTTCACCGTGGTCACATCCCGCTGCATTTTGGGCGGCTTGCCCAGCAGCACGTTCATGGGCATATGGACAGGAAGTTCAGCTTCGGGTTGCACGACCTGGCCTTTCGCCAAGTTCACATCGCCCACCACCAGTTGACGCTCCTCGGTGGCCACCCCCACCACGGCAAACGGGCAGCGTTCACGCTCGCATAGCGCCTTGAAGCCGTCCAGCGACTGCGGCGCAATGGCCAGAACATAGCGCTCCTGACTTTCGTTGGACCAGATTTCTTTGGGCGCCAAGCCGCTTTCTTCCAACGGCACGTTGCGCAGGTCAAACAGCGCGCCACGTTGCGCGTCGTTGGTCAGCTCAGGGAAGGCGTTGGAGATGCCACCCGCACCGACGTCGTGGATCGCCAGAATGGGATTTCCGCGACCGTCGGAGCCACCCTCTTTACCTTGCAGCCAGCACTGGTTGATGACCTCTTGCGCGCGGCGCTCAATTTCAGGGTTGCCGCGCTGCACCGAGTCAAAGTCCAGATGCGCCGCGTTGGCTCCGGTGGTCATGGAGCTGGCCGCGCCGCCGCCCATGCCGATGCGCATGCCTGGGCCGCCCAGCTGAATCAGCAGCGTGCCAGCCGGAAACTGCACCTTGTGCGTCTGGCTGGCATCAATCACACCCAGGCCACCGGCCAGCATGATCGGCTTGTGGTAGCCGCGCTGCTCTGTCTGTGTCACCAGTGCGCCGCTGGCGTCCTTGACTTGGTAGCTTAAGGATTGTTCGTACTCACGAAAGTAGCCCAGCAGATTGGGCCGACCAAATTCGTTATTGAACGCCGCCCCGCCCAGCGGCCCTTCGATCATGATCTGCAACGGGCTGGCGACATGCCCCGGCTTGCCGTAATTAATTGCGTAATTAATTGCGTAATTAATTGGGGTCAGAGTCGAATTAATTTCTTCTTTTGGTTTTGAAAAATTAATTGGGATCTGACCCCAATTAATTTGTGACACGCTGAAACCGGTCAGGCCGGCTTTGGGTTTGGAGCCGCGGCCGGTGGCACCTTCGTCACGGATTTCGCCGCCTGCGCCGGTGGCGGCACCGGGGAACGGTGAGATCGCCGTGGGGTGGTTGTGCGTTTCCACCTTCATCAGGATGTGCTGCAACGCAGTTTCTTTTTGATAGCTGCTTGCGCTTACCTCACCTGCGCTAGAGGCTGATTTGGCAGTAAACCTTTCTACCTGCGCTCCGACCATCACCGAGGCGTTGTCCGAGTACGCCACCAGCATGTGCTGCGGGTTGGTTTGGTGCGTGTGGCGGATCATGCCAAACAGGCTGTGCGGCTGGGGCACGCCGTCGATGCGGAACTCGGCGTTGAAAATCTTGTGACGGCAGTGCTCGCTGTTGGCCTGGGCAAACATCATCAGCTCGACATCGGTAGGATTGCGCTGTAACTGTGTGAAGGCGCTCACTAGGTAATCGATTTCATCCGCTACCAGCGCCAAGCCAAACTCTGTGTTGGCCGTCAACAGCGCAGCTTTACCGCCACCGAGCACATCCACATGCACCATGGGGGCGGCGGGCAGCGCTTCAAACAGTCGGGCAGCCTGGACGCGATCGAACAGCACGCTCTCGGTCATGCGGTCGTGCAGCAGATCGGCCATCTGCACCAGTTGCGACTCACTCAAGGTGGCTTTGGACAACAAACCGCTCTTGAGCGTGATGCGGTATTCCACCATACGCTCCACACGGTGGATGGTCAGACCACAGTTGTGCGCAATGTCAGTGGCTTTGGAAGCCCAGGGCGAGACCGTGCCCAAGCGCGGTGCCACGATGATCAAGGCCCCGTCGGCCGAGCCGCTGTAGGGGTCGCCATACGTCAGCAAAGCTGACAACTGATCATGGAGCGCCGGAGTCATGTCCTGGTCCGTCGCCACCAGGTGCACGTAGTGCGCGGCAATGCCGCTGACCTTGTCATGCAGCGTTTGAAGCTGAGGCAGCAGTTGTTGAACACGGAACGCGCTGAGAGCGCTGCCGCCCTCGAAGGGGGTGAGATGCAGGGACACTTTGGGGGCCTGAAAAGAGGTGAAAAAAGATCACGGGGGCTGGCCGGATGGGGCCAAAACTAATGCAAATTTTAGCCGGGTGGTTCAGCGCGGCATCAGCGCGGCATCAGCACGGCACCAGTGCGGCGTCATCGTGGGCTTGTCGGCTGGGGTCGGCTCAGCAGCAGGCCAACCATCAACAACGCGGCCGCCAACCCACCCAGCACGGGCATCACAAAAAACACCAAACCACCTTGCGGATCTGGGTGGATGTAGATCGTGTCCCAGTACGCCCACACCCCCAGCACCAAATACAACGCAGACACGCCCAGCACCACCCTCGATGCCGTGCGCCGACCGCGCGCCAGGCGACTGCACAACCCCAAAAATACCCAAGGCAACACCACCACCGCCGGCAACACCCAAGCCATCACGGTGAGCCATTTCGGATGAAACACCTGAAACAGCAACGCCAGGTGGCTGACGATGCCCGCACCCAGCAGCAGCCGCGCCAGCGTCATCGTCTGGCTGGCTCCGGTCGGGTTGTCAGAAGCGGGTTGCATCGCGATCGGCTCCGGGCCGACGTTGGCGGGCCCGCCAGGCCTCTGACACCGTCACCCACAGCGTGCGACCCAACAACAGGGGGGCGATCAGCAGCAAGTCCACCCGGATAGCGCAATCCCCGCTGCACAAGACCCGCGTGGCGATCAGCCACTCATACACCGCGTAGGCCAACCATAAACCCGCCGTAGTCAGCCAGCGCCCAGATCCATGCCAACGCCAGAGCACCAAGAGCACGACACCCACCAGCACAGCAAACACCGCCAGTTCAGCCATGGCAGCGCCCATGCCCAAAAGCAATTCGCACGTCACTCAACGGTCACCTCTTTCGCCATCTAACGCAACAAAGCCGTAAAACCGCTCGGGGGGAAGCCGCTTGAGCAACACTTTATCCACCACATTGCCGACGATGGAACAACCTGGCTGACTGCTGTCGCGGCGTTCAGTTTTGGTCACCAGGCGCCCCGTGGCATCGGTGATCACCGCCACAATCGACGCCCGGGCGTTGTCGGTACGTTCCACCACAATGCCGCGCTCGCCTGTGGCCAGCTCCACATAATCACCTGGCGGGTAAATGCCAAACTGCTTGACGATGGCCGTGGACATCGGCCCACCCTGGTCTTCGCGGTACAGCTGACGGATGGCCTCTTGCGAGGTGAGCGCCTCACGCAGGGCACGCGGGCTGATTTTGGCCATAAAGACGTCCGTCACCCGCAGGGCCGTGGCCATGTCGCTGGGCTGTGTGCAACCCGTCGGGTAGCCGCTGCCGTCCAGATGCTCGTGGTGCTGCACCACCGCAGTCAACCAATCGGTGTCGGTCACACCCAGAGACTCCAGCAGCGCAACCGCCGCCTGGGGATGCGCCAAGATATCTTTTTTTTGCGCGTCCTTGATAGGCGTATCTTGCGCAGCCATCTGGCCCTGTAGCTCCATGATCGACAGGTTCATGGTCAGCGCCGCCCGCACTAGGCTCAAGACACGTGTGGCGCTCCACTGCAAGTGGCGGGCGAGCAAGACACACATGACTGCGGTATGAATGGCGTGGTTATAGCCGTAGTAATAATGCGGCTGGTTTTCTTGCCGCACACACCGGTAAATGCCCACGTCCACATGGCGGTCGAGCAGCATCAGCAGGTGGTTGGAATAGGCTTCAAGCTGCGGCAAAAAATCTGCATGGGCTTTCGGGTGCTGGCACAGGTCACGCAGCGCCTGCGCCTTTTTTTCCCACAGGCCAAACAGGTTGGGCGGCGCAACAATTTTCTGCTCTTGTTTGGGCGCATCGTTGCTGGCTGCAGCGCGGATTTCTTCCACATCGACAAACGCACCACGCTCCAACAATTCGTCCAACTGTCGTTCATTGACGATCAAATGCCCTTTGGACAGCAGCAACTGGCCTTGTTCGTCACGCACGTTCCATGGCAGCGGCGCACCGAGATGCACTTTGGAGCGGGGCAAGCGCAGGACTTTCACGCGCCGCATTCTAGGCACCAGCACACCGCAGCGCCATACGGGCAAACCTACAATCTGCCAACTTTTTTGTAGCGTCTCTTGATGAATCCGAATCCTGCCGACCCCGCCACGTCCAACACGCCCCCAAGGCGTGCAATCCGCAGCTTTGTCAAGCGCACGGGTCGCACAACCAGCGCTCAAACCAAGGCTCTGGAGACCTTGGGGCCGCAATTTTTACTTCCGTATCAGCCGCTTGAGCTGAATGCTGGAGCTGCTTTCATGGCCACACAGGACCCCAACGGTCAGGGTGGAACCAAGCGTCACCCGCTCGTGCTGGAAATCGGCTTTGGCATGGGCGAGGCCACTGCCCACATTGCCGCGCTGCTGCCTGAGACACGCTTTTTGTGCTGCGAAGTGCACGACCCCGGCGTCGGCGCCCTGCTCAGGCGCATCGGCGAACAAGGCTTGAAAAACATCCGCATCTGCGCGCACGACGCAGTGGAGGTGATTGATCACATGCTGCCACCGCAATGTCTGGACGGTGTGCACATTTTCTTTCCCGACCCGTGGCACAAGGCGCGCCACAACAAACGCCGACTGATCCAGCCCCCCCTGGTGGCCAAACTGGCCGCACGCCTGAAAGTTGGCGGATACATTCACTGTGCCACCGACTGGCAGGAATACGCCCAGCAGATGTTGCAGGTATTCAGCGCCGAGCCGCTACTTAAAAACACTGCGTTGGCGGCGCACCCCGAGCTGGGCGGTTACGCGCCCAAACCGCACTACCGGCCGCTGACCAAGTTCGAAAACCGTGGCATCAAGCTCGGCCACGGCGTCTGGGACCTAGTGTTTGAACGCATCTAACTGGCATGGTCGAGATGGCCGCCCCGGATGATGAAAGAAGTTCGTCACTGCGAGCGCAGCGCGGCAGTCCATGCGATTCGGGGCCACGGATTGCTTCACTGCGTTCGCAATGACGGGCAAATTCCAAATGTCGGCGGCGTTCTTTCGCGTTAAATTTGGCTTCAAGCCCGCTACCCGGAACGGGGTCGGCCCCAGTTGCATCGCCGTGCCGAGCGGGCCGTGGCCCAGTTTGCTGGACTTTCTGACCGAGCGCTTTGCGCACGTGACGCAGGCCACCTGGCTGGAGCGCTTGGCGCGGGGTGACGTGCTCAATGAATCCGGCCAGCCCATCACCCCGGAACAGGCCCAGCATTCACCCTCCCCGGCCCACACGCGCCTGTACTACTACCGCGAGGTTGCCAATGAGTCAATCATCCCGTTTGAAGCACAGATGCTGTACCAGGACGAGCATCTGCTGGTCGTCGATAAGCCGCATTTTTTGCCGGTGGTTCCGTCCGGCGGCTATTTGCAGCAGACGCTGTTGGTGCGACTGAAACGCCAGTTGGGGCTGAACGACCTGGTGCCCGTGCACCGCATCGACCGCGACACCGCCGGGCTGGTGCTGTTTTCCAAACAGCCCGCCAGCCGCGACGCTTACGCGGCGCTGTTTCGTACGCACCAAGTGCAAAAGACCTACCACGCCATCGCGCCGTGGCGCGCCGACCTGACGCTGCCGCTGACACGCGCCAGCCGCATCAAAGAGGCTGGCCACTTTATGCTGCAACACGAGGTGCCGGGCGAGCCCAACGCCATCACCACCATCGACGTGCTGGAGGTGCGCGGTGCGCTGGCACGCTACCAGCTTACGCCGGTCACAGGCCAAAGGCATCAACTGCGCGTGCACATGCTGGGCCTGGGCGTGCCAATCGTCAACGATGGTCTGTACCCGGTACTGACCCCCGAAAGACCGACAGACTACAGCCAACCGCTGCAACTGCTGGCGCGCGACATTGAATTCACCGACCCGGTCTGTGGTCTCAGGCATCACTTTGTCAGCCAGCGCCAGCTCATGTTTTGAAGAGCCGCAGCACGGTGCATGCCCCCTGATTCCGACGCTGGTCATTTTTCGCGGAAAATGCGTCATCCCAGCCTGCCTGTGCCGAACCACTTTAACCGCCAAACCATCACCCACCATGATTCTTGAACTTGCCGACTTTGCCATCCTGCCCGGCCAGAATGCCGCCTTTGAAGAAGCCATCCAACGGGGACTGGCCGCCATCATCACACAGACCAAGGGTTTTGAAGGTTTCAAGATCAACCGCTGCATAGAAAACCCCAACCGCTACGTGCTGCAAATTTTTTGGACCACCTTGGAAGACCACACCGTTGGATTCCGTGAGTCAGCCGCGTTTACCGAGTGGCGTGCCATCGTCGGGCCGTTTTTTGCCAGCGCACCGGTGGTGCAGCACTTTGAACTGATCGCCAAATCGGCCTGACACCGTCGGCACACATCCCTTATTGAAAGCCATACCATGACATCCTATGTATTTGCGCCCCCCGCCACAGTGAGTGTCCCGGTGACAGGGTCCAACACGCGCTTTCCGGTGCACCGCATCTACTGTGTGGGCCGCAATTACGCCGAGCACGCGCAAGAGATGGGCCACACCGGGCGCGAGCCACCGTTTTTCTTCATGAAACCAGCCGATGCCGTGCTGGTGGTCGATGCCGGATTGACCGCCGCCCTACCCTACCCCAGCCTGACGCATAACCTGCACCATGAAATTGAGCTGGTGGTGGCCATCGGCACGGGCGGCCAAGCCATCCCCGTCAGCCAGGCGCTGGCGCACGTGTTTGGCTATGCTGTGGGGCTGGACATGACGCGGCGCGACCTGCAAAACGAGATGAAGCAACAAGGCCGCCCCTGGTGCATTGGCAAGGGGTTTGACCATTCCGCTCCCGTCGGCCCGATCACGCCCGCTGCTGCCGTGCCCGATATCATGCACGCCGACATCCGCCTGCAAGTCAACGGCACACTGCGCCAGCACAGCCAGATCAGCCAGCTGATCTGGAACGTAGCCGAAACCATTGCGCAGCTGTCCAACGCCTGGGCGCTGCAACCCGGGGACCTGATCTACACCGGCACACCGGCGGGCGTGGCTGCAGTTGTGAGCGGCGACACGCTGCAAGGCAGCATCAGTGGTCTGACCCCCATTGCGCTGCAGGTATGCTAGCACCGTAGCTTCACCCCAACCTTGTCACCCATGCACCGCCCGCTCATTCGACACTGCAAAAACTGTGGCACCGCCGTGGTGTACCGGGTGCCTGACGACGGCGACACACACCAACGTGCCGTGTGTCCAGCGTGCCACACCATTCACTATGAAAACCCGCTCATGGTGGTGGGCACCATTCCGGTGTGGGGCGACCAGGTGTTGCTGTGCAAGCGCGCCATTGAGCCGCGCCTGGGCAAGTGGACGTTACCGGCGGGCTTTATGGAGTTGAACGAAACCGTGGCCGAAGGCGCCGCGCGTGAAACTGTGGAAGAAGCGGGTGCGCAGTTTGAGATAGGCGACTTTTTCTCGCTCGTGAACGTCACCCGCGTCGGGCAAGTGCACCTGTTTTACCGGGCCACGTTGCTTTCCGACCAGTTTGACCCCGGCGTTGAAACCCTGGAGGCACGGTTGTTTGACGAGGCTGACATCCCGTGGGAGCAGATGGCCTTCCGAACCGTGTCCGAAACGCTCAAGCACTTTTTTGCCGACCGCAGCCAAGGGCACTATGCCACCCATGTCTTTGATGTCGCCTGACACGCTGGCACTGGCCGAGTGGTGGTGTTACCGCGCCGGCATCTTTTTTGTGACCAGCGTGCTGGACGACCCGGCCTGGCTAGCGCTCATGTTTTGTTAGTGTTTTAGGCCTTTAGCCCTTATTCATCAAGCGCTGATAGCTCTTTATTTTGAAGCATCATGCTGCCTTGCTACGTCCTGCTTGACCTGGAAACCACTGGAGGCAACGCGCTGCGCGACCGCATCACCGAGATCGCGGCGGTGCGCATTGAGCACGGCATCGAGGTGGCGCGCTGGAGCACATTGGTCAACCCGGGCGTGCCCATCTCCGGCTTTATCGAGCGGCTCACTGGCATCAGCAACGCCATGGTGGCCGACGCGCCGCCGTTTGACGAAGTCGCGGGGCGCTTGCTCGAACTGCTCGACGGCGCGGTGCTGGTGGCGCACAACGTGCGTTTTGACCACGGCTTTTTGCTGCACGAATTCGCCCGCATCGACGTGGCCCTGCGCAGCAAGACGCTGTGCACGGTGCGTCTGTCGCGCCTGCTTGCCCCCGGGGTCAAGAGCCACGGGCTGGATGCCATCATGCAGCGCCACGGCATCACCACCCAATCGCGCCACCGCGCCATGGGCGACGTGCAGGTGATGCAAAGCTGGCTGGCGCTAGAGGCCCAGCGCGTGGGCATCGACACCCTGCGCCAACATGCCCACACCCTGTTGCAAGGCAGCGCCGCGCTGCCGCCACAGCTCGACACCGACGTCGCAGACATCCCTGAAGGCCCTGGCGTGTACCTGTTTTACGGTGAGGGCACGCTGCCGCTGTACGTGGGCAAGAGCATCAAATTGCGCAGCCGGGTGATGCAGCACTTCCAGGCCGCCAGCCGCGACGCGCGCGAGATACGCATCGCGCAGGAGATCCGCCGCATTGAATGGATCGAAACCGCTGGCGAGCTGGGCGCGTTGCTGCTCGAAGCGCGTCTGGTCAAACAGCACCAACCGCTGCACAACCGCCAGTTGCGCCGTGAAAACAGCCTGTGCGCCTGGCGACTCGATACCAACCCAGCTGCCCGCCCACTGCTGACACTGGTGCGCGGCGCAGAGCTGACACCCCAAGAGTTTGGCAACCTGTACGGCCCCTACCGCTCCAAAAACCAGGCGCTGAGCCACCTGCGGGATCTGGCCGAGCGGCACCGCCTGTGCCCGCAAGCACTGGGGCTTGAATCGGGCAAGGGGCGTTGTTTTGCGCACCAGATCGGCCACTGCCAGGGCGTGTGCTGCGGCGAGGAAACACCGCAGCGCCACCACTTGCGTCTGCAAATGGCGCTGACCACCGACAAGCTACGCGCCTGGCCCTTTGCCGGGCCGGTGGGGCTGCGCGAGCACAACCCGCGCACCGGTCGCACCGACCTGCACCTGTTTGACCAGTGGTGTCATGTCGCCAGCGTGCACAGTGATGAGGAATTGGCCCAAGCGTTGCAAACGCGCACGAACGTGCTGACGTTTGATCTGGACAGCTACCGCATCGCCACCAAGTACCTGCTGCCACCGGGTCGAGCCGGCGTTTCGGTGCTGAAACTTGGTGGGATGCGCGGGGACCGAACCGCCGAAACGATCAGGTTTCCTTCGAAATCTTGATGCTCGGAAACTTGCTAGAAAAGTCCTTGTTCTTGGCCGCAATCGCCAGCGCCACCTTGCGCGCCACGGCTTTGTACAAACCGGCCACGTCGCTGTCGGGCTCTGATACCACGGTGGGTTTGCCACCGTCGGCCTGCACGCGGATGTGCATCGCCAGAGGCAAGGCGCCCAGGTAGTCCATATGGTAGTCAGCGGCCATTTTTTTGCCACCATCGGCGCCAAAGATATGTTCTACATGGCCGCAGTTGCTGCACACGTGCACGGCCATGTTTTCAACAATACCCAGAATCGGCACACCCACTTTTTCAAACATCTTGATGCCCTTGCGCGCGTCCAACAGGGCAATGTCTTGTGGCGTGGTCACAATCACCGCGCCGGTCATGGGCACTTTTTGCGAGAGCGTTAACTGAATGTCGCCCGTGCCGGGGGGCATATCAACGATCAGATAATCCAGATCGTTCCAGTTGGTCTGGCGCAGCAGTTGTTCCAGCGCCTGCGTGGCCATGGGTCCGCGCCAGATCATGGCTTCATCCTGCGCCACCAAAAAGCCGATGGACATGACCTGCACACCGTAGTTTTCCAGCGGATCCATGGTCTGGCCGTCAGCACTCTCGGGGCGGCCCTCGATGCCCATCATCATTGGAATGCTGGGGCCGTAAATGTCGGCATCCAGCAAGCCTACACGCGCACCCTCAGAGGCCAACGCCAACGCCAGGTTCACCGCCGTGGTGCTTTTGCCAACACCACCCTTGCCCGAGGCCACGGCCACGATGTTCTTCACACCCGGCAGCAGTTGCACACCACGCTGTACCGCGTGGGCGGTGATTTTGGTGGTCACGTTCACCGACACGTTGGCCACACCCGCCACCGACTTGGCGGCGGCAATCAAGGCTTGGCGCAGCGCAGCAATCTGGCTCTTGGCGGGGTAGCCCAGCTCCACGTCAAAGGCAACGTCGCCGCCACTGATGCTGAGATTTTTAAGCGCCTTGGTGGACACAAAATCACGTCCGGTGTTGGGATCGATCACGCCCTTGAGGGCATCTTGCAGGGTTTGTTCTGTCACAGTCATGGGGTTTCTCCGAAAAAGGGGAGTCTAGCCAATTCACGATTGACCCCGCCGCCAGTCGGTGCATCAGGACTTACCCGTACTGGCCCCAAAAAGCGCTTGCCCCCGCCAGAACTGGGGGCAATGCTGCCGATAATGAAGCATGGTTCAAGAAGCGTTTGCCCCCTCTGAATGGCCTCGGGAAGACAACAGCACCACCGCCTTGATGCTCACCGGCGGCGGCGCACGTGCCGCGTACCAGGTGGGGGTGTTACAAGCGGTGGCAGATATCCGCCTACAGTGCGGTGCGCAAGACCAGCCCAACCCGTTTCCGATTATTGGTGGCACCTCCGCTGGCGCGCTCAACGCGGCGGCGCTGGCCTGCGGTGCTGACAAATTTGATAGCACCGTGCGCATGATCGCCGATGTATGGAGCCACTTTCATGCGCAACAGGTGTACCTGTCTGATTCGGTCAGCATGTTGCGCACGGGCGCGGGCTGGGCCACCTTGCTGTCGCTGGGTTGGCAGTTGGCCAAGTGGCGACGCAGCAAGCCGCGGTCACTGCTGGACAACACACCACTGGCCGATTTGATCAGCCGCGTGGTACCGCTGGAGCGACTGCCCGGGCTGATCCAACAAGGGCATCTGCAAGCGCTGGCCATTACGGCGTCCAGCTACAGCAGCGGCGAACACATCACTTTTTTTGAGGGCGACAAGCGTCTGATGCCATGGGTGCGCTCTCAGCGCCGTGGCCTGCGCGACAAAATTACCCACGCCCACTTGCTGGCTTCCAGCGCGATCCCGTTTGTGTTCCCGGCCATGGCGTTGCAGCTCGAAGGCGAAACAGCCTATTTTGGTGACGGCTCGATGCGCCAGACCGCGCCCATTGCACCGGCTATTCATCTGGGTGGCCAGCGCATCTTTGTGATTGGTGCCGGGCGGCTGCATCAGCCGCACAACCCATCGACTCTGGCGCATCACGGCGACCATTACCCCACGATAGCGCAAATCGCCGGGCACGCGCTATCAAACATCTTTCTGGATGCACTGGCGGTAGATGTAGAACGCATCCGACGCATCAATCAAACGCTGAGCCTGATCCCCGATGCGTTGCGCCAGGCCAGCAACCTGCGACCGGTCGATCTGCTGTTGATTGCACCGTCGCAGCGGCTCGATGTGATTGCATCACGGCATCTGCACGAGCTGCCTGTGGCGGTGCAGTCTCTGATGGGCAAGTTCAGCGGCCACGGCGACGCCTCCGACGCCAAAGGCAGTGCGCTGGCCAGTTACCTGCTGTTTGAAGAGGGTTACACGCAGGAGCTGATGGCGCTGGGACAAGCCGATGCACAGCGACAGCGCGCCGACATTTGCGGTTTTTTCAACTGGACTGACCCGTTGGCCGACAGTGCGCCTGTAGCAGACAGCAAACAGGCCAAAGCCCCTGCTACAGATCGACGGCGCGACCCGCTGCGGCTGCGCTAGGGACAGCCCGAGGCCGCGGCGCTACCACAACTCGCAGGGTGTGATGCAGCGTGTCCCTACAACACGGGGCGCGCCCCTTAAAATTGCGCGCTCTGTCAGAAAGCCCACCTCATGCCCCGTCACATTTTTGTCACCACCGCCCTGCCCTACGCCAACGGCAACTTTCACATCGGCCACATCATGGAATACATCCAGGCCGACATTTGGGTACGGTTCCAGCGCATGATGGGTCATACGGTAGATTTTTGTGGTGCCGACGACACGCACGGCGCACCGATCATGATCGCCGCTGAAAAGGCTGGCGTGACCCCACAGCAATTTGTGGCCGACATCGCCGCCGGGCGCAAGCCCTACCTGGACGGTTTTCACATCCAGTTTGACAACTGGCACAGCACCGATGCACCCGAAAACCACGAGCTGGCGCAAAGCATTTACCGCGCGCTGCGCGACAACTCTGAGGGCAGCCTGATTGAGGCGCGCTCTATCGAACAGTTTTACGACCCGCAAAAGGGCATGTTTTTGCCCGACCGGTTCATCAAGGGCGAGTGCCCGCGCTGCCACGGCAAAGACCAGTACGGCGACAACTGCGAAGAATGCGGCGCGGTGTACGCACCCACCGAGCTGATCAACCCGTATTCGGCCTTAAGCGGTGCCAAGCCGGAGCTAAAAACCTCAGAGCACTTTTTCTTCAAGCTGTCCGACCCGCGCTGCGTGGCGTTTTTGACCGAATGGACGCAAGACGGCAAGCTGCAGCCCGAGGTGGCCAACAAAATCAAGGAATGGTTTACCACGCGTAGCAACCCGGATGGTTCCACCAGCACCGGACTGGGCGACTGGGACATCTCTAGAGACGCGCCCTACTTTGGCATCGAGATCCCCGACGCGCCGGGCAAGTACTTTTACGTGTGGCTGGACGCGCCCATCGGCTACCTGGCCTCGCTCAAAAACCTGTGCACGCGCCGTGGCGTGGACTTTGACGCCTACCTGGCCAACCCGGCGCTGGAGCAGTACCACTTTATCGGCAAAGACATCGTGACGTTTCACACGCTGTTCTGGCCCGCCACGCTCAAGTTCAGCGGCCGCAAAGTGCCCAGCAACATCTTTGTGCACGGCTTTTTGACCGTGAACAACGGCGAAAAAATGAGCAAAAGCCGCGGCACGGGGCTGGACCCGCTCAAGTACCTCAAGCTGGGCATGAACCCCGAATGGTTGCGCTACTACCTGGCTGCCAAACTGAGCGGCCGCAACGAAGACATCGACTTCAACGCCGACGATTTCATGGCGCGCGTCAACGCCGACTTGATCGGCAAGTACGTCAACATTGCCAGTCGCGCGGCAGGCTTTTTGACCAAGCGCTTTGGCGGCCAGTTGGGTCCTGTGCCTGAGGACGGCGCGGCCCTGCTGCACGACTTGCGCGAAGCACGCCACAACATCGAGCAGCTGTACGAGGCGCGAGAAACTGCCAAGGCGCTGAAAGACACCATGCTGCTGGCCGACCGAGTGAACGCTTATGTCGATCTGCACAAGCCGTGGGATCTGGCCAAGCACCCCGAACAGTCGGCGCAGTTGCAAGGCGTTTGCACCGTACTGATCAAAGCATTTCGCATCCTCACCTGCTACCTCAAGCCGGTGCTGCCAGCGCTGGCCGCACAGGTGGAACGCTTTATGAACACCCCGCCACTTACTTTTGCCAGTATCGTCCAACCGCTGCCCGCCGGGCACGTGATTGACCCCTACCAGCACCTGATGCAGCGTGTGGATGAGAAACAACTTGATGCATTATTTGAGCCTCCAGCCCAAGTAGAACAAGCACAAGTAGCTACAAATAATGAAGTAAAAAAGAAAACCCCAGCGCCAGCCACCCCGGTTGACCCCAGTGCCCCCGGCGGAGAGGCTGTCGCTCCCACCATCAGCATCGACGACTTTGCCAAGGTGGATTTGCGCATCGCCAAAATCGTCGCCTGCCAGGCGGTTGCCGGTTCCACCAAACTGCTGCAACTCACGTTGGACGCGGGTGAACAGGACGAAGTCGGTCAGCCAAAGACACGCAACGTCTTTTCAGGTATTGCCAGTCTGTACCAACCCGAACAATTGGTGGGCAAACTCACCGTGCTGGTGGCCAACCTGGCGCCGCGCAAGATGAAGTTTGGCCTGAGCGAAGGCATGGTGCTGGCCGCCAGTCACGCTGATGAAAAATCGCATCCTGGCATCTACGTGCTGGAGCCGTCTGCCGGGGCCACGCCGGGCTTGCGGATTCGCTGAAGTGCTTAATCCACCTTGCATCTGCTGTTTTTTCGACCACACATTTGCGCTTGGTCAAAAAAGCAGTCGTCAGGGCAACAGCTTTGCCAGGTAGCGACTTATCATCGGGCTGGCTACCTTTTACTTGTTGGAGTATTCATCATGCGTTTACTAGCTCATTTCGGATTGACTGCCGTCACAAAATACGCCCTCGGACTGCTCATGCTGGCCTTGGCAGGCATGGTCATGGCACAGGTACAACTACCAACGCCCACCAAGCTCGACGGTGGCAAGATCATTACCGTGGAACAGGGCCATGCTTTGGCTGACAAAAAAGCGGCCTTCTTCATCGACACCCGTAGTCCGGTGAATTTTGGCAAGGGTCATGTGCCTGGTGCCAACGCCATTCCGTACAAAAGCGGTAGCCCGGACGAAGAAGGCTTTGACGCCAGCAAGGACAAGTTTGACCTGAGCAAGCTGCCCGCCGACAAGGCACAGCCGCTGGTGTTTTACAGCGATGGCCCCACCGGCTGGAAGAGCTACAAGGCCGCCGTCTGGGCGGTCAAGGCCGGCTACAAAAATGTCAACTACATGCGCGACGGCTGGTCGGAGTGGATGGCAAAAAAATTACCAGTCGAAAACTAACCCGGTAGGAGTCAGCGGGGCTAACTCTGCTGCCTTTTTTTAACAACTGTCGTTGGTCATCCTGAATACCTCAGTTGCACGCATCCGCGTGGGCCGTCGTTAGCGACTCAATCGGGTGCGTAGCGTTATGACCCAAAAAGTAAACTTGATCAGAGCCATCAAATTCAATTTCCATAACCATTTAACGTGAAAGAACGCCACCGACGTTTGAAATTTGCCCGTCATTGAGCAATCCATGCCTTCTGAATCCATGGATTGCCGCGGCCTGCGGCCTCGCAATGACGACAGGCTTTCCTCATCCGAGGCGTCGGCTTGCATTCATGACAGTTAGTGACACCCATAAACGCTCAACTGAGGAATTTACGATCATGACACTCTCCATACGTAGTCGGCTGTTTTTGGTGGTTGGGGTTCAGGTGCTGCTGATGGTCATCTTCACGCTGACTGGTTTTTTCTTTGTGCAAGGCAAAAACGACGCCGATCTGGCTCACAACGAATCGACACTGACCCAGATTGCCGTGCAAAAAGCCCTCCAGTCGGTTGGTGAAGTGCTGCTATCTGAAGGCGGGCTAGCCGCACGCGACGCGCTCAAGGTCAATGTGCAGACGGTCGATCAGCATATATCGACGCTGTTAAATGTGCGCGGTGGCAGTGAGGCTGGACTGCGTACCTTCATTGAAGCTGAGCTGTCTCCGCAATGGAACAAGGTCAAACTGCTGGCCACTCAACTGGTGGGGCTGAAGACCGTTTCAGTCGAAGACACCGACACCATGGTGTTGTACGGCAAGGTATCGGGCATGAGTACCACGCTGGGTAAAAAGGCACAAGCGCTGGTTGAACTGACCAATGTAGTCGGCCAACACGCCACCGATTTAGCCTGGTGGACGCTACGCGCGGGTGCGCTGCTGATGACGATCAGTCTGCTCTGGCTGAACTACCTGCTGTTCGGTCAGATCATGCGACCGCTGCGTTTGATCCGCAACATTGCGCAGCGTGTGGCCGGTGGCGACATTGCCACGCCGGTCGCTATCACGGGTCAAGCCCATGAAATGGCCGAGGTCTTGAAAGCACTGGCAACCATGGAAACCAGTCTGGTCAAGGTAGTGCGACAAGTCCGCCAAGGCAGTGAGTCGGTTGCCACCGCCAGTGCCGAAATCGCCCAAGGCAACAACGACTTGTCCGCGCGTACTGAAAACCAGGCCAGCGCACTGCAACAAACCGCCACCAGCATGGATCAGCTCAGCAGCCAGGTCAAGCAAAACGCCGACAACGCCGCGCAGGCCAACCAGCTCGCGCAGAATGCCAGCAGCGTAGCCATCCAGGGCGGTCAGGTGGTGGGCCAGGTGGTCGAAACCATGAAAGGCATCAACGAAGCCAGCCGCAAGATCAGCGACATCATCAGCGTAATCGACGGAATTGCTTTCCAGACCAACATCCTGGCGCTGAACGCCGCAGTCGAAGCGGCCCGTGCCGGTGAACAGGGCCGTGGCTTTGCCGTGGTGGCATCCGAAGTGCGGTCTTTGGCCGGGCGCAGCGCCGAAGCGGCGAAAGAAATCAAGTCGCTGATTGACACCAGCGTGCAGCGTGTCGAGGCTGGCAGCGCGCTGGTGGACCAGGCGGGCAGCACCATGCAAGAGGTGGTGGCGAGCATTCGCCGCGTGACCGACATCGTGGGTGAGATCAGCAGCGCCAGCCAGGAACAAAGCCAGGGCGTGGCGCAGGTGGGCGACGCCGTGGCGCAGATGGATCAGGTGACACAGCAAAACGCCGCATTGGTGGAAGAAATGGCCGCTGCGGCGGGCAGCCTGAAGAGTCAGGCGCAAGACCTGGTGCAAACAGTAGCGGTGTTCAAGCTGTCTGGCACCGACAGCATCAGCGCGCCGCTGTCGGCCCCAAAAGTGCGCGCGCATCCACCGCAAGCCACGTCGTTCAGGGGGCCCGATCGCCGCACCGATGGCATACCCAAAGGGGCTGCCGCACGTGCGCCCCAAGCCAGCAAGCGCCAGCCAGACGCGCCGAAACCGCTGGCAGCGCCCGCGCCCAAGCCCGCTCCGGCAAGCACCGCTTCGGCCAGCAGCGACGGAGATTGGGAGACTTTCTGAAACCTTGCGGGACAGACCTGGCTTGCGTAGCACAGGCCTTGGAGTGGTAGATGTGCAGGTCTCTGAACTCACTGGTGCAGTCAGCGAGACCAAAGGCCGACAACAACAGTTGAAGGAATTCCAAGGCTAGCGAAGGAGATGCGCTAACGGCTTCCTCAACTGCTTAGAACATAGGCAGTTGTACCTGACTGTTCCGACTGTTTTCCCATCGGCCACTATTCTGGCAATGGCGAATAAACAGAAAAAAACGCTCTGTTTAAGTAGCGGGCTTTCTATATGCTGTAAGGCTTTATCTGGTGGGATGTGCGGGGATCGAACCCACGACAAACGGATTAAAAGTCCGCTGCTCTACCAGCTGAGCTAACATCCCTCTTTTGAACAAGCAGACTGCTTGACCGAGCCAGAAATTATATCCAATTTTTAAGGTTTTCCCGGCGTGTTTTGCCCGGCCAACTGGTTCAACACATAGCCCGCCGCGCAAAGGCCAAAAGCTGCCGTCACCGTAACCAAAGAACCAAAGCCGTGGCAGTTTAGCGTGCCGTCTCCCGATACCTGGCACGACGCATCCGGTGGGGCGACCGCCTCGGTGCTATAAACACAAGCCACGTGCATGCGTTTGTCTCCGCGTGGCGCGCCGTAGTGTCGACGCAGCGTGTAGCGCACCTTGGCCAGCAAGGGGTCGTGCGTCACATGCGACAAATCATCAACATCCACCCGATGCGCGTGGCGCTTGCCGCCCGCCGCACCCGATGTCACGAAAATTTTGTTGCTTTCCAGCGCCCAATGCGCGATGCAAATTTTGGTTGTCACCTGATCGCACGCGTCAATGACCGCAGCAGCATCTGCGGGCACCATGCTCAACCAGTTTGATGGTGTAGCGAAATCATCAATGCACTGCACATTGCAGTCAGGGAAAAAGCTGGCGATACGCTCGCGCATGGCCACCACCTTGGCCTGCCCCAGCGTGGCCACAGTAGCGTGAATCTGCCGGTTGATGTTGGACTCTGCAACGTGGTCCAGGTCCACCAGCGTGATGCGCCCCACGCCGCTGCGCGCCAGGGATTCAGCGGCCCAAGACCCCACGCCACCTATACCCACCACCACCACATGCGCGCTGCGGATTCTTTGGTTGGCAGTCACGCCAAACAAACGGCTCAAGGCAGAAAAACGGCGATCTTCCGTCATGGCAACTGACGCCGAGCAAAAGGCTGGCTACTTCAGCGCGGCCAGTCGCTCCTTGGCCGCAGCGGCCGCTTCGGATTGGGGATACGCCTTGATGAGATCTGTCAGCGTCTTGCGCGCACCCTTGGCGTCCTTCAGTTCCAACTGGCAATTGGCCACCGACAAAACGGCTTCTGGTGCACGCACATGCTGTGGCGACCTTGCAATCAGCGAGCGAAAGTTGGTGATCGCTTCTTTGTAGTCACGCGTGGCGTACTGCGCGTTGCCCAGCCAGAACAAAGCCTGCGTGGTATAGCCGCTGGCAGGATAGCGACTCAAGAAGCCAACAAACTGGTTTTGCGCACCCAAAAAATCCCCTCGACGAAATACCGCCAGCGCTGATTCAAACTCGCGCTTCTCTGCCGGCTCCGCCATGAATTCAACACCATCGACCGTCACCTTGGAGGGTTCCAGCTGGGCCAGACGGTCTTCCAGGGCAAGGCGCGTTTGGGCGTCATTCCTGAGCTGCAACTGCAAATCAGTCAGATCCTTGGTCAATTTTTCGTTGGCACCACGCAAGCCCGCCAGTTCGGCGCGCAGCAATTCGATTTGGCTGTGCAGTTCCAATTGGCCCTTGTTGAGTCCAGCGGTTTCCTGCGAAACCGCATTGCTGGCGGCCTGCTTGGCTTGCTCCACCTCCAAACGCATGGCTTCGACCCGCTGGCGCAAATCCAGAATGGCTTTGCGTGCCTCGTCGTCCTCAAACAAGGCGGCGTTGGCCGCCGTACACAACAACAACGCCGTCAGCGCTGTAGCCAACCGACCCGGCAGGCAACGAAACCGCGAAGTGCTTGCGTTCATCGGTAACGAATCTCCGCCCGACGATTTTTGGCATACGCGGTTTCTTCAGCACCCTGTACCGCAGGTTTTTCCTTGCCAAAACTGACGGCCTCCAACTGCGCCCCCGCCACGCCCAAAACGGTCAGCGCACTAACGACTGCCTCTGCACGTTTTTGCCCCAGCGCCAAGTTGTATTCACGCCCACCGCGCTCATCGGTATGGCCTTCGATCACAGCTTTGAGACTTGCCTGACTTTTGAGCAACCGAGCGTGCTCGGCAATCAGCGATTGAAATTCAGGCTTGATGACAACGCTGTCGTAATCAAAGTAAACAAGCCGCTTGTCAGCAGCGACACTGGCTTGGGGATTCTGTGTTGTCAGATCCACCGGAGCGACGCCGGTCGAAGCAGGCGTAGTTGCACCAGGTACCACACCCGCAGCAATGGGTTTGGCCGTAGCGTCGCTAACAGGCACATCTGTCAGTGGCACCGAAGTTCCACAGCCAGCCAACACAGCGCACAGCGCAACAACCCAAAACAATCTCTTCATCAATCACTCCTCTAAAAAAACCGTTACCTGGCAAACGGGCCCCAGTGTGGTTCCCGAATGTCGCCGCTTTGCCCGCTCAGACTGGCCTTGACGCTACCGTCCAGCGTGGTCGTCATCAGCGCCTCTTTGCCCTGCTGCTGCGTTGCAAACACCAACAATTTTCCATTGGGCGCAAAGCTTGGGCTTTCGTCTGCACCAGTGTTGCTGATGGCGCGGCTCTCACCACTTTGCAGGTCCAACAGATGCAGCTTGAAAGCCCCACCGACACGGGAAATATACGCCAACCAGCGTCCATCCGGGCTGAGAGCCGGCGAAATGTTGTAAGTGCCTGTGAATGTGATGCGCTCGACGTTCTGCCCCAGGAGCGACGCACGGTAGATCTGCGGTGAACCGCCCCGGTCACTGACAAAATAAATGCGCTGGCCGTCAGGTGAAAAAACCGGTTCGGTGTCAATGCTGCCAGATTGCATCAACCGGCGTGGTGCACTCCCGCCGTTGGCGTTGAGCAAAAACAGCTGCGAACCGCCACTCAGGCTCAACGTAACCGCAATCGTTTTGCCGTCGGGTGACCAGGCGGGGGCACTGTTGGAACCCTTGAAATTGGCAATCAGCCGCCGCTTGCCTGTACTGACGTCGTGTACATAAACCACGGGTTTACGCGATTCAAACGACACATAGGCCAGCTGGTTGCCGTCGGGCGACCAAGCCGGCGATATGATGGGCGCAGCGCTGGCCAGCGCAGGCGCGGCATTTTCACCGTCTGCATCCGCCACCCATAGCTGGTAGCGCTGCGCCAACTTGGTCACGTAGGCGATGCGCGTTGAAAACGCGCCTTTGTCGCCGGTGAGTTTTTCATACACATAGTCGGCGATGCGGTGCGCTGCCAGCCGCAAGTCAGCAGATGCCACGGCAAAGCTCTGGCCCCCCATATCTTGCCCCTTGACCACGTCCCAGAGCCGGAAACGCACGTCAAAACGCCCGTCTGCCAGCTTGTTGACACTGCCCGATACCAGCGCGTCAGCACCTGCCTGGCGAAAAATGGACAGGTTGGGCAGGGTGAGTTCGTCCAGCGCACCCGCACCTGCTGCAGCGACAGCGCGAAACTGGCCACTGCGCTCCAGATCAGCCTGCACAATGGCTGATATTTTCTGCGGCGACGCATCTTGCCCCTTGAACGGCGCAAAGCTGATGGGCAACTGGGTCAAGCCAACGCCGGAGACTTCAACACGGAATTGGGCGTAGCTCGGCTGGCAAATCAACGCTATCCACAACCAAAAAAATTTCAACCAAAAAAATTTCAACCAAAAAGAAAAACGCATATCAAAAAACATTCCCCGGAAACAAATTCAGATCGATCAGTGACTTGTCAGAACTGTTTATACATCATGATCGTCATGACTTTCAAAAATAGCCTGCATCATGGCACGCGCAGAATGCTCTTGACCCAACTGCACTGCGGCCCGGGCAGCACGCTGCGAATAAGCTGCGTAGTCGGCCGCAATGCGCGTGATCGCAGCATGCAATCCGCTGGGTGACAAATCAGACGTGGCAATACCCGCATTATGCTTAACTACCAGTCGCCCCAGCCAGGTATTGGCCGTCACAATCACCGGACAACCCGCAGCCAGCGCATCCAGCGTGACACCACTCACCCGGTCTTGAAAGTCAACTTCAGCATAGGGCTGAATGCTGATGCCACCCGTAAACAAAGCCTGATAATCGGTGGGATTCAAGGTGTTTTCGATCAGGGTCTGATGAGGATACTCCGATCGTTTAAGCCTATCAATTTGTAACAACACCTCATCACCATGGGTGGTTTGGTGGGTCGCAGATATCTGAATCCAAATCGGAAACGCTGCCTGTGTACTGGCCAGATAGTCAACCAAATCGGCGATACGGCCAAACCCCTTGTCCATGCGCGCCGCGCCAGCAACAAGCAAATGGTGAAACACCGTCATTGGTGCTGCCTGTGCAGACGCAAGCGCCCTTGGATAGGACACGGTCGTTGACCGGAATCCCAACGCTCGAAAAAATTCAGTGGTCAGCGGCGTCGTGCACAACACCTCCAAATTGGGTTGACGCTGCGCCAAAGCTGCCAACTTTGTTGCAGTTGAGGCTTTGGCACCCAGCCAATGCACATACAAATAGACCTTGTCCTTTGGGATTTTGCCGCCAGCAGCCCAATCCAGCAGTAAAAAGTCAACACTGACGGCCGTCGATACCAGCACTTTGCCAGGCTCTTTTAATAGTCTTCTGAAAAGAAAAAAACTTTGGATCCTCCGAAGTGGCCGGAAAAAATGGGGTCTGATCTGGTCTTTGACGGGCCAGATTTTTTCGCTTTGCGTGCCGCCCCAGACGCGGACTTTTCCCCCTGGGACCGCTTGTACAATGGCTTCTACCAAGCTGTAGCAGTGGCCGATGAAGTTATTCAGCGTTGGCTCGACGATATTCAACATGCTTTGCCCATCACGCTGAATGCGTCTGGCCCAGGCGCCACAGCTTCAGGTGGCGGTAGTAACTGCCCTCGGCGCTGGCAATGGCCAGCGCCAGTCCATGCGCACCATCCAAAAAGCCCGCTTTGAAAAAATAGGCGCGGATAAAAGCCCAACACCCATGACCCACCGCACCCAGCACTGACGCGCGCTTGCCTTTGGCCAAGGCTTGTTCGGCCCAGGCCGTTGAATAACGGTCAATTTTGGTCAAGACATCGGAGAAACTGCGATGGCTGTAATGCAGTAGGGCATTTTTCAACGGCTGGGCAACGCCCTGGCAGAGCAAGCGTTCGTGCACCAAGTCGTCAGAAAACCGGGCCGTTCCTGCCTTGAACAGGCGATCGACATAGTCAGGTGTCCAGCCAGAATGCTGGATAAATCGCCCACAAAACCACGACGATCGAGGAATGCAATACCCGCTGGGCGCATCTGGTCGCGCTATCCATCCCAAAATTTCGTCGCGCAGCGCGGGTGTGAGCCGCTCATCGGCGTCGATGGACAAAACCCACTGGCCTTTGGCCAACGCCAGTGCGCGGTTCTTTTGCGGCCCAAAGCCTGGCCAGTCCGGGGCGACATGAACGCTTGCGCCAAGGGATTTGGCAATTTCCTGGGTGCGGTCACTGCTGGCGTTGTCCAGCACGATCACCTCATCGGCAAAATCCACACTCTTTAGGCAGTCCCCAATATTTGCCTCTTCGTTGCGGGTGATGATGATGACGGAAAGCTGCATAAACAGTTAAATGGGTCGGGGGGACGTGATCATAGATGACTGCCTTGCTTGGCTTGGACATTTGCCAGACCGCACCGGTGACCCGTAAGGTAAAGTCGCACCGTCTCTATCCCGTCTTGTTGTCTCTTCTTGTCTTGCCTTCATGTTCCTGCTTGATCGTCTTCGGTTGTTTCTGGTGGGCTTTGTCGCCGTCTCGGTGAGCCTGCCCATGGCCTGGGTCAGCTTGGGCAAGCTGGTTCTTTTTGTCACATGCCTGTTTTACCTGGTCACCCATCTGATCCAAAACAAGGGCGATTTTGGACTAGGCAAGTTATGGACCGTGCGACTGGTTCTTTTTAGCGTTGCCATTTTTGCATTGAGCCTGAGCTGGACGGAAGCACCAACCGCCATCGCTGTGCTGGCGTTTACCAAACACAGCAAGCTCATTGAAATCGTCATGCTCGTGTGCTTGTTGCGAACCCGACGCGAGGCTCTGTGGATGCTTGCCACATTTCTGGCGGGTCAAGGCTTCTTGCTCTTGAGCTCCTGGCTGATGGTGGCGGGTTGGCGCGTTCCCTGGGCCACCAGTGATCTGATTCCCCAATACAAAAATGTGGTCTTTTCAAGTTATCTTGACCAAACCTTGATAGCCAGCGCCGCCGCCGCAGTAGCTTGGAACTTGAGATCAATTTGGCCTCAACAACAATGGATAAAAGCGCTACTAGCTACGTTATCAATAGCAAGTGTGGTCAATGTATTGTTTTTTCAGGAAGGTAAAACTGGCTATGTTGTCGCGTTGACGGTGATCACACTGGCCGTGATGTGGCACATGCCGCGCCGCTGGCGCTGGTGGGTTTTGGTCGCAGCACCCTTGAGTTTGGGGCTGGTGGCCTGGTTGGGTTCTGCAAAAATTCAGGAAAAAACAGCACAGATTCTGAACGAAAGTCAAAACTACAGCGCCCACGGTGACAACGTCAGCTCCTCCGGTTTTCGGCTGCACGCCTGGCATCGTTCGCTGCAAGCGATTGCCGCGCAACCTCTTATCGGCCACGGTGTCGGCAGTTGGGAAGTTACCGTCAAACGCATTGAAGGAGCGCAAGCTGACCAAGTATTCAGACCAGGACTGAGCGGCAACGCACACCAGGAATATCTTTTCTGGGGTGTTGAACTTGGAGTGGGCGGCGTCCTGTTGCTGCTGTTACTGATTACCAGCCTGATACGCGATGCCCAGCGTTTTGAGCCACCCTTGCAACGGGCCACATTGGCCGTAACCGCTGTCATGGCGGTGGCATGCCTGTTCAACGCTTCGCTGTACGACGCGCTGATTGGAGACTTTTTCTGCGTCACACTAGGTTTGCTGTTGGCGCTCGGCCTCAGAAGTAGCCGCACCAATCTCGCATCTGTGTCCGACGCACCCCCAAAGGCCCCAGCGTGAGCAAATCAAATACGTCGAAACCAGATGCGGCAATTCCGATGCCAAACGCTGGCATTTTGCAACGCATGCGCCGTTTTGTTCCCTATTTCGGCACCCTGCCCGGCACCTGGGCCTGGGTGGCCATCAGCGCCGTAGTAGGTGCCGCCACCGAACCGATGATTCCAGCGTTGCTCAAACCCCTGCTGGATCGGGGCTTTCAGCGCGGCGAACTTGAAATCTGGGAAGTTTCTGCCGCACTGCTGCTTTTGTTTGGCGTGCGTGGCCTGGCGGGCTACATCTCACAACTGGGCCTGACACGCATCACCCAGCAGGGCCTGCTACTGATGCGCCACGCCATGTTTGCCAAGATTCTGGCTGCCGAACTGAAACTTTTTGCGCAACAAAGCTCCAGCACCCTGTCCAACACCGTGGTCTATGAAGTGCAAACCGGTGCCACCATGCTGGTGAATGCCATGCTCAGCCTGACCCGCAACGGCCTGACGCTGCTGGCGCTGACCGCCTACTTGTTTTACCTGAACTGGAAGCTGACCCTGATCGTCGCCGCAGTTTTCCCGGCCGTGGCCTGGGTCATGAAGGTGCTGACGCGGCGCGTGCACAAGCTCACCCAAGCCACCCAGCAAGCCACCGACCAACTGGCCTATGTGGTGGAAGAAAACGTGCTGGCGCACCGCGACATCCGCCTCTACGCCGCCCAGGCTACACAGGCCGAACGTTTTCGCCAGCTCAGCGAATCATTGCGCCACCTGGCCATGAAATCTACTGTGGCTGGGGCCGCCATGACCCCCATGACCCAGATGCTGGCCGCCGTGGCGCTATCCGCAGTGATTTCGGTGGCGCTGGTCCAAAGTGCCAGCAGTGGCACCTCGGTCGGTGGTTTTGTGGCCTTTGTCACGGCCATGCTGATGATCATTGCGCCGGTGCGCCAACTCTCGGAAGTCTCTGGCCCGATCACCCGAGGCCTGGTGTCGCTGGAGCGCGCGCTGACGCTAATCAAAGACACGGCGGATGAATCGAGTGGGCAATTTGCCAAACCCCGGGCTACTGGCTTGCTCTTTATTTCAGAGCTGGTTGTGCAATACCCGTCTGCGCTTGAGCCTACTTTAAGTATCAAAGAGTTAAGCATCGAACCTGGTGAAACGGTGGCCCTGGTGGGGGCATCGGGCGCCGGCAAAACCACGCTGGCGAATGTGCTGACACGATTTGTGGACATGCAGGGTGGCCAGGTTTGCCTGGACGGTCACCCCCTGTGCGACTGGAAATTAAGCAGTTTGCGTGCCCAGTTTTCCCTGGTCAGCCAGCAGGTGGTCATGATCAACGACACCGTGGCAGCCAACGTCGCCTTGGGTTTGCCGATGAACCGGCAAAAGGTGTTGCAATGCTTGGAATCAGCCAATCTGGCAACCTTTGTCAACAGCCTGCCCCAAGGCATCGACACGCTCGTGGGCCACAACGCTACCCAGCTTTCCGGGGGGCAACGCCAACGCCTGGCGATTGCCCGCGCGCTGTACAAAGATGCGCCCATATTGATTCTGGACGAAGCCACGTCGGCGCTCGACACCGAATCCGAGCGGAGCGTGCAAAACGCCCTGGAGCGGCTGATGGCCAACCGCACCACCCTGGTCATCGCCCACCGCCTGTCCACGGTGCATCACGCCGACCGAATCGTAGTGCTGGAGCATGGCCGTATTGTTGAAGTAGGTAACCACGCCGCTTTGATGCAAACGGATGGCTTGTATGCGCGGCTGTATCGATTGGGCTTGCATGACAGCGCAACGGTTGCAGGGTAGCCGGTACCACAAGCTATCCACTGCGGTGCATGTCGTGCTGCGCAACTATTGATTTGTCTCAAAATTCATACCACCCCGTTGGCAATGGGAAATCCGGATATTTTTTGACATTCGGCACGTCTAAATGGTGTGGAAATTGACTGCAAAAACCGAGCACATCACTTCGGTCTTTGCGCAACAAGGTAATCTCAATAACCCGAGGAGACTCAAAACCTCCCAGATTAATCTTTCCACAAAAATTGTTCGGATGGTTGTGAACGACATAAAAGTGGGTCAGCAATTTGGCAAAAAAAGCTTCTGCGATTCTAAAAAAATGCGGATGTCCCCAACTCTCAATATCATGCAATTCCAGAACGATGATCCGAAACTTTTTTAATGTTTCTTCGGATGTACTCAAGAGCGTTGGATATTCCCACCCCTCAATATCCATCTGTAGAAGCAGATCCCTCGTATTGACAGAGTCTGTTCGGTCACGTACCCATTGGTCCAGGGTCATAAACATATCGTCATTCACCGTTCCAATGAATTTCTTGGTGAATGAAATGGGTTGAAAACTCATTGGAGGCCGATCCACTGAAAAATCGGCAAGGTGTGAATGGATTCCCCAGTTTTGAAGCAAATCCATTTCAAATGTTGCAGTTCCAGCAACTCCAGGTGAAAAACAAACCTCTATATCGACAAGATCGTCTGGCAAAAGGTAACCCCCATCGCTAGCTCCTCCCACTCTTATCAAATCAAATTTTGTTCTCACAGGCCGAATTTTCTTGACCAAATTGACAATATTTTGAGGCTCGACAGCCCTCTCAATATAGACACTACGGCGAGAGAGAAAATTTTTAAGAAGCCTCGCGATTTTTCGCAGGACACGATGTTTTTTGTATTTCATGATTTACTCAAAAATTTATTGCAGCAAGGTCAAATGGTGCTGACATCAGCACCACTTAAATGTCGGCTTGTTTATCCCCTGAACGATCTGGTTTGCGTTTTGTACCACCTGCCATACACAGGTAGATTTGATCCTGCTGGTGCGCGAGTTCTGCCCATTGATGCGTGGCGGCAAAGGCCAAACCGGCGGCCTGTAGATGCCTGGCCAAATCTGGCTCAACCTGTAGAGAACGTATTGCATTCATCCAGGCAGCCGCATCCAGCGGATCATCCAATACCAGCGCATTGACCTGATGTGTAAGAAGCGCCGCAATGCCGCAATACTGCGAGCCACTGACCACTACCGGCAGCCCATGCGCCATGGCCTCCAGCACCACCATGGCAAAAGTGTCTTCCCGTGTCGGATGTGCCAAACAATCAGCGGCCACATAGGCTACAGAAACATCACGCAGCGCACCCAAAAAGTACACCCTGTCAGCCAAGCCCAAAGACAATGCTTGTGCCTTGAACTGCGGCATTTGTGCCGGGTTGCCCACTACCGCCAGGAAAGTGTCTGCGGGTAACCCGGACAGGGCCGCAAGCAAAGTCTCCAAGCCTTTTTTGCGATAGTCGTTGCCCACAAACAAGATGCTAAAACCGCTCGCAGGCAAACCCAACGCTCGACGCGCCTCTGTTTGTTGCAGCGCGGTGGCGATCCCTGCTACCCGTTCCACACCCGGTGTGATGACGGTCATGGCCTCTTTGCAGGCCGGATACGCCTCTAGCGTTTGCGCCACCAGCGTTTGCGAGGTCAACACCATGCAGCGTGGTTGGGCCAGTGAAAACCGGCTGGCTTCCAGCAGCCAATAGGTCAGCAGCCGTGGGCTGGTCACGATCTTGAGCCAGCGCAGTGCCCGCCGCACCCCGGTCAAACCATGCAGCAAGTTGTACTTGATGGGCAGCACGTGCACGGTTTGCACTTGCCCATGCCAGGTGTTCTCGTGCGAATGCACCACGTCAAAGCCCTGGCGCGTCGCCCACCAGGAGGCGGTGGCATACCACAATTGATTCACCCAGCGCGGCCGCCTAAGGGGCTGCGACACCTGGTGATACGTCACACCTGGCCAATGGTGGTCGATATGCTGGGCAAACACATGGATGTCATGGTGGGCTGCCAGATGCTCCACCACGGCGATTGAATAACGCTCAGCGCCACCGCCGGTGGCCACAAAATGCCGGTTCAGCATCGCAATGCGAAGTCGCTTATGCGCTGGCTCGCCGGATGTGCTTGCCGCGCCAGGCTCACACGCTGACCGTACTGTCATGCCGCACGCCGATCTTCATAGCCGGTGGCCAGCTTGAGCCAAAACACCGGCAGGGTGGTTGAATGCACCACCGGCACACGCGGCAATTGCAGCAGATCAAGGCCCGCACGCACGCGTCCTCGTACGGTCGTGGTGGCAGACTTGAAACCCGCCAATTTAACCATTTCAGTGTGCTTTTCCAGCAACCAACCATAAGGATAAGAAAACGCCTCTATTACTCGTCCAGTAAGCGTAGAAAGCTCCTTTTTTGAGAGTGAAATTTCCTCCAGTGCAAGAGCCTCGTCGCACGCTTTCAGGTTGACATGATGCCGCGTATGCGCGCCCACCTCTTGCCCTCCCGCCACCCACTGGCGCAGTTGCGCCGCGTCCATCAACGGGGTGGGCGAAACACCCACTTCAGCGTCCCACACATTGGTTTGCCCAAGACGCTGACTGACCGCATAACAGGTCGAAGAAAACCCCTGCGCCTGCAACACCGGCAAAGCGTGCTGTAAGTTGTTCACATAACCGTCATCAAACGTGATGCCAACCACCTTGCCCTGCTTTTCACCACGCACATACGGTAGCAGTGCCGACATCGACAACCCACGATAGCCCAGCACGCTCAAAAAACGCATTTGCCGGGCAAATGCCGCTGGTGCAACGTACAGACTGCGAAACGGCGCGCCCTTAGGTGGGGCCACGTCTATCTGGTGATAGACCAGAATCGGGATCGGTGAAAGGTTGGCACAGACAAGGCTTGTCATGAAGGCAACGCCCTACATCAGCACAATATCGTACTGTTCCTGCCCCATGGCGCTCTCGGCATGCAGCGACACGGGCTTCCCAATGAATTCGCTCAAACCTGCCAAGTGCTGGCTTTCTTCGTCCAGAAACAGTTCGATCACCTTGGGTGAGGCCACCACGCGGAACTCTTTCGGGTTGAACTGACGCGCCTCGCGCAATATCTCGCGAAAGATGTCGTAAGTGACGGTGCGCGCGGTCTTGACCATGCCTTTGCCCTCGCACAGCGGGCACGGCTCGCACAGCATGTGCGCCAGCGACTCGCGCGTGCGCTTGCGCGTCATCTCCACCAGCCCCAATTGCGAAAACCCGCCGCACATGGTCTTGACACGGTCACGCTTGAGCTGCTTGCGCATCTCGTCGAGCACCGCCTGGCGGTGTTCATCGCGCTCCATGTCAATAAAGTCCACCACCACGATGCCGCCCAGGTTGCGCAGACGCAACTGGCGCGCAATGGTCTGCGTGGCCTCCAGATTGGTCTTGAAGATGGTGTCGTCAAAATTGCGCGCACCCACAAAACCGCCGGTGTTCACGTCCACCGTGGTCAGGGCTTCGGTCTGGTCGATGATCAGGTAGCCACCCGACTTCAAATCGACCCGCCGACCCAGCGCCTTGGCAATGTCATCGTCAATCGAATGCAGGTCAAAAATGGGGCGTTCACCCTTGTAATGCTGCAGTTTTTGCGCCGCTGCGGGCATGAATTCGTCGCCAAACGCCTTCAGCAACCCGTATTGCTCCAAAGAATCCACCCGGATCGACTGCGTCGCTTCGGTCGTCAGGTCGCGCAGCACCCGCTGCAACAGGTTCAGGTCCTGGTGCAGCAGCGACGTGGCGGGCAAGCGCGCCGCGCCTTCCTTGATGCGCGCCCAGGCTTTGCGCAGGTAGGCAATGTCGTCGGCCAGTTCGTGGTCGCTGGCGTCTTCGGCGTTGGTACGCAAGATAAAGCCGCCGCCCGCTGCGCCTACCAGCGCCTGCATGCGCGCGCGCAGCGCCTCACGCTGATCAGCCGCAATTTTTTGCGACACGCCAATGTGATCATCCTGCGGCAAAAAAACCAGCATGCGCCCGGCAATGCTGATCTGCGTGGACAGGCGCGCGCCCTTGGTGCCAATCGGGTCCTTGATCACCTGCACCATCAGGCTTTGACCTTCAAACACCTGTTTTTCAATCGGAATCTGCGCGGCTGTATTGCGTGCGGCCGAAATGGTTTCGCCTTCAGCGGGTGTGTGCCAGACGTCGGCCACGTGCAAGAACGCCGCGCGCTCCAGCCCGATGTCGATAAACGCCGACTGCATGCCGGGCAACACCCGCGCCACCTTGCCCAGATACACGTTGCCCACCAACCCACGCTCCAGCGCACATTCCACATGAAGCTCTTGCAGCGCACCGCCTTCGACGATGGCCACCCGGGTTTCTTGGGGTGACCAGTTGATCAGGATGTCTTCTTGCATTTTTTATATAAGAAAAGTGCCTCTAGCCCTTATTTATAAAGGGCTAGCAGCTTCACATTCGCTAGTATTTTCAACCCATGGCACTCAGCAGTTGCGCGGTTTCAAACAAGGGCAGCCCCATGATGCCGGGGTGACTTCTCCAATGGAAAATCATACTGTTTTACGAAAGTTACGCTGAAAACTACTCTTTTCCCAAAATTTAACGCAAAGACATATTGGGGCTTCACGTAAGTGTATCGGCACGCCAATCCGACAATTGTCAAAACTTGCCGATACGGAAGCTGGCGATCAAGCCAACCGACCGTCCACCGGAATAAAGACGCTTCTTTTAAAAATGATGGCTGCAAGAAGCTTGCATCGCAATCCGAAGGCGTCAGCATGTAAACAATGGGCAACCCAGCTCTGGACTGATTGCGACACCCTTGGCCAATCCACCAAACCTTCCGCAAACTGCTTCTGGAGCTTTTTCAAGGTTCTGGTGATGCGACGGATGGAGCTCTTGCGGATCCTCCGGTGCGTTGTCCAAATCCGATAGCCGAGGAAGTCAAGCGCCCGACCATGCGCCATACCAAGAGGAAACACCTGGGTCTTTCTGTTGGTTTTGAGCCGCAAATGCCGAAACAGGAATTCCTCCACCAGCACACGTAGGCGCTGCAAGTGCGCTTTGTCGTGGTGGATGATGATGAAGTCGTCCATGTACCTGGCGTAATGCCGCTCATGCAGGGCGTGTTTCACAAATTCATCCAGCTCGTGCAGGTAAACATTTGCGCACAACTGACTGGTCAGGTTGCCAATCGGGAGCCCAACGCCAAACGAATGACCATCCAGGGTGTTTGCCGAGTCAATGATGTGATCCATCAAGGCCAGGGTGCGTTTGCAGGCAATACGCTTGCGCAACAAGACCCGCAAAACTTCATGGTCGATTGACCGGAAATATTTGCTGATGTCAGCCTTAAACACGGACACCTTGCCATGCTCACGCTTAACTTTGCGCAACATGGCCTGCACGCAGTCAGCGCCACGATGCGTACCCCGACCCGGCCTGCAGGCGTAACTGTCAGAGATGAACCGACGCTCCCATATAGGCTCGATCACGGCCATCAGAGCGTGCTGGACAACTCGATCGCGGAATGGGAGTGCCGCCACCTGGCGCTCTTTGGGCTCAAACACGCTGAACTGGTAATAGCTGCCAATTTTGTACTGGTCCCACATCAATTCGTTTTGAAGTGCAATCAGGTTACCCTCAAGGTCAAGTTCAAAGCGCTGCACCTCAAGGCTTTTGCGTTTTCCGGCGCGGGCGCGAAGATAGGCAGCATGCAGGGCTTCAAAGTCGTAAATTTGCGGGAACAGGTTGTTGTAAGTCTTGGCCATCGATTTATGAACCCCGAAGGGCGGTAGGGCCGAACGTTCGCCCGCAAGGGCTACCAGAACTGCCTACCTGTTTAATTTTTCGGCTTCGGGTTTTCGCCCTGGCCGAGGAAAGCGCATCCTTTTGAGGGGTGTTCTGCCAGCAGCCCTTAAGCCCACTGTTTCTGACAATCCCCAAGAGCCAGGCCGAGCCCCGATGTTGTTGTTCGCGTTCGTCCGAACGTTGTTCAGGTTCAGATAGGACAACCCGGCTGTAGCGCCGTTGTTCCAATTGCCAAACCGGATCGGGAGCCGTTTTAACGCACTTCCCCCACAGTCACAGTGATTGACTTCAACCAGCCGCCGATCATTCGGCCAATCTCGTCGTTCAACTTCGACCAGTGTTCGTACTTCTTGAAATCTAAATACCCCAGACTTTTTGCCATTCGCACCTGGCAGCGTAGAAGATCAAGCTCCGCGTCCAAATCTTGCATCGTCGTCTTTTTATGGTGTCGTTTGTTGCACACCACGATCAGACGCATCAAGGCCCACATGCTGATTCGCATTTCTGCGCTTAACACATGCCGCTCAAACGCCGGAAATTGGCGCAGAGCGATGTAGCCATACGCAATCATGGCCTCGCATTTTTGACGAATCAACAGGTCGGTTACTTTTGGCTCTGTCGTCATAGGGTTCAGTGGGCTATCGCCCACCAAGATCAGATTTCAGGGGTTCAGATATCAAATTACAAAGCCAGGCCGAGCCCCGATGCCGCCGTCCGCGCTCGTCCGAACGAAGTTCAGGTACAGATAGGACAACCCGGCTGTAGCGCCGCTGCTCCAAATGCCAAACCGGAGCGGGAGCCGTTCGCCCGTCACATCGAGATAGAACGCATCACCATTGGCAGCGGGAACCGCAATGGTTCCACCCAACAAAGCTGCAACCGGATACAGGCCGTAGGCCTTGAGAAGCGCAAGCGCTGTCGCGCCAACAGGTATTGTTCCTGGGTTTGTCATGCCTTCGAAGCTCGACCCGGATGCGCGCACCAGTGTGTAGTTGGCTGTTCCTGAAGCTGCGTACTTGACAGTGTTGGCACTCCCAGGAGCCACCAAGGCACCAGTAGCGCCGTCTATTGCCTTCCAGGCAGTCGAACCAGCAGACAGGTCGGTAGCATTCAGCGCTGCATCGTTGTTGGCAATGATCTGGATTTCACCTTCATTAATGCGCATTCCTGGGGACCATTCATTCACATTGCCGCACAAGTCAGAAATACCACTATTGGAGCCGTCATGGTTCCAGCTGTTGGGACCAGATCCTGTCAAGGTCCGGGCAGCTCCTGATGCAGTTCCAGGTGCCAAATTATCAACGCGACGGCCAGTTTCCCAAACAGCGTCATGAGCGCGACCGTAGCCAGTGTTGCCTCGCGGCGTAAAACTGTTGGCGCGACACCAAAGTGCGATACCTGCAGCGGCTACATTCGGAACAACGTGATGACCGGCACCACAAGCGCGCGCATATGTGACAGCTTGGTCGTGGTTTATCGATGTACTGCAGTCAACACCAGGCAGGCTAAGAAGCTCGCCATTTTTGACAATGCCCGGGTAAGCGCCATAGAAGTACTCGCTTTTTTCGACGCCACCAATGTTGAACATCGGATGCACACCCTCAGGCAAGCCAGCATCAACGTCCGGGCCGTTGAATTTGGAGATGATGTTCATGTAGGTCGGCTGGCCGCTGGCGGTGTAGAGCACCGTTTGCTTTCCGCTAGATGCCGCTTCGACGGAAGCGCGCAGGTCGTCTTTGATAAAAATGGATGGCATGGTTTTTTCTCCTGGAATGGGTTATGTGGTGAGTTAGGCGGCAGGCCAAAGGGTGACTTGCACGGCATTGGGGTCCAGTGCAATGAACTCTTGAACAGAGGTGGGGTTACCGTTGGCGTCATCCGGACCGGCCACGGTGGTGTAGCGCTTGGGCGGAATCGTAATGTGCGCGAGGTAGGCACCAGCGCCGCCCTCTTGCGCGCCACCGGAGCCAAGACGAATTTCAACGATGACCGATGAGTCAAGCTGACGCTCAGCGCAGTCAACAGCTACACCAGCAACAGTGACGATTGCACCCGAGAAAGAAAAGTCAGCCACTGGCTGTCCGGGTTGTTTCAGAATGATTTGAGGCATGAAATAAGCTCCTGGGTTAATAAGTGGCTGGGGATGCGGCTTCCAAGCGGCCAATCCAGCCGCTTGACAGAGGCTGCTCTGCTGGCAGACTCAAGGCAGAAACGCGCCAGCGCACCACGACGTTGTCGGCCGCGCTGGCAAGTTGCATCGTGAAACCATTGGTCGCTCGGCTGGCAACCCCAACGGCATTACGCGGGCAAGGAGCGCCATCAGACGACACCACATCAAAGTCGAGGCGGTATTTGTTGTCTGACAGGGGATTGATTGCACTGTATGTTTGCACTGGCGAATCCAGGCTGATGGGGTAATTGGGCTCCACTCGAGCATCGCTAGTTACCGTGACACCAACCAACACAGAATCTGTGTTGCCCGCTGGAACTGTGATGGTGCAGGCTTTGATGCCATTGGACGGCACGGCATCGCCAAGTGCGGTGATGTAAAACTTGATGATGTTGCTTCCGTCAAGAAACAGGTATCCATAGCAAACTGCAGAGGATGCGCCGCCAACCGGAACAGACAAACTGTTTTGAGCATCGATGTTGTAGACGCGGCCATTGATAAAGCATTTGCCAGAGGCAATCGCCAGCAACCGGCTGGTGCCAAGTTTTGTGATGGCTGCGCCAGACACCAACCCGCGATTGGTAATGGTGACCTCCCCTTCTTGCTGAACTTGTTGGCGCAAGGCCTTGACGCTGTAGTTTGCAAGGGCTGCCTGGGTCAAGGCGTACTTGATGGCAGCATCGCTCATGTTCTTGGTGTCGGTGGACACGGTGACGTTGATGCCGTCCACAGTCAAAGCAAGCGCATCCAAAACCGCCTTTAAATAAGCGGTTCGGTTGACCAGATGCTTGTGAGGCAGGTTGTCCATGCCGTCTGGCCCCCCGGTAATGGGGTCAGTCGTTTCAAACTGGTAAACGCCCGTCCAGACGGCTGATTCTGTTAAATTGGCCATTTTGATTTTTCCTTTTGAAAATTAGTAAACGAGCGTCCAGGTTCCTGTCAGGGAAATGTCGACGTCTTTGAGCAAGGGGCCGTTGCGAACCTTGCGCGCATGGAGGTAACCGGCAGAGGTAAGTAGCCCAAACTCGCTGATTGACAAGCCGTTTGCCTCTGATGTGCCAAGCGAAAAGTTGAATTGCACCGATGTGCCAACCGGATAGGTGTGCGAGTCAATGGCTTTGACAAAAGCGCCCGTCAGAGCTGTGTTTGCCGGGTTGGCGGTTGTGCCATTGGTTCCAAAACCGATCTGCGTCACACTGCGGCCAGCGACATCGCCGCCCACCAGACAGGCAACACTTTCGCGCCCGACTGTGACGATCAGGTTGTCGTCTTCAAAACGCTCGATCAATTTATCTTTGTGATAAATGTTGAGCAGAAAAATGCCACGCGGCTTTTGCTGTTCGTCAATGAAATCCATGCGGTTTACCTCATGCTGTATGGGCAAAAGGTAATGTCACGACTACACCAGAGACTCGCTCCAGGTCGTTTGACCGCCGTAAACCACCGTGCCGAAGGTTCTTGGAATGCCGTTGTAGCGAAGGCTGCCGTCGCGCGATGATCCCCTGTGGTACCGGCCGTCACGGGCCAGTACTTTTGTGATGGTGATGCCAGCCTGGTCCTGGAGATCGGCCACAACACCCCGACGGTTGATTGAGCCGTCGCGCTGGTAACCACTGCCAAATGTGACTGTGCTGGCGAATGCGTCCTGCATGGTCGCGTCCAGCATGACAACCATAGGGTCAACCAAAGCACCAAAAGCAGGAGCCACTGGGACGGTATGCCAACCAAAACGCAAAGTGGTGCCGTTGCGGGCCACCGTGCCGTTGTAAAGATCGGCCTGGACTGCACCACGGTAGATCGACCCGTCCCGGATTTGCCGAGCACCGCTGTACAAGTCTTCTATGGGGGCAATTTGAAGTTGGTGCAAAAACACGTCGCTTGCAGCAGTTGCCGTGTCGGCCAGGTAGCCAGAAAACACAAGTGATCGCAACTTGGTGCCAGCAGCCTTCAGGCGCTCCACCACCGCCTTGATGTGGTTTGACAGGTTTGTCAGGTTTTCACCAGATGTCAGGTCGTACTGCGTGTTGACGTCAAACTGCCCGTAGTAGTTGCGCGTGATTGACTGGCGATCTTTTTTGCCGTCAAAGTAGGTGCCGCCGTCACGGTACAAGTTAATGGTTGTCGACTCCAGCGGGGCATCTGTAACGGTTGCAGACAGGCCGCCCACGTACAGACCGATGGCGTTGGACATGGCGACGTTGTTGCATTTTGGCTGGATGAGCTCTGCAATGATGCGCAGGCCGTAGACTTCATCTGCCTCCGACGCCTGGCGCGTAATGCCAAAATAGCCACCCCACTCATCCAGCCACTCGCCGTCTGCCGTGGTTAGCAACATCTGGTCAAGCGCAGCCATGACGCCTGCTTGTGCATGCGACAGCTCGTCCGCTATTGGCGTCAAAAAGTCATTCAGGACAACAGACTCTTTGACAAAAGAGTCCGGCAGGTTGGACAGCAGCTTGTTGATCATGACAAATTGACCGTGCCTGGCATGGCTTTTTGTATTGCGCTGACAGCAACATCAGATGCAGGCGCGGACAGCAAGACGTTGTAGACGCCACCAATCTCCATGACGATGGCAATCAATTCTGAGCGAATGACAGGCTGCCCAATACCGAGCGACTGGATGTAGCTGCTGATGGCGTCTTCTGCGGCCGTGGAAGCGCTGGCGGCGTCGGCTTCCAGGGTGATGGTGCCTGTGACATTGACAAGGTAGTCTGGGGCCGCATAGACGTCAGCCACAACCCCCGCCGACTTCCATCCGGGAATTCCATTTGCGCCGTCAATGTCTGATTGCACCTTGGCAACCAGCGCAGACGAGGTATTGCCAGAGCCGTTGTGAACATACAAATTCACCAGGCCAATCGGCTGAGCGACGTCCGTCTGAAACGGCTCGATGACTGCAATGTGCTTGGCTTGCTCGATGATGGCACCGGCCGAGTCAACGATAGACGACTGGGCTGCGCCATAGCGCAGCGCCGCCCCAGTGCCGCGCGAAAGAGTGGCAATGTAAGCGGTAAACCTTGTTTTGATTTCCGCGTCCGTCTCGGCATCTGAGCCATTGATGAACGCCAGCGGATTTGTGACGGTCACGCTGCTGATGGCGTTGACCATGGTGGTCAAAGTGTCCGCGTTGCAATTGGTCAATGCTCCGGTTTGCGTGCATGACACCAAGACATCCACAAACGTGGAGCCTGCCGGTATCTCGGCGTCCGTTGCTGTGGCGTATTCGAACGCGGAGCTTTCAGACTTGATTTTTGTCCCAAAAGGGATTTGACGCGCGCTGGCAGAAATGGGGGCCGAAAACCTGGCGGTACCGCTGGCATGAACTGCAGTCCGGCGCTCGAAGTTAAACGAGTTGAAGACCGCTGTTGAAATAGCCTCCTGAAGGCCGAGTAATATTTGAAGGTAGAGCTCTTCAATTTCGATTGCAGAGGCCTCCATAAGTGTGCGCGCAACCGAGCCAACTGAAAAGTCGGTGATCTTGCTGTCATTGGCCCGCGAGATGTTGATCATGCTGGCGGCAATTGACCTAAAGTTTTTTATTTGAAACGCCACAATTTACTCCTAGATTTCAGCCTGCAGGCGCAACACCGAGCCGTTGTTGGCAACAGCCATGAGCTCTACTTTGATGGCGTCTCCGCTTGCCACGGCAGACCCGTCTTGCACCGACACCACACGAGGGTCGGCCAAAAGCGTCTCTTCACAAAACCGCAACGCCAGAAGATTGACATTGGGGTCGGCCTTCCGGCCGCGTAGTTTGTGCGCAGCATTGCCATACTTCGGATGAAACGGCAAACAGGCTTTGTCATTGCGCAGGCGCATTTCAAGCGCCTGTTTCAGGTTTGGAGCGCCTTTTGCCAAGTCAAAGTCGCCGTTTGACACGGTCAGCTCCCCATCGGACAGCTTGACGTCGACCCCAAACGACTCGGCGGGCGTGACCGATTGCTTTTGCGCGCTGGTTGATGGGATTCTGATAATTCCGCCAAACATCAGCACCCTGCCAAAGGACACGCCAGGCAGCTCAGGATTGCCCGTCAAGTAGGGTGGAAGCAGGTTGTTTAGCCAGGCAAGCTCAGGCCAACGCGAAGCGTCGCCAAATTCGCGTGTCGCTATTTTTGCCAGCGTGTCGCCATGGTCAATTGTGACGGTGCGCCAATTTGAGGTCATTAAAGTCATGTCACTTGCACCCCAACGCTGATGGTTTTAATTTGCAAAATCTTTTTGGCGGCATCAATAAGGGCTGTCAGGTCTGCCGCAGGGGTTGCCGCCTCTTTGATGGCTGCCGCTGCCTCCGGGGTGACGTTGATTACCGGCGTGAGTATTTTGTTGTCAAATGGGTTACTCCCGGACAGAGGCGAAAGCTGCCCGCCCAGTGTGCTCGAACAGTTCGATGCGCCATACCAGTCCGAATAGCTTTCCGCAGAATATGCGGCCTTGTAGCCATTTTTCAGAACGCATTGCAAATTTGACATTGCGCCCTTGATTTGACCAACCTCAGAACGCACCGCATTAGGCAGGCTGGCCACCTCCGCCACCGCGCTCCACATTTGGTTGCCGACCGCACTCAGGTCCGAGGCCAGGTCAACAGCGACCTGCCCAGCTGCACTGATAACCGCCTTGGCGTCACTTGCTGTCTGGATGACTTCTTGCGCAACATTCATGACAGGCCAAAACGTTTTGTCCGTCCAGGCGTGTACCTCTTTGCCAAACTCGTTGATTTTTCCCAGAGAGCCGCGAAGCTTTTCCTGGATTTTGTTGATGTCGTCAACGGACTTGTTCAGAGACTCAAGCGCGGCAGCCGGGTCGTTTATCGGGTCCACCACGTCATTCGTTGCCAGCGGGGCAGACGCTTTGTCGTTGGTGACGGTCATGACGATGTTGTACATCAGCAGCAGGGGCTGCGATTTGCTCCGCCGCAAAGTGAAATTTACGGGCACAACGTCAGCGACGTAATTTCCGTTAAGTGGGTCAATAAAGATTAGGCGGACTTCATTAGGGTCAATCCCTGCGTTTGCCTTGAGCTTTCGCAGATCGTGCCAGGCGTGAATGAAGTCGTCTCTCAGGGTTGTAAATTGGGCAATGCCGTCGCCGCCAGAATTCCTGTCGCGCCATCCTGTATTGCCGGAAATTGTGAGCGTTGCCAAGCCTCGGCCAAATGCGTCAACCCAAGCACCTCCAAGTGAATTGACGGCAGAGATCCGAGACGGCTCTGCCCGCGTCAGCTCTTCTGGCTTGATCGGAAAGGTGAAGACGTCAATCGGCCCATTCTCTTGCGCCAATGCAAAGGAAACATTAAGGTTTTTCTGAAGGGTTGGAGTTTTGGTCGTCGCCATACCCCAATCGTTGCGTCACGACACCAAAGCCTTTTGTTTTGCTGCCGCTTCAGCCTGATGCGTCGCCATGCTGGCCTTCACATTGGCCATAAATTTGTCGTACTTAGCCGGGTCGATGCCAGAGAAAGGCAGCCAGCGACCACGGCAATGCGGGTGCTGGGCACCGGACGCAATCCACCACATCTCGTCAGGCTCGCGGTCGTAGAGCCTGCCGTCGACCCGCTTCTTGGGTGCAGATGAGCGGCCGATGTTGGTCTTGCCTGTCCAAATCTCGTTTTCGCCGTCTTTTATTGGTTTGGCTGGGTCTACCACCGTCATTACCCGCCCATCGATCTTGTGGCACCAAGCGCAAACACCCTTGTATTGTTCAATTCGCTTGAGTTTTGAGCCTGAGCTGCTGGCAGCCACCACGCCCTGAGCTGCGTTCTCGGACACTTCAGTGACAGCGATGCGCCGCCAGTCGCGGTTTGCCGTGGCGAACTTGTCGAACAGGCGCTGCTCCAGGCTTTGCGGCTTACCCCCAAAAAGCATTTCCTGCTGGTGGTCCAAAATCACCGACCTGACACCAGAGCGGAGCTGATCACCCATATCCACGATGGCCTGAGCACACCGCACCCGAGCAAAAGCGATCATGGCCTCGGTGATATTTGACACCGGTAGGCCCAGTTCAATAAAAGCAGGGACGCTGGCAGGAATGGCTGCGGCGATGCCAGCAGCCACCGTTGCACTGGGAGGATTTGCCGCCAGACCAGCCTCGATTTGCCCAAGCAAAGTGGACTTGACCGACAACCAGTCGGCCATGCTCGACGCCCATTGCGGCGACCAGTGCTGCTGCAAAAGCCATTCGACCAGCATGGACCAGTCTTCTGCCAACCACAGCGCGCGCGGCTTGGAAAAGAAATATGCCTTCCAGGCATCAAGCTCAAGCTGGCTCCAATGCGCCGGAACGTTGGGCATCAGCAGGGCCGGTAGCGCGTTCTTTTGCTGGGGTTGACCGTGGGCAGCCAGCCACCAATTTAGCGCGTCTTTGAACGATTGGATATGCGCCTGCCCATTGTGGGTGAAGGCCTCGACCATGTCCTTGAGGTAGGGCGAGTCAAACGGAGCCCAAATGTCGTGCTCGTGGCTGGACTTGATGGCCTTGCCAAGGTAGGTGCCGTGATCAATCATGCCAGCAGAATAGGGTCACGACACGCTAGCGATAGCGGCGGTGACCTCGGTCTTGAGCATTTCCCGTGCCTGCTCCGATATAGCCTTGACGATGAAGCGACCCGGCTGTGCCTTGATTACCCAGCCGGAAGACCATTCACCCATAACCCTGAACGTGAGGTAGGCCGATGAGTTTTGACCGCCGCTGCTGGTGTTGAACCGGTACATGCCTTTAAAACGCTTCGGAATGTCTACCCCACTCAGTCGATCGCCCCACTTGTACTCGCGCGAGCGGACCAGCAGCTTCGACCCAGCTTGCGCACCAGTAAACCCCATAACCCCAAGTTGATTTTTGCGGAAACTCAAACGCGTGACACTGGATTTGGTCAATTCTTTGGCTTGCGAGTACACCGCCTGCGGCATGGATCCGGCCAAGGCTGTGTTGCCTGGGGTGTTGTGCCTAAAAGGGATGATGAGGTACCGCTGGCCCGCGTGCTTGCCGTTTTTGGCAACCCGCGTTTTCAGTGACGTGTCTAGTATCCGCTTCATGTCCCGCGCTGGGATACCATTCTCGATCGGAGTTGCCATCGGGTCGTCGGAATAAATCCGAGCCCCCATTCCGCTGGCGTCGTATTCAACCCTGATGCTGTCGGCGTACCTCTCCTTGATGGGTTGCCACAAGCCCGGTGTTTGCAGCACGGTCTGCTTCCACGCTGCCTGGGCCGTCAGCGCCGTCGTCTGCACCGCTTGTGTGATGGCGGTCTCAAGCTGCAGATGCAGCCCCTTAATCAGGCTGGCCGCGTCAAATGAGACGGTGTAACTCATCTTCCGAACAGGTCAAATTTGCGAAGCTGAACCTTGGTGGGTAATTTGGCACCGAAGTGGTGGCCACGGTCGCCCGGGAAAGCCTGGAACACAAAAAACTCGCTGTATTTCTTGCCGGTGACAGAGTAAGCGACGCCATTTGGTGGTGCGCCGGTAGTGAACACCAGCGTGTTGTCGGTTTGCTGGGTTGGGATCCCGCCCTCAACCAGGACTCCATCCAAGATCCAAAATACCCGGTCGATGCTTTTAAGCCGCCATGGCAGTTTGTCGTTGAAGCCACGGCGCAGATTGATAGAAAACGGGTCGTCTCCGTTCAGTTGCGTAACCCGGTCGCGCTCGCCCATCCCATACAACGGGGAATCGCTACCGATGGTCAGCATCATGTCGCCGCCTTCCCATTGGCCCAACTTGGCAAACTCGCGCTGGACTTTTTGACTTGGAACGCCCGCCACACCGGTGACGGCCGCCGTCCATAGAAAGCCTTTGCCAGCGCAATGCGGGCAGTTCATGGCGGGCGCGTTGGTAGCCGGGGTCACGCAGGGGCAGATGAAAGATTTGCTCCAGGCAAACGACTGACCAATATGGTTCAAGAACCCATTAAAGGCGTTGGGGTCGAGCTGCATCACAACACCATCAGGGGCACACCATGGATGCGCTGACGCAGCGTTTCCATTTGACGGTCAATTCCGGCTTGCATTTTGTCGAGGTCTGGCGCGCTTTTGCTTTGGCTCAAGCCGTCTGCGCTGATGGACTCCGATGCCGAAACAACAGCATCAGACATCAAGCGCAACAGAACCATGCGCTGCACCAGGTCTATCAGGTCTGGGTAGTCGTTGACTGCGTCTTTCAGGCCCGCCGTGTAGCGGATTTCTATGAATTGAGGCGCACCTTGCATGCCCATGGCACCAATCATCATGCCGCCCATAGGGGTGGTAAAGGCGTTGCTGGTTGGAATAAACCGAACGTGGCCGTACTTTTTGTCAACCTTGATCCATTGCGAAGGGACAGAAAACACTGTGCCCATCGAGGGATATGAGAACTTGATGGATTCCAGTGTGATAACCGGCCGCTGTCGCAGCGCGATGAACGACCAGCCGCCTGGCTGAATGATGTCCTGCTCGTAGTCGTAGCCAGGGTCGACCGCCCATGGAGCACCCGCCAAGGCGTCAATCTCGGCCTGCGTTGGGTCGTTGGGAAAAAGGACGGTGGGAACAAGGTAAACATGGAGCTCGCGCTGCGCGTCTGCCTCAGCGGCTTTGAGCTTGGCCCAAAGGTAATCATCTGACACGGGCGCAGACAAGAATCTTGCAGCCGACGGCAGACTTTCTGAGCGAAATTTAGCAACGAACTCGTCCCGATAAAACAAGCTGCTTTTTACAAGAGGCGTCTTGGCTGTGACGTAAAGCAAGAACGTGCGCGTGTCTTTGCGCCCAGCACTGGTGACGACCGAATTTGTGACCCGGTACAGGCCAGCGACAGTTGCCTCAATCCAGACTGTTACCGTTGAGCCAGATGTCGATTCATCAGAAAATGTCAGGCCAGCAACAGGTGCCCACACGCTGGACGCGATAGTGTCGCTTGCGGTGAGCAGATCGGGGTAGGTCTGGGAATAATCCAGTTTTGCCGATATGTCTTGCTCAGTCCATTGAACGGTAGGGTCGGTTGGCGTTGTCATAGCTTGATGTTGTCGTCACGACAGAAAAGATCGCCTGGGCGCTGGCTTCAAAACATCGCGTGGATTTTGACTCGATGCCGTGATGGCATCTGGCGATTCTTGCAAAAGATGCCTGGCGCGTTCTTGTGGCTCCAGCGCCCTGGGATCATCCGGATCGAGAAAGACCGATTGATATTGCACAGCGGTGACAACCCTCACCGGTTGATGTGCATTTAAAACAAACCGAAATTCGATCTCGCCAGAAACATCAAGCCAGAAGCTGGCAACCCAAAAATCAGAGCCCCAAAACCCGATTGACCACATTACAGTGGCCTCATGCTATTCCCAGGAACCCCTGCTCCGGTAATGGTTACATCGTTGATTTTTTTGATATTGGCCTGAATTGGAGTCGCTGTGGCAGCAGCCAAAACTGCTTCGGCCACGCTTGCTGCATCTGGAGGCAATATGGGCGCAATGTACCCAGCAGCCGCAAGCCTTGAGCTGATCGCTGCATCCATGCGAGCCAACTCGATCGCCAACTCCGCCCTCACCTGCAGCGCTACGTCCAGCGCTGTCGGCACTGTGCCTGTCGCCACGTTCTGGACGGTTGTTGCCGTGTTCACTACTGCCGCCACCGTCGCCGGGTATACCGGCATGTCAGCGGCCGTCCAAAAAGCTGTGCCGTAGTCCTCCGAGTACAGCACCCCGGCCACTGCCACCAAAGACGGGTCGTAGACTAGCTTCCAGCCGTTTGTCAGGAAGAATGTGCCACCAGTGACGCCGCCTGGGATGGGGTCCAGCCCGGAGTAGCGCACAGCAGGCAAAAACCTTGCATTGTCCTCGCGCTCGGACCAGCGTACCCAAGCAGAGTAAACATCGTCCCGAATTGACAACTCAGTGACTCCGGTGTTGACGGTGATTCTCCTGGTGCTTCCGTTGAAAGAGACAGACTCCCCCAATGACCATTCCACCCCCCCATGCGCCCCAGAGTAATGCGGCCATACTTACCTCAGCTCGCGGTAGTTCAGATCACCCGCAACCGTTACGGTGGTGCCCGACAGTTTGGTGGCCACCAGGGTAAAGGTATAGCTGTCGGAGTCATCCGCAAGGCGGTGGTAGCCTTCGTCGTTGGTCTCGTAGACCGGCTTCAGGTCGATGGTGTGCGCCCCGGCACTGCGCCAATACGACTGAAAGCGCGAGCCCCCAGAGACTGCTGTGGCACCCACATCACCCTCGGCCAAGCCCTCGCCGGGAATTGCCCAGGTGGCGCTGGTTAGGGTCGCGTCGTCCAGTATTTCCAGCATCACGTCACCACCCGACACCATCACATTGAGGGCTTCCGGGTAGATGCCAACGCGCGATCCCGCCTTGACGCGCATCGAGAAGATGGGTGTGCGGGTGGTGACCTCAATTGGAGTCAGGCGCTCGATGTCGCAGTAGCGCCAGAAGGTGTAGTCGGTCTTCGACTCTGCGTAAACCGCGCAGCAGATGGTGCGCAGATCAGACGTGCCGCTTGTCGCGCCCCTTGTTTGTATTCCACCAGCGCACAGGCAAACTTCCAGTGCGCATGTAGGCCGAACCATTTGCGTTCGGGTTCTCGAAAACGTGGCAGACGTTTCGCTCCCCGCTCGGGCCAATCAGACCAAAACGTACAGGGCCCACCCCAAGCCAGGCAAAGTCAAAAAAGAAAAAATTGGCTTTCATCAAGTCAAGGTTCATGCCTGATATGCCTATGCCGTCGAGTTTGTCAGCATTCCAGTTGGCCTGCGCAACGCGCGTGTCAACGATTGTGCCGCTGATGTTTGAGCGGATACCGACGTGCAGAACAGTGCCATCCAGCTCCCAAAAGAGGCCGTTGTCGTCGTCTCCGTACATGAACCCTCTGCTGTTGTTTGCCCTGCCCAGGTCGCCAAAGTAAAGCGTTTGGATAACAAGGTTGCCAACGCCTGGTTGGTAGTAGTGGTACCGATTGCTTGTCCGCTTAATAGATGCGCCGTTGGTGGTACCAACAGAAAGAACACCCTCGCTGCGGGATGGCTCGCGAATAAAGCTGCCACCGCTGACCGACGCATCCTGAAACAGGTCCGCCATGTCGCCGTTGGTGTATTCATAGCCCGCAATGATGCTGGCGGTGCCCACCCGCAGGTTGCCAAAAGCATCAATGCTGGGCGAGCCCTCGGCATAACGGGTGTATGCCTGCCCGCGCGCGTCAACAAACTGCAGGTTGAGCGGATTGTCGCCCGAGCCAACGTGCAGCACCTGGGCATGCACCGCCACAGCATCAACGGTGTGCTGCTGCGCGTGCAGCCTCTTCCCGGTGGAATCTGGCGGTACTTGAATGAAGCTGTTTGTAGACATCAAATGCTCCGGTTACGCGACGTAGGCGCGGTCTTGTTCGGCGGTCAAAGTGGCGCTGTTGGTTTTTATTCGCTGAATGATGGTGGTGGCCACAACCGGCTTTGCAATCCCCTTGTTGCCCGCCACGATGGTCACTGGAACGTCGCCACCTGGGCTGGTGAACACGGAGCGCCCGCCCTGCGTGTTGCTGGAGTAGGCGAACGTAAAGTTCACCTCAGCCCCGGTGATGGCTCCGGCAATCGGGTTTCCATCTTTGTCGTTCAGAGTCAAGGCTGTGGCGGTGCCAGTTGATTGCGAAATACAAAACGAGCCCTGCAGGTACGCTCGGTCCTCCTGCGCCGGAGCGCCGCCCGTTGTGTGGCCCGACAGCTCCGCCCATGTTCCAGGCGAGGCTGCGGTGGTCTCGGCTTGCGAAACGTCAACCAGGTCTGTGGCGTAAACGGCAATCGTCATTTCTGCCAGGCCTCTGTCAGGGTTTTAACGTCTGAGATGCATTGATCAGCGACTGCTGCGACTTCTTCGCTAAAGCTGCTGCTCTCGATGAGTATTCCATCGTAAGCGCTGATGATTGCACGGCAGGCATCGGTGTAATCGGCTGCGGCTCGCACGGTGGCGGTGGAAGCGATGCGCAGCCCGTTCCCAGCAGAACTAGCAGCGACAGCATTGCGACGCAGCACAGGAGCGCGAGTCGCCGCTGCCGACTGCGCCGCAATGACCGCGTTAGAAGTTCTCTCGATAGTCGCCCGAGCTGCGCGTTGGATAGTGATGCGTTCATTTGCGGCCTCCAGTTTGATTGAGTCAATGTTGCGGCCTTGCAGCGTCCAAGCAGATCCAAAACCAGCCCCGAATCCAATGGCAGCGGCAACAGCGACGGAGACAAGTGTGAAATTCATTGGAAGGCTGCAATGCGCGCGCTAAGGACTTCGACGTACTGCCACATCAGGTCGTTTTGCACCTTCAGGCGCTCCTGCTCTTCAGGATCAAGCGTGTCGAAGGTTTCACTGATCCCGATAAAGTTGCTGAGGTCCTTGGCCTTCTTGAACAACTCATCCTTTTCCTGGACGACGCGCCGCTGGTGCGGCAGCAGGAGCGGAGGTTTTGGGCATGGGCCACTGTACCCGTGATGCTTGAACACCTCCTCGCCTGGAGGCATAGGATCGCCGCAGATGTTGCATTTCGCTGCTTCCATGATGTTTGTTTTCGGTGTTGGTTAATTGATCAGGGTTGGGGTCATAGCGGCACCAGACAAAGCTCGTCTTCTTGCTGCCTTCGGTCAATCTGCCCAGCGCAGCCATTGGCACGCACACGGCAATCCTTCCCGCCGTCGCGTATCCAGTTCGTGATCTGGGCGCAATAATCGTTGGCCGGTGCGCCACTGTTCAGCAGTTTCAAGAAAGTTGAGTTGCGGCACTTTGTCGCACCAATGTTGTAGGTGCAAAACGATGCAATGCCTGCCTTGGCTGGCTCGGACAGCTTTGTCCAGTATTGCGGCAGCACAATGCGCTCAAGCTCATCCAACGTGGCCTGCAACTCCTTGCGGTCGTGCTTTTCGCATTCGGCTTTGGTGAGGCGCATGTCCGGCGTCACCGGCTTGCCGTCGATGCTGGTCAACCCCTTGCAGATTGTCCAAATGCGCTTTGCCGTGGTGGAGCCGCCATCCAGGTACGACACTTGCCGCGACCCTTCGCGCTCAAGGATGAATTGGCCCATGATTTCCAAGGCGGAGCCACCGGCAACAACCAGCGCCAGCACAGCCGCAGAGAGCTTGCTTTTGGCCGAGTATCTGCCGACAGTTTTGTTGCCTGGTGTCATAACCAACCCCAGATCAGATACAAAAACTCAGCCGTGTAGCCCAGTGCAGCAATGCCGGCAAAAGCGACGACCGCCAACCCGAGGTAAACAAAAAAGTCTTCCATGGTCATGCTCGCATCGCCGGTTGCGCCACGATGCGCGCAATGGCTGCACCACTGCTGGCAAAAATGGCAAGGACCGCCATCGTGCCGGGCGGCACAAAGGGCGCAAAAAACGGCAAGGCCACTTCCAGTGCGGAAAACGCAGCACCCAGCAAAGCCAGCCGAACCGACCAGGCTTTCATCAGGACTGTTTTGGCGTCTTCGATCAGTTCCATACCCACCTCCAAAATTGTGTCAACCTGTCAAAGTAGGCTTCAATTTCGTTCATGACTTGCCCTTGAATGCGAACCACATCGCCACCAAGGGCGCGGCAATCGCTGTTGTCCATTTCAAAAACGCGCCAACATGCCCGACCACGCGGAAAAAGCTTTTGCCCAGCCTCACAATGTCCAGCACCTCAGACACATCGTCGCGGATGCTTTTCACACTCTGCTCAATGGTGTCCATGCGGTGACTGCCAGTTGCGAGCCTGTCTTCGATTTCCTGCATGTAAAGCGGGTCGTGGTCTTGCTTGCGGCGGCGGGGCATATCGTTCGGTTGCATTTCAATCCTTGATAAGAGCCGCATAAGCCTGCTCAGTGGTCACACTCAGGCCGTAATTCAGTGCAATAAACGAAGCGAACTGAAGCCTGCGGTCATCGGCGTAATACTTGGCTTGCTCACGGTATGCGACCACTTCTTTCCAGAACGTGTACTTTTTAGAGGCTGTTGCCAGTGGGTGCAGCACGGCCCCGAATAGGATCGCCAGCGGCCAGCCGTCAATGGCTTGCAAATACATGGCAGCAGCCACAGCAAGGCCGACAGCCAGCCCGGTGTACCACTGCTTTACATGAACCAGCTCATGGGCATGGATGCCTGCATCGTCGCGGTACTCAGGCTTGATGCGAACGACTGGGCCTGTGGCGCGTCCCCCGACATTGGCCGGGAGCTTGTCGGTGTAGATGACAAAGTATGGTGGATTCATTTGATTGACACCATGTAAATGCTGGCCGCCAGACCACCGAAAGCGGTTGCCAAAAAGTCGTTGCCGTCGCAAGTGTGCGTATGGGGGTGGAGGTGGTCGTAAAGCTCTTTGGCAAAACCAACTGCAATGGCGCAGATCAAGGCAATCCAGACGACCGTCACATACCCCAGCGCAAGGGCGATGACCGCCCCAATCAGCGCATGGGCAATTTTGTCGATTGGGATCATGTTTGGGCTGCGTGTTTTCATTGGCTTGATCTTGCCGTCACGACAACAAAAGGCTGGTTACCCTCCTGCAAAAACGTTTCCAGATCCGGCTGCTGACGCACTGCCGCACGCAACTGGATCGCCAATACGCGCAAGCTGCTTCCCGTTCACATAGACGCTTGATGACCCGGTCGCAAGCGACGAGCCATGGCATACCGGACCGCAGCAATGTGTGGCCCATGAATCACCTTGCCGGTGAGCCCCAATTCCGTTGATAAAAACATTGCCAGACGCCGCCGTGTTAGCCCTCCCAGGAAAGCAGCCGTGGCCAGTGCAGCCATCCCCAAGCCTAGTGACGGCGGGCATTGACAGCCTCCTTGAGTGCGGTGCAGCCTGGCGTGAAGTTGGCATGAACGGTCAAAATGAAGTCTGCGGAGCCTGACGAGCCGTCTGACAAGTTAGCGGTGACGCGCAGGGTCCACAGCTTGATGCCGACAGGGTTTGGCACGTACTTGATAACCTCGTCTGACTCTGCAGGAAGATCGGAAAATTTTAGGCAGTGCCAGGTCACGCCTTGAATCTGGTATTCGATGTCAATAGCCGGAAAGCAGCCCACTAAAGACGCAGGGGCCGATACCGTGACTCCGCCCACACTTGTCGCCACTACCAAACTAGCCAGCGGCTCGCCAACGATTTCAACCGTGTAGCTGGTGACACTTGCTGGCGGGATGGCATCATCAACCGCAGAGATGACTGGCTCGGCCCATATTTGATCCTCCTGGACTTCGGCCCAGGGCGACACAGCGGGGTCAGGCGTCCAGATTAGCATGGTCAGTTCAGGTCGATTCGCGGAGCCGTGGCGGTGATGCTGACGTCGCTGTGCAAGGTCATGGCTCCGACGGATGAAATGGATGCGGCCCCGCCCGTCTGCACGGTCAGGTTGCCAGTGTGTGTCAGCGCCACATTGCCAGACGGATCGATGGTCAGCGATGCCTTCACGCCGCCCGTGTTGGCGATTTGGACCGACAGCCAGACTTGCTTTGCTGTGTTGCGCGTGACAGTCCAGAGTTTGTCAAAGTCCTGGGCCGTCAAGTCTTCGTGCGCAGCCGTGGTGGCAATGCGGACAAAAGTGCCAGACGGGTGCGCGATTTCGATATTGCCGTCGTTGTCAATGGTTTGGTACACATCTGAAGCATGACGGTCGACCTTGAAGTTTTTGCGGTCAAAGGCCATTTGATTGACAGGAGAGGCCACGAAACCTAGCGCCACAAAGCCGCTGTCCGTCAAGGCCAAAGCCACAAAGCAGTCCCGCGTTGTGCTGCCTTTCTCGCCGTAGGCATTGCCTTCTGGTTCGTGCATGTCGACCCGGCCAGATGATGTGGTCATGGTTGGCGACAGCAGTGGCACAGCCGTCAGGCGCGACAAATCATGCAGCAACTCAACATCCAAAGAATTGTCATGTGGATGGGTTTTGATGACTCTACCCAAAAAAAACTTCATGAATAGACTCCATTTCCATACAAATACGGGTTTTCAGCATTGGTGCGGTTGACGAAACCCGTACCACGCGTGTACTGCAGGGTGCTGGTGTAGCCTTTGAATGGTTCAAAGGTGTGACTGACTGCGGTGACATACCCAGAAGCCTTGTGCCCACTGGCCCATGTGACGTCGCAATAGTGGCCGACCTTGTATTCCGGTCGACCTGCGCAGCGGATCGTGCCAGACTCAAACACCGCGTTGTCAATGTTGCTGTCCTGCAAGTATTTGATCTGTCTGGCTAGATAGGCAGTGACGTGGTTCATCGCTGGCTCATGCGATTCTTTGGGCGCGCCAGGAAACAGGGTAGCGCCATGGTTGGTGCTGACCTCCATGGCACGCCTGCCAAACAGATTCAGGTCGCAGTTTTCAAAGCCCTCGCCATCGGTGGCAAGTTTCTGCCCATCACTCATCACCGACTGCACGATCGTGTCCATGCCCGTCATGAAGTCAGCGCGAGGTGCGCGCACGTAATAGAAGTTGGCCACGTCGCGCTCCGACCGGCTGTATTTGATGCCAGTGATTTCAACGGGTGGAATGGAAAAGGACTGAGCTGACGTGGTCGGAAAAACATACTCGTCTGTTTTCAGCTTCTTGAAGGCTGGCTTGCGATACCAGAAGGTGGTGTTACTCTCGCCGTCGTCAAAGAAGGCTTCATAGAACGGACCAAGGTTGCCATGCTTCTGGATGTGGCTCCACATCGTTCCTTCGGGGTTCGCTTGGTAGCCCTGCGGGTAAACGATGTCGTCTGAGTCGGCACCATCCAGATTCAAAAGCAGAGGCTGCAGTGCGTTGTTGGCCAGGCCTGTGACAAATGGATTCACCACGTTTACGATCATTAGTCCAACGAATTGCGCAGCCGACATGGAGCCATAGGGAATGCCGAACTTTTCCTGCATGTATTGGCCGGAAATTTGGAGGATCAAATCATCCCGGCTGGAGCCTTTCAAAAACAGAATCTGGATCATTCTCAGAAGTGCGCCGTAGTCGCTGCCAGTAATAGTGACGGTTCGTGTCGGCCCCTGCCCCATGGATTCATCTAAACTGATGTCCGTAATCACGCCACGCATGACCATGGCTGGCTTACCAGTGCGGCTCATGCGAATTTCAACAGCGTCCATGGGTTCAACCAAGCCATAAATCGAGTCTCCGTGCTGCGGCACGAAATGATCTCCAAGACGGATAGTGAACCCGCCGCTTGGGCTGTTGATGGCGCGATTGGTGGACACTGAACTGCCTTCATTGAAGAAAGGCGTGAGATTTATCTCGGTGATCTTGCCAAATCGGTCACTGGTGGCGTTGCGCTTTCTCGCTGACGATTTTTGCAGAATCACACTGAGTTGTGGGTGGTCAACGGAGATCACTGGTACACCCCGCTGGCCCGGGGTTTAAGCGCGACACTGCGATTGAATTGCTGCGTTTGGGTTTCAGCGCCGTTGTTCAAAGTGAAGAATCCATTGATGTCAATTGGCGCAATCTTTGAGAAATTGATAGTTGCGTTGTTGCGAGCTATGGCCTCCTGGCGCATTTTCTGATCTTCTTTGGGCAGCGCAGCAGGGGCTTTGTCGGCAATCTTGGGAGCCTGGATGGGTGCCGCATCAGGCTTGGACGCCAAGGTCTTGACCGAAACATTGTCCGCAACTTTTGGAGACTGCAATGGAGTGGAGGCAGTGGCAGGCACAAGAGATGCTGGCTGAGGCAGC
>Ga0100377_1000063_pt1 | contig 84408 bp, 47 predicted proteins | sample CryGeymeta201501_FD_83664 | JGI IMG/M metagenome (GOLD analysis project Ga0100377, IMG submission 83664) | Groundwater microbial communities from Crystal Geyser aquifers in Utah, USA - Crystal Geyser metaG 2015-01 | ecosystem: Environmental > Aquatic > Deep subsurface > Groundwater | place: USA... | reverse complement strand
TCAGAAGTAGCCCTTGACCATGCCCATCACGCCGCCGTCGCCATCGCCGTCGTCGTCCTTGTCGATGAGGTGGTCGAGCTGACCGGCGATGGGCTCGGGGAGGCGCTGCTTGATGTCGGCGACGACGACCTCGACGGCGGCGCGGCTCCCCCGCGGCCGTATTCGCTCGGCGATCGCCTCGCGAACGGCCTCGGCCCCTTGCGAGCAAGAGGCAGTGGGGCAATACGGGCCGCGGGGCGAGCACGAGCCTCGGGGTGGATCGCAAAATACTAACAATCACAGCATCTTACTGCCGACGGCGAAGAACCGCCGAGCGGCAGGGCACATTGACGCTCCTCCGATCCGTTCGGCTCGCCCCAATGCCCCTTGCTTGCGAGGGGCCGAGGGCGCTCGCGGAGCTTTGCTCCGCGATTGCGGCCGCGGGGGAGCCGCGCGGCGGAGCCCCTCACCTCATGCCGCGACCCCCGACGCCTCAGCACCATCAGGAACCGCCACGACGGCCTTGCCCTCCCACGCGCCCCGGTAGAACCGGAGCATCGTGACCGCAGAGAGGGCGACGACCTCGGCGAGCAGGCCGAGCCAGGTGCCGGCGGCTCCCATCTCGAGGGCGACGCCGAAGGTCCAGGCGACGGGGACGAGGACGAACCAGTTGGCGGCGATCGAGGCCAGCATGGTGAAGCGGGTGTCGCCGGCGCCGTTGAGGCCGCCGACGGTCGTCATGGCGACGGCGTCGAAGACCTGGAAGATGGCGGCGATGAACATCAGCTCCCTGCCGATGGCCAGGACCTCGGGCTCGTCGACGAAGAGGCGGTAGAGGGTCTCGGGGAAGAGCCAGAAGACCACGCCCATGGACACCATCACGGCCACCGAGAGCTTGATGGAGTTCAACAGCGCCCTCCTGGCCAGATCCCTCCTCCCCGCCCCCATGTACTGCCCCACGAGCACCGACGCCGCCTCGCCGATCCCATACCCCGGCAAGAAGCTGACGCTGATGATTTTGACACCGATCTGGTGGGCCGCCAGCTCGTCCTCGCCCATGCGGGCCAGCATGGAGGTGAACACCGTAAACCCGACGGTGTTCAGCCCGTAGCGCACGCCGATGGGGATGCCGAGGCGCACGATCTTGCGAAGGATCGCCGGCCGCCAGCGCGGCCGCCGCGCGTCCCTGCGCAGGAACCGCGCGCCCACCATCACCATGCCGAGGGCCGAGGCGGCCACCGTCGCCCACGCCGCGCCCTTGACCCCGAGCGCCGGGATGGGCCCGAAGCCGAAGATCATGACGAGGTCGAGCACGATGTTGGCCGCGTTGGCCATCAGGTTCACCTTCATGGGCGTGCGGGTGTCGCCCGTGCCCTGATAGAAGTCGCAGAGGGCGACCGTGACGTACCAGAACGGCGCCGCCAGCACGCGGATGCGGAAGTAGTCGCTCGCCAGGGACTGCACCGCGGCGGAGCCGCCCATCAGGCCGAAGATCTCCTGGTCCACGCTGGAGAGCGCGATCACGAACAGGCCGAACGGGATGGCCACGCCCACCGCCGACATGGCGGCGTCCAGGGTCTGCTGCCGGTCACCGGCCCCGTGCGCTTGCGCGACCAGGACCCTGGCGCCGTGCAGGGTGCCGAGGAACAGGGAGTTGACGAGGTAGATGGCCATGGTCGCCAGACCCACGCCCGCCAGCTCGGTCTTGCCGATCCAGCCGACGAACAGGGTGTCCGAGACGCCCATGGCCGTGTAGGAGAGCATGCTGACCACGATCGGCCAGCTCGTGTGGAGGACCTCTCGCATCCCGCCCGCGCGAGAGGTCGAGGGTATCGATTCACCGGAGTTGAACATGACGCACCTGTCTCAGATTACTCGCCGAAGCTCACGCGACGACGACGCGATCCATGAGATCATCGGGGTCTGTAGGACAGAGCCACGACGACGAGATCGTCGAACCTGCGACCAGGGGTCACGGCCGGAACAGGGGGCGCGACAGAGGGGTCGGGGGTCGCAGGCTCAGCGCCTGCTTCCCATCCCGACTCCGTGGAGTCGCGAGCGAGGGTCGGAGCTCGTCGCCGCGGGCGCCGTGGGCGGGCTCATCGGGGTCGATGGGCACGCCGTCGGGGCGCGGTGCGGGACGATCCGGCCGAGACGCTCAGTGACGAGGCGCAGGCGCGGCGTTCTGGACGAGTCCGCAGACCGTCCAGACGGTCGGGCGAACACGGTCCGGGGTGATGACGATGAACATGCCGGCGCTCATAGAGTTTGCCTCGGTCAAGAGCCAGGTGAAGGGGAGCCGCAACGGGCTCCCGGGGAGGGACAGGGAGGTAATGGCGCGCCCGGCCGAGGTCAAGGCCCAAAATGCCCGGCGCGACGCTGTTGACTCGCACGGTGGATCTCCTACACACTGGCCGCCGTCTCTCCAGCCGGAGCCCGATGGCGCCCCGGCCTGGCCAGACACCAGCCCGACTCCGATGTCCGCGAGGCGGGTCCGCGCGCAGTCCCTGTCCATGGATGGACCGGTCGTGCCGCCTCGCTGCGGCGCTGAACACTCAAGAGGAGAGCCGAACGCACAGCCCGAAGGTCGGTCCCGCAGCGTGGAGAGATGTGCCCCAGGGGGAGGCGTATCGCGACCACTCCGGACACTCCACCTCGCTCTCGTCGACCTGGCCCCCAAGGCGCTCCACCGAGCCCTTCGCCACCCACTCCATCGGGTCGACCGACCAGCCGGCTGCTGCCTCGACGAACGTAAGAGGTCGTGATGAGCAACAAAGATACATCTATCGTGGACGGTCAGCTCGACCGTCGTCTGTTCATGCAGTCCGTTGGCGCGGTCGCCGTCACGGCGATGGTCGCGTGCAAGGACGACGAGGCCAAAGCGGAGGCCGAGACCCCCGCCGACGGCAAGAAGCCCGAGGGCGGCGAGGACAAGCCGGCGGCCAGCGTGCAGAAGCTGGCGAAGATGGACACGTTCCGCAAGGAGCACCGGCTGCGCTACGGCATGGTGGAGCTCGTGCACTTCGCCGACCGGTCCAGCGAGGGGCTCCTGGCCATCGATATGGGCACGCTCGGCGCGCGCAAGTACACCAACGGGGGCTGGCGCTCGGGCTGGCACGCCACCATCCGCAAGGACGGCGAGGTCGGCTACCTCGAGGCGGACAGCAAGACCTCGCGGGTGTTCTTCAAGCACAGCAAGGGCGGCTACGACCGCGTGCTGGTGCAGATGAAGGCGGTCAAGAAGTCCAACGCGGTCACCTTCTACGTCAACGACGAGGCGATCAAGACCCTCGACGTGGACGGGAGCTGGAAGGACTACATCGTCGAGATCCCTGAGAAGACCACCTCGGAGGGTGAGAACCAGGTGATGATGCGGTTCAAGTACGACACCAAGGAGGACGGCCGCACCCAGGCGGTGCACGTCTCCAATGTGCTCCTGCTGCCCAAGGGGGCCGACCCGGCGGCGGCGCCGGCAGGGCCGGCGGCCGAGACGGTGACGTTTGCCGGGCTGGCTCAACCGGCGCTGGTGGCGCGCACGCCGCAGACCTTCACCTACCGCATCGACCTGCCCAAGAACGACCCGAAGCTGGCGCTGACGTGGGGCGCGGCCAAAGCCGGCGCCACCTTCAAGATCACCGCCGCCAGCGATACCGCCGAGCGCCACACCCTGCTCGAGGAGACCGTCACGGCCGAGCAGGCCGGCTCCTGGCAGGAGTCCATCATCGAGCTCGAGCGCGTGGGCGGCGCCGCCGCCGAGCTTGAGCTGACCGTGGGCGGGGAGTTCGGCGAGGGCCAGATGGCGGCGTTCGGGGACCCCGGGATCTGGACGCCGGAGTATGAGGACGCGGCGAAGCCGCCGACGACCGGCAAGCCGGCCAAGCACGTGCTGGTGTACCTCATCGACACGGTTCGGTTCGATAAGTTCGACTTCTACAACCGCAAGACCTCGGCGAAGACGCCCAACATCAGCGCGTTCGCCAAGGACGCGACGATCTTTGACTCGGCCTACGACAACGAGAACTGGACCAAGCCCTCGACGGCGACCATCCTCACGGGCCTCTACCCCGAGACGCACAACGCCAAGGAAGACGACTCGAAGCTCCCGGCCGACGCGGTGATGATCAGCGAGCACTTCAAGAGCAACGGCTTCAAGACCGCCTCGTTCCTGGCGAACGGCTACGTGTCCGACGCCTTCGGCTTCAAGCAGGGTTGGGACTTCTACACCAACTACATCCGCGAGAAGAAGGAGACCAACGCCGATAAGGTCGTCAAGGATACCCTGGAGTGGATCAACAAGAATAAGGACAGCGGACGGCTGTTCACCTACGTCCACACCATCGACCCGCACGTGCCGTACTCTCCCCCGACGAAGTACCGGGAGATGTACTGGAACAAGGAGTACACCGGCCCGCTCAAGCCGAACTCCACGGGCGAGCAGCTGGCCGAGATCAAGACCAGGAAGCTGACGCTGAACGACACGGACAAGAAGTACCTCGAGGCGCTCTACGACGGCGAGACGACCTTCAACGACTCCGCCTTCGGCGAGCTGGTCGAGGGTCTCAAGGCGATGGGCCTCTACGAGGACACCGTCATCGCCATCATCGCCGACCACGGCGAGGAGTTCTGGGACCACGAGAGCGTCGGCCACGGCCACTCGCTCTACGAGGAGCTCATCCACACGCCCCTGATCGTCCGCTACCCCGGCATGGTGGCCGCTGGCCGCCGCGTCCCCCACGTCGTCTCCATGGTCGACCTCGCCCCCACCCTGTTCGAGCTGACCGGCATCAAGGGCAACGACGACCTCGAAGGGACGAGCTTCGTCGACACCCTCGACGGCACCGGCAACGCCCACCCCCGCATCGCCGTCAGCGACTTCCTCTACCGCAAGAAGGCCATCCGCGCCGGCCGCTACAAGTGGATCACCATCGGCCGCTACGGCGACCTCTACGACGTCGTCAGCGACCGCCACGAGAAAGACAACGTCCTCAAGAAGCACTCCATCGCCCGCGCCTTCATCCGCGGCCAGTTCGGCGTCTTCGCCGGGGCGACCGACAAGTCCGTCTGGTGGAAGGGCGCCGATCTCGCCAAGCAGAAGAAGGAGTTCAAGGCCGACAAGGCCTCCATGGACAGCGACACCCAGAAGATGCTCGAGGATCTCGGGTATGTGGAGGGCGCCAAGGGCGACGTCGACGCGAAGTCGGACAAGAAGAAGATGGAGGAGGAGGATAATTAGGGGAGGCTCTGCGGTCCGGGACAGCTCCCTCGCTGGTGCGGGAACGCTCCCGCGCTGGTCCGGGACAGCTCCCTCGCTGGTCCGGGAACGCTCCCGCGCTGGTCCGGGACAGCTCCCCCGCCGCTGCAACCGCTCGCCTTCGTCTCGCGGGCAGCGTCGACCCCTCGTAAACGAGGGGTACTCGGGCTCTCTCACGGCCCATGTTTTGTAATTCACGAACAATTAGAAAAGGTTGCACGTCGCTGCCCGCTCTCGCGGGCAAGCCATCCTGCCGCCCGGCCCCAGATTCCCCGGAGTCAGCGGGCCCGATCACCCCTCGTCTACGAGGGGTCGTCGCTGCCCGCGAGACGAAGGCGAGCGGTTGCAGCGGCGGGGGAGCTGTCGTCCACCGAGAAGTGACAGACCTCAAGAGAGCCCGAGTACCCCTCGTTTACGAGGGGTCGACGCTGCCCGCGAGACGAAGGCGAGCGGTTGCAGCGGCGGGGGAGCTGCCCGGACGGCCGAGACCATCCGTGCAGCGGCGGGGGAGCCCGAGACGGCCGAGGCCGTCCCCGCGCCACGACGCGCCGAGCCCGCGCGTGCGTTCGCGCCTCCGACCTGCCATACTCCAGACCCAACCGAACAGGCAGGGCGCGGTCAAGCGCGCCCTCCGCGCTGCACAACCCCTCGCTCTACAGGCCACATCATGCCAAGCACGCGACCTTCACGCTCAATCCGGCTCCGATCGCTCGCGGTGATCGGGGTGACCGTTGTCACCACCCTCGTCCTCGGCTGTGGGGACAGCAGCCTCCGAGGTCGGAGGAGCGGGGACGGAAACAATGGCGGGACCAACAATGGCGGGACCAACAACGGCGGCACGAACAATGGCGCCAACAACGGCGGGTCGAACAACGGCTCGAACAACGGGGGGACCAACAACGGGGGGACCAACAACGGGGGGACCAACAACGGGGGGACCAACAACGGCGGCACGAACAATGGCGGTACCAACAACGGCCAGGTCTGCGTGCCGAACGCGAGCGTGTGCGTGGATGGGACGAGCGCGTCGGTGTGCAACGCCGATGGGAGCGCGATGGAGACCGTGGCGTGCGGGGACGGGGCGATCTGTGACGCGGAGCTGCAGGCCTGCGCAGCGCTGATCTGTGAGCCGGACGCGCCGCTGGGGTGTCAGGACCCGACGCTGCGGGTGGTGTGCAACGCGTACGGGACGGCGCGGAACGTGGAGGCGTGTGAGGGGGCGACGCGGTGCGTGAGCGGGGAGTGCCTGGGAGGGGCCGGGTCGTGCAGCGGGGACGACGACTGCAACAGCGACCACTACTGCCAGGTGGGCGTGTGCTTGCCGTATGGGACGGGGCCGCGGCCGGGGTTCAACACGGGGTGCTTGCAGTCGCCGTATGAGGGGGCGTTCGCGCCGGCGGTGCAGTGCCGGTGGGAGGGCGGGCAGGTGATCATGCAGCCCGCCGTCATCGACCTCGACGGGGACGAGACGCCGGAGATCATCTTCACGTACTGGAACCAGAACGACTATGCGCAGGCGTATCTGATCGCCATCCGGGGGGACAACTGCCAGGTGGCCTACGAGGCACCGCTGGACGCGACGCTCCATGCGGAGGGGTCGATCGCGGTCGGGGACATCAACGCGGACGGGGTGCCGGAGGTGGTGGGGCTGACGCGGGATGGGATCGTGCGAGCGTACAACAACCACCTCCAGCCGATCTGGACCTCGCAGGTGTCGGTGGACTCGCGGTCGTGGGGCGGGCCGGCCATCGCGGATCTGGACCGGGACGGGATGCCGGAGGTGATCCACGGGGGCTTCGTGCTCAACGGGGAGAACGGGACGCTGCAGTTCAACGCGAACCTGCAGCGGTACGCGTTCGGGTCGCTGACGGCGATCGCGGACGTGGACCTGGACGGCGACAACGAGCTGGTGCAGGGCAACCGGGTGATCGGACCGACGGGAGTGGACGAGACCACGGCGGCGATGGCCGCGCTGCAGAACGGGCACGTCGCGATCGCCGACTTCGATCCGACGACGCCGGAGCCGGAGATCGCGGTGGTGTTCGACGGCAATCAGGTGCGGGTGCAGCGGCTGAGCGGCGAGGTGATCTTCGGGCCGTATGCGGTGCCGAACCCGCAGAGCCATGGGGGGGCGCCGAACATCGGCGACTTCGATGGGGACGGTCGGCCGGAGATCGGGACGGCGGGGGCGAACAACTACGCGGTGTTCGATCTGGACTGCGTGGGCAACCCGCTGCCGGCCGGTTGCGCGGCGCAGGGGATCCTGTGGTTCAAGCCGACGCGTGACGCGTCCTCGGGTGCGACGGGGTCGAGCCTGTTCGACTTCGAGGGAGACGGGCGGGCGGAGGTGGTCTACAACGACGAGTGCTTCATGCGCGTGTATGACGGCGAGACGGGTCAGGTGCGGTTCGCGCAAGCGAACACGACGAACACGACGTGTGAGAACCCCGTGGTGGTCGACGTGGACGGCGACTTCAACTCGGAGATCGTGATCCCGGCCAACGACCTGACCGCACCCTGCGCTCCCGACAGCGAGACCGGCACGCCGCCGACGAGCAACCGGGGGATCGTGGTGCTGCGGGACATCACCGACCGGTGGGTGAACAGCCGGCCGATCTGGAATCAGCACACCTACCACATCACCAACGTCGAGAACGACGGGCACATCCCGCAGCACGAGGTGGAGAGCTGGCGCGGGTTCAACAGCTACCGCCAGAACGCCCAGCAGGAGGGCAAGGCCCTCGACGCGCCGGATCTCACGGCCAGCTCCACCACCTCGCCGATCACCCGCGGGGCCTGCGGGGGCGTGCAGCTGGCGATCACGGTGTACAACCGGGGCAGCCAGCCGGTGTCGTCGGGCATCCCGGTGTCGTTCTTCACGGCGGCGCCGGATCAGGGCGGCCTGCTGATCTGCACGGCCTACACCACGACGCGGCTCGATCCGGGCCAGGGTGAGGAGGTCGGGTGCCTGTGGGCGTCGGCGCCGAACACGGCGTCTACGGTGCACGTCATCGCGGACGCGGCGTGGGTGGACGGCCGGCTGGTCGAGCACAACACGGAGTGCTTCGAGCTCAACAACTGGGCCGTGGCCGAGGTGCCGGCCTGTCAGTAGCGCGGCATGGCCGGGTCGACGTCGCTGGCCCACCGGTCGACGCCGCCGGTGAGGTTGTACAGCCGGGTGCGGCCGAGCGAGGCCAGGAGCTGGCAGGCATAGGCGCTGCGGGTGCCGTGGTGACAGATGCAGACGATGCGCACGTCGGTGGGCACCTCGGCCAGCCGCTTCGGGAGGCTGTTCAGCGGGATCAGGCGGGAGCCCTCGACGCGGCAGAGGTTGAACTCGAACGGCTCGCGGACGTCGAGCAGGAAGAGGGAGTCGGGCTCGTGGGTGATCCAGTCGTGGACCTGGGCGGGTGAGGCTTCGCGGTAGGTGGGCATCGCGGCTCCGGTGGTGATCGGGTGGAGGTCAGGCGCGTCGGCAAAGTGGACTGTTTGAGTCTACATTTCTGCGGGCGGGCCGTCCACGGCTTTGCGCGGCGCCAGACGCCCCGCCGAGAGGCTCGTGTGTGGCCCGTGGGCGCACCTCAGCCGAGCGCCCAGGCCAGCAGCCCATCCAGCGCCAGCACCGAGGCCACCGCGACCGCCTCGACCGCGCTCAACGTCCTCCACCGCGACGACTCCCCCACCGCCACGCCCACCCCCGCCGCGACGGCGACGCCCGCGCCGAACACCCACCAGACCGCGGGCGCCGAACTGGCGAGGCCGCCCACGACCGCGCCAGCGACCACGGCGCCTGGGACCAGCCATGCGAGGTGCGCCCAGCCTCCGCCGCGCTCCCGGAGCCCGAAGACCGCGCCGGCGGCCGCCAGCGTGGCGGCGGTCACCAGGTGCATCGCCGGCTCCCAGGGGCCGGCCATGGCCTCGGTCAGAGGCGGCCAGGCCAGCGCGAGGCCAGCGCCGACGCTGGCGGCCACGACGCTGGCCGCCGCCAGCCCGATCGCCTTCGGCGCGCGGCCGCGGCCCCAGGTCAGCGCCGCCACGAGCAGTCCGAGGACCAGGCCCCAGGCCGGGGTTCCCGTCGGGGACGGCCTCGGTGGCGGCGGAGGGAGCTCGGGCGCGGGAGGCGGAGGAGCGTTCGGAACCTCGAAGCGGAAGGTCTGCCCGGACCGCTTCAGGCGCTTGTGCGTCACCCCCCCCGCCTGGTCGGCGAAGGTCGCCGAGAGGAAGTGGCCCGTGTCGTCGAGCAGGATGGTCGTGGTCAGCTCGACGAACTGGCGCGGGTGGGCGCAGTGGTAGGTCATGATGACGTCGAGGTGCCGCTGGGACGGGGTCAGCTGGAACAAGTCGACGCTGTCGCGCTCGCACAGCCCGGTGGCCGCGGTGATCTTCACCCGCTCGGCGATGAGGTGCATCACCCTGCCCCGCCCCGTGGGCTCCGCCAGCCGCAGCGGGTCGAAGGCCTCGGGGGCACCGAGCGCCACGGCGTCAAACAACATCCGCGTGTCGAGCTTGAGCAGCACCTCGACGCCGTCCTCGGTGAGCCGGGCCTGCAGGAGGCCCGACTCGCGGGGATGCGCGACCGCGGGCGCCGCGCCCAGCGCACAGACCAGCGCCACCCCCACCGCTACCATCGCCCTGCCCGCCCGTGTCACGTGCCTACCTCGCCCGTCGGAGCCGCAGGGAGTTGGTGACCACGGACACGGAGCTCATCGCCATGGCCGCGCCCGCGAGCATCGGCGACAGGAGGAGGTGGAAGAGCGGGAACAGCGCGCCGGCCGCGATCGGGATGCCGATCGTGTTGTAGACAAAGGCCCAGAACAGGTTCTGACGGATGATGCGCACCGTGCTGCGCGAGATGCGGATGGCCGTCACCACGCCGTCGAGATCGCCGCGCATCAGCGTCACGTCCGACGCCTCGATGGCGATGTCCGTGCCCGTCCCGATCGCGATCCCCACGTCCGCCTCGGCCAGCGCCGGGGCGTCGTTCACGCCGTCGCCGACCATGCCGACGACGACGGTCGGGGGCGCCTGCTCGTCGCCGTCCCGCCCCAGCGGGTCCAGGCCGCGCCGGAGCCGCCGCAGCACCCGCGCCTTATCCTCCGGCCGCACATCCGCGATCACCCGATCCACCCCCACCAGCGCCGCCACGGCCTTCGCCGCCACCTCGCCGTCTCCCGTCAACATCGTGACCTCGATCCCCATGGACCGCAGCGCCGCGATCGCCGCCGCCGAGGTCTCCCTCGGCGCATCCGCCAGCCCGACCACGCCCACCGGGCGCTCGTCCACCGCGACGAACACCAGGGAGGCGCCCCGCGAGGCCAGGTCCGCGCCCACCGCCACGAGCTCCTCCGGCAAGGTGAGGCCCGCCATGTCGAACAGCGCGGCGTTGCCGACGGCGATCTCGTGGCCGTCGACGATGGCGCCCATGCCGTGACCGGGGATGGCCTCGAAGCTCCCCTCCAGCGGCGCCAGCGCCTCCAGCCCGCGCCGCTCCGCCTCGGTCACCAGGGCGCCCGCCAGGGGATGCTCGCTGCGGCGCGCCACCGCCGCCACCAGCGTCAAGAGGCGATCGACGTCCATGCCCTCGACGCCGGTGGCCAGCGCCGCGTCCAGCAACTCGGGGCGGCCGCGGGTGATGGTGCCGGTCTTGTCGAGCACGATCGCGGTCATGCGGACCGCCTTCTCCAGCACGGCCGCGTCGCGGATCAAGACGCCGAGCTCGGCCGCCCTGCCCGTGCCGACCATGATGGCCGTCGGCGTTGCCAGGCCGAGCGAGCAGGGACAGGCGATGATGAGCACCGTCACGAACGCCGTCAGCGCCGCCCCGATGCCGGGGCCGAACACCAGCCAGAGCACCAACGCCAGCACCGCCACGCCGAGCACGATCGGCACGAAGATGGCCGCCACGCGGTCCACCAGCGCCTGCACGGGCGCCCGCGACCCCTGGGCCTGCCGCACCAGGCCGACGATGCGGGCGAGGGTCGTGTCGGCGCCCACGCGGGTCGCCTCCAGCACGAACGTGCCCGCCACGCACACCGTCCCGCCGATGACCTCGTCGCCCTGCCCCACCTCCCTCGGGATCGGCTCGCCGGTGACCATGCTCGTGTCGAGGGTGCCGCGGCCGGCGTGCACGACGCCGTCGACAGGCACGCGGCCGCCGGGCTTGACGCGAAGCCGATCCCCCTTGACAACGGCGTCGATCGGCACCTCCTCCTCCTTGCCGTCGGCGTCGAGGCGGAGGGCCGTCTTGACGCCCAGCTCCAGCAGCTTGCGGATAGCCGCGCCGGTCCGTCCCTTGGCGCGCGCCTCGAGCCAGCGGCCGAGCAGGATCAGGGTCACGATCACCGCGGCGCCGTCGAAGTACGTCGCGGTGCCGGTCATGCCGACCTCCATGCCAGCCTGAAGGTCCACGCCCGCCGTCATCATCACCAGCACCGCCAGGCTGAACACAAACGCCGACCCGGTGCCCATGGCCACCAGCGTGTTCATGTCCGGCGTCAGGTGCCGCATCGCCTTGGCTGCGCCAACGAAGAAGCGATGGCCGGAGAACACGAGCACCGCGCCGGTCATCACCGCCACGATCCACAGACGGACCAACTCCGGGATGACCTCGACGAACGGAAACAGGCCCGTCATGGACAGGACGAAGACCACGCTGGACAAGACCGCGGCGAAGGTCACCTCGCGGCGCAGCGTGGCGATCTGACGCTCCCGCATCGCCTGCTGCGGGTCCACGTTGGGGTCCGACGACCAATCCAGCGCAAAGCCCGCTGCCGTGGCCGCGCGGATCGTCTCGGAGCGGTCGAACAGGCCGTTGACGCCGACCAGGCTGGCCGTGCCGTCGGCCTGGACCTCGACGCTCACGACGCCAGGGAGCGCCGCGAGGGTGCGCTGGAGACGCCCCGCGGTCGCGGTGTCGACGACGTCCGGCGAGGCGAGGAGCTCAACGGTGGTGGAGAGGTCGTAGCCGCGGCCACGCAGGGCTGCCTTGATGCGAGCGAAGTCGATGTCGCCGCGGATCTCGACCTCGGCACCCTCGGCGCCGTAGTTGACCCGGGCGGCGCCGACGTTGGCGACGTCGCCGAGCGCCTTCTCGACCGACAGGGCGCAGGAGGCGCAGCTCATGCCCTCGACGGGCAGCCAGACCTTCTCGACGGGACGCTCAACCTGATCTTCGCTCATACTGCACGACCCCATCCCCGTTCGGGAGGCGCGTCGGCGACGTGCCGACTGCGCGAGGACCGCAAGGTCGGCGCGAGTCGCCGCAGGTCAACGCGCCTCGCAAGGCGATGACGCGCCGAGCTGGCTCAGGAGCTCTCACCGCGCTTCGAGCCGACCTGGGGCATGTAGCCTTCGGTGAGCACGATGCCGCGGGGCTGGCCGAGTTCGCCGCCCGGGGCAAAGCCATTCACGACGCGCCGAAGCTCGTCCTGGGAGAGCTGGGGCTGCTCCGTGGACATCGCGAAGCTCTCGACGTGGAGCGTCTGGGTCGGGAAGGCGAACGAGACACCGACGCGGCTCGCCAGGCGCATGCACTCCAGCAGGATGTTGTGCCGCTCGGTCAGCTCCGCCGTCCAGCTGTCCACCTTGAGAAAGGCGTAGAGCAGGATCTCGATGGCGTAGGGACCGAAGTTGTTGAGGTGGACCTCGTAGTAGTCGTGGAACACGCCCGGATTGGCCTGGAGGATGGCGCGGACGCCCTCGACATAGGCCTGGATCTGGTCGGGTGTGGAGCTGTAGGTCAGCCCTATGACCATGCGGAGGCGGCGCAGGGGACGCTCGCTCATGTTGTCGATGATCGCGTTGGCGATGGTGGAGTTCGGCACGGTGACCAGCGCCTTGGCGAAGGTCCGGACGCGGGTCGACCGGAAGCCGACCTCCTCCACCGTGCCCTCCACGCCCGCCACCTGCACCCAGTCCCCGATCTGGAAGGGCCGGTCGAGGAAGATGGTGAGCGAGCCGAACATGTTGGCCAGGGTGTCCTTGGCCGCCAGCGCGAACGCCAGGCCGCCGATGCCGAGACCGGCGAGCAGCGAGCCCACGTCCACGTCCAGGTTCTGCAGCACGAAGATCAGGGCCAGGACGCTCATGATGGCCTTGAGGCTCTTGCGCACCAGCGGCACGAGCTGGTCGTCAAGGCGCGTCTCGGTGCGTGCGGCCCGCTTCTCGAGGTAGGCCGCCAGGGCGTCGATCATGCGGAACATGATGAGCACGACCGAGCCGGTGACGACGGTGCGGACAGCGACGTGCAGCACGAGCGCAAAGCGCACCGGCAGCGCGAGCTCAGAGAGCAGCGGCAGCATGATCGCGCCGGCGACGAGCAGCGTGATGGGCCAACGGGCGGCCTTGAGTGCCTCGTCGCTCCAGCCGATGACCGACTGGCGGCTGGTCAGCTTGCGGAGGATCCAGGACAGCATGACCTCGACGATGGCGCCAAGGACGAGGGCCAGGAGCAGCAGCACGCCGAGCGCCACAACCTGCCAGTAGGCCACCTTGAAGAGCTTGCCCTGGAAGGCGGGTGGCAGCATGTAGGCGAGCCTGGTGAGGCCGAGCGGGAAGGTGTCGTCGTAGAGCTGGGGAATAGCCGCGACCGCCTCGCGGGTGTAGACCCACTTGCCGTCGACCTTCGTGAGGGCCACCGAGGGCAGCTCGCTGGGGAAGAGGGTGAAGCTGGCCCAACCGGACTCATCCTGGTAGTCGTTGGTGTCGGGCAGCTTGTCGTAGTAGACGAAGTGGCCGCGGGCGTCGAGCACGGCGAGCAGCTGGCGAACGCGCTCGACGCGGGCCTCGGGCGGCCCGTCGAAGCTGGTCCAGTCAAAGCAGGTGGTCGCTGCGGTGGGGTGCCAGGTCTCCTCCTGGAGGTTGTTGATGAAGGTCATCGTGGCCTGACGCGGCGTGGCGCAGCTGACGTAGGGCTCCGCCTGCGCAGTCGCGGACAGGCCGAGGGTCAGCGCCAGCAGCGTCGTCAGCAGGACGAGCCCGGACGCAGCGCGGGCCAGGAGAGAGGGGGCGGGGTCGTGCATGGAGAGCTCCAGGGCGAGGCCCCCGGGCGGCCGACACACAGCGACGTCAAGGTTGACATCGTTCGGCGCCGGACCCGCCACGGGCGACCGGAGAGACGCAACGCCCCGAGGACGTCGGGCCATGGGCTGGCCCGCGCGGGGGGCGCCTCAAGCGGCTCAGCAGGGATCGGGCGCGAGCGCAGCGGGCCAGGGGATCGCGGTGTAGGTCTTGTCGCGCGGGCCGAGGTCGACGCGCATGTTCAGCCGCATGGTCCGGACGACGTCCTCGGCCTGCTCGATGGCCCGGATGCGTTTGGAGACCGTGCGCTGGTAGTCCTCACGGGCCTGGGTGCCCTCGGCGAGCCCCTTTCGGCTGCGCTCGAGGTGGTTCTTGAGGGAGGCGATGAGCTCGTCTGCCCCTTCGATGACGCCGGCGTGGTCCTGGAGCCAGGCGACCATGGCCAGCCCGAGCTCGCGCATGTTGGCGTCGTCGAGGTAGTCGACGGCCTCGTCGGGGTAGCCGATGGCGCCGACGGCGGCGAGCTGGCGTTGGGCGGCCTTGAAGGCGAGGTGGAGCTTCTTGAGGGATGTCTGTCCACCGCCGTCGCCCATGCGCCAATCGTAGTAGTGCTGGTCGGTCTCGGCGAGCGCGGCGCGGAGCTCGGCGAGCACGGTGGTGACGTGGGCGCCGTGGGTGCGGACATAGTCCTTGTCGGGGTGGTTGGAGACGAAGGGCACGAGGCCCTCGAGGCACTCCTCCAGCTCGAAGAGATTGACGTTCGCCATGTCGCGATGCTCCTGGAAGTCGCTTGACCGCCCGGTCGGGCCGCCCTGGCCGCCAGCGATGGACGGGCAGCGCGCGGGGATGGGCCTATCTATACCGCCGTGAGTCGCAGTCGGACCCGCGAAGCAGGGCCCCTGCAAGCTCTCGCTCGCACGGCTCCCTGCCCTGCGGGTCCGACTGCGACCCAGGCTGGTCTATCGCACTGCGCCAGAGGGTGTCAACGCCCACAGCAACGGCGTGGAGTCGGAGTTTGTGCAGGCGCGGAGACGATCGGGCAAAAAAAGTACGCAACATTGGCGCCGACCTGCCGATAACCCTCCCACTGTGGCGGCGGTGCTGTCCACGGCGGTCGACCCCGACCCACCATGCATCTCGACCTGGCCTCTTCCCGGTCCCGACGCGGGACGTCCTCGCGCGTTCGGCCGTGGCGCCGTCGGCCGGGCTCTCTCCCTCGGGAAGGCATGGTGGGTCGCGTTGGGCGTGAGGGTGTGACGAAGATGTCCGGAATGGATGGTTGGGGGCGTCCCTGGTAGGACTTGACAACCGGGGATGGCCGCGCCTAGTTTGTGCCGCTGTTCCGCCTTGTCGAACGTGTCTCGTTGTGGGCAGCGCCCCGCGGCGAGCGAGGGTGCACAGCCCCGCACACTCCATCTGGCACGATGGCAAATTCACTCAACCCCCAAGACTACCCATCAGGAGGCTGCCGCATGAAACGGACCATCCTTGCGACGCTGGTTCTGTCCCTGTTCGCGCTGTCGATCGTCGGCTGCTCGGGCGAGAAGAAGGTCGAGCCCACCCCGGAGCCCGTCGCCAACACCGAGAAGCCCGCCGAGGGCGGTGACGAGGCCAGCAAGGAAGAAGGCGGCGACGAGGCCGGCAAGGAAGAGGCCGGCAAGGAAGAGGCCGGCAAGGAAGAGGCTGGCAAGGAAGAAGGCGGCGACGAGGCCGGCAAGGAGGAGGCTCCGAAGGAGGAGGAGAAGCCGGCGGCCAAGCCTGGCGAGATCCCCTTCGAGTTCCCCACGGTGGCGACGACCGCGAAGGCGGGCGAGTTCGTGCTGGCGCCGCCGCGCGACTGGATCGACAAGGGCTTCGAGAAGGGCGGCGACAAGCAGACCTTCATCTACTATTCGGCGGAGGTCGTGGAGCCGGGCGAGGTCGAGTCCAAGCTGAAGAAGATCGGCAAGGAGGAGATGATCCCGAACTCGATGATCATCGCGATTCCGAAGGGCGAGAAGGCCAAGAAGGGCGACATCCTGTTGACCTGGTGGCAGTCCGGCAGCGGCATGAAGCGGGCCATCGTGGTCGGCGGCTCGGACACCGAGCCGGTCGTGCGCTACCTGGACGTGGACCTGGACAACCCCTCGGGCCTCGGCACGAAGGAGGACACGCTGAAGCCTGACAGCTTCCATGTGCTGAGCAAGGATTGGGAGGCGGGTACGTCGGTGGCGATCAAGGCTGGCAGCAGCTACAAGCACGGCATCCTGGTGAGCAAGGCGGACGGCAAGGTCCTGACGGTCGGCTTCGCCGGTCGCATGTCGGTGGACAACGAGGCGGACGTGACGGCGCTGCCCGTGGCTCCTTCGGTCAAGAAGGGCGACAAGGTGTGGATCCCGTTCGTGGGCTCGTTCCGTGAGGCGGAGGTCCAGAAGGTGGACGCCAAGATCGGCCGCGTGTTCGTGAAGTTCGAGTTCGCTGGCAAGGACAAGGAGCAGGCCATCGCGTTCGGCAACGTGGCGACCGCGCTCGAGGGCGCTGCGCCGGCGAAGGTCGAGGAGGCCCCGAAGGCCGAGGAGACCCCCAAGGTCGACGACAAGAAGGTCACCCTCGATGGCGTCTACAAGGGCAAGGCGACGGGCACGGACGGGATCAGCGCCGAGATCATGCTGTCGCTCAAGGGCGACAACCTGACGGGCAACATCAAGGGCACGCGCAAGGGCGGCGAGAAGTTCAACTCGGGCTTCTCGGGCATGGTGAAGGGCAACGCCATCAATGGCGCGGGCCGCAACAAGAACACCACGCTGAGCATGACGGGCGACGTGCGCAACCCGAAGGAGATCCGCGGGACGATCACGGGCAACGTGAACGGCGTGCAGTCGAAGATCACCTTCACCGCGACCCGCTGACCTTCAGAAGCCGTTCGAACAATATATGCCTTGTTTCCTCGTATCTTCTGTCCCCAGGCGTGTCTTCTGCTCGGTCATGGGCCTCTGGGCCCACTCCCTCACATCAGACGCCACCTGGAAACAGAATCTACGTCGGATCCATCGGCATCTATTTTCCGAATGGCTTCTCAGCCGGTCCCTGTGAGGAAGTGGCCGTCCTTCGGGGCGGCCATTTTTTTTGGGGTTTGCGGAGTTGCGTTCGGCACGTCGAGGGGTGCGGTGCCCGGATAGCATTTACGGATGAGCACATCCGAAATTAACGAGCCATCATGTCCAGAGTAGACACAGGCTGATTCCATCCCTAGTATGGAGGCGCGTACGGGGGACAGAGCAGAGAGGGATTTGAGCCGGACCTGAACATCCGACGCCCCAGGAGCCGGAGGGCCCGAGGGCGACGGATGGTGAAAGCTGCATGCGGGGTGTAGTGCAATGAGGAACAGGTTGAAGGGAGGCCCTCACGATGGTGATACGAACAATGCCCCAAGTCAGACGCAGGAGGGTCCGGCGCAGGAGCCTGGCCTGGCGTGTTCAACGGGGGGTGGGCGGAGCAGGACACCCGGTTGGCACCCGGTGCGGGTGACGGGCAGGAGTCATCGACGACGCAACGGGTGAGGCACCGGGTGACGTTTCCGGCCGAGGCGGCAGTTGAGCCAGCGCAGGTCAGTCGAACGATCGCGGAGCTGTGCAACGAAGGCATCGCGGCGATCCTGGATGGGGACCACGAAGCGGCACTCGCCGCATTCACTGCCGTTTTGCAGCAGGAGCCCACGCATCGCACGGCACGGGCGAACCTGGAGCGGTTGAATACGCTGCGGGTCAAGTCGGGTCGGTAGGTTCGGGGTGCGGTCAGCCCGCCGCGGTGCCCTCCTGGGCTGGCCTGCGGCCGAGCGAGACGTGAATCCCGATGAACACGACGATTCCCGCCACGGCGAGCGCCTGTCCGAGGTTGATGGGGCCGAGGACCATGGGCGCGTTGCCAGCCTGTCGGAGAAACTCGATGACGAAGCGGCCGGCCAGCCAGAGGATGCCGGCGCCCATGGCGCGCTGGCCGGGGTGGACGCCGAACAGGCGTGGCTTGAGCCAGACCAGCAGAAAGACCGCGATGGCCCAGACCGACAAGTAGAGCGGGAAGGGGTGCACCGGGTCGGAGAGCGGGTCCGCGACGCCCAGCCAGCCTTCGGCGAGGTGTCGGCGCCAGACGCTGGAGGTGGGGGGGTAGCGGAAGGCCCAGGGGAGCTCGGAGCGGACGCCGTAGTCGCAGGCGCGCATGAGGCAGCCGACGCGGGCGAAGGCGATGCCGACGAGTGAGGCAGGGAAGCTGGTGTCGGCCAGGCGCCACATGGGGGCCTTGAGGATGCGCGCGGTGAGCACGCCGCCGACGGTGGCGCCGAACAGCGCCCCGAAGCTGACCGCCCCGCCCTTGTAGGGGTCGAGGAAGATCATCGGGTCAGCGAGGATGTAATCGTAGTGGATGATGGCCCAGAATACGCGGGCCATGCCGAGGGCGACCAGAACGGCCCCGCCTGCGACGAGCAGCGCCTTCCACCAGAGCACCCCTTCTCGTCGCGCCCAGAGCACGGCGATGATCACACCCAGAATACCGCCGAGGGTCGACAGCACGGGCTGATCGGGGATCAGGATGGGTGCGAGGGTCTCGCCCACGTAGGGCAGGATCCAGGCGATCAATCGGTCGCGCACATCAGCTCCGGGGCCATGGAGGCGGGCCGTCGCGCCGCCGGGGCGGTGTCAGTAGGTGCCTTGCACCCTGAGGAAGAAGCCACCGGCGTCGCGGTTGAGGTCGGTCAGCTCGTCGTCGGAGAAGCTCGTGAAGTTGTAGCCGACGCCGAGGCGGGCGTACTCGGCCAGGATGTAGGAGAGCTCGACCAGGGCGCCGTGCTTGACGTCGTTGGAGAGCGAGTTGGTCAGGAAGCGGTACTCGAGGCCAGCGTCGAAGGTCGAGGTGAGGTGGTAGTTGAGGCGGTTGATCCAGAGCCAGGTGTCGGAGGTGGCCTGGGGGAGATCGTCGTAGCGGACGGTGGTGCGCTTGAAGGCGAGCTTTTCGACCAGCTGGAGCTGGAAGGGCAGCTCGAAGATGGGGATGAAGCTCACGACGTGGGACAGCTCGCGCTCCTCGTGGAAGTTGACGAGGTTCACCGGCTGGAGGTCTTCGATGGTGGTGTACTTGACCAGGATGTTGACGTAGTCCCAGTCCACTGGGCGCAGGGCGTAGCCGAAGCTGCCGAGGGTGTGGCGCTGCTCCTCGATGTTGAAGGTCAGGTTCTCGGTGGTGGAGAACTCGAAGCGGGCCAGCAGGCTGTGGTCGTCCAGGAAGGTCAGGACGAAGTTGTTGCTGGTGACGAACTGCACCTTGTCCTGTCCACCGGCGAAGTTGTCGCGGCAGAAGTCGGGGTTGGCGTAGATGCCGTCGCCGAAGCAGGGGTTGGCCTGGGGGAAGTTGGCCTCGGCGTCGTCGTAGCGGATCTCGAACTTCTGGGTGAACTTGAGGCGGCGCGGCATGAGGTACTCCCAGCCGACGCTGCCGACGTCCCGGCTCTGGTCGCCGACCAGGCTGGAGGCGTTGGTCTGGCTGTGCTCGTAGCCGAGGTCCAGCGAGAGGCCGTCGAGGATCTTGAAGCCCTTGCCGATGCCGACGACGGCGCGGCTGCGCTCGCCGATGATGCCGCTGTCGACGTGGTACTCGGAGTAGAGGCGTCCGGAGCCGTCGGCGAAGCGCTGCTGGCCGCCGACGATGGTGGTGGTGCCGAGGCCGTCGTTGTCCTCGCGGGTGAGGAGGCGCTCCTTGACGTAGACCTCGGTGCCGTCGTCCAGCTTCGTGCCGAGGCCGAGCTGGGTGGCGTTCTCGCCGTTCCAGCGGAGGGACTCGACGGCCTCGACCTGCCAGGCGTCGGTGACGTTCCAGGTGACGCCGAGGTCGGTCTGGAGCTTGTCGGCTGTGTCGTTGTAGATGCGGGGGTCGCCGTCGACGACGACCTGCTGGCCGACAAACGCCTCGAGGCTTTTGGCGAACCGGTAGCCGACGCGCTCGCCGACGACGTGGGTGGTGAAGCCATCCTCGACGGTGTCGTCGTCGTAGAAGGTGCGGCTGTACTCGGTGGTGAAGCTGATGGCGTCGTCGCGGTAGACGTGCTGGAGGGTGGAGACCTGACGCTCGATGAGCTTGGTGGCGTCGGGGTTGGGGCTCTGGAGGTCGTCGGCGGTGGTGAAGATGCCGTCGTGGCGGAACCGGACGGTGTTGGCGTCGGTGGCCTTCCAGGCCAGCTCGCCGCCGAACTTGTCCTGTCCCTGCTCGAGGATGAGGCCGTTGGCGAAGAAGCCGGGGGTGGTGTGCTGGAAGTAGCCGCGGGTGGACAGGAACGCCTGGGGCCGCTCGTCGTAGACGAAGTCCCCGAGCTCGGCGTTGCCGCGCACGACGTAGGCTTCGCCGTCGGCGTAGGTGCCGCTGCGGCGGGAGAAGGTGTCGAAGGTGAGGCCGCCGTCGGAGGAGTAGAAGCTGTTGGTGTCGAAGGACTGGCTCTGGGCGTACTCGAACTCGAGCTTCGTCTGGTCGGTGTACCGGGCGCCGACCTCGACGCTGCCGAGGCGGTAGGCCGGGCGGCCGTCGCCGTTGCGGCCCTCCTCGACAAATCCCCCGCCGAGGGTGAGGGCGTCGAAGAAGGTCTCGCGGAGCTGGGTGCCCCAGGTGGTGCCGGTGCGGTCGGTGGTGGCCTCGTAGTCGTAGGAGGCCTCGATGAGGACGGGGTTGCCGTCGAGGACCTGCTGGGTCGTGCTGACTCGGGTGGCGAGGAAGCCGCCGGCCATGACGCTGGGGATGGGGGCCTTGAAGAGGATGCGGCCGGTGCCGTAGTCGATGGTGTAATCGACGTTGCGGCTCTGCGGGATGCGGGCCAGCTCGATGCCGCTGGCCTCGTCGCGCACGACGATCGTCACCTTCTCCGAGCCCTCGATGACGTCGCGGCGGCGGAGGTAGTAGAGGGAGCCGCCGGTTCCGGCGAGGAAGTCGTAGGTGTGGCTGACCTCGAGGTCGTCGTCGGAGACGAAGGCCTTGAGCTCGGTCTTGTAGTGTTCGGCGACGACCTTGTTGAAGTCGAGCTGGGCGCCGTAGAACGGCCGGTCGTAGCGGAAGAACTCGATGCCCTGGAGGTCGGCGCGGCGGTTGCCGAAGGCGAGTGAGGACTCGTCGGCCTCGAGCAGGACGTAGAGCTTGCCGCGGGCGTTGACGTCGTTGACGAGCTCGGAGGAGTCCCCGTAGATCGGGTAGTACTGGTCGTCCTTGACGGTGTCGGTGAGGAATTCCTCGAACTCGGCCTGGCGGGCGGAGTCGAAGAAGGCGGTGGCCTTGTACTCCTGGAAGAAGTTGTCCAGGAGCTGCCGGCCGCTCATGTAGCCCTTGAGGTAGACCTTCGCCTGTCCGACGAGCAGCGCGCCGCCGGTGCGGGTGGAGTTGGCGTCGGTGAGGCCGTCGAGCTCGACGCCCTCGGCGCCGACGGCGGTGTCGGCGAAGGCCATCAGGAAGAGGCCGCTCTCTTTGACCTTGACGGGCCAGCGGATGACGCCGCTGTTGTTGTCCGGGTCGGTGGACTCGATGACCAGCTCGCTCTCGCCGAGCGGGAGCATGACCGGCTGGGCGAAGTGACCCTCGACGTTGTCGGTGACCTGGCCGTTGACGCGGATGACGTTGGCCGGGTCGGTGTCGCCGGACACGACCAGTTCGCGGCTGTTGAGCACGGTGCCCTGGGGCGGGAGCTGGACCTTGAGGTTGGCGGCGCGGGTCTTGCGCAGCAGGGCGAGGCGCTCGGCGTCCTCGTCACTGGCGAGGGCCGCGTCAAGGGCCTCGGCGCCGAAATCGGAGAGGGCGCCGGAGGGGGCTTTGGCAGGGCCGTCGCCGGCCTTGACGGTGGCGTCGGTGGCGGCGGCCTCGGTGTCCTGGGCGAGCAGGAGGCGGAACGACGGCCGGCGAGCCCGGCTGGCCTGCTCGCGGGCTTTGACGGCCTCCCAGCTCACGGGGCTGTCGGCGCCGTAGGGGACCAGGCGGGGGTTGTAGGCCTCGAGATCCACGGGGGGCGGGGTCAGCAGGTGCCCCTCTGGTGCGGTCGGGGCGGCGCCGTCGGCCGGCGCTGGTGCGGTGTCGGTGGGCGCGGGGGCCGCGCCGTCGACGGGGGCCGGGACGGTGTCTGTGGGCGCGGGCGCGGCGCCGTCGGCGGGAGCCGGGGCGGGCGCGGCGGCGTCGGGGGTCGCGTCGGCGGGGGCCGGGGCGGGCGTGGCGCCGTTGGCGGGCGGGGCGTTGGTGGCGGGCTTGATCCAGCCGTCGTGGGTCTCGATCTCGGGCTGGAGGGCGGCGGGGCGCTCGAAGCCGGCTGGTACCTCGATGAGCTCGACGGCTCGGCTGCCGTCGGCGCGGGTGAGGTCGACGACGACGCGCTGGCCGGTGGTGGCCTGCACCTCGACGGCGAAGGTGTCGCCGGTGAGGGTGGCGCGCTGGCCACCGACGAGAGCGGACGGGGCCACGGTGAGGGTGGGCAGCACGACGGGCGGCGCAGGCTTGGGCTTCTTGCGGCCCTTGGGGGGCTCGGGCTTGACGGTCACCTGGAAGGGCACGATGGCCGAGGCGCCGACCTGGCCGTCCTTCGTCACCAGGGTGAGCTGGGCGCGGTAGAGGCCGGGGGTGAGGAGGTTGCTGTCGCCGTCGGCGGTGCCGGCCCAGCGGAGCTGTGCAGGCACGGCGTCGAGCTTGTCCTCGGTGTGCAGGACGCGGCCGTCGCTGTCGCTGATCTCGAAGCGGTAGCCGGCCCCGGCGAGGTCGGCCGGGACGGTGGTCTTGAAGGCAGCCGGGGGGCGAAGGACGCCGCGCTCGACCTCGAAGGCGGGGGCGGTGGCCTCGAGCCGGACGCCGAGCATGGCGAGGTTGACCGAGCGGGTGCCGATGGTCAGCGCGCCGGTCTTGAGGTCACCCTTGACGGGGACGACGGGGAGCTCGACCTGGGGGGTGGAGATGGTGCGGAGCTCCCCCTTGACCGAGACGCGTCGGATGGACGTGCCGAGGGGGCCGTTCATCTCGATGACGAGGACGCCGTCCTCGGGCTTTCGGACGAGGGTGCTGAAGGTGTTGTCGGCGCCAAACTCGAGCTTCTGGTTGTTGATCCAGACCTCGGGCGTGGGGGCGGTGATCTCGGGGACGGCGATGACGCCGGCCTCGGGGTTGGGGTCGGTGACCTTGACCTCGACGCGGCGGTTGATCTCGCGCTCGCGCCTGCCGAAGTTGGGCACCAGGGGCCGCTCGTCGCCGAAGCCGGTGGCCTCGATGTTGGCAGCCGGCACCTTGAGCTGGGTGACGAGGAACGCCTTGACGGCGGCGGCCTGGCTCTGGCTCAGGGCCTTGCGTTTGGCGGCGGGGCCGTCGTCAGCGGTGTGGACGGCGACGGTGACCTTGACGCCGGGTTTGGACAGCGCCGGGGCGAGCTTGCCGAGGCCGAGCTCGAGGTCGCGGACGAGAATGGGTTTTTTGGGGTCGAAGAGCGGGCCGCGGTAGAGCTCCTCGGCGAGCTGGGCGTCGCCGACGACGCTGACGGCGAAGGCGACGGGCGGCGAGATGGCCGTGGCGCCGCGGACGCTGTGGACGGTGACCTCGGCGAGGTAGCCGGCGGGGCCGACGAGGACGAGGGCCTTGGCGGAGGCGTCCTTGCCGTCCCAGGAGATGGAGGGTGGCACGGCGCCCTTGCCGGTGAAGACGCGGACGGAGCCGGCGACCTTGTCGGAGGCGTCGGCGCGCCAGATGCGCGCGGTCCAGCCATCGAAGACGAGGCTGGAGTCGACGCGGGGGTTGAGCACGAGGGTCGCATCGAGGGCGCCCTTGCGGATGACGAGCTGCACGGGCTTGTCACCGGGGTCGTCGGTGGGCTTGTCGGTGGACAGCCAGAGGGCGGCCTGGGGCATGTCGAGGGGGTCGGCCTCGAGGCTGACGTTGAAGCGGGCGGCGTCGCCGTCGACCTGGACGAACTTCTCGCGGCGGAGTCGCTCGCGCTCCTCGGCGACGGCCTTGCTCTCGTTGATGTCGACATCGGCGACGATGTTGACGGGGCAGGAGGCGCCGAAGTTGACCTTGGAGGGGAGGCCGCGGGTGGTGTAGAAGACGCGGCGCTCGTCGGTGGTGAGGGCGCCACCGGCGGGCAGGGTGTTGGTGTCGATCTTGATCAGGTGGTTGCCAGGATCGACCTGCTGGAAGTGGTACTTGCCGTCCTTGTCGGTGACGGCGAACCAGCCGTTGTCGAGGTAGAGGCGGGCGCGGAAGATGCCCTTCTCGCCGCTGTCCTGCCAGCCGTCGCCGTTGTCGTCGCAGAAGACCTTACCGATGACGACGCCCTGGTCGAAGATGGGGTCGTAGACGACGCGGACGCGGGCCAGAGCGTCGTTGGAGACGGGCACCGAGCCGTCGGCGAGCACGACGTTGGCGCGGTTGACGTACTCCTGGCCGGGCTGGGTGTCGATGCCGACGAGGAGCTGGTAGCGCAGCTCGAGCACGTCCCCGGCGAGCAGGTCGACGGGGCGCGGGCCGGTGTGGGTGTCGCCCTCGTCGACGAGGCCGAAGGTGGAGGCCAGCTCGCCGTCGCGCTCGATCTCGAAGCTGGCGACGGGCTCGCCGGCGGTGATCCGGCGCAGGCGGGCGCTGCCCTTGACGAAGTTGAAGCCCCTGGGCAGCACGTCACGGACGTAGATGCCGCCGAGGCCCGCCTCGGTGTCGTAGATCAGGTCGCGCGTGGACCGGTTGGCGACGCGGACGGTGTAGGTGACGATCTCGCCGACGGTGGCGTTGCGCTTGTTGGCGAACTTGTCGACCTGGATCAGCCCGCTGAGGCTGTCCAGCGGGATGTGGTTGTTCTGGACGCCCTCGGGCGGCAGATCGGCGGTGATGTTGAACTTCAGGAACCAGGTGCGCGGGCCGGTGAGGGACGGAAGGGCATTGTCGACGACAAGCAGCGGGTCGTCGTTGGTGTTCCAGAAGTCAGGCTGCGGCGGCGTCACGATGGACGGGAACGACAGGGCCTGGTTGGGCGCCACGACGGCGAGCCGGTAGAGGTGGCCGGGGCGGACATCGAAGCGGTAGAGACCCTCGACGGTGAGCTGGCCCTGCTGGCCCTCGGGCAGATCGGCCGGGGCGACGAGCTTGCCGGCCAGGCTGCGGTCGGGCTCCTCGTCGGCGTAGTAGAGGAAGACCTCGACGCCTCCGATGAGCTCGCCGGAGCGGGAGTTGTAGATGCGGCCGGAGGGGTCGATGAGCAGGTCGCGCTGGAGCACGCCGGCGTCGTCCACAGCCAGACCCTTCGCCTCACCGAACCGCACCAGCTCGCCGCCGGGCGGTCGGGAGTACCAGCGCAGGTCGACCTTGCCGGGCAGCATGGAGGGCAGCGCCCAGGTGCCGTCGGCGGCGCTGACGGTCTCGGAGACGACCCGGTCGGTGCCCGAGCGGACGGCGCGGATGAGGAAGCCTCCGATGGCCAGATCGCCGTTGTCGGCGCCGTAGCGGCCGTTGCGGTCGATGTCCTGGAAGAGCCGCCCCTGGACGAGGCCAGCGCCGATGAGGCCGCCGACGACGAAGCAGACCCTGTCACTCTGGACCGAGACGACGTCGTCGCTGCCGCCGGCGCGCGCCTGATTGCAGACCGAGGTGCCGACGGCGGCGCCGTCGTTGATGCGAGCGCGGAAGGCGATGGTGCGGGTGGCGCCAGGCGGCAGGCGGAGATCGCGCACGAAGAGGGTGCGGCCGGTGTTGGCCACGGCGCCCTCGGGCACGAGGCTGAAGTCGACGAGGGCGAGTTCGGCGGCGAGTTCGTCGGTGACCGAGAGGCCCTCGAGGAGCTGGTCGCCGAGGTTGCGGACGGTGAGGGTGTAGAGGACCTCGTCTCCGACCTCGACGTAGCCGCCGTTGACGTCCTTGACGGCCTTGCCGATCTCGATGCCCGCGGCGTTGCTGCCGACGGGGGTGAGGGTCGGCTGGTCGCCGTTGGCGTCGTTGCCGTCGGCGTCGGTGCGCTCGGAGGCGAAGTTGCGGCCGTCGAGCTGGCCCTGGTTGACGACGAGGGGGCCGGCCTCGACGCGGACGTGGAAGCGGATGATGGGGGCGTCGCCGGGGTTGACGGCGCCGAGCAGGATGCGGACCTCGCGGCCATCGATGTTGCCGGCGTCGGTGTCGGCGTCGTCGGTGAGGGGTGCGCCGTTGGCGGTGAGGGTGCCGGGCATGTAGGTGACCGAGGCGGGGAGCACATCGCTGAGGATGGCGGCCTCGGTGGGCTGGTTGCCGCGGTTGGGGATGCGGATCTCGACCTCGAGCTGCTCGCCCACATCGACGCGGCCGTTGCCGTTCTGGTCGATGGGGGTGGCGATCATGGTCATGCCGGTGATGTTGGGGCCGGCGCCAACGACGACCTGGGTGGGGTCGTCGACGTTGCGGGTGGCGGGGTCGTCGGTGACGGCCTGGATGTCGCCATCGGCGAGCACGATGCCCTGGTTGGCGACGATGCCACCGATGGGGGCGGCCTCGGAGACCTGGACCTGGAAGGTGACCGTGTTGGACTCACCGACGTCCAGCACGGGCAGGGGCAGCGGGCGGCGGATGAGCAGCTCGCCGGCGTCGTCGACGCGGGTGCCGTCGACGCGGATGGAGCCAGGCACGAAGGTGGTCAGGTTGGGGGTCGGGTCGAGCAGGCCGACGCCGGTGGCCGTGACGCGGCCGGTGTTGATGACGCGGACGGCCCAGGTCAGGGTGTCGCCGGGCTCGACGAGTCCGCCGTTGTCGTCGATGACGGTCTTGGTCGTCTCGTCAAGGTTCGGCAGCGCGGGCGTCTGGACGGTGATGGCGGTGGGGTCGGCGGCGGCGGGGGTGCGCGGATCGTCCGAGAGGCGCTCCATGCCGGCGAGCTGGGGGCTTGAGACGACGGCCTGGTTCTCGATGACGGTGCCGGGCTCGAGGTTGTCGAGCACGCGGGCGGTGAAGGACACGCGGGCGGTGGCGCCGGTGGCGATGGTGCCGAGCTGCGGCGCGGTGCGCCCGTCGAAGCGCACGGTGCGGGTGGCGGCGTCGAAGGTGCCGCCGACGGGCTGGAGGTCGGTGAGGTTGGCCTCGATGGGGTCGACGACGGTCACGTTGGTGAGCGCGGCGCCGAGGCCCGACTGGACCTCCAGGGTGTACTCGAGCAGGTCACCGGACTCGGTGAGGCCGCCATTGACGTCGCGGACGGTCTTGTCGAAGCGAGCGAACTCGGGGTACTGGAGCACGATCCGGACGGGATCGTTGAGGGCGGCGGTGGCCAGATCGTCGCTGAGCTCCTCGTTGACGCCGTCGGCGACGACGTTGGCCTGATTGAGCACGACGGTGCCGTTGGGGAGGCCCTGGCGCAGCCGGGCGCGCAGCGTGAAGCGGATGGTGGCGTTGATCGGGATGGCCGACAGCTCGGCGACCTCCGCGGGGCTCCAGGTGGCGATGCCGGCGCGCAGCGTTCCGTTCTGGCCGGGGCGGAGGTCCTCCAGCAGCGCGGTGTCGATGGGGTCGCGCACGATGACGTTGCGGGCGGTGCCGGTGCCGCTGTTGGTGACGGCCAGGGTGAACTCGACCTCGTCGCCGGGTCGGTAGAAGCCGTCGCCGTCGAGGTCGACGACGGACTTGGCGAAGCCGGTCAGGTCGGGCTCGGCGTTGACGACGACGACGGTGGCGTCGTCCTCGGCGGGGGTGGTGGGGTCGTCGCTGAGGGTCTGGGAGACGCCGGTGGCGGTCAGGCCGGCCTGGTTGACGATGACGGTGCCGTTGTCGACACCGCCGCGCACGGCGGCCTCGAAGGTGACGGTGCGCGACTCGCCGGCGGGCAGCTCACCGATGCCCCACTGGACCGCCTGGCCGACGAGCGCGCCGCCGTTGGCGGGTCGGATGTCGACGAGGTTGGGGTCGATGGGGTCGACGAGCTGGACGCCGCGGCCGAGCTCGGTGCCGTCGTTGGGCACGGTGATGGTGTAGCGCAGGCGGTCACCGGCCTCGACCTGGCCGCCGTTGAGGTCCTCGACGCGCTTGGTGATGCCGGAGAAGCGGGGCTCGGCGACGACGATGAAGGTGGTGGCGTCGTCGACGGCTGCGGTGTTGGGATCGTCGGTGGGCACGGGGGCGACGCCGTCGGCGCCGACGCGGGCCTGGTTGGCGATCGCGGTGCGGTTGGTGACGGTGCGGCGGATGGTGGCGCGGAACCGCACGACGACGCGGCCGGCGTCGCCGGGGCGGACCTGGCCGAGGCGCGCCAGGCCAGCCGTATTCCAGGTGACAGTGTTACCCTGGAGTCGGCCGCCATCGAGGGCGGTCACCTCCTCGAGGCTGGCCGTGTCGACGACATCGGTCAACACGACATTGCGGGCATCATCATCGCCGTCGTTCCGGACGGTGATCGCGTATTCCACCACGTCGCCCGGCTCGAAGAAGCCGTCGTCGTCGAGGTCGCGGACGGCCTTGGTGGTGCCGGTGAGGACGGGGGCGGAGGTGACGGTGAACAGCGTGGGGTCGTCGACCTCGGCGGTGGCGGGGTCGTCGGTGACGACGGGGTTGACGAAGCCGTCGGCGGCGATGCGGGCCTGGTTGAAGACAACGGTGCCGTCGGCGATGGGGGCGCCGAGGACGCCGGTGAGGCGAAGGACGACGTTCTGGCCGGGCGCGACGCTGGCCAGGGCGGGCGTGGTGCGGCGGTTCCAGGTGACCGTGGGCGCGCTGAAGGTGCCGCCGTTGGTGGCCGCCGAGAAGATGAGGTTGGCGTCGAGCACGTCGGTGACGACGACGTTGGTCGCCACGGCGTCGCCGTTGTTGGTGAAGCTGATCGTGTACTCGACCTCGTCGCCAGGGCGATAGACGCCGGCGGGCGCGGGGGCGACGACCTTGGTGGCCGCGGTGAAGTCGGCGGCGGAGACGACCTGGAGCTGGGTGGCGTCGGGGAAGGCGGCGGTGCGCGGGTCGTCGCTGAGCTCGGCCTCGTCGAGCTCGTCGGAGACGATGCTGGCCTGGTTGGAGATCAGGGTGCCGTTGTCCAGCGGCGAGCGCACGGTGGTGGTGTAGGTGAGGGTCAGGGGCGCGTCGGGGGCCAGGGTGGCCAGCCGGGCGACCTGGGCCGGGCCCCAGGTGATGGTGCGGGTGGCGGCGTCGAAGAGGCCGGTGCCGGGGTTCACGTCGACGAGGTTGGGGTCGATGGGGTCGGAGATGAGGACGTTGCGCGCGGCGCTGGTGCCGCTGTTGATGACGTCGAGGGTCCAGGTCAGCACGTGGCCGGGCTTGACGGGACCATCGGCGGGGCCGGTGGTGTCGACGAAGGTCTTGCGGCTGCCGAGGAAGATGGGGCGCGAGGAGACGACGAAGTCGGTGGCGTCGTCTTCGGCCTCGGTGTTGGGGTTGTCGGTCGGGACGGGGGCGGTGATCTCGGTGGAGGTGATGAAGGCCTGGTTGGAGATCAGGGTGCCGTCGTCGATGGGGTTGGCGATGGTGGCGCGGACGTTGACGGTCGCCTCGGCGCCGGCGTCCATGGAGGGCAGGCGCCAGGAGACGGTGCGCCCGGCGAGCGTGCCGCCGTCCAGCGGCTGGATGGCGACGAGGCCGGCGGGGATGGTGTCGGAGACGAGGACGTTGGTGGCCCGCTGCGAGCCGGTGTTCCGGACGGTGATGACGTAGGAGACGATGTCGTCGGGGCGAAAGCCGCCGTCGGGGTTGACCTCGTTGCGGACGAACTTGCTGGACAGGACGAAGTCGGGCTGGGCGCGCACGGTCAGGACCGTGGGGTCGTCGATGGCCGGGGTGGCCGGATCGTCGGTGCGCACCGGATCGGGCAGATCGACGGTGGTGACGGTCGCCTGGTTGCGGATGATGGTGCCGTTGGTGGCCGCGGGGGCGATGGTGGCGCGGAACTGGACGGACGTGCTCTCGCCCGGCGGCACGGGTCCGGCCAGGCTCCAGGTGAGGGTGCGCGAGGCGGCGTCGAAGACGCCGCCGTCGGAGGCGACGACGTTGGTCAGGTTGGCGTCGATGGGATCGGAGATGCGGACGCCACGGGCGGGGCCGTTGCCGTCGTTGACGACGTTGATGGTCCAGGTGAGCAGGTCACCGGGCTGGGCGGTGCCCTGGTTCTCGTCGACGACCTGCTTGGTGGTGGCCGACAGGTTCGGCGTGGCCCGGATAAAGATGGAGGTGGGGTCGCCGACCTCGGGGGTGAGGGGGTCGTCGGTGCCGACGGGCTCGGGGGTCTGCTGGGAGACGACGAAGCCCTGGTTGGCGATCTCGGTGCCGTTGGGCAGCGGCGAGATGATGCGGGCGGTGAAGGTCAGGGCCACCGGGGCGCCATCGGGGGCGAGCTGGCCGAGAGCGGGCGTGGTAGCGGGGTTCCACTGGATGACGCCGCCGCCGAACTGGCCGCCGTTGCCGACGGAGTCGATCACGAGCAGGTCGGTGTCGATGGGGTCGCTGACGGCGATGCTGCGGGCGGTCTCGCGGCCGGTGTTGTCCACCGTGAGGGTGTACCGGACCAGATCGCCGGGCTCGAAGTCGCCGCCGTTGAGGTCCTGCACGGTCTTGGTGGAGCCGACGAACGAGGGCACCGAGCGGACGGTGATGATGGTGAAGTCGTCGGGCGTGGGGGTGGTGGGGTCGTCGGTGGGGGTGCCCCCGGCGAGGTTGGTGGCGAAGACCACGCCCTGGTTGCGGATGCGGGTGCCGTTGTCGAGGGGCTGGACGATGTCGGCGGTGAAGTTGAGCTGGCGGGTCTCGCCGGCGGCGATGTCGCCGAGGTTCCAGCGGACGCGGCGCTGGGCGGCGTCGAGGGCGCCTCCGTCGGCGGGCCGGACGTTGGTGAGGTCGAGGGCGATGTCGTCGTCGAGGCGGACGGCGGTGGCGGCGCGGTTGCCGGAGTTGGTCAGGGTGATGCGGTAGGAGACGGTGTCGCCGGGCTGGAATCCACCGGGGGGCGGGTTGAGCACCTCCTTGGTGGCCTGCTCGAAGGAGGGGCCGCTGGTGACGGTCAAGGTCTCGGAGGTGAGGCTCTGGTTCTGGGAGGTCGCCGCCGGGACGGTGAGGGCGGCGGTGTTGGTGATGCGGGTGCCGTTGGGCGCATCGGCGGCGACGACGACGGTGAAGCGGAGCTCCACGGTGGTGCGGGGGGCGACGTCGAGGTTGGTGACGGTGAAGCGGCCGGTGTTGTTGGCGCCCGCGGGCGGCGCGGTGAAGTTGGCCTGGGGCAGCGGGGTCTCGAGCGTGAAGTCCTGGACCGAGGGCGGCAGATCGTCGACGAGGTTGATGGCGGCGGCGCGGTTGCCGCTGTTGCGCAGCGAGATGGTGTAGCGCAGCCGATCGCCGGGCACGAGGGCGCCGCCGTTGACGTCCACGACGCGCTTGAAGGTGGACGCGTTGCGGAAGTTCACGCTGCTCGTCAGTCGGAATACGGTCGGGTCTGGCGTCGGGGGTGTGGTCGGGTCGTCGGTCAGGAGCTGCGCGGGGAGGAAAGCCGCGGACACACGGCCCTGATTGACGATCGTCAGGCCGTCGATGGCCTCGGGGGCGACACCTGCGGCGATGAGCTCCTCGGCCGAATCGATCTGGACGGTGTAGCTCAGGAATACACCGGGCTGGTTGGCCGGGATGACGATGTCGCGGATGTCGATGCGGCCCGTGCCGTTGATGCCGCCGTTGGGATCGGAGCGGTTGTCGTAGGGGTTGCTGGCCACCGAGCGCAGGTGCACGAAGGTGGGCATGTCGTCGACGAAGCCGACACCCGAGGCGGTCCGGCCGGACTGGTTCGGGATGAAGATGGTGTAGGTGATCAGGTCACCAGGCTCGATGACGCCGCCGTTGGTGTCCTGGAAGGCCTTGGTGGGCGTGCCGAGCGTGGGCGCGGTGACGAGGATGGTGACCTCGTTGGTGGGCGTGGCCTCGGGCAGCTCGCGGGCGGCGATGGTGGCGCTGTTGCGGATGATGGTGCCGCCGACGGTGCCGGGGCGCACGGTAGCCCGGAAGGTCACCCGTCGGTCGTTGTCGCCCGAGAACGGCACGCGGCCGAGGCTGAGGCCCGCGGCGAACGGTGGCTCCCCGCCCGGGCCGTCCATGACGGGCACGCCGTCGAGGCGCGTGGAGCCGGCGACGTACTGGAGGTTGCCGTCGAGCACGTCGCGCAGGACGGTGTTGGTGGCGTCCAGGCTGCCGTCGTTGGTCACGGTGATGGAGAAGAAGACCGTCTCACCGGGGCCGGCCTCGGCGGGGTCGACGGACTTGAAGGTGTTGTCGCTGCGGAAGCTCGGGGCCAGCCGGTTGAGCCGGAGCAGGACGTAGCCGAGGAAGAACGACTCGCCGCCGCCGCCCTGGCCGCTTGGGATGCCGTCGCCGCTGCCGACGGTGATGGTGACCGAGCTGTCACCAGCGTCGACCATCTCGGAGACATCGAAGGAGTCGAGGTCGACGCCGAGGGAGGTCGAGGAGTTGAACAGGTTGTTCTCCCAGCCGCGCTCGTCGATCAGGTGGGTGCCGTTGAACTCGAGGAAGTCGAAGCAGTCGTTGCAGCGCACGTCCGGGGCGCTGTCCATGTTCTGGGGCGGCACGCCGAGCAGCTCGTCGCCCTCCATGGCGAAGTAGGAGAACTGGCCCTGGGGCGGGTTGGCGACCTCGAAGCCGTCGATGACGAAGGTGCCGATGCCCGAGGTGAAGTCCTCGTCGAACTGACGGAAGCCGTCGAACAGGGTCACGTCGCGCAGGGTGCGCTCGGTGGGGTTGCTGTAGACGACGACGACCGACCACGCCGCGTAGAAGGCCTGGCAGAGGTTCGGCTCGATGCACTCGCCGTTCTCGTCGAGCAGGCCGGGCTTAGCGGTGACGTCGCCGACGTTGATGACGCCGTTGTAGTTGCCCGGGGCGCGGGGGTGCTGGGCGTAGAGGTCGGTGACGTCGGCCCGGCAGTAGAAGAAGCCGCCGAAGACGGGGCTGGTGAAGCAGGTGTCGGCGGCGACCGTCCGCTGGACGCCGTCGAGCAGGACGATGCGGGCATCTCGGTCGGGGCGGTCCTGGACCGAGCCGGACCAGAACAGGTAGGCGCCCTCGATGGTCGAGTTGGCGGGGATGTTCTGCACGGTGCCGCGGCTGTCGGCCAGCAGGAACGAGTTGACGTTCGGCTGGCTGGCCGTGTTGCCCATCAGCGTGTTGCCCACGCTCACCGCGTCGCCGAACACCTGGAAGGTGCGAAAGCGCGAGTGCGCGACGCCGGAGACGACGGCGTCGCCGGTGCTTGGCCAGGCGGCGGTGAGGAGGAAGACGGCGAGGAGCGCGAGCGGCGAGAGGGTCCGGGTGAAGGTCACCAGGCGTCGCCGGGAGGAGTCCGTGGTCGTGTGCATCGTATCCCTGGACGGGCCATCGCCCCCCCCTCACCGACCATGGCGAGGGGTTGGTCGACGCCCCGAGTCTGTGTCCATCAGCACCGGTTCGGCTTGGAGGAAGAACGCTCCAGGCCAGCGCGTACCCGCTCCGCGCGAGGTTGAGCCAGATCAGCTCTCAACGAACATCAAGTTCCGTACCAGGCGCACCGTCAGTTCCTTGACGGCGCCGGTGTTTGGAGGCGACGCCCCCTGTGGGGGCCGGGCCGTGCGACGGGGGGCGCGGCCGAACCTCCTCACTGCAGGAAGCCATCGTCGTCGCCGTCGGTCGAGGGGAGCTCCCACGACAGGCCAGGCTCGCCGTCGTCGACGTTGTAGAACTCGGCGGTGTCGAGGCTGTCGCCGCTGTCGTCAACGCCGCCGGTGACGAGCACGAGGCCGTTGTCAAGCCGCACGGCCCGGAGCATCGCGCGGGCAGCGAGCATGCGGGCCTCGACGGGGACCGAGGTGTAGCTGGAGTCGACGGGGTTGTAGGCGAGGCGGTCGGGTGCGGCGACGGGGTCGCCGGTCGCGCCGAGGCCGCCGATGACGACGAGGTCGCCGGTCTGGGCCAGCTCGACCATCTCGCCCCAGGCGCGGGCCTTGCTCAGCCGCGCCATCAGGTCGAACTCACCGCTCTCGACGTCGAGCACCTCGACGCCATCGAGGGGGGCGCCGTCGGAGTCGACGCCGCCGGCCACGACGATGAGGCGGCCACCAGCGGGGCTGGCGGTGATCGAGGTGTGCCCGGCGCGGCCGACGTTCATGGCCGGGCCGAGGTCGAAGGACGAGCGGGCGTCCTGGCCGACGACGCGGAGGACCTCGGTACTGCGCAGGACGCCCTGGTCGTTCTGGCCACCGATGACGATGATGCTCTTTCCGGCGCCACGGCCGGTGAGCAGGAGCTCAGCGGTGTGACCGGCGCGGGGCTGCTCCATGGCGATCGGCTCGTCGCCGGGGTTGAACTCGAAGCGGTCGGTGTCCGGGTTGAAGATCTCGGCGGTGCCCAGCACGCTGGAGGCGCCCTCGGCGATGGTGCGGCCTCCGATGACGACGACGCGGCCGTCGGCGCGGCGCAGGGTGGCGGTGTGCCAGGCCCGGCTGTCGGTCAGGCCCTTGCTCTGGCCGGCGACGAGCTCCCACGGCTCATTGGGGCGGCGCGGATCGAAGATCTCGGCCGAGGCCAGGGTCTCGACGACATCTCCGCCGTCCTTCTCGATGATGGCGACGCCGCCGACCACGAGGACGCGGCCATCGGCCAGCACGGTGGTGGTGTGGAAGGCGCGCGGGATGCGCATGGGGGGGCGCTCGAAGAAGAGGCCGCTGACGGGGTCGTAGAGCTCGACGGTGTCGAGCACGCCATTGCTTGCGATCTTGTAGCCGTCAGGCAGGCCATCGGCGGCGATGCCAGCGCCGGTGGTCACCTCGGCGCCGCCGGTGATCAGCAGAATGCCGCCCTCGAGGGTGACGACCGCGTGGCCGGCGCGCGGCCGCGCGACCTGGAACCGGACCTCCTGGGGCTGCAGGGCGCCGCCGAACTCGGTGAGCGCGGTAGCCGGCGAGAAGGACTCGACGGGGCTCATGAAGATGGGCGGGGGCTCGATCTTGCCGTCGCGGGTGGCGGCAAACGGCGAGGAGGCGCCGCGCAGGACGGCGTTGCCGAGGGCGTCAAGGCCCTCGATGACGACCTGGAGGTCCTCGGCATAGGTCACCCCTCCGAGGGTGCCCTTGCCATCGCCGTAGGCGAAGCTCTCCTGGGCGAGCACCTCGTTGCGGGCGTGATCGACGGCGGTGACGCGGATCTGCTCGAGGCCAGCGACGGGGGCGATCTGCACACCGTTGGTGGTGAACAGGTGGAGCGAGAGGCTGTCCTCGTCGGTGGCGTCATCGCTGCAGGCGCCGAGGGTGCCAAGGAGGCTCAGCAGGAGGATGGCGGCGAGCGAGGCGCGCCGCAGGTCGGGGGTGTGAAGACGGGCATCCATGGTCAATTCCAGGGCTCACAACAATGTAGCAGGTTCAAGGCGCAGACAAGCGGACCGAGCCCATCACCAGGCGACCGACGCCGAGAAGCCCTTGGCGGGGGGCGGCTCGTCGTCGGACATCAGCACGACGCCTCCAGCGACGGCGCCGGAGACGACCACGACGCCGATGCCGGTCCACATCCACCAGGAGGTGTACCACTTGTCGTTGTCGTCGACGATGGGCCTAGGCGGCTCCTCATCGGGTCCGACCAGGGGGGTGAGCGGGATGACGACCTCGTCGCCGCCGTTGTTCTCGTCGATGGTGGGGTCGACGAGGGTCGGCCCGACGGGATCGGCGGTCTTGACGGGCCCGGTGGCCACCGCGACCTCGAAGGGGCTGCCGGTGAGGGCCTTGTCGGCGGGAAACGTGAGGACAGCGTTGGCCAGGGCCTCGGCGAGCTTGTAGCCGTCCACCTGGACGGTGGACAGGGAGCCATCGAAGCTGACGGTGTCGAGCAGGGCGATCTGGTCGCTCTCGCTGTGGTAGACGAACGGCCAGGCGTCGTAGCGGCCGGCCTTGCCCTTCTTCATGACGACGAACATGACCGCGACGGTGGCGGTGCGCGAGGTGAGCTCCTTGAGGTAGGGGGTGAGCGACGGGTCGATCTCCCCGGCCTTGATGCGGCGCTCGAGCTCGGTGAGGAAGACGGGGCCCTCGGCGGCGGGCCCCTCGGTGGGGGTGCCGGAGGTGAGGTTGGCGACGAACTCCTCGACCTCACCCTTGCCGCGCACGGTGATCTTCTGGCCGAACGGGAAGCTGCCCTGGCCGCGCACGACGAGGTAGTGGGTGCCGTTGGGGGCGGTGTCGAGCTTGAGCGGCGTCATGCCGACGACGACGCCGTCGAGGAGGACCTCGGCGCCTTCGGGGGTGGAGCCGACGACGAGGGTGCCGGCGCCGCGCTTGCTCATCCGCCGGATCTCCTTCTCGACGTCCTCGATAAGGTCGGCGGGGTAGTCCTTGGGGGAGAGCTTCGCGGCGGGGTTTAGGTTGGCGAAGGCCTTGAGGGCAGCGCGGGCGTCGAGGTCGAAGCCAGCCTTGAGGTAGGCGAGGCCGAGCCGGAGCTGAGCGTCGACGACGACCTCGTAGCTGTCGACATCGGCGAGGTTGGCCTCGAAGAGGTCGACGGCCTTCTTGAAGGCCCTGGAGGCGCCCTCGAAGTCCTCGGCGACGAGGAGGCCGATGCCGGAGTTGTAGGAGTCCATCGCCTGCTGGAGGGTGACGTTGGACGAGGCGGCGGGGCCTGTGGAGAAGCGCGGGGCGACCTTGACACGGGGGCGGCCGCCGAGACGATCCTTGAGGGTCGCGTCGATCTTGGGCGGGACGATGCCAGGCACCTCGCCCTTGTAGGGGGTGGTGTCGAGCAGATACACGGGGATGGTATCTTGCGCGCGCGCTCGGGCGGGCACAGCGGCGATGGCGCCGAGGGCGACCGTCAAGGCCAGGAGGGCCAGGGTGCTGCGACGAAACCACCCCGCGACCGACGCCAATCGATTGCGTTCAGAAGCATCAAACATCATGGTTGCATACCACTTCAACAAGAGTCCGCCGGACGGCGGGGTCGCCCACCCACGCGGGCTCAGCAGAATCTTGACTGCTTAGCACACACCCCCCTACCAGTCAAAGCGACCACGACATGCGGCTCTCAATCTCGTCCAAGATCTTCATCGCGTTCCTGCTGATGCTGGTGACCTTCGGGGCGGTCCTGACGTTCCAGGTCGTGCAGATGCGCTCGATCTACAATGAGGTGGAGCTGATCAACGCGGGGTATGTGCCATTGAGCCTCGCGCTGAACGACATCCGGAGCGATCTTCGCTCGTACAACGTGGTGCTTGGGGAGCGGGACTGGCAGGTCTTGAAGAAGACGCTGGTGGCGAGCCGCTCCCTCTACAATTTTCCAGAGCAGCTCGACATCAAGTTGCAGCGGACGGAGGAGCACATCGTGGCGCAGCTCACCGGTCCGCTGCGCGAGGGGGAGCGCAAGTTCCTGGACGATCTGCTGGTCGATGTGCGCGAGACGCGTCAGATCAACGCCTCGTTCCGCGCGCTGTCCGACCGCTTCGCCGACGCGGTGGTGGCGGGGCAGACCGAGGATGCCGAGGCCCTCCAGAACGAGCTCCGCCGGATGGAGCGTCGCCTGGCGACGCGCATCCGGGCGAGCCAGCGCGCGGTGCGCGAGCAGATCGACCGGGCGCTGCTGCGGGCTCAGCAGACGGAGAACTCGGCGTTCGGCGCCGCGGTGGGGTTGAGCTTCGTGGCGCTGCTGGTGAGCGCGGGTATCATGCTGGTGATCCAGCTCACGATCCGGCCGCTGCGGCTGTTGACCGAGGGCGCCAAGCGCATCGCCAGCGGCGACTACCGCCCGGTGGACGCGGTGGAGACCCGGGACGAGATCGGGGTGCTGGCCGGCGAGTTCAACCACATGGTGCGCACCATCGCCGACCGCGACACGGCCCTGCGGGAGCAGGCCGAGGAGCTCGAGCGGGCCAACCAGCGGCTGTCGATGCTGCGCAACTTCAACGAGGACATCCTGAACTCGGTCAAGGCGACCATCGTGGCGGTGGGCCGGGACGGCCAGGTGACGGCGGCCAACCGCGCGGCGCTGCGGCGGTTCGGCCAGGGCGAGGAGCTGATCGGCCGGAGCGCCGCGCAGATTCTGCCGTTGGCGGCGATCGAGCGCGGCGCCGAGGAGCTCCAGAACGTCATCGAGCGCAGCGTCCTGTACAGCCACGACGCCGTGGCCATCGAGCACCAGGGCGAGACCTTCCTGTTCGATGTCACCCTGCTCCCCTTCAAGGCGGGCGACGCGGACGACGGTCAGATCCAGGGCGTGCTGGTGGTCGGCGACGACGTGACGGACCGGGTGCGGACCAAGGAGGCGCTGATCAAGAGCGAGCGCCTGGCGGCCATCGGCGAGATCGCGACCAAGGTGACCCACGAGCTCCGCAACCCCCTGTCCACCATCCGCCTCAACGCCGAGATGATGACCGAGGACCTCGAGGCGCACGGCGTCCCAGCCGACACGGACGTGCAGGGCACGCTCCGGGCGATCATCTCGGAGGTCGAGCGGCTCGGCGCGCTGACCGAAGACTACCTGCGGTTCGCCCGTCTACCGGACCCGAACCCCGTGGTGGGCGACCTGAACGAGCTGCTGGAGTCCATCGTGGACTTCCAGCGGGACGACCTCGAGTGGGCCGGGATCGACGTGGTGGTGGAGCTCGCCGAGGGCTTGCCACGCACGCCGATCGACGCCAACCAGCTCCGCCGCGCCATGCTCAACCTCATCCGGAACGCCCGCGAGGCGATGGAGCAGACCGCGACCCGCACGCTGACCATCCGGACGTTCGAGTCCACCGCCACCTGCCCGCTCGACGGCGCCGACCGCACGCTCGCCGTGGAGATCGTCGACACAGGCTGTGGGATGTCGCAGGACGAGGTGGGCCACGTCTTCGAGCCGTTCTTCTCGATGAAGGAGAAGGGCACGGGGCTCGGCCTGCCGCTGACGCTGCAGATCGTGGAGGAGCACGGCGGCAAGCTGATCTGCTCGTCGGAGCCGGACGTGGGGACCCGGTTCGTGATCGTGCTGCCGGGCGCGCGCGCCGAGGCGACGACGTAGCCCGCCTCAGCGGCGGCGCCGACGCTCGATCCGGCGCACCGCGACGACCGCCACATCCCGCACCCGCTTGTCGGGGTCGTGGTCGGCCAACGCCTCCACGCGGGACAGCGACTCGAAGTCCTTCAGCCGACCGAGCACCACGACCGCGTCCCGACGCACGAACGGGTCGGGGTTGTCCAGCGCGAAGCGCACCTGATAGAGGACCGTCGTGTCCCCTGACAGCCCAAGGGCGATCGCGGCATGATCGCGCAGCAACGGCTCGCGCACGGCCTCCTTGAGCTGGTCGTGCCCTCGCGCATCGCCCAGCCGACCGAGCGCCATCGCGATGAACACGCCGATGTCCTCGTGGGTCAGAAACGGCACCATCGCCGGGATGGACTCGGTGTCGCCCAGATCCGCCAGCCCCGTGGCCGCCTTGGCGACCAGGATGAGGTCGACGCCCTCGGCCAGAAACGACCGCAGCTCTTGCCGATGCCCGAGCGCGCCGAGCGCGATCGCCACCTGCATCCTGAAGGTGCCCGGCGCCTCACCCGCCCCGGCCCACACCCCCGACAGCTTCCCCACCGCGCCCTTGTCCCCGACCTCGCCGAGCACCCACACCACCGAGGCGCGCAGGTCCCAGCCGAGGGCGACCTCGTCGAGCATCGCCAACAGGTGGGGCACGGCGGGCTTGCCGAGCTTGACCACTTCGGCCAGCGCCCTGGCCTGAGCGGCCGGGTCGGCGGCCGTGGCGACGAGCGCGAGCTTCTCTTCGACGAGCTCGCGCGTCACCGACACCTTCGCGGCACCGGCCGGCTGGGCCTCGACCACGGCGGGCGCAAGCGCACACGCGGCGCCGAGGAGCGCCGCCGCCAACAAGATCGCTGCAGAGCGGGAGGAGAAGGAGTGCATCGGGGCCTCGGGGGCTGCGCGGACTCGCCGCCCCGGTCATCCACCGGAGCGGCGAGGCGCCATCAGAAGCCGTTCGAAAAGTATATGCCTTGTTTCCTCGTATCTTCTGGCCCCAGTCGGGTTTTCTGCTCGGTCATGGGCCTCTGGGCCCACTCCCTCACATCAAACGCCGCCTGGAACCAGAATCTACGTCGGATCCATCGGCATCTACTTTCCGAACGGCTTCTCAGTCAGAGAACACCGCACGGTACCGCATCAAGTCCTGCTTGACCGACTCGCCGCTCTCCTGACAGATCTCGAGGATATCCCGGAGCTCCGAGAGCTCCTGATCAGGGTCGCGCCCCATCATCGCCTCGCGGGCCAGACGGACCCCGTCCTCGCCTTCGGCGTTGCGCACGGCGTCCACCAGGGTCTGCATCGAGTCCTGAATGGCCGTGACCTGGTCGGAGAGGACCGACACGTTCGTGCGCCACTCCGAGGCGAAGTCGTTGAACTTCAGGTACAGCTCCCGAGCGCTCGGCCCGGGCGCCGCCCCGCCGACGTCGTCGTAGTCGAAGGCGCCCGCCGGGGCGTTGTAGTCGAAGCCGCCGCTGTAGTCCGCCGGGCCGCCGAAGGAGCCGCTCTGCCGCAGCTCCTTCTCAAGCCGGTCGCGCTCGGCGATCGCCGCGTCCAGGGCTGCGCGGATCTCGTTCACCTCGGCCTTCAGCTGATCCACCTCGTCCGTGGCGCCCGCGTCCGCGCCCACCGACGCGCGGGCCTCGGCCAGGTTGGCCTCGAGCTCCGCCACGGCGTCCTTGAGCGAGGCGCCTTCGGTCTGGAGAGACGCGCGCGCCTCCTCCAGGGCCGCCCTGTCACGCTCGAGATCGGCGACGCGGGCCTCGAGGCCTGCGTTGTCGCCCTGGGAGCCGGAGACCTCCTCCAGCTCGCGCACGAGCTGGTCCACCGTCTCGCGTTCGGTCTGGAGCTGCTCCGCGCGCAGCGCCAGCTCCGACGACGCGGTGTCGAGCTCCGCCTTCAGGCGCTCCAGCTCCGCCTCATCCACCATAGGGGCCTCGGCGGGCGCCGCGACAGCGCGCTCGAGCGCCTCGGCCAGCTCCGCCCGCTCCGAGGCCAGCGTCGTGTTCGCCTCGCGCAGGGTGTCCAGCTCGCCGCGCACGACGTCCAGCTCGGCCTGGAGCCGGGCGAGGTCGGCCTGGAGCGCCTCGGAGGCCTCGTCGGGCGAGTCGTCAGCCGGAGAGGCGTCGGCCAGCTCGAACGCCAGCCGGTCGAGCTCTCGGTTGAGCCGTCCGTTCTCTGCCCGCAGCGCCTCGACTTCGCTGGCCAGCTCGGGGCCACCGGCCTCGGCCGCGTGCTCGCTCTCCATGTGGTCGAGCTCGGCGCGGAGCTGGTTGACCTCCGCCACCAGCCGCTCGGACTCGCCGCGGTACCGCTCTGCGAGGCGGGCGGCCTCGTCGGCCTCCACGAAGGCCTCGGTGAGCGCCTCGGCCTTGTCGGACAGCTCGTTGTACTTGCGGGCGATCTCGTTCCGATCGACCACCAGCGCGTTGAACTCGTGGGCGAGGTCGTTGCGCTCGGCGATGAGGCGCTGCAGCTCGGCGGGTTCGATGTCGCCGTCGGCGCTGGGCGTTCCAGCGCCGCGCTGCTGCTCGACTTGATCGAGCAGCTCGACCAGCGCGTCGCGCTCGCGGCGCAGGGCCTCGAGCTCGGCGTCGTCGGCGGGGCCGCTGACCACCGCCGACGCGGACTGATGCGACAGGCGCTCCAGCTCGGCCAACAGGGCGTCCCGGTCATGGCGGATCTGGTCGAACCCGGCCGTGTCGATGCTGGCCGCCTGGGCCGCGGCCAGCGAGGCCCGCATCTGATCGTTCTGGGCGACCAGGGCATCCACGTCGTTGCGGAGCGACTCCAGCTCCTCCGCGTCACCCTCGTGGGCGGCTGCGGCGTCGAGGGCCTGGCGGAGCTGGGCGTTCTCCGCCATCAGCGCCTCCAGACGCTCCTGGAGGTGGGAGAGGTCGGGCGTCTGCGCGCCGGAGGCCTGGGCCTCAGCGAGCGCGTCGCGGAGCTGGGCGTTCTCGATGGCGAGGGCATCGAGCTCGTCGCGCAGGGCGTCGAGTTCCGCCGCACCGACGCCGCCGGCCACCGCCGCGACGCCGACTCCCGCCGCGAGCGCGGTCCGGAGGTCATCGATCTCGGAGGCCGCCGAGGCGAGCTGCATGGACAGGTCGTCGACGTGGCCGGCGAGCTCGTCGCGCTCGGCCACCGCGGCGAGCAGCTCGCCCTCGTCGGCGCCGCCAGCGGCACCGGCTCGGTCAAGCTCCCCGTGCATCGCCTGCAGGTCCGCCGCGAGGCGATCCTTCTCAGCGAGCGCGGCGGTGAGCTCGCCCTGGACACGATCCAGCTCGTCGTCGAGGGCCGTGGTGTCGGCGCCCTCGGCGAGCTGACGACGGGCCGTCTTGAGCTCGTCCTCGAGGGCCACGAGCTGCTCGGCGAGCATGTCGCGGTCCTCCTCGGCGTGCGCGAGGCGGTCCTTAAGGGCGTCCAGCTCGGCCGGCGAGGTGCCGGGGGTGGAGGTGCGAGCCTCCTCGAGCTGGGTCTGGAGCATGGCCTGCTCGTCACGGGCGGCCTCGAGGCGACGCTCGAGGCGCTCCTTGTCGTTGTGCAGGACGTCGACGGTCTCGCGCAGATCGGTGAGCTCCTGCTCGGAGTCTCCGAGGCTGGCGCCGGAGGTCTTGAGCGCCTCGATCTCCTTGTTGAGCCGGGTGTTCTCCTTGACGAGGACGCGTAGATCGCCAGACAGCTCGGAGAAGATCGCCTTCTTCTTGAGGTCGTCCTCGCGGGCCTGGGTGATCTCGGCCTTGAGGGTCTCCACCTCGCGATGGAAGGCGTCGCGGGCGACCCGCAGCTCCTCGCGCTCGCTCTGGTAGCGGTCCTTCTGGCGGGTGATCTTGTCGAGCTCGCGGCGAGTCTCGTCCAGCGAGGTCTCGATCGTCTTGAGCTGCTGGGTCAGCTCACCGTTGGTGCGCAGCAGCGTGTCGCGCTCGTGGGTGACGGCGCTCAGGCGCTGCTCGAGCGACTGGACCTGGGCGCTCAGTCCGCTGACCTGCTCGTGGGTGGGGGCCTCGGACAGCGCAGTGCGCAGCTCGTCGCGCTCCTGCTCCAGGCTGTCGCGCTCGGCGGTCAGCTCGGCGACCTGCTCGTGGGTGGGCGCTTCGAGCAGGGCCTTGCGCAGCGCGTCGCGCTCCTGCTCCAGGCTGTCGCGCTCGGCGGTCAGCTCCTCGATGCGGTCCTCGAGGTTGTCGACCTCGGCCGAGCGGTCACGCAGCTGGCTGTCGCGCTCCTCCACGTCAACCGTGAGGGAGGTGACGGCGCCCTCGAGGTCGGCGACCTGCTGCTCGAGCTCGGCGACCTGCTGGCCGAGCTCGTCACGGTTGCCCGTGACGCTGCTCAGCTCGGACTCCAGGCGCTGGATGCGCTGCTCGAGCCCGTGGATCTTCGTGTCGCGTTGGGCGACCTCGCTCTCGAGGCCCTGGCGGGTCGCGTCGAGGTCGTCCCGGACGGCCTGGGTGTCACCGAGCTCGACCTGGAGCCGCTCCAGCTCCTCGGGGTCGGGGGACTCCTTGAGCTTGATCTTGAGATCGTGGATCTCGCGCATCAGGTTGCGCCGCTCCTCGTGGAGCCGCTCGCGGTCCTTGCGCAGCTTCTCGATCTGGAGCTTGCTGGCGCCACCGGGGTCGGCGCCGCCGGCGTTGCGCAGCTCCTCGACCTCCATCATGAGCTGCTCGCGCTCCTCGCGGAGCGAGGTGAGCTCGGCAGGATCCGCCCCGCCGCCCTCGGCGGCCGCGCGGAGGTGCTTCACCATGGACTCGAGCTCACGGATCTTGGCCTCTGCCTCGACCTTGCCCTTTCGGATGGAGTCGAGCTCGGCCTTGAGCTGCTCGGCCTCGGTCGGGATGCCAGATCCGCGCGTGGGCGGGCCAGGCGGCGACGGGGGCGGCGTGGCCATCGCTGGTGCGCTCATGGGGGGCGGCGGCACGCTCATGGGAGGTGGCGGCGTGCTCATGGGGGGCGGCGGCGCGCTCATGGGAGGCGGCGGCGCAGCGGGCATGGGATTGGGGCCGGTCGAGCCGGGGCCGAACCCACCGGGCATCGTGGAGCGCGGCTTGGCCTGGAAGGCGCTCTCGGACTGACGCAGGGCGAACCCTCCACCGGGCGCGGGCGGTCCGGGAAGCGGGCTCGACCCTGACGGCCGCGACGGCCCCATCGGCGTTCCCATCGAGGACGCCGAGGCGAGCGGGGGGGCAGGCGGGGGCGGCGCGCTCCTGGGCGGCGGCCCCATGGTGGGGGGAGGCGGTGCCATGGGCGGAGGCGCCATGGGCGCGGGCGGGGGCGCCGCGGGCGGGCCAGGCATCGGAGGAGGCGCCATGCTGGCGGACGGGGGCCCGGCGGGCGCGCCCATGCCGTCATCTCCCAGGAACTCCAGGGGAAACTCGCCGCATCGGACGCGATCGCCAGCCTGCAGGACGTGGCTGCGGATCTTTTTGCCGTTGACGAACGATCCGTTCGAGCTGTTCAGGTCGAAGATCGTGCACTTGCCGCCGTCGTAGAGGATCTTCGCGTGTGAGCGCGAGATCGACGGGTTGGCGATCCGAATCACATTTCCCGGATTTCTCCCAATGGTCACCTCCGGCAGATTTTCGTTGATCTCAACGATCATCTCTTTGCCGTCTGCGCCCTGGAACTTAAGCTTCGGCACCTGGTCACCCCTGGTTGGTGAATCAAACCCTGCACGACAAAGACGGAGTCGCCACGGCGCGCGACCCGATGCTGGGACCGGAACATGTCCGGCGTCCCCGCTATCGAGGCGCCTCCCGGGCGGCGGGATCTCTGTGGGGCAGGCTCTGAAGCGAACTGAGTCCTGGTTGCATTCGTGCCCACTTCCAACGGCAGCGGACTATACCACACCCCTGCCGCATGGGAAATGGGCCGCACCCCCACACGCCATTCTGGCCACACGGGCCGCGGCGGTGTATCTTCGGGCCCCGCCTGCATCGCCGCGGCGCCGTACCACCGACTCCCGCGGCGCCGGCTTCGCTGGCACGCGGAGCTGCTCTCGACCCCGAGGTGATGGTGAGCCAGGGAGATCTGAACCAAGCCTACGCGCGGCGGCCGCCTCGCATCGTCGCCGTCGGCGGCGGCAAGGGCGGCACCGGCCGCACCGCGGTCGCCCTCGGGCTGGCCTGCGCCAGCGCGCGTGCGGACATCGCCACGCTGCTGATCGACGCCGACACGACCAGCCCCTCGCTCTACGCCCACTTCGGCCTGACGCCGGCGCCGTTGCCGTCGTCCCGGGGCCTCTCGGACCCGGACCACCCGATCGAGCCGTTCATCTACAACACCCCGATCCCGCGCCTGGCGCTGCTGACGGTCGCGACCTCCCGGCACTTCCCGTTCGTCCGGCCCAAGCTCGATGTGCCGCACTTCCTGCAGCAGCTTCGCGGCCTCGATCACGTCGAGCGGATCATCATCGATCTGCCGTCGGGCCACGACCCGATCCATCTGGCGATGCTGGCGCTGTCGGACGTCCCGATCTTCGTGGTGGAGCCGAGCCTCGGCGGGATGCTGGTGGCGACCCAGCACCTGCGCGCGGCCATCTTCCATGCCCTCGGCTTCCACCCCGACTGCTTCGACGCCGAAGAGGAGCTGCTCATGCTGATGCGGCAGCTCCCCCTGCACTTCGACCGCGACACCATCCTGGCCCCGTTCCTGTCGGCGGTGGGGCGACGGATCGTGCGCGAGACGCTGGGCGCCTTCGTGCCCGAGCTCGTGCTCAACCCGTGCGGCGGCCAGGGCTACCCGGACAGCCACGAGGCGCTCGCCGCCACCCTCGCCCTGTGCTGGCGCGAGCTGATCGGCGTCGCCCCCCGCGTCCTCGGCGTCCTTCCCCGCATGGGCGAGCTGACGATGCATCGGCCCCAGGCCCCCGATCGGCCCTCGCCCCTCGAGCCCGCCCTGACCAGCGCCCTCGAGGCGATCGGCGATCCGATCCAGCGCCACCGGGTGCAGCCGCGGCCGCTCACCGAGCCGGGCAGCCCGGCCGGACTGCTCGGCCTCGCCCCTGACGCGCCCTCCGGCCTCGTCGCCGCGCGCCTCGCCCGCGTCCGACTGCAGCTCGAGAGCGGCGAAGGCCCGGCCACCTCGCTCCTGCCCGCACACCGCCTCCAGAGCCTGCGCCGCGCCGTCGAGCTCGCCTCCGAGGCCCTCGAGGCGCAGCCCGTCGAGTCCGCCCGCCCCGCGGCACCACCCGCGCGGCCGGCCATCGACCTGCCGCTCCTGCTCGCCAACCCGCCGCGACCGGCCCTGCTCACCGCAGGCCCTCGCCCCGTGGAACCCGACCGCACCCCGGAGCTCCGACCGACCTCGCCCCCCCCGACACCCTCCGCGCCGCCCATCCCGGCCTCCCCGAACACCGCGCCGCCGAGCTCCCCTGTCAGCCGCGTCCCCAGCGCCCCCGCCCTGGGCTCGCCCCCGCCGCCGCCCCGATCGCGCCCCGTCAAGCTCTACACCGCCACCGCCGAGCCCGTATCGCCCTCGCCGGCCCCTGAGCCCGCCGCGCCCCCACCCGCCGCGCCAGAGCCACCAGCCCCCCCGCCCCCCGTCCCCACGCCCGCCTCGACGACGCCCGACGACGACGACGACCCCCTCGACGAGGACGACCTCGACGAGGACGACCTCTCCCCCGACCCCGACGACGACAGCCCCGACGACGACAGCCCCGACGACGACGGCCCCGATGAGCCAGCGACCTCCGCGCCACCGCCCGCGCTGCCCGCCGTCCCGCCCTCGCCTCGCTCCCACCCCGATCTCGTGGCGCCACCGCCGCCGGCCCCGCCCGTCCTCGTCCGGCGTATCCCCCGCCCCGCCCCGGAGGGTGAGACCCCGGGACACCGCATCCGCAGGCTGCGCAAGGCCAACGGCATGAACCTCCGTGAGCTCAGCCTACGCACCAAGATCGGCATCAAGTACCTCCAGGCCATCGAGTCCGCCGACCTCGAGATCCTGCCGCGGCCCGTCTACCTGCGCGGCTACCTGCGGGAAATCGCCCAGGTCTTTGACATGGACGACGCACAGCTCATAGAACAATATCTGCAGTTCCTCGGGCACCCGACCTGACGCGAGCCCCGCTCTGCGCCCTGCCCGCACGCGCCACACCGATCCCACGGCCGCCAGGAGTCAACGTGTCCAAGATCGACAACATCAAGAAGGCCAGCCAGCTCGCACGCGCCATCGCCAGCGACATCTCGATCTACAACACCGACAAGATCGAGCAGGCCCTCAAGGACGACAACGTCTTCGACGTCCTCGCCGACGAGCTCGATGAGGGCAAGTCCCTGTTCGAGAGCCGCGTCGCCGACGACATCGTCCAGGGGACGAACATCTTCCAGAAGGCGCTCATCGACATCATCATCGGGGGCAAGACCCACGTGAACACCCCCATCTGGTAGCGCCATGCAGGACGAAGCCATCGTCCTTGACATCGTCGTCCCCCGATCGTCGATCGGGGAGCGCCTCGACACCTTCCTCACCGACCTCGAGGAGCTGGCCTTCTCCCGAAGCCAGCTCCAGCGCGCCATCGCCGACGGCGAGGTGCTGCTCAACGGCGCGGCCGCCCGCAAGGCGGGCGTGAAGCTGCGCGAGGGCGACGCGATCGCCTGTCGGATCCTCCCGCCTCCCCTGCCCTCTCTCGACCCCGAGCCGATACCGCTCGACATCCTCTTTGAGGACGAGCTGGTCCTGGTCCTGGACAAGCCGGCGGGCATGGTCGTCCACCCGGCGCCGGGTCACCCGCGCGGCACCCTGGTCAACGCCCTGCTGCATCACTGCCAGGAGCTCGCCGAGGTCGGTGAGTCGGCGTTCCGGCCGGGCATCGTGCACCGCCTCGACCGCGACACCTCCGGCGTGATGGTCGTCTGCAAGTCCAACGTCGCTCACCGCCACCTCGCCGCGCAGTTCGCCCAGCACACGATCGAGCGACGCTACCTCTGCCTCTGCCTCGGCGCGGCCCTGGCCGACGAGGGCACTTTCGACACCCGCCACAACCGGCACCCCACCCAGCGCCTGAAGTTCACCGGCCGCGGCTCCTCCGGCCGGCGCGCCATCACCCACTTCCGCGTGATCGAGCGCCTCGACGCCTCCATCGCCCTGGTGGCCTGCACCCTCGAGACCGGCCGCACCCATCAGATCCGCATGCACCTGGCCGAAGCGGGCGCCCCGATCCTCGGCGACGAGCTCTACGGCGACGCCCGCACGCGCACCCGCCTGCTCGACCGCCAGGCCCTGCACGCCGACCTGCTCGGCTTCGAACACCCGGACGGCCGCTGGCTCCGCTTCCGCGCCCCGCTGCCCGACGACCTCCGCGGCGCGATCCAGACCCTCGCCCCGCACGCCGCGCCCGCCTGATCTGCCGGGCGGCGCTGGCCCGGAGCGCCGAGTGGCGCGACACCGCCAGGGCGATCATCCTGGCGACTTGCACACGATCGATCCCGTGCGCATCTGTTGGCGTCCGGCGCTTCGCGCTGGCCATGCCAGCCCGCGTGACCTACAATTTGGCGACAATGATTCGTCCCACTCGATGAGCGCCTGCCCACAGGTTCCATCCGCCCCAATGAGCGTTCATGGTTGCTTCCCGCCACTCCTTCCCCCCCTTCGAACCTGGCGAGGTCATCGCCGGACGCTACATGATCCGCCGCCGCATCGGCGCCGGCTCATTTGGTGAGGTCTATGAGGGCCAGGACACCATGATCGGACGCTCGGTGGCCATCAAAGTGCTCGCCGGCAACTACTCGAGCCGCGACCCCTCGACCAACAAGATGCTGGAGCGCTTCAAGCGTGAGGCGCGCTCGGCCGCTGCGATCCACCACCCGGCTGTCGTCACCATCCACGACATTGGCGTCGTCGAGCCCGGCGCCCGGCCGTTCATGGTCATGGAGTTCCTCGAGGGGCACGACCTGCAGACCGAGCTCAAGCGCTCTGGCCCGCTGGACCCCCGTCGTATCCTGCCGCTCTTCGGGCATGCGCTTGAGGCGCTCGGCGAGGCGCACCGGCAGGGGATCGTCCACAAGGACCTCAAGCCGGAGAACCTGTTTCTGACCGCCCCGGGGACGCCCCAGGAGAGCATCCGCATCGTTGACTTCGGCGTCGCGCACGTCCAGGACGACGACGTCGGCCGACTGACCGCCGCCGGCGAGTTCTTCGCCACCGCCAACTACATCTCGCCGGAGTACATGACCGACCAGCTCGTGACCCCGCAGATGGACGTCTACCAGATGGGGCTCATCCTGGTGGAGCTCCTGATGGGCGAGACGGTCGTCAAGGGCAGCACGCCCACCCGTTGCCTCATGGTGCACGCCATGGGCAACCTCGAGTTCCCCGAGGCCCTGCTCGACAGTCCACTCGCCGCGATCGTCACCCGCGCCGTCGCCTTCGATCACACCGGGCGCTTCGCAGACGGGCAGGCGTTCAAGGACGCCCTCGACGCGATCGATCCGGCCACGGTGAAGAACTTCGACCGCACCGCGCCCCGCCTCGCTCTGTCCGAGATCAACACACGCCTCGAAGAGCGCGCCGCCGCCGCGCACGCCCCCACGCCTGTGTCTCTGCCGCCGGGCCCACCGCCCGGCGCCGTCCCGCTGGCCAATCCGGGGCCGCCGCCTGTGGCCGCAGGCCCACCTCCGGCTTCAACGACCGGCAGCTCCTCCCGCAATCCCTGGATCTTCGTCGTCATCGCCATCATCGTGCTCTTCCTCGGCCTCGGCTGCATGGGCGCCATCGCTGCGGTGGTGTTCCTGGGCAGCAGCAGCGACGACGCCCCACTGCCCACCTCCGTCGGCAAAGAGTCGGAGGATAGCGCCGCCCCGCCGCCGCACGACATGACGGCGCCCACCGTCGATCCGATCCCCGATCCCCCGCACGGCGCAGGCACGCGGACACCAGACGGCGGCGTCATCGGCGCAGACCCTCCACACACCAACGCTCCAGACCATGGGGCGGACACCCCACAACGCCGGCGGCGGCGCCGCCGGAAGTAGCCACCTGGGAGACGAGCAAGCTCATGGAACTGCCCGACCTGACCGGACGCGTCGCCATCGTCACTGGCAGCAGCCGTGGTATCGGAAGATCGGTCGCCCTCAAGCTCGCTGAGGCGGGCTGCGATGTCTGCATCGCCGCCAGGTCCACCGAGAGCAAAGGCCACCTCCCCGGCTCCATCCACCACACCGCCGCCGAGGTCGAAGCCCTCGGCCGGCGCGCCATCGCCGTCCAGTGCGACGTCCGCAACGACGCTGACCTCACCACCATGGTCGAGCGCACCCGAGACGAGCTCGGCCGCATCGACATCCTCGTCAACAACGCCGGAGCCCTCTGGTGGAAGGACGTGGTCGACACGCCCATGAACCGCTTCGACCTCGTCGTCGGCGTCAACGCCCGCGCGGCCTTCGCCGCCACCCACGCCGTGCTGCCGACGATGATCGAGCAGCAATGGGGCCACATCATCATGATGTCGCCGCCCGTCGACATTGCCTGGGCCAACGGCAAGGTCGCCTATTGCATCTCCAAGTTCGGCATGACGCTCATCGCGCACGGCCTCGCTGAGGAGGTCGCCGAGCACAACATCGCCTGCAACGCCCTCTGGCCGGCGACCCTCATCGAGTCCCAGGCCACCATCAACTACCAGCTCGGCTCCCCGGAGGTCTGGCGCAAGGCGGACATCGTCGCGGACGCGACCCTCGCGATCGTCGGCCACTCCCCGAGCCAGCTCTCCGGCGAGGCGCTGCTGGACGAGGACATCCTGCGCAGAGTGGGCGTGACGGACTTCGAGCACTACAAGTGCACCCCCGACGGCAACCCGACCTCCATCTTCACGGCGGCGGGCACCCACAACGTCGGCGGCAGCACCACGCGCTGAGCCCCTCAGCCCACGGCGGCGGCCCAATCCGACTCGGCGAACCCGACCAGCACGACCTCCCCGAGGTCGAGCACCGGGCGCTTGATCAGCATCCCGTCAGCGGCCAGGGCCTCCAACTGCTCCTGCTCCGACATCGCGGCCAGCCGCTCCTTGAAGCCGCCGCTCCGGTACGACCCGCCCGAGGTGTTGAAGAACCGCCGCAGCGGCTGCCCCGACCGCGCGTGCAGCGACCGCAGCGTCTCCACGTCCGGCGGCGCCTCCACGAGGTGCACCAGCTCGACCTCGAGCTCGGCGGCGTGCGTCTTGAGCCACTTGCGCGCCTTGCGGCACGTGTCGCATCCCGGGTAGTGATAGAGTGTTGCGGTCATCGATGCTCCTGGGTTCCAGTCGGCGCGGGTCCAGAGCGTTCCGCCCTGGACGATCCGGCGCTCGGCGGAGTGTTCCGATCGCGGCGGCCGCTGTCAACCGGAGCCACCGGCGCGGCGCCCTCTGCGAGGCCCTCCCACCCTCCCACCCTCACGAGGCCCCATGGAGCTCGAGACCGTCGCTGACGGCCTCAATCAGCACAATGTAAACGGCATTTACTTTTTCCTTGCGCGAAGTGTAAATGACGTTTACATACGTGAACGTGATTTACGCTCGCACCAGGCCGCCCCGCATGACGACCCAGCAACGACGCCGCGACAAACGCATCCAGCACATCCTCGAGATGGCCATCACCATCCTCGCCACGGACGGGCTCGAAGGCTTGACCATCCAGCGCCTCGCCTCGGCGCTCGACTACACGCCGGGCGCGCTCTACCGCTACTTCGCCTCCAAGGACGCCATCCTGCTCGGCGTCCAGCGCCTCGCCATCGAGGGCTTCGTCGAGGTGTTCGAGAGCGCGCGCCAGCTCGGGCGCGCGGTGGCCGATCGCGCGGAGCTCGTCGACCCGGACGCCGCGGTCGTCGAGCTGTGGGCGCTCTACCACGCCTACGTGGCCGTCGCGATGGAGCAGCCCGTGCGTTTCGCGCTGATCGCCAGCTCCATGGCCGACCCGCGCCAGCTCGTCGGCGACGAGGACTCCGCCGCCATCCTGCCGCCCTTCCTCGAGGCGCTGCAGCCGGTCATCACGGCCATCGCCGCCGCATCGCCGCAAAGCGATCCGGCCGAGGCGTTCGATCGCACCGTCGCCCTCATGAGCGGGTTGATGGGCGTGCTCACGCTGCGCAAGGTCAAGCGCCTGGCGCCCGTCCTGCTCGACGTCCATCGCATCGCGCGGGTCCACTTCCGCGCCATGGTGCTCGGCTTCGGGGTCTCCTCGCAGCAGCTCGACCGGACAGAGGCGCTCATGGACGCCGCTGTGGGCGACACCCCCATCCTCCAGCTCCACCCCAACCAGCTCCTGAACCTCGAGGCCCTGTCATGATCGCTCTCTATCTCGTGCTGGCGGTGCTCGCCGGAATCTTCACCTGGAGCTTCCTCGAATACGTCATCCACCGCTGGCTCGGCCACAGCAAGCAGCCGCGCACCGCCTTCGGGGTCGAGCATCGCGCGCACCATCGCACCGGGGACTACTTCGCGCCCACGGCCAAGAAGATGCTGGGTGCTGCGCCCGCCGTGCTGATCGCCTTCGGCGTCGCCTGGCTGCTGTTCGGCGTGGAGATCGGTGCGGCCTACGCGCTCGGCTTCGCCGGGTTCTACACGCTCTACGAGGTCGTCCATCGCCGCATCCACACGCACCCGCCCGTCGGCCCCTACACGCGGTTCGTGCGCAAGCACCACCTCTACCACCACTTCCACTCCGCCCGCATGAACCACGGCGTGACCTCCCCGATCTGGGACATGGTCTTCGGCACCCTCGCGACCACCGAGCTAGTCCGCGTCCCCGAGGCCAAGGCCACCCGATGGATGTGCGACGCCGACGGTGAGGTCCGCGAGGCGTTCCAGGCCGACTACACCATCCGACGACAGCGCCGAAAGGCCGACGGACACCTCGACGAGACCGACGTTGAGCAGGTCGAAGGTCTGCCCGCCTGATCCCACGCCCCCGGGCCCCAGCCCCCTTGCGCTGACCCGCGCCTTGCAGGTATCCCCTGGGCCGTCCACCCGCGACCCACCCAGGAGACCCCATGCCCCTCGACGACCTCACCCACGTCACCTACGCGCGCGACGGCCACCTCGCCACGATCACCCTCGACCGCCCCGACGCCCGCAACGCCTACACCCCCCACATGGTCGAGTCCCTCATGCGCGCCTTCGACCTCGCCGAAGAAGACGACGAGGTCCGCGTCGTCGTGCTGACCGGCGCAGGCCGCGCCTTCTCGGCTGGCGGCGACCTGAAGCTGATGCTCGACCACGAGGGCATGTTCGGCGGCAACCCCGTCCAGCTCCGCTCCCGCTACCTCGAAGGCATCCACAAGGTGCCGAGGCGCCTGGCGCGGTTCACCAAGCCGATCGTCGCCGCGGTCAACGGCGCGGCCATCGGCGCCGGGCTCGACCTGGCGTGCATGGCCGACATCCGCGTCGCGGCTGAGGGCGCGCAGTTCGGCTCGACCTTCGTCAAGGTCGGGCTCGTGCCCGGCGACGGCGGAGCCTACCTGCTCGCCCGCGTCATCGGCTTCCCCCGCGCCCTCGAGCTCATCCTCACCGGCCGCCTCATCGACACCCACGAGGCCCTCGCCATGGGCCTCGTCAACACCGTCGTACCCGCCGAGGGCGCCCTCGACGAGGCCCGTCGCTACGCCAACCTGATCGCCGCCAACGCGCCGCTCGCCGTTCGCATGGCGCGCAGCGCCTGCCTGCGTTCGTGGGAGCTCCCCCTCGACGCCGCGCTGGAGCTCGCCGCCACCTACCAGGGCATCGTGCAGAACTCCGCCGACCACGACGAGGGCGTCCGCGCCATCCTCGAGCGGCGCGCTCCCGTCTTCAAGGGCCAGTAGCGCCGCAGAGCGCCGCGCCCCCCAAACGCAATACGGCGACCCGAAGATCGCCGCCAGCCACCCAACCCCCTGAACTCTTTGAGCTTCTACCCTGCGCGAAAAGCAAAACGGCGACCCGAGGGTCGCCGTCTCCGCGGGCTACGCCCGGATTGAGGCTACTGGCAGACGGTGCTGACCGGCGCCGCGTGCGGACAATGCGTGGCCGCGTCGCCCGCCGCCGCATCGGCGTGGTAGGCCCGGCACTGCGCGGTGTCCGTGTCGCTCGGGTACATCGTCACGTCGGACTGGAAGGAGTCGTCGTCGGTGAAGGCGATGCAGGCGTCGTAGCAGGTGGTGTCAGCGCCAAAGTCGATGGCGTTGTCGCCGGTGCAGTTGTCAGCCACCGCCCAGCAATACTGCTGGCACGGCTCGCAGGTCGGGCCGAGCGGGTCGGCCACGCCCTCGATCCCCGCCGCGAAGCCGCCGCCGCTGCCCAGCGGGAACGGATCGAACAGAGAGAACTTCAACGCGCCGCAGAACTGGTTCTCGCGGTTGCGCCGCGCCGTCAGCTCGAAGTCCGCAGCGCCACCGTTCGGCAGCAGCGGGTTCGCCCCCGCCGGGATCCCGAAGTTGTTCACGCGGATGTACGCCAGCCCCGGGGTCTCGGCCCCGTTGATGTCGGTCGCCGTGCGGGCGCTCTGGACGCGGGTCAGGATGGTGCCGGGCTCGAGCAGCGACTCGATCGTGCCGCCGAGGCAGGTCAGGCCGCTCGGCTCGAGGTTCATGACGAGCTGTGTGGCGTCCGTCCCCTGCTGACGCTGGGTGTCGGTGATGAACCACAGACGGTAGCGGCCCGCCAGCTCCTCGAACCCACACGCCTCGTTCGCCGTGATGTCCGCGCAGGTCGCCGTCGCGCCCGAGATGGCCCGCGTCGTGTCGCTCGTGCGCAGCGCCGCGAACGTACCCGTGTTGCTCAGCGGGAAAGGCTCGACCAGCTTGAAGTCCATGTCGCCGCAGGCGCCGTCCGTGTTCCAGCTCGTTCCCTTGAGCTCGATGTCCGCCTTGCCACCGTCAGGCAGCAACGGGTTGGCGCCCGGAGGGATGATGAAGCCGCGGATCTGCGTGCTCATCAGGCCACCATCGATCTGCACCACGCTCTCCACCGTGCCGATCGTGTCCCCGCTCGTCCGACTCACCAGCGCGCCGATGTAGCAGGCCGCCGGATCATCGGCGAGGGTCAGGTCGAGCGTCAGCTCGGTGGGGGGATCGCCGCCCTGAAGCTGGGTCGCGGTGATGAAGTAGAGCGTGTAGCTGCCCTCCAGACCGTCGACGCAGCGGCCGCGAACCTCGAGACCGCCGTTGTTGGTGGCGTTGTTGGTGCCGTTGTTCGTGCCGTTGTTCGGCCCGTTGTTCGCCGCCACGCCACAGCCGTCCGGGCACGTGTAGATCGAGGTCGCCGTGGCGAAGTCCTCGCTGCGCACCGCCGCGAACGTCGAGCCCGTCAGGCCGGACTGCACGGGTGAGGTCACCGTGCCGTCCACCGTGCCGCAGAAGATGTCTGTGTCGCACGCGGCGCCGGTCAGGACGAGCGACGCGACGATCTCCCGCATCGTGATCGGGTTCGCTTCACCCGTCACCGTCACCACGCCGAGATCCGCCGTGAACGTTCCATCGACCTCCGAGTACGGCACCCCCGTCACCACGATCGGCTCGCCCACCGGCGTCCGCGGCGAGTCGTTGAGGTCGATCGTCAGCGGGGTGAACACGAAGTCGATCGTCGATAGATCCTCCGCCACCGTCACATCCGCCTGAAGGTACAGCGGCTTGTCCGGCGACAGCACCGTGCTCGCCGACAGAAAGTAGGTCCCTGAAAAATCAATGCGAGCGCTGGTGATCCCATTGTTGGTCGCGTTGTTCCCACCGCGCCGATCCGAGGTCCCATCCTTGAACTCATCGAAGCGACCCTGCGGATCTGGCGAAGAACACGCCGCCAACACCGTCAGAGCACAGAGAGTTACGAACGTCACAAGACGCCAGATGCGTTGCCGTGCCATGGGCCTTGCCCTTCCTTGCTGTTCCGTTTCGCGGCCGACGTGACGTCGACGCGCGCCTGCGGGTTCCATGTCGCCCTGTCTCTACTACACTCTGCGCCGTTTGAAAACCATTCCATCACGCCGATTGCCGCCCCTTCGATGCCCCCGGCAGACAGAACCGGGAGCCGCGCGATCCCACCCTCGACAAGCGCCACGGTCTGGGGTATGGGAGTCTGTCAGTTCTCGACAACTCCATGCTCGAACGTCGTCGTATCGAGGAGCCGCCCCATGACACAGCCGTACACTTCGCTTCGTCATCTTCACACCGCTGGCGCCGTGCTCGCCGCTACTCTCCTGCTCGGACTCGCCGCGCAGGACGCGCACGCTGCGGGCTTCGCCGCGGCGCGGTTCGGCGGTGAACACGGCAACCCCACCGAGTCCAACCCCTCGGCCCTGTACTACAACCCGGGCGGACTCGGCCTCTCCGATGGCCACCAGCTCACCCTCGACGTCACGTTCGCCTGGCGCACCGCCTCCTACGACCGCCCCGTCGACGCCATCAGCGGCGACACCAGCGGCATGAGCGAGGACGCCATCGCCGCCAACACCGGTGAGGGCACCCTCAACAACTACATCTGGGCTCCGATGGCCGCCTTCACGACGGACTTCGGCATGGACATCGGCCTCGTCGGCGGCTTCGCCTTCTACGCCCCGTTCGGCGGACAGGCCGTCTGGGACAAGGCCGACCCCAACGCCGCCTTCCCCGGCGCCGAGGCGGGCTCCCAGCGTTGGTACACCATCGACGGCACCATCCGCACGCTCGCCTACACCGCCGGCCTCGGCTACTACATCGAGCCCGCAAAGCTCTCCCTCGGCGTCACCGGCAGCCTCCTGCAGAGCGAGATCAACACCGTCCGCGCCCGCAACGCCGACGGCACCGACAACGTCGGCAACGGCGAGTTCCAGATCGAGGGCCGCTCCCTCATCGACGCCACCAGCCTCGACTGGAACCTCGGCGTCGGCCTCCTCTGGAACCCCATGAAGGACCAGCTCTGGGTCGGCCTCTCCTACACCAGCGCCCCGAACCTCACCGGCGAGCAGGTCCTCGAGGGCACCCTCCAGAACCTCCTCGCCACCGGACAGCCGACCGTCGAGGACATCAAGCTCACCAGCGGCCTCCCCGACATCATCCGACTCGGCGCCCGCTACAGGCCCTCGGACAAGCTCGAGCTCCGCCTCTTCGGCGACTACACCCGCTGGAGCCTGCTCGAGCAGCAGTGCCTCATCGGCGCCGCCGCCACCGACCTCGACACCGCCTGCGCCACCAACGGCACCACCGGCGCCTCCACCAACCCCGACAAGGCCAACGCCGTCATCCAGGTCCTCCAGCGCCGCTGGCAAGACGCCTTCGGCCTCCGCCTCGGCGGCAGCTACTGGGTCATCCCCGAGGTCGAGCTCCTCCTCGGCGGCGGCTTCGACTCCAACGCCATCCCCGACGAGAACCTCGAGCCCGCCCTCTTCGACATGAACAAGTTTACCGGCTCGGTCGGCGTCCGCTACGAGTTCCTCAAGAACATGGGCTTCATGCTCACCGCCACCGAGGTCTTCTACCTCGAGCGTGACACCACCGGCGCCAACACGGCCAGCACCCTCGACCCGCCCAGCCGTCAGCCGTCCAGCGAGGGCGTCTACAACCAGAACATCTTCCTGGTCAACGCCAACGTGCAGGTCGGCTTCTAGCCGTCGACCACTCGCCTCGAAGGCCCCCACGGGCCGCACGCACGCCCTCGCCCCCACCTCCCATGCACGCCAATCAGCGCCTCGCCAACCTCCGGGAGCTGCTCGCCGCGCGCCCCTCTCGGGACGTCTGGCACCGCCTGTGCGCCCTCCTCGACGCCTGGCCCGACCGCCTCGACCTCTCCATCGCCCTCGACTACGCCAGCGAGCACCTCAAGAGCTGGCCCGATCGCCTCCGCGTCGCGCCCGCGGCCTGGTGGCGCCCCGTCGCCGAGCGTGACGCAGACCAACCCCGCCTGACCCTCGTCCGCGCCCTCGAGCTGAGCGCCGAGGTCGAGGTCGACGCGCCGCTCCTGACCCTGGCCCGCTGCCCCCAGCTCTCCGACCTCCTCATCCTCAAGCTCTCCCACTGCGAGCTGCTCGACGACGCCACACTCGCCGACCTCCTCAGCGAGCCCAACCTCGCCGACCTCGAAGAGCTCTGGATCGACGGCATCGACCTGACCTGGGACCACCTGAACCACTGGGAGGACATCGAGACCGTCCCCGCCCTCCTCACCCTCGCGCTCGTCAACGACGCCCTCGAAGACGACGCCATCGAGGCGCTCTGCGGCATCGACGCCCTCGCCTCGCTCGTCCGCCTCGACCTGTCCTCGAACCACATCGGCGACGAGGGCGCCCGCGCGCTCGCCCGGTGCCCCCACCTGAGCGCGCTTCGCCAGCTCGTCCTGCGCGACAACCCCATCGGTGAGGAGGGCTACGCACACCTGTTCGAGGACCCGACCTTCGACCCCGAGGTGCTGGTCATCGAGCCGGGCTACGGCTACGGAGACGGGTGATCCACGCGCCATGTCCACCACACCCTTCCAGCCCGACGACATCTACTGCATCTACTGCCACGCCCCGGCCGCAGGCCCCTGCGCCACCTGCAAGGCCCTCATCTGCTCCGACTGCGGCGAGCTGACCGGCGGCGCCGTCAAGAAGGTCGTGGTCTGCAAGCGGTGCGCGGAGAAGGGACACGGCGCCGTTGGCCTGCGAGCCTGGCTCCCGCTCATCACCATCGCGCTCGGCGTCGCCTTCGCCTTCGTCATGCTGGCGACCCTGCTGTCCCGCTGCGCGTAGGCGCGCACGGCCTCAGCCGCACGGGCGCTGACCGGCCCCAGCCCCCCGCGCCCCAGGCCTCCACGCCCCTTGCGCTGCAGCCCACAATACCCTTTCAAGTCAGGATGTTGCGCATCAACCGAGGACCGGGATGCGCCGCTGCTGTCACGGACAGCCCGTCGAGAGCGCCGCGCCGTTGGCGCACGTCCCCGGGCTGAACGGGCCCACCGAGTTGGTCACGGTGGCGTGACGAACGAACGCGCTGGCCGCGTTCAGCTCCGGCTGCCGCACGAAGCTCGAACCGCTCATCGCGCCGAAGGTCACCTCACTCAGCACCGTCGCGTCAGGCCGATACAGCCTCACCGTGCTCCCGCCGTCGGCGAAGGTGAAGTTGCTGGTCGCCACCTGCACCGTCATGCCCGAGTAGCTCGGCAACGTCGCGTTGGCCTCGATCCCGCCGAAGATCACGATGCCCGTGTTCGCCGCCAGACAGCCGTGCAGCGTCGCCTTCGTCGTGTCCACCTTGCGCACCGTGATGCCCTCGATCAGCAGCGACTGCCCCGAGGCGTTCCACAGCTCGATGAACTCGTCGTCCCCCGCATCACGGACGCCGTCGCCGTTGGAGTCACCCACGATCCCCGTCGGCACCGCGCTCAGGATCTCGTTGATCACCAGGTCCGCTGGCCCGGGCGCCGCACCGTCACACGTCGGGGGCACATCGGCCGCCACGTCCATGCTGACGTCGGTCGCCACGTCCGTCGTCACGTCCATGTCCCCGCCGCCATCGCCGCCATCGGGCGTGATGTCGTCCCCGGGACCCGGTGCGCAGCCGGCCGAGATCGGCCCGCCGTTGGCGCACGTGCCGGGGCTGTACAGCACGCCCGGGGCGAGCTGCGTGTGCTTGACGAAGTCCGCGTTCTCCGACAGCTCCATCCAACGCACCAACGACTCCGGCCCCGAGTTCGGCACGTTGATCACCTGGATCATCTCCGTCGCGCTCAGCTGCAGCGAGATCTGCGTCCCCCCGTTGGTCAGCCCGAACGTCTTGTCAGCCACCTCCGTGAACGCCGGAAGCAGGTTCGGCGCCGTCCCGCCCCCGAAGATCACCAGCGTCCCACCTGCAGGCAGGCACTCCAGCTTGACCTCGGTCTTGATCGCCCCCTCCTTGTAGATCTGCAGCCCCTTGATCCGCACCGTCTCACCGGAGATGTTCACGATCTCAATGAACTCGTCCTCGCTCGCGTCCCGCTTGCCGTCCCGGTTCACGTCACCGGTGATCGGATCGTTCGGCACGTTCGACAAGATCTCGTTCACCATGATCCGCTCGCCCGTCGCGCTCGCCGTGGGCCCGGGCGCGTCGTCGCAGGCGCCGGGCTGGTTGTTGGTGTTGTTCGTCCCATTGTTCCCACCACCCGGGCAACCCGTCGACAGCGCCGAGCCGTCCGGGCACGTCCCAGGAGAATACGGCGCCGACGCCAGGCTCGTGTGCGTCACGAAGTTCTCGCCCTGAAGCTGCGGCGACAGCGTCACCGACTCGTTCGAGGCCGTCGGGAACGTCAGATCGTACAGCGTCGTCCCCGAACCCGACTCCAGCCGGATCCGCACCCCGCTGTTCTTGAGCGACATCTGCTTGTTCGCGATCTCCACCTTCGCGCCCGGAATCACCGGCAAGCTCGCCCCGTCGGCCAGCCCACCGAACACCACCAGCGCCTCGCCGGCCGCCAGGCACTCCGTCGCCAGCGTCACCGTCGCCGTGGCGTCGTCTTCCTTGTACAGCTTCGTGCCCCCGATCCGCAGCTCGCCGCCGCTCAGGTTCACCAGCTCGATGAACTCGTCGTCCGCCGCGTCGCGCGTGCCGTCCTTGTTCACGTCGCCCAACGTCGCGTCCGTAGGCACCGCGGCCAGAATCTCGTTCAACACCAGGTCGCCGGGCATCGGCTGCGGAGCGTTCGGACACGCCGAGTTGCCGTTGTTCCCACCGTTGTTCGGCCCGTTGTTCCCCCCGTTGTTCGGCCCGTTGTTCCCACCGCCGCTGTCGCACTTGCCCAGCAGACAGACCTCGCCCAGCTCGCAGTCGTCCGAGCTCCGGCACCCCGAACCATCCCGGTTCGTGTCACCGCAGCCCGCGACGATCGCCAGGCTCAGCCCCAACAGGACCACCCCGCCCCATACGACAACCCGATGTGTCTTCATCCTCATCTCCCACGTCGTGATCCCATCCACTGTCCAATCTGTCCCGCCGCATTGTAGACCGCCGCCGACCACGCCACAAGCGCCGTCTCCCGCCCCCAGCCACACGGCCGTCGCCCCCACATCCCCCCGAACAGCCCCCACGCCGACCACCTCCCCACCACCCCGATCACGCCTCAAAACGCCCCAAAACGCCTTGACATCCTCCGCCCCCTAACGTACAAACACACCCCGCCTCAAGGAGAAATCCTTGAAGGAAGGCGCCGTGGCCAAGTGGTAAGGCAGGGGCCTGCAAAGCCCTGATCATCGGTTCGACTCCGATCGGCGCCTTTGACGACAAAACCCCACCGGGTGATCCCGGTGGGGTTTTGTGTTTCTTGCTCGCCCTTCACGCCCCGACCCCTGTCCGCCCTGCCCCGCCCCTACGGCAACAGCCCCACGATCCGCCTCACCCCGTTCACCGCCCGATGCATCGCCAGCTCATTGCGCGCCCCGACCCCGCCCAGCGTGCAAATGTAGTAGTCCTCACCCGCGATCTGGAACCGCCGCACCTCCACCAGCCCCGCGTGCGCCCCGATGTGCTGCTGCAACGACGCCATGATCTCGCTCCGGTTGTCCCGAAAGTGATTTCGCGCCAGCAACGGCCCATACGACGCCACCACATCGCTCACATCCGAAGGCCTCGTGCTCACCACCGCCATTCCGCTGGCGTCGGCGAGCAGCATCAGATCCAGCTTGAACAGCTCCGCGCAATACTCCATCTGGAGATGAAGGGCAGTGTACAGGTCGTTGCTGCGCTTTCTACGGCGACACGGCTTGAGCATCGTGGACTCCTTTCGCCTGAAGAGCGCGCCACCCTCACCCCGATCGAACACCTCGTGCGCTCTCGGCAGGCTGACACACCCGTGACCGGAGGACCGCACGCCATGTGGCCTCCATGTAGGTGTTATCCTACATCGTAACACATCGGGCGCAACATTTCAGCCCGGAGGCCCTCACCCCCCAGCCCCCTCTCCCGTCATACGGGAGAGGGGGAGGCCTTCACCCCCCAGCCCCCTCTCCCCTATGAGGGTAGAGGGGGAGCCGGCCAAGTAAGTTGTTGCTGTATAAGTAAAAACCCTGTTCTACCCCCCCTCTACCCGTCGAGGGGAGAGGGGGCGGGGGGGTGAGGGCCTCCCCCTCTCCCGTCATACGGGAGAGGGGGCGGGGGGGTGAGGGCCTCCCCCTCTCCCGTCATACGGGAGAGGGGGCTGGGGGGTGAGGGCCTAGATCCCCTCGATATGCCACCGCGCCGGGGGGAACACCTGGGTGATCGACATCCGGTCCATGTTCGAGTGATAGTCCGTCACCCGGATCACCGCGACCCCGATGTTGTCCTCGCCGCCGCCCTCATTCGCCGTCAGGATCAAGCGCAGGCACGCCAGGGACGGGATCTCCTCCTGGAGCAGCACGTCGCGGATGGTGGCCTCGGCGGCCGCCTCGGTGGGGCCGGCGAAATCGACCAGACCGTCGGAGGTGATCAGGAGCGTGTCGCCGGGCAGCACCCGGAAGGTGCAGAGGTCGGGCTCGGGCGCGACCGACACGAGGTGTCCCTCGCGCACGTGGAACGTGCCGAGACAGCGCGCCAGCGCCTTGCCGTGGGGCAGGGACAGCGCGTCGTCGGCCGAGAAGCCCTCGATGATGTGGAGGGTGGACAGGTTGTGGTCGCGCGTCAGCAGCTCCATCTTCTTGTCGCGCAACAGGTAGATCCGGCTGTCACCGAGGCTCGCCAGCGTCACGATGTCGTCGTCGAAGTACGCCAGCAGCGCCGTGGTGCCCATCACCTCGTGCACCATTCCGCTGAACGGCGCATACCGCTTGTTGATGTAGTCGGAGACGGAGCTGTTCGCATCCTGCAGGATCCGCTTGAGCAGCTTCGCCGGGGCGGTGTTGAGCACAGGCGAATTCGAGCGGCTGCCGCTGAGCGCCACGCGGCCCTGGGTCGTGCCACCGTTGGCCGACTCGTCGGCCGGCTCCGACTCCTCCAGATCGGCCAACATCAGATCCGGCACCTTCTTGTCCGGCATCGTCTTGTGCCCGTCACCCTCGCCGCGCTTGAGCAGATGACGCCCCTCCCACGCCTTCGCGGTCGAGTCGACGAGGAACGCGCTGGCGATGTCGCCCGAGCCGAAGCTCGACGTCGAGACACCGTCCGCGACCGCGATCAGGGAGATCCCGCGCACGGGATCGTGGCCAAGGAAGACCGCGTCCTGATTGATCGGATTGCGACGCCCCTTGCCGATCCCGATGTGCCGATCCACCGCCGCATACAGAGACACCTTGCGCCCCTGCGACTCGGACGGCTGCACCCGATCGATCGAGCGGCGATGGGCGATGTCCAGCGCCTCCAGCAGCGCCGTGCGCGCCGCGGCCACCGTCGCGTAACGGTCCACGGGCCGGGGCGCGCAGCAGCCGTCCACAAAGGGCTGAAGCCCTGGCGGGATCTCGAAGCGGTAGGCACGCACAGGCAGCAGCGGGATGTACCGGGTCAAGCCACCCGTCGGCGGGGGGCAGCCCGCCAGCAGGTAGTAGAACAGCATCCCGATCCCGAAGATGTCCACCCGCCGATCGATGTCGCCCTGGTTGCGCCCAAAGAACTCCGGCGGCGAAAACCCCATGATCACGGGGTGCGAGTCGATGTCGCTCCCCGCGTTGTAAAACCCCCGGATGCCCTCGAAGGACAGCTTCAGCGCCTCCTCCGTCGCAGGGCGGCCTTCATCCCCCTCGGCGTGGGCGATCCGGATCGTCCACGGACAGATCTGGAAGTGGTAGAGGTTGGCGTTGTGCACCGTCTCCACCGCGTCCATCAGGAGCAGCGTGACACCAGCGGCCTCCTCGATCGTGAGCAGGCGGCCCAACGACTCCAGGTAGTCCTGCAGCGGCGCGCCCGCTGGGGCGTCCATCAGGTCCACCGCGCGCGTCTTGCCCCGACGCACCGTCACAAATGGCAGGTGCACCAGGTGCCGGACCTCAGGCTTGATCGCGTCCGGCTCCAGGTTCTCCTCCTTCACCGACTCCTCGAGCATGAGCAGCCGCCAGTTCGTCGGCACCATCGCGACGTCGAAGCTCGCAGGCGCCGGAGCGTTCGGACGAGCCAGCTCCTCCTCCGTGAAGTGGCCCCCGTGCTCGGACTCCGGGGCGAGCCGGCCCAGCGTCACCCGACGCGTCGCGTACGCCTCCACCGTCTCGATCACACGGACATGGCGCGTGACCCCGCCCAGCGTGAAGGTCAACACCGAGCCGACGTCGAGCCAGGGCAGCACCTCGGCGTCGCGGGCGGGGATCTCTGCCCCGCACACGTCGCACCACTCGTGGTCGTAGCTCTGGGCGCCGCATTCTGGACACGTCACCGTGTCGGCCATCTTTCCATCCTCGGTACGAACCGTCCGACGGCGCTGGGCCCGTCCGAACCGTTCCTGCCTGGCGTGAGCCCACGATGGCGCAAGACCCGCCATCGAGCCGATCCGCCCGCGGTTGTCGGCTCCACGAAGGTCTCCTCCCCGAAGCCACGCGATGCTGTCACCGAACCCCTCCCTGAGGCGGCAACTCAGCAGCATCACGATACCCCGTGTTGCCGCCGCGCGGAAAAATATCGCGGTTGAGTGTCCGCTGTAAAGCTACCCGCGTCGTGCTGGCCCTCACCCCCCCGGCCCCCTCTCCCGTATGACGGGAGAGGGGGAGGCCCTCACCCCCCAACCCCCTCTCCCCTATGAGGGTAGAGGGGGAGTAGAACAGGTTTTTTACTTATACAGCAACAGGTTACTTGCCCGGCTCCCCCTCTCCCCGTCGAGGGGAGAGGGGGCTGGGGGGTGAGGGCCGAGCCCGCGTAGGGCGGCGGAACGAGCGGAGCGAGTTGCGCAGGACGGGCGAGCGGAGCGAGAACGGACGTAGCCCGGAGCTTTGTAATAGCCGAGGGGGCTGGGGGGTGAGGGCCCCGCCGAGGTTGCGCACCGCCCTCTCACATTGGTATCTTTCCGAGCGTAGGGTCCAACTCGAGGCAGCTGCATGGTCCTCAGACTCACCGTCACAACCACCGGCGACAGCGTCGCGACCTACGAGTTCACCTTCGACGCCGCGGAGGTGACCATCGGTCGCAGCGCCACGTGCACGGTCCAGCTCCCTTTCCCGACCGTGTCGGGGCACCACCTCACGCTGCTGCGCGAAGGTGACAGCTACCTCGTGGCCGATGTCGGTAGCACGAACGGCACCACGCTCAACGGGCGCCCCATCACGCGGGACCACTACGTCCCGCTGCATGACGGCGACCGGCTGGTCCTGACGGACATCAGCCTGCGGGTGTCGTTCGGCCGGGACCACTCCATCGACAGGACCGGAGAGGAGACCGGGGAGCTGGTGCGCCGCATGGCGATGCAGTACCTCGATGTGCACAGCCCCGCCGACGACAACGCCGCCTACGTGGAGGTCCTCCAGGGCCCTGACTACGGCGCGCGCCTGCCGCTGCCTGGCGGCCCGTTCACCCTGTGCCCCGGCGTCGGTCGCCCGCCCGAGGGGGCCAACGCCTGGCCGCTGGCCGACGCCCAGCTCACCGCGGGCACCTTCGCCGTCACCTTCGACGGCTTCGTGCACGCCGTCCGGCCAGACAAAGACTCTGCCACACCGACCTGGGTGGACGGCTATGCCATCGACCCGGGCACGACCGTCCGCCTGCGCAGCGGCTCGCGCATCCACTGCGGCAGCACCACGCTCCTGTTCGTCGACCCGCTGGCCGCCTACCTCGAGAAGCTCGAGCCGGCGGCGCCAGAGCGCGAGCACAAGCGCCCCACCACCGCACCACAGCGCCCCATCACCGCCGACCTCCTCGACGACGACCCCGAGACTCACGAGCCGGGGTTCGAGCCGAGCGAGACCAGGCGGGTCACCGGCGCCAACGCACCGCACGGCATCCCACCACGCACCACCGCGGGCCTGCCCCTGCGGGACGTACACGAGCCCGCGCTCGCCGCCGTCGCCCGCGCCGACGCCCTCGCCGACGAGCTCAACCAGCCATCGAGCTCATTCGGCCGCACGTGGTCGGGCATCGACATCGCGCTGCTCATCCTCGCCGTCGTGCTCGGCTCAAGCGCGGTGATCGTGTTCCTGGTGCTCTTCGAGGTGATCTGACCTACCGCGCCACGGGGAGATCCCGGCGCGCGGCCCACTCCCACCAGGAGCCGTCGTAGCTTCGCGGCTGGCTGTAGCCCAGCCAGCGCAGCACCGCGAACACGAAGCCGGACCGCACCCCGCCCACGCAGTAGCTCACCACCTCTTGATCCGTCTCGACGCCGAGCGCCGCAAGCTCCGCACGCAGCGCCTCGGGGGAGCGCAGGTCGGCGTGGGGGTCGAAGACCCGACGCCAGGGCCAGTGGACCGCCGTCGGGATGTGCCCGCCGCGCTCGGACCAGTAGGGGGTGGCGCCGCCCCACTCGTCGTCCGACCGGACATCGAGCAGGCCGTGGTGCGCCTCCATCCGGCGCTGCACGTCCCCGACCTCCGCCCGCACCGATCGGCGCGTGCTCGCCACGAAGTCACCCTCCACCACGGCGGCCGCGCCCCCCGACTCCGTGGGAAGCCCCAGCGTCTGCCACCGCGCGAAGCCGCCATACAGGATGCGCACGTCCGGGTGCCCCAGATAGTCCAGCATCCAGTACAGCCGCCCCTCTTCGCCCCACCCCTCGTTCCAGGCGCCGTAGACCACGACGGGGGCGTCCTGCCGAACGCCCAGGGCCCGCAGGCGCAAGACGATCCCGTCGACCGGTGACAGGCGCCCTGTCAGACGCCCGTCCACAAAATCGTCCCACGGCGCCCGCACCGCGCCGGGCAGATGCCCGCCACGGTAGGCCCAGATGCCTCGGACATCGATCAACACGGCCCCCGGCAGCGCGCTCACCTGCTCGGCCGAGACGAACACCCCCGGCGCCCCGCCCTGCGGCTCGCCGGTCGCCACGGGCCCTGAAGGCGACGACGCGACGCAGCCGCCGAGGTGCACAACCATCCCGACCGTGAAGGCCAGGCCGGGCCAAAGCCGCGGGCCCGCGAGTCGGCGCACCCCTCCGATCACACGCCGCAGGTCCAGCGCCCGCCGCCTCACGCCGGCTCCTCGGCCGCAGGCTCCCACTGGCCAGGCAGCGCGTGTCCAGCGAACGCGAACGCCGTCCCCAGCACCGCACCCACCGTCACATCCAGCGGGTAGTGCACCCCGAGATACACCCGGCTCAACGCCACCAGCACCGCCAGCCCCAGGAACCCCGCCGCCCCTCGCCGATGCAGCAGCGCCAGTGAGACCAGCCACGCGAAGCTGTGCTGCGCATGCCCCGACGGAAACGATCGCTCGCGAAGCGGCGAGGTGCGGAGGCGAAGGTCGCCGACCTCCACGCGCTCACCCCAGGGCGGCGCAGCGGAGATCAACGCGCCCTCGGGGCGGCCCACCTCCGCCGCCATCAACGGCCGAGGACGCTCCACCGCTGCCTTGATCCCGCCGTTGGCCAGGGCCGAGCACACCAGCGTCGCCGCCAGCACCCAGGCCGCTCGGCGGCGCCCCACCTGGTGCAGCCACACCAGGTGCACCAGGATCACCACCGTGCCCGGCCAGCTCCCCACCAGGCTTACCGCGCGGAAGAAGACCGCCACCCACGCGCCCAACTCCAGGCCGTTGACCTGGACGAACGCGGCTTGATCCCACGCCAACAGCTCGTGCATCACACCGCCCATCCCCCAAACGCACAAGAGCCGATGCAGGCCCTCGGCGCCCCACGGGGGTCCACCTCGAGCACACACCGGCTCCAGAACCGATCGGAGCGCGCCGTTGCGCACTCCACCGCAGCCAGGATCAGCCGATCACGCTGCTGAGCTTCATGGCCAGACCCATGTTGCCCTCGATCTTCAGCTTGCCCATCATGAACGCCTGGGTCGCCGGCAGACGCCCCTGCACCATGTCGATGAAGTCGCCCTCCGTCATCTTGATCGTGCACTGGGAAGCGTCGCTGCCGCCCTCGGAGATGAAGTCGCCGTCCTTGGTGAGGTCGACCGTCCACGTGCCGCCGTTCTCACCCGTGATGTCGAACTGGTAGATCGCGCCCACGCTGGAGGCAGCATCGGCATCAATCTTGAGGGCGTCGAAGTACTCTTTGGGCGTTGTCATGGTGGGTTGCCTCTTAAGCAGGTTGACAATTCGCACCCCTGCAGGCGGGGCGCCATGTGAGCAACGACTCACAAGCGCGCGGGAGGATACTCACCCCGCCCCGAGGTGTCAACGGTCAGCAGACCCACTTTTGCCCGAGCGCCGTGCGCCGATCAGAGAGGGGTCACGAACGCGTGCACGCCCTCGCGCGACCGAACCTGCTGCTGGGCCGTGTGGGCATCCTCAAGCGACTCGAAGCGGCCGACCCGCACGCGGTACACCTTGCCACCATCCGGCGCACTGGCCTGCACCACGCGGGCCTGGCCCACGTTGCGCACCCGCTGCATGACCTGCTCGGCCTCACCGGCGTTGCTGTAGGAGCCGAACTGCAAGGTGAACTCGGCGCTCGGCGTGTTCCGGGCCTGCTCGCCCGAGGCGGCCTCGATCGTGCGCACCTTCGTCGGCTGCGGCTCGAGGGTCTTCACGCGCGGCCGGTCGTCAGCGGCGTCGGACTCGGGCTCGATGGTGCGGACGGGGCTCGGCGAATCGTCGCGCTCGGCGATGGTGCGCACGCGAGGACGATCCGTGTCCTCCTTGCGCTCGACGGAGCGGACCGCCAGAGGTTTGCGCTTGCCCTCGGCCGGGTCGGCGGCGCGCTGCTTGCGCGCCTGGCCCCACTCCTCGCGCCGGACCTCCCGCTGACGCCGCTTCTCGGCCTCGCGGGCGAGCTCGGGCGAGTTGTTGGCGTTGCCCTCCGGCGAGCTCAGCTTGCGAATCGGCGCCGGCGCCGCCGGGGTCCGGAGCTCATCGAAGAAGGAGAACCGCTCGCTGCGCACATCCTGCCCCGAGCGCGCCGCCACACCGGTCGCACCGGCCATCGGTGAGTCAACGATGTCTGTGGCGTCGATGTGGATACCGGCCTGAAAGCCGACCACGAACACCACGCCCGCCCCGAGAATCAGGGCCACCAACAAGAAAGCAACCTGCTTGGCTTCCATCGCGACTGAACCTCCGTCATCCCCTGAACCGACCGAACGGGCGTCGTCCTACATCAACGCACGCCCCCGGCCTCCGACCGCGCTTGTGGTGCGTTGCCGTACCCCACTCTCGTTCGAGGCCGCGCACCGTCAAGAAAAGTCAGTGATTTCAAGGGGATAGAACTTATGTTCAGTGAGCGAGCACACCGACCGCCGCCCGGCAGGAACACACCTCAGGCCACTCGGCGCGACGCGTCGATACCGAGCAGGTGCAGCGGCGTGCTGTGCGGCCGCACTTCGATGCGATCGCCAACCCCCACCTTCACCACCGTGTGCGGGCCGTCCACGTACACCGCGCCCTGCTCCATCTGACAGGTGAACGCCAGACCGTCCTCCATCGTCAGCACCCCCCGCAGCAGGTTGTACCGTCCCGTGATCGGTGGGTACGGCTCGCGCACGAGGTACTGCAGGAGCTGCGAGCGCAGCGGCAACACCAGCCCTCCCGCCGACCGGATCGCCGCCGTCGAACCCGCTGGCGTCGACACCCACACCCCGCTCGAACGCTGCGCCTCCTGGTGGCCCGCCGCCTCGATCAGGTAGCGGCACGTCGCCGCAGGGTTCAGGTCCGTCACCAGCAGATCGTTCAGGACAGGCGGCCCGACCACTGCCCCGTTCACCTTCAGCCGAAGCCGGCCGAGCCGGTACACCGGCAGCTCGTCCCGCGACAGAGCGTCCAGCGCCGCCGGTAAGGTCTCCACCGTCGCACCGCAGAAGTACCCCACCGAGCGGTTCGGGTCCGAGTTCACCCCCAGCAGCGGCGCATCCCCCAGCAGGTGATGCGACAGGTCCAGCACCGTCCCATCGCCCCCCACCGTCACCACCAGGTCGTACCCCGTCGCCACCTCCACCTCGCCGCGAAACTTCAGATCCACCTCGAAACCGCGAGCCCGAAGCTCCGCCACCACCGCGCGCAGCCCCGTGTAGTGGCTGTCGTGCGCCGTCCGGAGGTTCGCGACGCTCGGATCACCCGCCTCCAGCAGCGCCGCGACGTTGACCAGACCGTCCCGGCCTGCCCCCGCCTGGTAGTGCTCGAGCGCGCTCGACTTGTAGGCGACCAGCACCCGTGGTCTGCTCGGCAACATCCCAACCTTCCTCGGGCTCTGCGCCCCCTGCGCCGCTCACTCGCCGGCGAACCATCGCTTCATGACCGCCGTGGCAGGCTTGCCGCGCAGCGTGTACGTGCCGTCCTCCGGACCTCCGTACCCATACCAGTTCCACACGATCACCCCCCCGAGCCCACAGCCGCCCTCCGGCCCCGCCACCCGTGACCGGTCCAGGTACGCCTCGTACATCGCTCGAAACGCCATATACTGCGCCTGGCCGCTCGGGGCCTTCTTGCGCGTGTAGTCCCACGGGTGTGACGCCGCTCCAACCTGCGACGGATAGCCCACCTCCGTCAACACCACCGGCTTGCCCACCCGCTCCCCGTACCCCGCGATCACCTTCGCCCCCTCCGACCACGTGTGCCGAAGCTCCTCCAACGACGGCTCCGCCTTGTCCGTCAGCTCGAAGTATCCCGTCATCCCCACCAGGTCCAACGCCCCCCAGAACGTCACGCCGTCAAAGTGGTCCCAGTTGGCAGAATACGTCAAAGCCCCCCGATAGACCCCACGGACCTTGCTAACAAGGGACTCCCACCGCACCTGCTCCGACTCCAGATCCAGCAGCTCGCTCCCTACGGAATACACCGCGACGCCCATCGACTCCGCCAGCGCCGCGTAGTGCAGGATGAACCCCTCGTAGCTCGCCCACCACAGCTCCGGCAGCGACGGCGCCAGCCGGCCGCGCCACTCGCTCGCCCGACGACGCTCGATGTTCAGGATCGGGAACAGCAACACCTGAAGACCGTTGCGGTGCGCGCTCTCCACCAGCTCCCGCAGCTTGCCGTCCGCCATAGTCTCGGTCGGGTGCGGACCGATCGCCACCGCCCGCACGTTAGCCTGCGACCACGTCACCACCAACGACACATGCGTCGCCCCCAACGCCCGGATCTCCGAGAACATCCGATCGTACGACAGCCCCGGCAGCTCCAGATACGCCCCCACCGCAAAGCCCCGGATGAACGGCGCCTCAAACGCCCAGCTCGGCCGCTTCGGCGTCTCCGCCAGACCCTCCGGCGCCCACGACGCCGGATACTCCGGCACCCGCTCCGGATCCGCCCGACGCACCCGATCCGCCGACCGCGCATCGTCTGGCAGCGCCTCCACACGCTCCTTCGGCTCCTCGGCGTCCCCCTGCCCCACCTCAGCGGTCTCCCGAGCCACCACCGCACCGCGGCCCCCATCCACTGGCCACACCAGCTGCCCCACCCCGAGCCCCACCACGCAGGCCACCGCCCCCGTCACCAGCAGCCGCCAGCCAATGCCAGCGGCCCCCCGCCCGCGATGATTCGATTCAGTCATGACTTGCAACAGGCTGGCCGCGCCAGGCGGACGTCCACCGCTCCCCCGACCGACGCGCTTCCACAGCAACAGACGCCGCACCGACCGGGCTCACGGACTAGAGCGCTGATCGGTTTGACGGACCGAGGATGAGCGAGCCCCGTGTTCACCGGGGTTCCCGGCCGAGGAGCCTGTGCTGTTAGCACAGGCGACGAGGGCGGGTGTGGCGGCGGGCCGAGCGTAGCGAGGTCCGCAGGGAGCCGACCGAAGGAAGGCGACCCGCCACACACCCATGGTATCGACCTCGGTGGGCACGGGGCGAAGCTCAGCCGACGGGAGTCAAACCAATCAGCGATCTAGCGCACCCGCACGGCCCGCGTCAACCACAGCCGAGGACGCTCCCCGCCGCTGCATCCGCGCAGCAAAGCCGCTCGGGCAGCGTCGGGGGAGCACGCCTCAGTACACCTTGCCGAAGATCCCGTACACCGCCCGGATGTCGTTCAGCTTCGACAGCAGGTTCTCCAGGTCGTACCGCGCCCGTGAGAAGTCCCGGTAGAGCTGTGCCTCCCGCTCGGCGTCCGAGCCGTCGTCGCCCCAGTAGGCCGCCAGCGTCTCGTCGTAGCGCTGCACCATCTCCTGGCCCTTGAGCACGAGCTGCGCGCCGCCCGACGGCTCCACCAGCCCGAACTGGCAGCGCGCGCTCGTCTCGGCCGGCGCCACGCACGCACCCTCCGAACAGGTCTCGCCCTCGGGGCAGGCGCCGTAGGGGTTGGACGGGCCGCAGTCGAGCCCAAGGCCGTCGCACGACCCGCTCTCCGGCACGCAGTTGCCGAAGCTGTCGCACCCGTAGCCGGACGGACACGCCCCGGCGTCGTCGGTGCAGTCGAGGAAGCAGAACCAGTCCCCGGCCTCGTCGGCGATCGGCTGGCAGTAGGTACCTCCAAGGTTGCCCGTGTTGCCCGCGCACTGGGCGTCGCCCTCGCAGAGCTGGCAGAGCCCCGTGGAGCCGCCGCGCACCGTCGGCCCGTCGCCGCAGTCCTCCACCACCGCCCCATAGGACTCGCCGCCGATCGGATCGACGAACGAGATCACCTTGAACCCCTCACCGGGGGTGATCGTCTCGTTGGTGCCGAGCTTGAACACGTTGAGCTGGTCGTTGTACCGGGTCGAGAAGCCGAAGGTCGTGTACAGCATCCCGTAGAACACCATGTCGTCCACCAGCGAGAAGGTCGCGTCGCTCTCGACCACCTTCCACGCCGCCCGGCAGGCGCCCTCGACGCACGTCGCGCCCTCGTCGCAGCGGCCGTAGGGGTTGGAGGCGGAGCAGCGGCGGACCTTGCACACACCGTCGTCAGGCACGCAGTTGCCAGCGTCGTCGCAGACCTCGTCGGAGGCGCACAGGCCCTCGTCGTCGGTGCAGTCCTGCAGGCAGTAGCGCTCGGCGCCGCCGTCCTCGACCGGCTGGCAGAACGTGCCGCCGATGGCGCCCGTGCTGCCCAGGCAGTCGGCGTCCGCCGAGCAGGGCTCGCACAGGGCCGCGCCGCCGCCGGCCGCGCCGTCGTCCACCGCCGCCCCCGTCTCGGGGTTGAACAGCACGCGGCGGTCGGCGTCCCACACGGGGCTCATCACCGGGTAGTGCAGCGTGCCGGTCTTTGCGCCGTTCGTCTCGCCCGTCACCTCCAGGCGCGGGCTGTACGTCACGTAGTCCTCGGCGATGACGCTGTTGACCAGGTGGTGCACCTCGTCGCCGAAGAAGTCGTAGAACGAGATCGCGAACGTGCCCACGTCCGCCTCGGTGCCGAGCACGTAGGCCTCCGGGTCCACCAGCGCCCAGAACGCCGCCAGCGTCGTCCAGTAGTGACCGGCCTCCAGCGGCAGGAAGCCGAAGTTGTAGCCCGAGTCCACGTCGTAGATCGAGAACCGGCGCCGCCCCTCGCCCTGGGCCACCTCGAAGAACTGGCCGTCCGGCTTGCAGTACGTCTTGAGGTAGTAGTCGCTCGTCTGCTCCGGCGTCTGCCCCGGCTCGTCCGACAGGTGGAACAGCCGACCGTCGGGCGTCTCGCAGAACGTGCCGTAGGGCGGCGTCGCGATCGTCTCGGCGATGGTGTTGAAGCCCATGTTGATGGACAACCACCAGTAGTTGTCCATCACGTCGTCGTAACCCTCCGGCGCCAGATACCAGTTCTGAAAGTAGTCTGACATCGGCAGGAAGGTGTAGTCGAAGTAGCGGAAAAGCGCGTCGATCGGATCCCAGCCCAGCCGGTCCCGCTTGAAGTTCGCGAAGTAGTAGTAGGCCCGGTAGTCGCTCACCTGGTTGTGGGTCAGCTCGAAGGGGTCCGCGCCGCCGTCGAACAGCTGGCACGAAAGCAGCGCGCCCACCCACTCGTCGCTGCAGAACAGGTACGGCACGCGCACCGGCGTGTCGCCCTTGTCCGGGGCCGCCGCCCACGTCTTGCGCGCCGCCTCGAACGTGTCGTGACGCATCCAGCGCCGCGAGGTCGCGTCGGCCATCTCGGGGAAGCCCTGCATCACCGTCGTGTAGTGCCAGCGCTCGGCGTAAGGCACGTTCACGCTGTGCGGATCATCGAACGGCATGCCGTACTCGTCCAGCGTCGTCAGGATCTCCCCAGCGTCGCCCAACTCGCTGCGTGGCTTGTCGAACACCTCCACCAGCCCCTCGCGGCGCACCATGCAGGTCCCATCGTCCAGCTGCACCCGGCCGTCGCCCGTGCAGCCACCCTCCACCGCGCTCGACGCCATCGGCTCGCTGCCCGCGGTGTAGCCGAAGAAGAACGCCGCCTTGTCGTACTTGCCCAGGCCCTGGATGTCGCTGTTGAACGTCAGGCCGTAGTCCATGATCGAGGCGTACTGGTACTCCCGCATCCGACCGTCGATCTGTGCCTCGGACTGCGTCGTGAGCGCGTACAGGTCGAACATCGTCTCCACCGGCTTCAGCGTCTCCTTGCGCAGCTCCCAGTACCGGTCGTTGTAGTTCAGCGCGTCGTAGCTGCCCTGGAAGTTGTGGCGCAGGCCCAGCGTGTGACCCATCTCGTGCAGCGCCGTCGCCCGGAACACCGCCGCGCGAAGCTCGCGCCAGATCTTGTCGTAGTCCGTGCGGCCCGCGTACGAGCGGGCCAGGCCCAGCACGTTCGGGTCGATCATGTCGGCGTAGTCGATGCCGCGGGCCAGCGCCGCCATCTTCTTCTTGCGGCGCAGCTTCAGGTTCGTCGGGTTCAGCCAGCGGGCCGCGTCGTAGTTCGCCCGCACCTCCGGCGGAAGATCCGACAGCGGCGCGCCCAGAGACGCCGACACCGCCTGATCGAACTCCGGTCCCCCCACCATCTGGGACAGCCCGGCCTCGCTCGCCCGCTCCACCTTCGCCAACGCCGCGTCCCGGTCGAACCGGCGCAGGTTGTGGCGGCGCTCCTCACGCTGGGCCATCCGCGAGGGGTCCTTCGCCGCCACCTTGCCCAGCGGCGCCTCGCGCAGCTTCGGCGACACCTTGCCCAGATCCACGCTGTCGTGGGCGCGCGCCAGCACGTCCGCCCGGATGTGCTGGGCGTTCTTCAGCTCCGCCGGCTCCAGGTCGCCGTTCATGAAGCGGATCACGTCCAGGCCGTAGGCCGCGTAGGTGTTGAGGCCGTCGCCGTAGTTGTACGCCCGACCGGCGATGATCTCGCCCGTCTCCGGATCCGTCACGGCCGGCCCATAGCCGAGCGGGCCGAGCTGCTGCGACGACTCCACCCACCACAGCGTGCTCTTGCGCATGTCGCCAGGCCGGGGCACGAAGCCCTCACCGCCGCACACCGCGTTGTCCGCCGCCACGACCGGGTTGTGGCAGATCACGAACACCGGCGGCACCGCGTCCACCGACTTGCCCTGCACCTCCGCCACCGACGCCCGCGCCACAGCGTCCCACTGCGCCACCACATCCTCAGCCGCCCTCAGGATCAGGTCGTCGTCGGGGAAGTGCGCCGACATGAAGTACGGCACCGGGCGGACCTCTCGCTCCGTGATCGGGATCGGGATCCGCTGACCCTCGGCGTTCCGCACATATTCGCCCTTGCTGTCGCGCTGGTAGCTCGCCTTCCAGATGTTGAATCGGTTGGCCATGCGCGACCGCGTCGACTCCAGCACGCCCCGCTGCTGGTCGTGCACGTACCGCTCGGAGCGGAAGTAGCCGAACCGCGTCAGGTCCTGATCGCTGTACGGCAGCGGCTCGTAATCCCGCTGCGGCTCCGTCCGCGCGAACGCCGTCACGATCTCGACCTCCGAGGCCGTGCAGTCCTCGGTGCCCCACCCGTACCACGGCGACGAGATGATGCAGCCGTAGTAGTCCGGCTCCACCAGCAACCGCTGCGGCACGTCGAAGTAGACCAGCTGCCCCGCGGCGTCACGCTCGTAGAAGATGCTCGACTCGAACAGCCGCTCCGCCTCGATGGAATAGCTCGCCTCGATCGGCGTCGCCAGCCACTCGCTCGCAAAGTCGAAGTTTGTCAGGACGTTACGTGACCAATCAACCCGCATCCACGATCGGTCGTACCACGCCTTGTCCCAGCTGTTCTCCACCAGCACGTTCGACTGCTCACCCGTGGCGGCGTTGTACTCCCGCTGCACATCGAAGTGGCTCAGGATGCGGAAGGCTGCCACCGGGTTGTCCTTCCCGTCGCCCCCCTGCACGTCCACGTTCTCCGAGCCAGGCACCAGCTCATAGGCCCGGTACGCCAGCAACAGGTCCTGCTGCACCTCGAACCGGATCTTCTCCGTCTTGCCCGTCTCGCCCACGAACGACGCCACCGAGGTCGACGGCACAGAGGTCACCGTCTCCTGCAGATACCAGACGCCAGCCAGGTCGGACTTGCGGAGCTTGTTGGGCTGCGTGCGGTCGATATCGTCGACCTGTTGTGCGCAGCCGGAGAACGCCACGATCGCCAGAATCGTGGCCAGAAGGCGGAGAGTGACACGCATCATGGTGGAGCGTCCTTGTCGCACGGGGTCCAAACGCCTACTGTGGCCCCACCCGCGACGGATGACAAGACTCTTGCGACCCGTGGTCCGTCCGCCCCGTCTCCTGGCGCCTTTGTCCTGCTGAGAGTGGCCATGAACACACCCTTTCCTCGCGCTGTCACCGCCCTGCTCGTCCTCGCCTTCACCTCTGTGGCCGCCCTGCCCGCAGCGCAGGCCCAGACCCCGCCGGCCCTCTGGACGGGCTCGGCGAGCTCGTGGGTCCACGACGTGGACGTCACCCCCTGGGGTGACGTGGCCGTCCTCACCTACACCAGCCTCGCCCTGTTCGAGGGCGGCACCGGGGACAGGCTCGCCACGCTCAAGGCGTGCTCGGGCGAGAAGGGCCGCCTGCACTTCGTCGCGCCGCAGCGTGCGGTCCTCGTCTGCGAGGATGGCATGGAGCGCGTCGACTTCCCGGACGCCACCACGACCGCCGTGCTCGACCTCAAGGGCGCCGGCAAGCCCTCGGCGTCGGCCTCCAACGGGAGCGTCGTCGCGATCGGCTTCCCCGGCGGCGCGGTGCGCATGTTCGCCGCAGACGCCGAGGACGGCCCCTGGACCGAGCGCGGCTCGGTGCAGCTCGACAGCAAGGTCACCGCCCTGGCGGTCAGCCCGGACGCCAGCCTCGTCGCCGTCGGGCTGGACTCGGGCAGCCTCAGCCTGTGGGAGCCGGGCACGGGCAAGGTGCGCACGCTCAGCACGGGCCGCTCGGACCCTGCCGCGCTGGCCTTCTCGGCCAACGGCGACACCCTGTTCGGCGCCACCGACACCTTCGAGGCCACCTTCTTCGCCACCCGCACAGGCAAGGCGCTGCGCAAGGTCAAGATCGGGTCGTGGATCAACGCCTCGGCCTTCTCCGGCAAGGACGTCTTCACCTCCGGCTCCGACGGGCTCGTCCACATCAACGGGGCCAGCGGCAAGGGCGTGCGCGTTGCCGGGTTCGGGGCTGGCGCCGGCAGCGACCCCACCGGGCAGCTCATCTGCGGCGGCGACACCTCGGGCAGCGTCGGCTGCTTCGGCGTCGCGCCTGCGGCGCCAGGGCGCTACGCCGAGCTCCCGCGCCTCGGCCCCGAGCCGGTGGCCGCAGCGGCCGTCTCCACCAGCCCCACCGCCCCGACCGCGGACCCGGCGGACGCAACCGCCCCCACCGGCCCGCCCCCCGACGGCTCACCTGGCCCCGAGCCGACCAGCTCAGCCCTCTACGACACGATCTTCACGGTCTACTCCCTCGCGGCGCTGGTCGGTGGACCGCTTGGCATGATCGCGATCCACGACGACCTGTCGCTCGACGAGGCCACGCTGATCAGCCTCGTCGCCCTCGGCGGCAGCACGACGCTGGCGGTCGGTGGTGCCCTGGTCGGCGCGGGCGTCATCAGCATCGTGCTCGCGGCGATCTTCACCATCTTCGACCCCGCCGAGAGTCTGACGGCCGCAGGCGCCGGCACCCTGATGATCGGCGTCGGGCTTGGCCTGGTCGTGCTCTCCCCCATCATCTTCGGGGTCGGCGTCGGCATCACCGACGCCTCCATCGGCTCGGAGCCCGAGAACCCGATCACGGTCTCGGTCGTCTCCACCCTCGGAGGGGCGCTCGGCGTCGGCCTCGGCATCCTCGTCACCGAGGCGTTCAGCGATTCGGAGCTGTCCACGTGGACCCGTGTGCTGGCGATCGTGAGCACGAGCACGCTGTTCGCCTCGTTGACCTACGCCGCGATCCGGGAGTCCAGCGACAAGACCACGCCCGCGATCATCATCCCGCCTCTGGCCATCCCCTTCTGAGCGCTACGCCATGCACGACCACTTCATCCAGACCCGCTCGCTCCGCATGCACGTCGTCGAGGCCGGCCCGGCCGACGGCGAGCTGGTCGTGCTCCTGCACGGCTTCCCCGAGTACTGGGCGGGCTTCGAGCGCCAGATCGGCGCCCTGGCCGACGCCGGCTACCGCGTCGCGGTGCCCGACCAGCGCGGCTACAACCTGACCGAACGCCCTGGCCCGGTCGATCAGTACCGCCTGGAGCGGCTCGGCCAGGACGTCATCGACCTGATCGACGCGCTCGGCCACAGCCGCGCGCACCTCGTCGGGCACGACTGGGGCGGCAACGTGGCCTGGTGGTGCGCCACCGCCCACCCGGACCGCCTCCACACCCTCACCACGCTCAACATGCCCCACTGGGCGGTGATGCAGCGCGCGATCTATGGGCGACTCTCCCAGCTCAAACGCTCCTGGTACATCCTGTTCTTTCAGCTCCCCCTGCTCCCCGAGCTGCTCCTGTCGGCCAACGGCAGCGAGGCCCTGGCGAAGTCGCTGGTGATGCACAGCGCCGCGCCGATCTCGGACGCGCGGCTCGCCGGATACCGCCGAGCCTGGGCCCGCCCCGGGGCGATCACCGCCATGCTGGCCTGGTACCGCGCCGTCGCCCGACACCAGCCCCCCCGGCCGGCCTCCACCCGCGTCACCACGCCCACGCTGATGCTCTGGGGCGACGACGACCCGATCTTCGATCCCGACCTGCCCGACCTCTCCGTGCAGCTCTGCGACGACGCCACCCTGATCCGCATCCCCGGCGCCAGCCACTTCGTCCAGTTCGACGCCACCGACGAGGTCAACCACCACCTGGTGCGCTTCCTCGCCGATCACCGACAGCGAACCCCATGAGCACCCTCGACGCCTCCCGGATCAGCCCCACCGCCCACTACACCGGCTACGTCTGGTATCGGGCCGGCCTGTCGAACCCGGCCCTGCGCACCCGCAAGGGCACGATCTTCTTCCACACCCTCCAGCCGTTCAACCAGGCCTACCTCAAGCTCCGCGGCGGCCCCACCCTCGAAGGCTTCCTCCTGCAGCGCCACCTCATCATCGACCACCTGCTTGAGCGCGCCATCGAGGACGGCACCATCAGCCAGGTCGTTGAGGTCGCCGCCGGGCTCTCCCCGCGCGGCCTGCGCATGACCCGCAAGTACCCCGACCTCACCTACGTCGAGGGCGACCTGCCCGAGATGGCCGCGCTCAAGCGCCAGGTCCTCGACGCGGGCAACCTGCGCCGCCTCAACCACCACGTCGTCACCCTCAACGCCCTCACCGACGTCGGTCCCAACAGCCTCGGCGAGGCCACCCGCTGCCTGCTCGACGCGACCCGCGGCACCGCTGTCATCACCGAGGGCCTCTTGTCCTACTTCGACGCCGAGACCACGGCGGCGATCTGGCGACGCTTCTCAACCTTCCTCGGCTCCCTCTCGGGCGGCGTCTACCTCACCGACCTCCACGTCGCCGAGGACACCCGCGCCTTCCTCGCCGCGCGTGCCTTCCAGGGCTTCCTGTCGGTCTTCGCCCGCGGCATGGTCCACATCCACCACGACACCCCCGAGCTCGCCCGCGCCGCCCTCGATGCCACCGGCTTCGAGGCCGTGCGCGTCGTGCGGCCGAGCGAGATGACCCATCTGACCGCCCTCCCCCGCTTCGCCCGCCGCGACGCCGTCCGCGTCCTGTACGGCGCGGTCCCGGCACGACCGTGAGAAGCCATCCGGTCGCCGCAAGCGCCCACACCCCTGGCGAGATACCGCCCGAGCGCCGACACCAACCCACTGATACGAAAGAGAAATCCCATGACCACCGAAGTATCTTTCAAGCGCAAGACCTTCGTGATCCTCGGACGCCTCGACGCCATGACCAAGGACGAGGCCTGGATGAAGGTCCAGAACCTCGGCGGCTACGTCAGCAGCACGCCCCGGCCCAGCTCGGACTACATCGTCCTCGGCAAGTCGCCAGGCGCCACGAAGTTCGCCCTCGTCGCCAAGGTCGGCAAGCCCACCCTCACCGAGGCCGAGTTCCTCGCCGCCGTCGCCGCCGAGGAGGCCCGGCTGGCCGCTGAGCGCGGCGAGGTGCCGCTGAACGATGCGATCGCCGACTTTCGGGGGCTGGTGTACGACGCCCCCACCAGCGAGACCTGGCTCAACATCACCCGGCTCCTCGACCAGTGCGCCCCCGACGCGCTCGAGCTGGCCGTGGACTACGTCGAGCAGCACATCAGCGCCTGGCCGGACCCCACCGCCATGGGCCAGCCTCAGCCGCTCGCGCTCCACATGCCACCTCCCCTGACCGAGCTCAGGACGCCGCCCCAGAGCTGGCTCACCGACCTCCTCCAGGGCCGCGACTCCCCGAAGTTCCGCCTCCTGCGACGCCTCGCGCTCTCCGTCCACAAGCTCACAGGCACCGTCGCCATGCGCGCCCTGGACCACCCCTCGCTCGTCAACCTGCGGCAGCTCGACCTCGGCGAGGACAACAAGATGTCCCTGGCGTTCTTCAAAAAGCTGAGGCAGACCGAGCGGTTGCCCGCCCTCGACACCCTCGTCCTCCGCCACCTCATCCCCAGCTACGGCGACGCCCTCTGCGGCGACCACAACCTCCACAACCTCCGCTACGTCACCCTCGCCCACCCCGATCGCTACGCCGATTCAGCCGAACACCTCGCCACCTACAACGCCCTGTTCAAGGCCGACTGGTGGGCCCGGATCGAGGGCCTCTGCTGCGTTGTCGCCACTGGTCGCGGCGCCATCTGGCCCAACCTCTCCGCCTACCCCGCGCTCGCCGCAAACCTCGACCGCCTCCCTCGCCTCCAACACCTCATGCTCGGCGACGACTTCGGCCTCGACACGCTGATCGAGGCCGACGCGTTCGCCCGGATCAAGCATCTGTCCCTCTACTGCTGCAACAACGAGACCGCCGCCCTCGCCATCGACGCCCTCGCGCGCGCGGGCCACACCGTCGAGCACCTCGACCTCAGCCGCGCCATCTTCTCGTCCCACCCCGTCCGCCCCGGCCCCTACTCGATAGCCCGCCACAACACCTTCGCCGCCACGCTCGCGATGAAGCAGGACGTCGGCGCCGTGCGCACGGTCACCTGGTGCGATCGCGTGGCCGAGCCGGACCTGCGGCGCAAGCTGACCACCTGGGCCAGCAACCGCGACATCACGCTGCAGAACGCGCCGTGGTAGCTCCCCCGCCGCTCCCGCCGCAGCCCTCCATCACGATCCCCGCTGGACCTGACGTCGCGCCCGGCCGGGAGACCGTCCCGGTCCGCGCTGCAATCCTCCCGATTGTCTGCTAACCTGCGCCCTGACATCTCTCCCCGAGGTCACCCGTGAAGGTCCCCTGCCCCGCCTGCAAACATCTCGTCGCGCCGCCCGCGCTCCTCGCCCCGAACCAGCCCGACCTCCGCTGCCCGTCCTGCGGCAAGACCTTCGCCCTGCCCGACGACGCGGACCTGCCCTTCGACGACGGCCTCGACGACTTGTTCCAGAGCCCCGACGACCTGTTCCCCCCGACCCCCGAGGCGCCCCTCTACCTCCCCGACCTCGACGCGCTCCCGCCTCCCCGACCGCGCGACCTCGTCAGTGAGTTGAGGCCCTCCGACCTCTTCTCCACCATGGACGAGGTGCAGCTCGGCGCACCCGCCCCACCGCTCAAGCCACCGCGCAAGGCTCCGCCGATCGGCGCCACGCCGCGGCCCCCCCTGGCGCGCCCCCTCCCACAAGGCCCTCCGTCCCCCGACCTCCGCGAGCTCGCCGCAGCCCCGCCCACCGCCCGTGTGTCCCACTCCGGCACCACCCGCCCCTCCGACCACGCCCCGAAGGACCACCAGCGCGCCGGCCGGATCATCTGGACGATGCTGGCGCTCTTGATCGTCGGCGGGGGCGCCTACATCGGCTATGTCGCCTGGAGCCACGACGGCAACATCTCCCTCGACGTCCTGCGCACCCACGTCGAGTCGAACGTCGAGTCCGGCCTCGACACCGCGTCCAATCTCGGAGAGGTCGTCTCGGAGGTGGCCACAGACATCGACCTCGACAAGCTCGACCTCGGAGATAGCGACTACTACGAAAAACGCGTGGAAGTAAGAAACGGGAAGAAGGTCATCGTCATGGTGCCACGTCAGTCCGCCATCGATCGCGACGCCAAGACGCGCGGCGGCCTCGTCGTCGGCCCCGACGGCAAGGCCCACTCCGCCGATGGCGCCGGAAACGCCCCCGAGCTCCGCGTCCGCGAGATCGACGGCCGCACCTTCGACCTCGCCGATCACCGCGGCGAGACCGTGGTCCTCAACATGTACGCCACCTGGTGCGGCCCCTGCCGCCAGGAGATGCCCGACGTCTCCCGCCTCAACCGCTGGGCCAGCGAACAGAAGCCCCCCGTCAAGGTCTATGGTGTCGTCTTTCAGTCTGGCACCCCGGAGGCTGCCGCCGCCACCTCCCGCAAGCTCGGCGTCGACTATCCCATCCTCGTCGGCGACGACGCCGTGGCCGCGGCCTGGGGCGTGCGCGGCTTCCCGACCACCGTCGTCGTCGACCGCGACGGCAACATCGCCCAGCGCCTCAGCGGCAGCGCCCACTTCGCCCAGCTCCAGCAGCTCGTCAAGAGCGTCCACACCCGCTGAGCACGCTTGCGGTATTCGCCCGGCGTGGCTATGTTGGACCGTCATCACGGGATGCCACACGCATCCCCCTCCCCAAAAGGGTGCGCTCTCGCTTCGGCGAGCCGCACCCTTTGATTGTTTTTGGGCCCCTTCATGTTGAGTTGGACATGCCTAATCCGCCGCCTCGACATGACGAATCCGGAGATTCGGCGATGCTGATGGACCTCCAGCGCAACGTCCCCACGACCGCGACGACCGATGCATCCCGCGTCACCCGCATCCGACGGGTCCTCTGGGGCACCCTCGCCCTCAACCTGTTCGTCTGCGCCCTCAAGGCCGTCCTCGGCGGCCTCACCGGCTCGGTCGCGCTGCTCGCCGACTCCGTGCACTCCCTGTTCGACTCGGTCAGCAACATCGTCGGCCTCACCGCCACCTCCATCGCCTCCCGCCCCGCCGACGCCGACCACCCCTACGGCCACCAGAAGGTCGAGGTCGTCGCCGCCCTCATCATCGGCCTCCTCATCATCCTCGGCATGGTCGAGCTCGGCCGCCACGCCGTCGCCGGCTGGATGGAGGGCCGCGTCCCCGAGATCGAACCCTGGATGCTCGCCACCGTCGTCCTCGGCATGGTCATCAACATCGGCGTCTCGACCTGGGAGCGACGCGTCGGCAAGCAGCTCGACTCCGAGATCCTCACCGCCGACGCCGCCCATACCGCCTCCGACGCCTTCGCCACCCTCGCCGTCCTCGTCGGCCTCATCCTCACCATGCTCGGCGTCCCCGCCGCCGACCTCCTCGCCGCGGCCGTCGTCGTCGCCATGGTCGGCTTCGCCGGCTTCAAGATCATCCGCCGCGCCCTCCTGGTCCTCGTCGACACCTCCTGCATTGAGCCCGAGGCCGTCATCAAGCTCACCCGCGACATCGCCGGCCTCCGCTCCTGCCACAACGTCCGCTCCCGCGGCATGGACGGCCACGTCCACCTCGACCTCCACGTCACCTTCGAGCCCTCCATGTCCCTCCACGACGCTGGCGAGGGCATGCTCAAGCTCAAGAGGCGCATCCGCGAGGCCTTCCCCAACGTCCGCGACATCGTCATCCAGCTTGAGCCGCACCTTCCGGCGTTTCTGGACGACTGAGGTGTCCTCACCCAACCTGGCCCTCACCCCCCAACCCCCTCTCCCGTATGACGGGAGAGGGGGAGGCCCTCACCCCCCGGCCCCCTCTCCCCTATGAGGGGAGAGGGGGGGTAGAACATGGTTTTTACTTATACAGCAACAACTTACTGTCCGGCTCCCCCTCTCCCCGTCGAGGGGAGAGGGGGCTGGGGGGTGAGGGCCTCCCCCTCTCCCGTCATACGGGAGAGGGGGCTGGGGGGTGAGGGC